>Ga0180438_10000476_pt1 | contig 78795 bp, 52 predicted proteins | sample SS_ome_12_FD_132455 | JGI IMG/M metagenome (GOLD analysis project Ga0180438, IMG submission 132455) | Hypersaline lake sediment archaeal communities from the Salton Sea, California, USA - SS_3_D_2 metaG | ecosystem: Environmental > Aquatic > Non-marine Saline and Alkaline > Hypersaline >...
AGATAAATTTAAATTTTTTTTGATATTTTTGAGAAAAGTGATTGAAATATTTCGCTCGAATATGTCTTATATTCTAAAATATAAATCTACCGGAGGTTCAATTTTTTAAAATTAGAATTGCTGACAAACCATAAACATTCTTTTTTAGCATATCGTCCTTTCTTTTTAATTTCATTTTGTTCTTCTCCTAAATGAAAAAGTGTTTTTATTAGTAATCATTATTATGTATAACAATGTATTTATATTATTACATTGAAAAAATTAAGCTAGCATGTATTTTTCTAATTGTCAAGATTTTTTTCAAACTAGAATATTTAGGGGATAGTCACGAATATTGCTCGACTATTGCTTCCTATTATTGATAAAATTTTTCTAATTGGCTATAATATTTTCATAATAAGGAGGTAATCATGTCTATTAAAAGGAGGAAAGTAATACTGCTTGTTACCATCGTGATGTTTGCTGCTGTTTTAACATTCGCTGGTGAAATAGTCTACATTGTGAATTCTTATATTCATAATTCCCCTATCCCAGACTGGGCAACAGTCGCTAAGCTGAGTGGCAGAGACCTGACAATCATCGACACTGTCACTGTTAGTAGATGTCCTCATTCGGTCGCCCTTACCCCTGACGGCAGAAGTCTCTGGGTGACCTCCCCTCTGGCCAATAATATAACCGTTATTGATGCGAGCAGTTTGGATATTCTGAGGATCATTGACTTCGGCGAAACCGAACATAGGCCCACTGGTATCGCCATAACCCCTGATGGTACACGTGCTTATGTCACCTTTGGTTCTCTTGGCCTGGTAAGTATTTTTGATGTCGAGACTTATACCCATCTTCCACCATCTATCACTGTAGAAGGAGACCCGGAATTTATCGTCTTTTCCCCGGATGCCAGCAAAGCATATGTAGTGAATACACGAAACCCCCAGGTTGCAGTCATCCGGACATCGGATAACACCGTCGTTGCTACCATAAGACGGGAAGGGGAGCTTCAAGACGCTGTTGTAAGTCCTGATGGCTCCAGGGTATATGTATGCAATAGCATTCTTGATCGGATTGAGGTTATCCAAACCTCTGATAATACCGCTGTTGAGCCTATTTTTACAGGACAGGTTAAGCCCCGCAGTATTGGTATTTCTCCAAGCGGCGCATATCTTTTTGTGGGTCACCGGAACCCCATAGCAAGTGAGAGGGGTGCATTGGTGACGATGGTGAGGCTCTCCGATACAACCATTGTTTCCTCAGTGGTAATCCCTCATAACGCACGGCGTCTCGTGGTGAGACCTGATGGGAGCCGTATTTTCATTACCGAACATGATTTTGACGAGTGTTATGCTTTTGATGTGGGGAGAGAAACCCTGACTCCTGCTGCTGCAGTAGATTTGAACACAATCCCGGGTTTTCTTGCATCCCCTGTAGGACTGGCAATCAAAGGATCAGCATTTCCCTCACCAGAATCCACAATACCTGAGCGTTTTTTTCCTGGCTCTCTATATTTAATTGACTGCGGTCCTTGTCCGGCTTGTTTTGAAGGCCCCTGCGATCCGCGGGTTAATCCTGAGCGCGATCGTTTTTTGATCTGGGATCCTTATAGGGATATTGCCGTGAGTTTCAGCCGCTCTAAGCTCGGTATAAAAAAAGGAGATGGCCCACTGAGAGCTGCAGCTCCTCTAAAAGGATGGAATGGGGATATTATGTTTGTGCTTTCTGTCCCCCATGCTGATTCGAAAATAGCCGAGACCGGGGCTGTTTTGTTCTTTGATAAGGCCTTCAAAAAGATTACTCGCATTGAGGGGAAAATTTCCGGAGAACAATTAGGCCTGGATATGGACGTTCTAAATGATGAGGTGGTGGTTGTCTCGACAAAAAGACTTATGCGCCTACAACATGGAGAAATAACACACCTGATGCTTCTTGACAAAGATCTGCTTGCCAATCGTGGAATCCATGTGGCATTTACAGAGGATATGGACGGTGATAAAAAACCGGAAATTTTATTGGGAGCACCCCATGCAGTTCTAGGTAAATTCAAAGAGGGAGGAAAAATCCTGCTCATAGGATCAAAAAGTAAAAAAGTAATAAATACCTATTACGGTAGAACCAAAGGACTGCACTTTGGAGATGTGCTAAAATTTATAAATCTGAAAAAAGAGCCGATAAGATAACGTTTGTTGCCTACATTTTTCTTTCAGGGGTTCGTTTAGCCATGAATCCATCGTATCATTTTTTTGATTCGTTTTTAATTTTTTTAATATATATAGCCTGGAAATTCAATTTTATCAATATAAAACTGAAGAAAGTTAACATTTTAGGGCTATATTTTTAATATATTTAATTGAAGTTCCATGAATATTCGCGGCGTGTGACCATATGACTCCTGCACCGTTTTATTTTTTGATGCTGTTTTGCATATTTAAATATTTTTGCCTGGCGACTTGTTTTTTGTTTTTGATGAAGGTTGGAGTTCTGGCAAATGCTATTGACAAATAGTTACCTGAAATGATATAAAAGTATTATGGCAATTATGGAGGGCATGATTATTTTTGTATCTGCTCCGCTGATAGGTAATCTTAATCCTGCAAAGACAGAGATAATCGGCGCCATGGATTGCAACCTCTGCCGCTGTGGCTCCTATATTAATATTATCGAAGCGATCGAATCGGTTAGCGACGTGTTATAAAGGAGGTACCTAAAATGAGTTTGACTCGCCGTCAGTTCCTCACATCCCTGGGAGGCACGGGTCTTTTTTATGCGTTCCGCTTTACCACTGAAGCCGGTGTGCGAACAGGTCCTATTGAGCCTATTCCAATGGATGACATTACTGCAGAGTGCAAGGCAGAATTCCCGGATATCGATTACAGGGATTGGATTGCTTTCGGTCCGGATGGCAATGTCAGTGTATTCACCGGCCGTACCGAACTCGGACAGGGGCTAAAGACCGTTATTACTGCTATTATCACCCAGGGGCTAGAAATATCTCAAGAAAAGTTGACAGTCGTCCTGGGAGACACTGACCAATGCCCGAATGACGGTGTTACGAGCGGCAGTTCTTCAACCAGGGTTGTTGGCTGGGGGTTCTGGCTGGCTTGCGAGAAAATTCGCAATAACCTGGTTGAGCTGGCATCTCTATCTCTTAGGATACCGGCACACGAGTTAGAGTTCAGGAAAGGGGGAGTGGGACAAAAAGGAGAGGCAGGCAGACTGATCAGTGCCTTTGAGTTAGGCCGCGGCCAGGCTGTGATAATGGATGTCAACCTGGATGCCCGGTCAATGGGTAAGCCGTATATCGATAAAAAAATCCCTAATGTTAACGCAGGAGAAATCGTTACCGGGAGCCTGAAGTTTGTCGGTGATCTGAAAATGCCAGGGTTGCTCTATGCAGGGTGGCTGGTACAACCCTATCACAGGAAGCTAACAAGGCTGCTATCTGCCGATATGGGGGCAGCACGAGCCCTACCCGGAGTGAAGATGGTTGATATCGTCCACGGACGGGTTGCTGTGGTGGGAGAGCGCTACAGCGATGTACTCAAAGCTCTCGCTTTAGTAAACCAGACCTGGTCGATACCAACACGGCCAAAAGAATTGCCCCTAGAGGAGGCTCGCGCAGGTGCTCAACTGATCGAGGTTAAGGAGGTACAAGGTGACATTAATGCCGGTCTATCAGCAAGCGAAATTGTTTTCTCGGAAACCTACACCACGCAGTACGTGACCCATGCCCAGCTCGAGACCGATACGGCTGTGGCCCAGTTGGAGGATGGGGGAGATAAGGTTACAGTCTGGGTCAGCAGTCAGCACCCCCATAAAGCACAGGAATTAGTTGCCCATTATCTATACAAGCCCCTCTCAAAAGTCAGGGTGATTGCCATGCCTGCCGGCGGCGCTTTTGGCGGGAGGCAGGGAAATCCTGTAAACTGGGAAGCAGCTAAGCTCGCCAGTCTGGTCAAGGCACCGGTAAAACTGGTCTACAGCCGTAAGGATCAATTCCAAATAAAATCGCTTTATAAGGCCGCCTGTATCATCGATGTGACGACCGGCATCAGTTCAGAGGGCAAGATGCTGGCCCGCAAAGTGGATGTTTACCAGGATATGGGAGAGGGGACGAAACATACCTACGATATTCCTGATGTACTGGTCAAAGCTTATCGGGCAGATTGGCCGGTCGGCGCCGTCTCATGTCGTGGTACCAGCTTTGTGCAGACGTGCTTTGCCACTGAAAGCCATGTCGATATGGTGGCCAACCGATTGGGTATGGACCCATTTGAATTCCGCTGTAAAAATGTGCATAGTTCAGTCTTTGTTGACCTGATCAATTACTGTGCAGAGAAGATCGGATATGGTCGCGATCAGTTAGATATCGATGAGGGTATTGGCCTGGCACTCGTTAACCACGGAGGCGCCCAGTTAGGTGCAGTAGCAGCAAAAGTCGCGGTGGACAGGGACAGTGGTAAGGTAAAAGTGAAACAGGTCGTTGTTGCCTTTGACATCGGCACTGTTATCAACCGTAATACCGCTCTCGTAGGCATCCGTGGGGGGATTGCCTGGGGCATCGGTTATGCTCTCAGCGAAGAGGTCAAGCTAAACGGGCACAGTCCGGAGACAGAGTATTTTAGCCAATACCAGATTCCCAGGTTTTCCGACATCCCGCCCATAGATATCGCTTTTTTTAATAACTTTAACCTAGGCAGCGGTCCCAGGGGGTGCGGCGAGATGCCGGTGATACCGACAATCGGCGCGATTGCCAACGCAGTTTATAACGCTATTGGTATCCGATTCTACTCAACTCCAATTACTCCGGAACGTGTGAAGGAAGCCCTGGGAAGTTCGTAATTAAAAATTAAAATTCAAAGATAAAGTAATGGGATGAAGGTTTAAGTGCCAGGCAAGGAAAAGTGAAGATTTAATTGCCGGGAAAGGAAAAGGGGACAGTCCAAAATGCCGCTATATTATTATTACATTGAAAAAATTAAGCTAGCATGTATTATTCTATTTGTCAAGATTTTTTTCCAAAATGGGGTGGAATCCCAACCCTCTTGCACGGCAAATTTTTTCCCACGTTAGGAGGTATTTTCTCGGCTGGTGCCTATTTTTTCTTTTTGTTTTCTCTACCTTACTTTTTTTATTTTTCCACTTGAAATTAAATCGATTTTATATTAAATTTAAAAAAGGAGTTAACAATGTTGACTGTATCAGATAGCGCAGAAGTGTTAAGAAATAAAATTAAAGATGAGGAAAAGGGAACAGTCAAGACTGCGTCAGTCAAGACTACGTCAAGAATGCATATTCTCAGCAAGTTCTTACCGCTGCTATTCCTGTTAGCCACAATATCCTGCGACGGCTTCCTTGAATTGAGCGGTGAAATATACACATGGGAAGACGCTCCCACGGGCTTCTCAGGGGAAATCGTACTTGATCAACCGGTTGATAAGAAACGGCGTCTCTCACCTATTGAAGCGGTTATGACAATTGTTTTATACTACAATCCTCAGAAACACAAGGATGTGGATAAATTAGCGTGGCGAAAAATTGTTAGGTGCCAACCGGACGGCCGTTTTCACATAGGCCTGACCTGCTCCCCTGGAAAATTCCAGGTTCTCCTACGGGTGACGGTTTCAAACCTTCAACCGGTAGAATTGGTGTTCAAGCACAACCCGGGTAGACCTCAAGCCTATCAACGTACAGTTATTGTTTACCTTCCACCCAATCCCGAATCAATGAAACATTGAAAAAAAACTCTGCATTTTTATCACGGGTTTACTGGTTTTCATATCGTGGTGGGCATGCCAAACAACCTCGAGTTCCAACACGCAATCCCTTCAAGGTATTCGGGATATCTCGAAGCTCCTGGAAAAAGAGATAAAAATTCAAACTCTCCCAGCAGTCGCAGCCGTTGTTATCGATGGAGAAGAGATAGCTGCCCAGGGTGGAGGAAATAGGAGTGAAATTTTATTTGCCTGGCACCTATTTTTCTTTCTTATATCTATTGTCTGCGGAGATTCAGGCGTCCCCATCCAAAAATGTTATCCATACCTGGTTCTCCCATATCAATCGCTCGTGAATATAGGATCGTTTTTATTTCTTCAAGAGTAAAGGGAGTTTTACCTTTTAACAGGGCAATGGCACCGGCTGCATGCGGACAGGAGGCAGATGTGCCTGCAAAGCCTCCGGTATCGTTTCGTAAACCATAGCTGGTATCAGATGTGGAGACCGCAGAGGGGGCACAGATATCCGGTTTTATCCGACCATCAGATGTGGGTCCCTGGGAGCTGTAAAAGTGATAAAAATCCCCTACTGCATCCACTGCGCCCACGGCAATGACATAGGGAGAATCTGCCGGAATCGTGAGGCTGCCTTCTGGAACATTGTATTCCAGGCTCCCCCGAGAATGAGTGGAGATATAGAGGTCAAAAAAGAGATCTTTCGTGGCATTGATCTTGCGGATGGCTACACCCCATTGGGCATCATCAAGGCTGTACCAACCTTCAATACTCTCCCAGGGCCATTTGTATTGGGGCTGCCGGTTTTTTGAAGTATCTACCAATTGCCAGTCATTTCCCTCCTTTTTAAACAGATAAAAATCAAAATCCTGGTCCGAACCGCTGTAACCATAATAATCATCCCAGATTCCCCAGTCGTTCCATTTTAAATAGACATCCACTCCATATTCGATTCCCATATCTGCTGGCACATAAAAACTCAGTAATTCATCTTCACCGGAAAAATTGTGCCAGCCGTCTTCATCCGGATCATTAAAGGTACCACTCCAGTGGTCATCGGCTGCGTTTCCAGCAGAGGTTACCCAGACGATCCCTCCGTTTTGATGGGCCCATTCTGCCAGGTCGTTTTCCAAACCTGTTCCATCCCCTGGCCCCCAATAAGTTCCCAATGAATAACTGATGATATCAATTTCTTGTTCCACTGCCCATTCAATTGCATCGATTAAATCAGAGACCCAATAAATATTGGCCAGGTAAAGCTCTGCATCCGGAGCCATGTCGTAGACAACTTCTGCACAAGCGGTGCCGTGAACCTCATCAGCCTCAATGTCTCCGTCATCTTTAAACGAATGTGTTGTTACTGTTTCCGGAAGATCTATTCCTAATAGATCACTGTAACCTTTAAAACCAACATCTAAGACCATCACTTTAACCCCTGTAGACTTAAAGGCTGTTAGATCATGATAATGAAGGGCACCGGTTTTTTGCACGCCTTCACTGGTGGCATGTAAAACCGGCTTAAACGGACGCCGGATGGATCGTACTCCAGATACCCTGGCCAGTTCATTAAGCGACTGGATACCAATACTGCACTGAACCAGGTAGCGATGGGTCTTCTCTACCTGTCCACCCAAACGTTCAATTTCAGTCCTAATCACAGAAACCGCTCGGTTGATGGAGGCTTCACGTATATTTGTTGTTGACTGACCATTAATGGCAGTAGGGAATCCCGGCAAAAATGACACGTCAGCATCAAGTATCACCTTTATTTGGTCACCATTAAAAGGAATGTCCCGCCTGGATGCAAATTCAGCGGCCGCTTCCGACCCTTTACTATTGTAGATCTTCACCAGGCGGTTGAGAACGGATTCCACTGCTGGATTCCCCCATTCTACATCATCCTCCATCTGGTTTGCTGGATAATCCATTGATGAGAAATTAATAACTTCTCTTATACCTTTTTCCGTTTTTATCTCCATTTGAGCTGCACCTGGGAATAATATAACCAACCCAGCAGCAAACGCTGCTAATACCAATGTTAACGCTGATCCGAATATCAGTAGTTTTATTTTATTCTTCATTTTTTTCACCTATATAAAATTATATATCAAAAGAGAAACTTAATCCCGACTCCAAAAAGGATGTGGTTAAGCTTCCCCTCGATTTCACCGGAATGGGAAATCCCACTCACCTCTTCAGATATCGTATAACTACCGGTAAAGTTGGCGATGCAATACCGAACATCGATATTAAATGCCATATTGGGTTTGATAAAATAATCCATACCTGCACCGAAATGGAATCCAAAAACACCATCTACCTCTTCGTTGATATTAAAACCCAAATCCAGCCATTCATCTTCATTCTTCAGAGAAAACATATTTAAATAGTACCCAACGCCTGCTCCGATATAAGGGATGAAACGCTGACCTAGTTTAAAGCAGTATTGAAGACTCAATTGAGTAGGGATCATATTTAAGTTTCCTTCACTGAGCCCTTCCGGGTCGTTATCCACTTTAATGGGAATAAAAGCTGCTTTTAATTCGACCTTGAATTGTTTACTAAGGAAGTAAAAAAAATTCAATCCAACCGCCGGAGAATTTCCGAGATTATCTTCTGAAAGCAGGACATACCCTGCATCCAAACCCAGTCCCATGGATTTGCCTGAGGCCTCGGAATTGGCAAAGAGACCCGCACAGAAAATAATCAGCATCAATCCTATCAGATTCAATCTGATCCGCCACCTCGATTTCGATTTTTTTATCATTTTAAATCTCCTTTAAAATATATCTTTTTTGAAAATAGATAATACTATAAAAGGAGAGCCGGTGCAAGGAAATTTCTTACCACTCACCTTATTTACCTTATGTTAAAAATAGGGCCCACGTTAATAGCGAACACACAGAGAACACAGAAAGATTATTTTTAAAACTCTTCGGGCGGGGCTTCACATGATCGACTAGCGCCTTATCTTACTTTATTTTAATTTGATAATACCCGCGAAAAACGCGAAAAGACGCGAAAAAAATAATACGCATCTATTGAAATATTTACATATTTCCTTTAAAATTCTCCTATGTCTACTCAAAGGGCTAAACTAAAGACGGTAATGTCAAAAGTTTCATTAAAAAAAATGAAAAAGAAATGGCCCACGCAACTACTAATACACAGAAGGGCACAGAACTTTTTTTGTCATAATCTCCCTGTATTTTTTCTGTGTCTTTCTGTGTGTTCTGTGGGCTCTTATTTAAAAGGAGGTTAAAATGAAGAAAAAAATCTTGTTTGTTTTTATTATTATTTTTATGCTTTTTTCTATTTTTAAAGGACCTATTAATGGAAAAAATCAAACATCTGAATCCGAACCGGCAAAAACATCTCTTGCCGAGGTCGATGAACTTATGAAGCATAAAACAATTGAAAATTGCGAAAAAGCAATCAAAGGGTATGAATTGTTACTAAAAGATGAGCCGAACAACGATGACATACTCTATAAGATTGCAAATGCTTATATAACCATAATAGATATTAAAACGTCAGCCCTTAGGGTAGAAAAAGATGAATTTAAGCCAATACTCAGAGAACTGGGTAAAATCGCCAATGATTATGCAAAAAAGGCCTATGAATTGCAACCGAAGAAAAAAGACGTAGTGGCTGCTTGTTTGGTTTCATATGGATATTATTCAGCCAGTTTTGGAATTGTGAAAGCGATTTTAAAAGGAGCTGCAGGCCATTACAAAGACCTCTGTTACCAGCTTATTGAGATTGACAAGAAACATCTGGGAGCTCTGGGGTATCGCTTACTGGGAAAGCTCTACCATGTGGCCCCCTGGCCTGTTGGAAGTAGTAAAAAAGCATTGAAATTTTTTTTAAAGGCAGCAGAAACCGATAATTCTGTATTGTATACTCATTATTACTTAGGCTTACTTTATTTTAAGAAAAAGCAATATGATCTTGCAGAAAAGGAATTTAAATTTGTCTGGGAGAATGAACCCAATGTCTATGAGAAACATTATATCGGGGATTACAAAAAAGACGCACGTTATTATTTAAGACAAATTGCTAGAAAGAAACAATCAAAATAGGCACCTCCCCATTTAATCCGTGAATCCAGCCCGGAATGTCCGGCAAGAGAAAACTTTTGCATAAAAAGTTCGTAAAAACTGTATGAAAATTGAAAATGAGGTGTCCCATGAATCAAAGATATCATTTCTTAATCGGAACAGTATTGATGGTTACGATCGTTACCGTATTTACAGTGTTCATCGCACCGGTTTATAATTTTGGCCAGGTGGAGGTGGAGGAAGATAATCGGATCGTCATTGGTGAAAGAGTAAAGTTACAGTCGAAGATTCTACGTGAAGAACGTACTGTTTTGATTTCTCGACCAGCCAACTACAATTACTCTCAATCCAGGTATCCCGTACTCTATATCCTGGATGGAAATTTTCATTTCCACCATGTTACCGGCATCATCCAGTATCTCTCCCAACAACGTTTGATTCCTCGAATAATGGTGGTGGCTGTTCCGAACACGAACCGGGATCGGGACCTCCTGCCTACAAATATGCCTCATATACCTGCCAGCGGTGGTGGCGACAATTTTCTAAAATTTATTGAAACCGAATTGATTCCATTTGTAGATAATAACTATCGAACCCATCCCTACAGGATCCTGGTGGGACACTCCTTTGGCGGCTTGTTTGCCGTCTATACTCTCCTGACCAAACCGGAACTCTTTGAAGCTTATATTGCCATCAGCCCCAGCTTGCACTGGGGTGACATGTTGGTTTTAAAAAAGGCATTGGCTCTCTTTAAAAAGAAGTTATCTTTTAAGAAGTTTCTTTATATGACAATGGGTAATGAGACCAACGATATGTTAGTCACTATTAAGAATTTCTGCAAAATACTCAAAGAAAAAGCGCCCCCGGATTTGAAATGGCATTATACGTTCATGAAGAATGAGGATCACGGGTCCACGCCTCACCGCAGCATTTATGATGGTCTTGAGGCTCTTTATTCAGGCTGGCGTTTGCCTCAAAAACGTTTTCTTGCCGGTCTTAAATCTATTGGAAAACATTACAAAGGATTATCTAAAAAGTATGGCTACGACATATCCATTCCAGAATACGAAGTGAACCGGCTGGGATATACCCTGTTGGGCCAGAAACAAATCGAAAAGGCGCTGGACATCTTCAAACGCAATGTCGAATTGTACCCAAATTCACCCAATGTCTACGACAGCCTGGGCGAAGCATATGAAGCTGCAAACCAATTGGAAGAGGCAAAAAAGAATTACGAACTTGCCTTCCAAAAAGCAAATGAAGTGGCCTACCCTAACAGTGAACCTTTCAAAAGGCATCTCTTGAGGGTAATGAAAAAAATGGCTTCCTCAAAATAATTCTTTTTTGTTGAAAGCTTTGTACGGATTATAGTTACCCACAGAACACACAGAATGCTTCTCCGCGGAGTGGCTCCACTACCAAGCACGAGTGTTACTCTGCGAAATAGCTCCGCTACGAAGCACGAGAGACATAGAAGAGGTTGATTTCTTTTGATATTTGGGGTATAAATTAAATCTCCAGGAGGTAACCTTGAAATGGACATTGGCATTAAAAGAAATATTGTGTTTATCGGTTGTTTTTTTTCTTTTTTTTATGGTTTCTCATGCAGATCAGATAATTATAAGTAAAAGTAAAAAAGAGCAATACAAAATAACAATGGAGGATTTAAAAGTTTTCCAGGAAGCCATTCTCGATTATATCTTCGATAATAAAGAAGCGCCCCAAGCAGAAACCATGGAAGAATTGCTGCAACTGGATGTGGGGAATGGGTTAACATTTGCCAGCTTCTTTCTGAACGAAATAGACGAAGACAAAATACCTCGAAATGATGCCTGGGGAAATGATTTCCTATACAAATACCAAAAGGAACAATTCTGGATTGCCAGCCCTGGCAATGACGGAGAGTTTGAAGGTTTTGAACAAAAAGGAGTCTATTTGGATACGGGTGAAGAGCTGGAAGGAAAGGATATTATTATTACAAACGATGGATTTGTTTTCTTTCCAATTGATAAACAACAGCTTTATTTTCTTCAGCTCTTTTTCAAAATGGCGGCGGCACCACCACCCCAAGATGCCACCAAATCGACTGAAAAGAGTAGGAACAGCGAAAATTTTTGATTTTTTACGTTTTTGCAAGATATAAATTAAGATGGAACGCCGGAGGTTATAAATAGTCGAAAGATAAAATAATTCCGCTTCGTAAGGAACTGTACGATAACGAACACATGTTGTATTGTTAACGAACACCTTTATAAAAGACCTTCAAAATGATGAATAATGAATGATGAGTGATGAATGATGAAGGGAGCTTAGAAGAACCTCTTTAAACTCTCTTATAGAGCTATTTTATATTGGCGCGGAACGTTTTTTCATCATTCCTCATTCCTCATTCATCGTTGTTTTTCCGTCATGGCATCATTTTTGCTAAGGGTATACTTAAGAGAAATTCCATGTTTATAAATAGAGGAATCGATAAAAAAGGAATTTCCTATAAACTAATTTCTCGGAGGTCGCTATGTTTAAGAATTACTTAATAACCGCTATTAGAAATATTATGAAGAATAAGGTATATTCTTTCATTATTATCCTCGGGTTTTCTATCGGCCTGGCGTGCGTTCTGCTGATCTCGATGTGGGTACGGAATGAATTGAGTTTCGACCGTTTCCATTCAAAAGCCGATAGAATATATAAAGTAGATGCCAACGCTACTTTTGATAATGAGAATCTCCAGATTGGGTCTCAAACGAATTATACAGGCCCCATGTTGAAGAAGGATTTGCCTGAGGTGGAAAAGTATCTCCGCTTATATCGACCTTTCAGGGCAAGTATTGTCAGGAGCAGCAAGGAAAGGATTTTTCGTGAAGAGAGTATCATCCATTCCGATCCCGTTTTTTTCAGTTTTTTTGATTTCACTCTTGCGCTTGGCGATCGTGAAACGGCCCTGGATGACCCGTCATCAGTGGTGATATCAAAAAAAATGGCGAAAAAATATTTCCCTGATGATAATAATCCGTTGGGAAAAACCCTGGAAATAAACAGCAAAGCCTACAAAGTAACAGGCGTGATAGATATTGAATCAATGAATTCTCATATCAATTTTGATTTCTTACTTGCGCTTCCGCCATTCAGTTTTAAACCAGCTGAATTCCAGAACTTGAATTTAGCTTATTTCACCTATGTTCTACTAAAAAAAGGCATTGATGTTGATTTTTTCGAAGAGAAAGCAGACAAAGTTGTCAATAAGTATATAAAACCAGTGGCGGTGGCAGTCGGTATGAAAAACTACAGCTATGATGTCATTCTCCGGCCGCTTGAGGATATATACCTTTATTCACCTGTTTCTCTCAAAAGTTTCAGAATGAGTTTCAGAAAGGGCAGCGTTACCAATATCTATGTAATGATTGCAGCTGCTTTTATCATCCTTTTTATTGTTTCCTTTAATTATGTGAACCTGACGCTCGCGAGGAGCCTGGTTCGAACTACGGAGATAGGTGTTCGTAAAATCAATGGTGCAAGCAAATGGCAAATACGCTTGCAGCTCCTAAATGAATCATTGATTCAAATAGTGATCGCGTTTGGATTGACTATTATTATTGTAGACACTGTTCTTCCCTTGTTTAATCATATAACGGGAAGGGATTTAACCATTGCCAGTTTGGCCAACATTTTCTTTGCAATGTTGATTTTATCCATTGTTGTGCTTGTGGCTTTTCTGTCCGGGGTTTATCCGGCTATGTTTTTATCCAGGATAAATTCTGCCGAATTAATCAGGAGTAAATTTTTTAGCAGTGGGACAAAGACGATGTTCAGGAAATTTTTTATCATTGTACAGTTTGCTCTTTCTATAATCTTAATTATCACCACGTTCTTCATCGCTAAACAGATTAACTTTATGAAAGAGAAAGACCTGGGATTCGATAAGAGAAATAAAATGGTACTGGATTTGTCAAACTCAGAGTACGAAAAGAAATATTCTGTTTTAAAGACGGCAATTGAGAGGGTGCCGGACGTGGAAACCGTGAGCGTATCCTCCACAATTCCCGGTAAATTCGGTGGGACCAATCCTTTTAATATCAAAGGCGATGACTCGGTTCATTTTCTCTGGATGTATTACGTGGATTGCGATTTTCTTCCCACCCATGGTTTGAAACTGTTAGGGGGCAGAAACTTCTCAAGGGATATCGCCAGTGATAAAACCGCTGCCACAATTATCAATGAATCAACCGCCAGGAAATTGGGCCTTGAAAAACCAGTCGGTGCAATTATTGAAGAACAGACTGATAATAGCAGATATGAAGTTGTTGGTGTAATAAAAGATTTTCACAGTGAATCCTTGCATGAAGAAATCAGGCCGGTCATCATCCGATTTGTAGAGGAGAATTCTAAACAAGATTATAAAAGAGGGAAGTATTTAACAGTGGCAATAAAATCTGACGATATTCGGTCAACTGCAGCTGCTATTGAAAAAGAATATAATCGCTTAATCCCCAATCAGCCATACGAATATTTCTTTATTGACGATCTATTCAACTCATTTTACAGAGAGGAAGAGCGTTTTAATAATATATTCCTTTACTCTGCAAGCCTCGCCATTTTTCTTTCATGTTTAGGTCTGTTCGGTTTAACGACGTTTATGGTTCAACGGAGGACAAAAGAGATCGGTATTCGTAAGGTCCTTGGGGCATCCATCTCCAATATAACAACATTACTGGTGAAGTCTTTCACAAAGTGGGTGGTTATTGCCAACATACTCGCCTGGCCAATCGCCTATTATTATATTTCGGAATGGCTTGAAAATTTCGCTTTTAGAACCTCCATTGGTGTTGAGACGTTTATTCTGTCGGCTGCCCTCGTCCTTATAATCGCAGTGTTAACTGTGAGTTTCAATGTGATTAAAGCATCGCTGGCAAATCCTGTAGAGACGTTGAAATATGAATAACAATAGATAATATTTAAGTGCCCGCGAAACACGCGAAAATGGCATTCTTGCTTGATCACTTATTTATTAGCCAGGGGGGCTTTTTTGTAAAATCGCCCCCCTGGACCCCCCAAAAAACTTTTGTTTAATAAAAAGTTTTTGGGAGTCCGTGACCCCGGAACCCTTTTTACAAAAAGGGTTTTGGCCGCCGGAGGCAAATAAAAATTCTATAAAAATGAATCGATGATTTCTTTCCATTCCAAATCTTTCTCATATTCCCTAACAACCAACCCATTAGACGTGTTCCCCAAAAGCATCCGGGTTAAAAATATCCCCTTTCGATAAAGACAAAGCGCTGGCTTATCTATCCTTAACGCATAACATATCTCATATCCAACACCCAATGACGGATTGCTGACTTCCGCGATCAAACAATCACACGCTTTGATCCACTCGATATCACGTGTGAATATTTGTTCCGGTGTCAACTTTTTTTCCAATTCCAAAACATCCGGCTGTACCACATGCTCTGTTAGAACCCGGTGCCCTTCGGATTTAAGATAAGCAACAATTTTTTGATATGTTTCCAGGTCGTTTCTTCCACCTGCAATGGACCCGCTAAAATAGATTTTCATTGATAACTTTTACCTTTACCATAAATGACCATGCCAGGGAAGACTCCTTTGATTTTGCTGTTCTCCACCACTAATTTTCCATTTACCAGCACATAAGGTATCCCTTCCGGGTACTGATGGGGATTTTGCCATGTCGCCGTATCCGATACACGTACAGGATCGACAATTGTAATATCGGCAAAGCAGCCCTCTTTAATACGCCCTCTTTCATTAAGATCAAGCCTTTTGGCGGGAAGTGACGTCATTTTCCTGATGGATTCTTCAAAAGATAAAATGCCTTTTTCTCGCACATAGGTCTTTAGAATCCTGGGAAATGTGCCATAATTCCTGGGATGGGGTTTTCCTTCATTGAGAGTCCTGATACTGCCATCCGATGCATGGGCAGTCAGCGAGTATTTCATAATGCGTTCAATATCTTCATTACTCAGGCAAAAGTAGATGGCCTGCACTTCCTCTTCCATTCCCTCGGATTGCAATTGAATGATTAATTCAACACCGTTTTCCATGGTTTCAGGAATGCCTTTTTTCTTTAATATTTGCGCAATGGTAAAGCCCTCAATCTCCGGCTCCAGGGAGTACCTCGCAATCATGATTCGGTTCAGATCATTTCCCCCCCGATCATGCTGGATGTTGTGTTTAATTGCTTTAGTGAGCCGCGGCTTTACCTTCTCATCATTCCATCGCTCGTTCCATTTGCTTTTATCTCCCTCCAATGCCCAGGAAGGGAATAGGACGGTAAGCCCGGTACTGGTGGCGGGGTAGGGGTACTGATCCAGTGTCACATCGATCCCGGCTCTTTTTGCTTCGTCGATTTGGGCCAGGGTATTGGAGCTGCTTCCCCATTTATCCACACTGGTAATTTTGTGATGAGAAATTTGTATGGGAATTTTGGCTGATTTTCCTATCTCAATGGCTTCCTGTACCGATTCCAGGATGTTTATTCCTTCCTCTCTCATATGGGTGGCATAAAATCCGCCATATTGGTGTACGATTTTAGATAATTCGATAACCTCTTCGGTTTTGGAATAGGTGCCAGGGATATATTTCAAGCCAGTAGAAAGGCCAACAGCCCCCTCCTTCATGGCTTTTTCAACCAATTCCTTCATTTCTGCCATTTCTTTCTTTTCAGGTTCCCTGGCCGTGTTCCCCATGACTCGTTTCCTGATGGTGTTGTGCCCCACAAGGGTGCAGAAATTAAGGGCAATTTTCTTCTGCTCTACCTTTTCTAAAAAATCTCCTATTGGATAAGGTGAACTACCGCAATTTCCTCCTAGAGCGGTAGTAACTCCCTGTCGAATGTAGTTATGTGCATCAGGATGGGTTAAAATATTTTCATCTACGTGGGTATGTAGATCGATAAAACCCGGGCAGACCATAAAATCGGCTGCATCAATAACCTTTAAAGCCTTTTTTCCTGGTAGTGAACCAATTTTTTTTATTTTGCCCTTCAAGATACCAATATCAGCTTTGTAGGGTTTCCCGCCCAGGCCATCCACAATGGTTCCATTTTTTATAATAATATCAAATTCGGGTCCACTGGTAATCTTAAGTATGAAAAAAACCATAAAAACCACAACCAGGAAAATGAAAATGATAGTTAAAATTGTTTTGATGCTCATGAATTGTCCTCTTTTTTTACTTTTTTATTTATTGTGTTTTTGTCGATGGGGCTTATACGGTCCCCCGGTCGGGGATTAAAGATCATTTTGTAAATATCCGGCATTTTGGTTTTTATTCTCATCAAAACATCTTTTTTTATCCACTTAGTTGAAAAAGGAACCCGTTTGACAAAATGATGTCCTGTGTTGATCGAACGACCGTATTTGTAGGAATAGGGAAACTCCCCAGCCTCATTTATCTGATTTTCAGCTAAATGAGGATTGGGCACGGAAATATAAAATTCGCTGTTTTTTTTGCTGCCGGAACCAATAAGATGGTTTTGGGATAGATATTCGTAGAGTTCGATGGCTAATGAGAAAGCTGGGTCAACGAGAGTTAAATTCTCTGGAATAATCCTGTCATATGTATCATTTAAATGTTTAAGATATATAAAATGGTCCCTGATCTCTTTTTCAAAAAAGGGATAATGAGTACAACCCAGTATGACACAGTCTAACCTGCGGTTGGGGTATCTATTAGCCATTTCTACAACCATTTGCGTTACATGATATTTTATATAGTTTGAGACCAAGTTTAATTCTATTTCAACGAGCTTCCCGTTGGCATCTTTACGAGTCAACAATCCATTGCCAGTATTAAAATTGTACTCTTTCCATCGGCTCATATCAATGGGATATGTCGGATGATCCAGGCCTGGACCGTAATATTTTTCCTTTCCTCTCACTTTATCAGCACCGGGATTGATATAATTCATATCGCCGTCAATAGCAGCAGCCAGGCCAAAACCCGCCTGCTGAATGACAGCGATATCATTATGCTGAAATACAGACGAGAAATATTTTTTTATGGATTTTGGATACCCATTGGTGGCACAGGTGCCTTCGGTAGCCAAAACACCGATTGTATGCCCTTTGGACCGGCCAGCCAGCAATTCAACAGCAGCTTCTGAACCCGCATCGATTATTCCAAATACCTTCACGTCCAATTCCCATAACTCCAGGGATTTTTTGATAAGATCAAGCCCAAAAGCAGTAGCCGTATTACAGGCGATAGCAATTGCTTTCACCGGTTTTTTGTCGGTTTTTATTTGGGTGTTGGTGGGTGAATCATCGTATTTTCTCCCCAAAAGGAACTGAACATCCTTGATGATAAGTTCTCTCAAGAAATCGCTTTTCCCTTCGGCATCGTATCTGCCATAAGGCATATTGGCTTTATCCCCCAGGTAAACAAAATATTCTGGGCAAAAATCCGGGATACCGTCTTCACCGCTTGCGAGGGTTTTGTTATTGAATTTATCAAGTGTTAAAATCGAACTCAACACCGTTAGGCCACCAGTGCCTGAATCGAAAATACCGATGGGAAGGGCTTCCCTTTTTTTGGGAAAGTTTGCAAAATCAATGTAAAAGGGACTGTTTTTATCGTTTTTGATTTCAAAAATGATTTGAAATTTTTGATGCGTTTGATCCGGCGTTTCCCCGTAGTTTACATTTACAAAGAAAAGTATAAGAACCACAACAACAATTTTTAAAAATTCCACATGTTTATTTAATTTCATCTCTATATGATAAATTTTATAGTAGATAAAATCAAGAAAAAAAGTGATAACTATTTTTAATTTTTATCCTTGAAATATAATCATTATCTCCTTTTTAATCTATTGACATACTTTTTCATTTCATTTACGCCTCTTTACCGAATGTCCATTTTTTTACCATTTCAAAAACCCTCTCACGTTTGATGGGTTTTGCCATATAATCGCTCATTCCTGCTTCCATACATTTTTCCCGGTCACCTTTCACGGCCTGGGCAGTCAAGGCGATAATAGGAATATCACTAAATCCCAGCTCCCTTATTTTCCTGGAGGCTTCTATTCCATCCATCTCCGGCATCTGCACATCCATGAAGATCATATCGAATTGATCAGGATTTGCTGTATAGGTTTCCAGTGCTTCCCTTCCGTTATTAACCACTTCCACCTGGTATCCGGCTTTGGTTAACATAAAATTGGCTAATTTTTGGTTTATGGGATTGTCTTCTGCCAATAAAATGCGTGTGGATTGTTTGACTTCATCGATAATAGAATGACGGGTTATCATTGCCTTATTTTTTCGCCCTTCTATCTCGGTTTTGCTTTTACCCAATATTTGTGCCAGCATTTCAATTAGTTTTGCTTTTTGGATCGGTTTTGGTAAAAATCCGTCAAATCCAGCATCTTTAAGGTCTTTGGCTTTTCTAGAATAAGAGGAGGTAAAGGCCAGTAAAGGGAGGTCTGGGTTGGGGGAGTTGGATTCACGGATCATCCGTGCCACTTCATATCCACTGATATCTGGCATCTGGATATCCAGGATACAAAGATCAAAGGGGGAGCGGGTTTTATTACCGATGATAAGCATGGGGATCACATCCGCACCCCGGTTAAGGGTCACCACTTCCATACCCGCTGAACTCAACAAAAGGGTGAGTATATCCAGGTTACTCCTGTTATCATCCACAATGAGAATCCTTTTACCGATCAGAGACTCTGATGTCACCGGTTTGGTCGATTTCTTTTTGGATTTCTCCAATACGGCGATGAAATGGAAGGTGCTTCCTTTTCCCGGTTCGCTCTCCCCCCATACATCGCCCCCCATAAGCATTGATATTTGTTTACATATGGTGAGTCCCAGCCCGGAACCTCCGTATTTCCGGGTAGTAGAGCCATCTGCCTGTTGAAAGATATCAAACACGGATTCCAGTTTATCTTTGGGAATACCAACACCTGTATCTCTTACTATTGCATGAAGTGTTACGGTGGCTTGCTCTTCTTCATCCACATCGATCGTCAATTCAATCTCCCCGGTATTGGTAAACTTCACAGCGTTTCCCAGCAGGTTTATCAGCACCTGGCGGTATTTTCCCGGGTCGCCTTTGACATTGGAGGGAACTTTATCGCCAATACTGCAGAGAATCTCCACCGGTTTGATTCCAACCCTCGGACGCATCAATTCACAAACATCAAATGCCAGCACTTCCGGGTCAAAATCAATGGATTCAAGAATCAATTGGCCTGATTCTATTTTAGAAAAATCAAGGATATCATTAAGCAATGTGAGCAATAACTCCCCACTCCGATTTATTGTCCGGGCATAGTCCAGTTGCTCCTCGTTCAGCTCAGTATCCAGCAGCATTTCAGTAAAACCAATGACAGAGTTCATCGGGGTCCGGATCTCATGACTCATGCGCGCCAGGAAGTCGCTCTTGGACTGGGTCGCCTCTTCTGCTGCCTGACGCTCCCTTTCTGCTCTTTCATTGGCATTTTTTAATTCCAACAATAACTTACTCCTGATAAAAGCGGATACAATATGATCTTTCAGGTTCTTCAACAGATGAGTACCCCGGCTTTCCAGGATATCTCGGCCTTTCAGGTTGAAGAAAATCAAATAACCCACCACTCTTTTTTTTACCTGAATCCTGATTATTAGATCAACTCCTTTTTTCTGTTTTGTTTGTGTATGCGTTTGCTGGGGGTGGGTAAGGAAGACATCATCAATGATTTCCTTAGCCGATTCAAGATATTTTGCTTCCACTTCCTCCTGAAGCAATTCAGTATGTCCTTTTTTGCCAGGATCCTCTCCAATGCAAGCTTTATACCTATAGGCATTTAGAACATTATCATAAACCAGTGCATAGGCTTTCTTAACGCCCTTAAATACAAAAGTCTCCCGCAAAATAGATATCAACAAATCGTTTAAATCCACTTCTGAACTGATGACTTTGACAATATGGTTTATTTTTTCCAGTTCCTCTTTTTTATTTTTCAAATCATTTGTTCGCTCATCCACAAGCGCTTCCAGTTTCTTTTTTTGGGTATTTATCGTCCGTATTCTCATTCGATAAAATAGAGAAATCACCAGCAGAATAAATATTGCCAGCGATATCTTGAACCAGAGGGTTTGCCAGAAGGGCGGGATAATTCTTATCTTTAATGCTGCCCCAGCTTCGTTCCAGACACCATGATTATTGGAACCTCTTACCCGAAAGGTATATTCACCGGGATTCAGATTGGTATAGGTGGCAAACCGTTTTTTGGAGTCGGTAAAGAGCCAGCCTTTATCAAATCCCTCCATTTTATAGGCATATTGGTTTTTTTCAGGAGCAGCAAAATCCAGGGCAGAAAATTCAAAAGAAAAAACATAATCTTTATAGGAAAGCTTCAGTTCGGTTATTTCTGTGATGGGTCTTTCCAGTTTTACTTCTTTATTAAATTTTTGAAAACCAGTAATCACCACAAGTGGAGCATAAGAATTTCTTATCACTTCATCAGCATAAAAGGCATTCAACCCATTGATGCCGCCAAAGTAGAACCGGCCGCTGGAACTCTTATGATAGGCGCGGCTGTTAAATTCATTGCTCTGCAATCCATCTTTCTCATCATACTGGGTGAAGATTTCTGTCCGGGGGTTAAAAACAAACAATCCCAGGTTGGTGCTGAGCCACAAATTTCCGTTATTATCTTCCAAAATCCCATAAACCACTTCATTCAGCAAACCCTCTTTTTTTTTGTAATGTTTAAAGGTTTTTCGTGTCGGATCAAAGTTATTAAGACCCCCTCCCAATGTTCCCATCCACAACGTACCGGACCGGTCTTCATAAATGCACATAACCTTATTGTGGCTCAAACTTTCAGGGTCTTTGGGATTATGGAAATAATGCTGAAAGGTATTGCCCCGGGGATCAAATTTATTTAATCCCAGCGGCCCTCCTACCCACAACGTTCCAGACCGGTCTTCATAAAGAGAGTATATTGAATTATGACTCAGGCTGAAGGGATTTCCGGGATTATGCATGTATGAGGTGAAGGTCTCTGTTTTCGGATCAAATTTATCTAGGCCTCCCCTGTTGGTCCCAATCCACAGACCGCCCGAGTGATTTGCAATAATTTCAGTGATAAAATTACAACTGATACTATTGGGATTCGGTTTCTGGGGATCATTTACATAATGATTAAAGGTTCCTTTTTTGCGGTTATATTTATTCAGACCTTTTCGGGTGCCAACCCATAAAATACCGGACCGGTCTTCGCAGATAGAGTAAACATCATTGTGGCTCAAACTATTCGGGTTGTTGGGCTCATGTTCATAAACGCTAAATTTCTCTGTAAACGGGTCATACTTATTCAGCCCCTTTGATGTCCCGATCCATAAAATCCCTGTCCGATCTTCGCAAATACCGGAAATATTACTGGAACTCAGGCTATTGGAATTTTGTGGGTGGTGGGTGTAATAGGTAAAGACAGCCGTTCTGGGATCAAGCGTGTTGATACCGCCGCTCAATGTCCCAATCCAGAGGATACCGGACCGGTCTTCATACATGCTGCGAACAAAATCGTCATTCAAACTCCTGGGATTATGTGCCTCGTGACGATAATGGGTAAAGCGACCTGTTTTGGGATTAAACCGGTTCAACCCGCCTCCCTCGGTACCAATCCACAGCATGCCGGAGCTATCTTCATAGATAACATTAATTGAATGATGACTTAAACTGTTGGAGTTATGGGGATCATGTCTATAGTGTTTAAAGGTTCCTGCCTGGGGATCAAATTTGCTAAAACCTCCCCCTTCAGTACCAACCCAGAGAGAGCCGGACCGATCTTCACAGATGGTACTCACCTCATTATGGCTCAGACTTTCCGGTTTTTGAGAGTCGTGAAAATAACGGGTAAAATTTCCTGATGCAGTATCAAATTTATTTAATCCTTTTCGGGTGCCGATCCAGATGGTTTTATTGCGATCTTCATGTATACTCAGCACAAAATTGTTACTCAAGCTCCTCGGATTCTTCGGGTTATGGCAATAGTGTATGAAGGATTCTGTTTTGGGATCAAACCGGTTTACCCCCCCGCCCCGGGTGCCGATCCACAGTACACCGGAACTTTCTTCATATATTTTACTCACTAAATTATGGCTCAAACTATTGAGGTTCTGAGGTTCATGAACATAATGTTTATAGATACCAGTACCAGGATCAAGCCGGTTAAGGCCATTACCAGACGTTCCGATCCAGATGATACCGGTCTGATCTTCGATGATGGTTGACACAAAGTTGTGATTCACCCCATTTGGGACTTCCGGATCATTTCGATACACTGTAAAGGAATACCCATCATATTTATTCAATCCATCCTGGGTGCCAAACCACATAAACCCTTTACTGTCCTGGAGAATACAATTGATCGTCGTTTGAGAAAGTCCCTCTTTAATTGAAACATGATCAAATTTTACATTATTTTTTTGGGTCCACCCCTGCAATGAGCCAATCACCATGAAAAAAAACGCAAAAAAAACAAATTTATTCATTATACACCGAAAATCCACTGTCGTTCGAGTTTTTATGCCATCACTGCCCAGCAGCAATTTACCCGGCGCTTAACATGCTTCATACAACATAAAAGATACAACATACTATATCTACATACTATAGTTTAAGAAATTTTTGGGATAATGTCAATAAGAACTCGTACCAAAAGGGGGTGGCACCCCCAACCCAAGATGCCACCCAATCGGCTGAAAAGAGTAGGGGCAGAGGAAAAGTTTGTCTTTTTCTTAAAAAAAGGTTATATATAAATCTTATTAAAATATTATACCTGGATAAAAAAAGGAGGTATTCAATGCGAGCAATAAAGAAGAAATTTTTACCGGGGTTCATAGGAACCGGATTGGTACTTATCATTTTTTGTTGTCTTTTGCAGGCACCATTGGAGGCGTTGGAGAAAGGAGATGAAGAAAAAGAAATCCAGTTGCTGGAAAAGAAGTTTGAAAATTTGAGGCATCGCCTCGATGAGCTGGAAAAGGCAATCGATGATGTGTTGTGGTATCATAAGGTAGGTGACCTGGCTTATATTGACAAGGTGCGTCATGTAGGACCGCCGCTATCCAAGAGACAGGTCAAGAGTCCAACCGCAATGGGAGTCAATAATCCGATAAATTTTTATTCTTATGTCTTCATTCCAAAAACGATAAATTACAATAAAAAATATCCGTTATTGGTCTTCCCACATGGGGGAGTTCACAGCAATTTCAGTACCTTTTATACCCATATTGTTCGTGAGTTGGTGGCCCAGGGATATGTTGTGATTGCACCAGAGTATAGGGGAAGTACCGGTTATGGACGAGACATGTATGAAAAGATCGATTATGGTGGACTGGAAGTCGAGGATGTCTATGCGGCCCGGAATTATATGTTGGATAATTATGAATTTTTAGATAAGGACAGAATTGGGATTTTGGGATGGAGTCATGGTGGGTTAATTACCTTGATGAATATTTTTAATCATCCGAAGGATTACAAAGTGGCTTATGCAGGTGTGCCCGTCAGTGATTTGATTGCGCGGATGGGTTATATGACCGATGATTACCGGGATCTCTATTCAGCCTCTTATCACATTGGGAAGACCGCCTATGAAGATGTAGAAGAGTATCGCAGACGCTCTCCCGCCTGGAACGCTGAAAAGCTTCAAACCCCCCTTCTCATTCATACCAATACCTCAGATGATGATGTGAACGTGTTGGAGGTGGAGCATCTGATTAAATCTCTCAAAGCAGCGGGTAAGACGTTTGATTACAAAATTTTTCAACAGGCGCCTGGTGGTCATACTTTTGATCGGATGGATACCCAATTGGCCAAAGAGGTTCGGTTTAAAATCTATCGCTTCCTGGCAGGATATTTAAAACCTCCCCTTCCCTTTCAATCGGTAAAAACCCTGGTTCGAGCCGGTTATCGCGGATATCAATGAGCTTTTAAGAGTTTGTCATTGGTTCGCTTCGCTCACGTCATTGAGTGCTTTTTAGTACTTGTCAGTGGCCTTCGGCGTCATTGGTTCGCTCCGTTCACGTCAGGGCGACTTGTTAGAGCTAGTCATTGGTCAGTTGTTCGCTTTGCTCACGTCATTGGGACTCTTTAGAATTTGTCATTGAAAAAATAAAAAAATGAAAAACCTTTAAAGTCCTCAATGACAAGTTCTCACAAATCCCAATGACAAGTACCCGAAAGTCACATTGACAAGTACTCAAAAGCCACCCTGACAAGCCTTCAAGCATCCAATGACAAGTACTAAAAAGTCACCCTGACGAGTTCTTAAAAGTCGGGCTGGGGATTTTCATTTTCAAAATTTGACATTTGACAATCATCGTGAAATAGTATATAATATCATTTTATGACGCGACGCGGGGTGGAGCAGTCTGGTAGCTCATTGGGCTCATAACCCAAAGGTCGGTGGTTCAAATCCACCCCCCGCTACCATCTCCCTTGGTAGATTACTCCGATTAAAAATTAATTATTCTTTTTTTCTTATTCCCCAAAATATATAATATCAATCGCTCTCGATAAGATATAAAAGATTATTTTCAATTTTTCCTACTTTTTCTGAAACTTTTTTTACTGAATTTCAGTATAATATATGTTATACTGAATTCCAGTAAAATTCAGGAGGTAAAATTGAAAGAATTGACCAAATTTGAAGAGATACTGTTGGTTGTAATTTGGCGGTTGCAGGATGATGCCTATGGTGTCAAAATACGCCAGTATATAGTTAAACATTTAAAGAAAGATTATACTTACGGGAATCTATACAGTGCCCTGGACCAATTGGCCAGGAAAGGATATGTTGAGAAAAGATTAGGGGAATCCACAAAGCAGCGTCGGGGAAGGAGAAAGATTTACTATACAATTTCATCCGAAGGTTCACAGGCTCTTGAAGTAGCCCGGGAAATGAATGAGACCCTGTGGGAGGGATTAACCCGTCTGGCTTTTGAAAGAAAGGGGTGAAATATGAAACGTAATAGTCCTAAACCTCCCAGGTTGGCAGAGTGGCTGCTGAGGCTTTTCTGCAAACGTGAAGATGGTTTTTCCATGTTTGGAGATTTTGATGAAGAATTCAGCGAGCTTTCAAAAACAAAAGGCATCTGGTATGCCCGCCGTTGGTACTGGCGGCATTTATCCAGATCATTGCCGATTATCGTAAAAGATTCAATCCTGTGGACTGTAACCATGATTATGAATTATTTAAAAATTGCTTCCAGGAATATACTAAAACACAAAGGCTTCTCTATCATTAATGTTTTTGGCCTGGCAGCAGGGCTTGCATGCAGTACGGTCATCATTCTGTACGTCTTTAATGAACTAACTTATGATAGGTTTCACCAGGATGCCCATCGTATTTACCGGGTAGCAGTACACATGAAAAGTATAGGGGGTGAATTCAGGTATTCTTCATCTCCCGGCCCACTCGCTCCGGTATTGAAAGAGAGTTATCCCCAAATAGAGGAATCTGTAAGAGTTATACCCCCCTATGAGAATGCCAGCCATGTGCTGGTTACCTGTGCAGAAAAACGATTTTTCGAGAGTCGCATTTATTTTGCGGACCCGGGAATTTCCAGGGTATTTCGCATCCCTTTTGTCTACGGGAATCCGGATACATCACTCAACCGCCCGAATACGATCATATTAACGGAGGATATGGCCAGGAAGTATTTTGCAGAACAAAATCCGATTGGCAAGCTTTTGCGAATCGAATTTGACTATGATGTCCGGCCCGTTAAGATCGAGGATTTTGAGGTCACCGGTGTGATTAAAAATTCTCCGCCGAATACCCATCTTAAATATGATATGTTTGTCTCCATGGCAACTCTCGCCAATCACCGTCCCAGGTTAAATGAAGACTGGACGCATCATAGTTATAAGTATACTTATATCAAACTAAAGCCAGATATAAATGTTAAAAATTTCGAAAGCCAGATACAGCGCCAGGCAAAATTGTATACAGATGCTTATGAAAAAAGAACAGGACGCAAAATGGAGCTGTATCGGTTTTTTCTGCAGCCGGTACCTGGTATTCACATGTATTCCCATAATTTGGGAGAGCTGGAACCTTCGGGAAACTGGTATTATATTTATATTTATTCTATTGTGGCCTTGCTGATATTACTTATCGGTTGTATGAATTTCATGAATCTCTCTGCTGTACTCTCTTCCACCAGGACAAAGGAAGTCGGTTTGCGCAAAGTGGTGGGAGCAAAACGAGGGGACCTGGTATGGCAATTTCTTGGAGAGTCCTTTTTGATTACGGTCATTGCCTTTTTGTTTGCTTTGTTATTCATAACCCTGCTTTTACCCCTCTTTAATCAGATGGCCGGTACCGAATTATCCTTGACCGGCCTAAAACAACCTGCGGTGTCCGTTTCGTTACTGGGCCTTTTACTGTTGGTCACCATCGGTGCCGCATGCTACCCCGCTTTCTTCATTACCACTTTCAAACCAATCGCGATTCTGCGGGGAAAGTTAGCACCTGGAGTAAAAGGATCGTTAATGCAAAAAATCTTTGTTATTGGCCAGTTTGCGATCTCCATATTCCTGGTGATATGCACCATCACGGTTTTTCGACAGCTCGATTTTATGAAGGGGCGTGCGCTGGGATTCAATCGTCACCAGAAGCTGATTCTACCTATTAAGAGCAATCTCAACCATTTCAGACGAAATTATGAAGCAATAAAAAGCGATTTTAAAACGCACGTCAACATTACCGGGGCCACTGTATCTTCAAAAGTTGCCGGCGAAAAGGATAACAGCGGTTACTATCTGTGGCCCAAGAATATGGAGAATACCAAGCCCATCCGGTTAAAAGTTATTACCATTGATTTTGATTTCCTCTCTGAATATGGTATTCAAATGGCTGCAGGCAGACCCTTTTTACGCGACATGGGAAATGATCCTCACAGTGCATTTTTGATTAACGAGGCCGGGGTGAAGCATTTGGGTTTCAAATCTGCGGAAGATGCCCTTGACAAGCAGTTTAAAGCCCATTACCACCGCAAAACCAAGAGAATTGTCGGGGTGACCAAAAATTTCCATTTCTTAGGTATGCAGGAGGTGGTTGAACCATTGATTATGGACATTGAAAATTCCCTGATGAAAGTACTGACACTTTCGATAAACACTACCAATATCAGGGATACCATTACATTTGTGAAGACAAAATGGAAAGATCATTTCCCGGGTGTTCCGTTTGAATATTCCTTTCTGGACGAAGATTTTGACCGGGTGTACCGTTACGAGGAGCAGATGGGTCGATTATTGGGTATCATAACACTGCTGGGTATTAGCGTAGCCAGTCTCGGTCTTTTGGGGCTTGCGGCATTTATTGCCCGGATGCGCAAAAAGGAGATCAGCATCCGCAAGGTTCTGGGTGCATCCACTGCTAATATCTTAGTAATGATGTCGAGGCAATTTGTGACATTAGTACTGACTTCCGGTTTGATCGCTGTCCCAGTTGCTTACTTTGCCATGAATAAGTGGCTGCAGGATTTTGCCTATCGCATCAATTTGGGCTGGTTCACCTTCCTTATTGCTGCTGCATCAGCCCTAATAATTGCAGTAATGGCCGTCACTTTCCAGGGAGCCCGGTCAGCAGCAGCCAATCCGGCAGACATCTTGCGCTGCGAATAAGCTCCACGGCGTAAGGAGATCTCAGGAGTAGCAAAATAAGTGTTTTTCACTGTCCCTTTTTTGTCCAGGTTATTTTTGTAGGACAGTGGAGAATAGATTTTTTAAGAAAAAAAGATGTAAACCCTTTTACCTCATGTATCGTCCTAAAGATATAAGAAATCTTAAATTTCCAATTAAGTACAAAAAAGGAGGTTTGAAGTATGAAAAAGTTCAGTTATTTAATAATAATTATCATTTTAACCGGAATACTTGGTTCCGGAAATTACCTTCAAGCGCAGGAAACGTCCCCAATTCAGAGCAAACCGATTGAAGAGTACGTAGAATTCCTAAAAAATCACCAACAAAACCCGGTGGATTATATCCTCGGTTTATTTAAAAATGCTGACATCGTCATTTTATGTGAAAGAGCCCATTCGGAAATTACTCAATACAAGCTGATTACCGATATAATCAGGGATAAGAGGTTTATCGAAAAAGTCGGTCATGTTTTTCTTGAAATAGGGAATTATCAGTTGCAGCCCTATGTTGAAAACTTCTTAATGAACGACACACTTTCCGAAGAAGAAGTAAAAGAGAGATTATTCCATATCATTCGCAATTGCTCAAGTAGCCCACTATGGGGAGAAACCAACTACTTTGCTTTTGTAAAAGACATATATTATTTAAATAAGACACTTTCACTAAAAGAGAAGATTCATATCTATCCGTCAAATATGCCGTTTTCGTGGGAGGGAATGACAAGAGAAAAGTATGAAGAACTCCGGGAAAATAGACCCCGAGTCAGGGATAAAATCATTGCCAATCAGATCATCGAAAAATACAGAGAAATTCTAAATTCCCCCAGCATTAGAAAGAAAGCATTGGTAATCATGAATTACCGTCACGCCTTTCCCCATCTGGATGTAAGGATTGGGTCAAAAAAGAAGCATATAGATAATGTCGGGGGATTTCTCATGAAGGAGTTTCCCGGAAAGACAGCCAATGTTATGCTTAACTCAATCCGTATATTGGAAGCAACGGACACCAGTTTGTCCTGGTCAGCACTACAGAAGGGAAAGTGGGATGCGGCATTTGCCCTTGCCGGTAACCCTGATTCGGGATTCGATTTTAAAGGTTCTCCATTCGGAAGCGATAATTTCGATTACTTCCCCTATCAGAAAGATTACACGTATAACGACATTTTTACCGGATACGTTTTTTACAAACCTCTTGAAAAGCACGTACTGCAATACGGAACTCCTGGTATTTTTGATGAGGCATTCAAAAGAGAATTCATTAAAAGGCATCGGATTAAAAATGAAAATACCAGCATTGAAGAAATCAATGAAAAGATTAGAGATTTGGAGACAATTAAGTCATTCGGTTATGACATATTGGGAGAGTCAGACTGTATGGAATTAATACAGAATTGGCTAAAGAAAAAAAAGATTATGGGGTCAGGGCAATTATTTCACAATCGATAGAAAATTTTAATACGACTTAGTGTTAAAATCCACCAATAGCCACAATTTAAGCTCAATTAAATAAAAATCATGGTGCTGACCTGATAAAAAGTGTACTCCTTGACAATTTTAACCGTTTACATTAATATAAAATCATGATGAACATACCGCAACAACACCTAAAAATATTCCTGATGTTTTTAGCATTTGTCATAACCGGAAGTTTATCCGGGGAGGAATCCGTATTTCAAAAAGAATACCGGATCAAACCCGTTTTATTTACCAGTGTCCGATTCCATGACAATTTTTGGGCCCCTAAAATTGAAACCAACCGCAAGGTTTCAATTCCCAGCGCTTTTAAAAAGTGTGAAGAAACCGGTCGCATCGACAATTTTGCCATTGCCGGTGGGTTGAAACACGGTGAATTTAAGGGAGATTATCCCTTTGATGATACGGATGTTTACAAAGTCCTGGAAGGGGCTTCCTATGCCCTGGCCGTGCAATATGACCGTAAAGTGGATGAATATCTTGATGGTATCATTCAATTGATAGCCGCGGCCCAGGAAGAGGACGGTTATCTTTATACCTGCCGCACCAGTCACTGCACCAGGGAAAATATCAAACGGTGGATGGGAACAGAACGGTGGCAGCGGCTTAACAGTCACGAATTATACAACTGCGGCCATTTGTACGAAGCGGCTGCTGCCCATTACCTGGCCACGGGCAAAACCAACCTACTGGACATTGCCATCAAAAATGCCGATTTAATCGCCCGGGTCTTCGGGTCCGGGGAAAACCAAAAACATGTACCCTCCGGACATCCCATTATTGAAATGGCATTGGTCAAATTGTACCGGGTGACAGGCAAGACAAACTATTTGCACCTGGCCCAGTACTTTATCGATGAAACCGGGAGAGGTACCGATGGACACCCGTTGAGCCCCTACAGCCAGGATCATATGCCCATTGTTTCCCAGCAGGAAGCAGTGGGCCATGCGGTCCGTTTCGGCTACCTCTATTCAGGGGTTACAGACGTAGCAGCCCTTACCGGGAATCCTGCTTACATAAAAGCCCTGGAAAGGGTCTGGCAGAATATCGTGGAGAAGAAACTATATATAACAGGAGGCATCGGCGCGCGCGCCATGGGTGAAGGATTCGGCGACAGTTATGAACTCCCTAACATGACCGCTTACTGTGAAACCTGTGCCTCCATTGCCTATGTATACTGGAATTACCGCATGTTTTTATTATCCGGTGCATCCAAATACTACGATATACTGGAACGTACGTTATACAACAGCCTGCTCTCCGGTGTCTCTGCAGATGGGCAGCACTTTTTTTACGATAATCCGCTGGAATCCAACGGGGAGCATAAACGCCAGGAATGGTTCGGCTGTGCCTGCTGTCCAGGGAATGTAACCCGCTTTATGGCATCGATACCGGGTTATCAGTATGCCGTCAATGATGATGGGATTTTCGTTAACCTCTTTGTGGCCGGGAAAGCCAGCATAAAGTATAAGGGTACAGAAGTGACGGTACGACAGGAAACCCGTTATCCCTGGGATGGGCGTATCAAACTAAAAGTAAACATTCCCCATCCGGTGCAATTCAATTGGTACATCCGGATTCCCGCCTGGGCCAAAAACCAGGTGGTTTCTTCCGGTTTGTATTCCTTTAAAAAAGACCTGAAAACAAAGGTTACCATCCGGGTCAATGGTAAAAAAGTCGATTATAGAGAGACCAAAGGTTATGCACGAATACCTGGGAAATGGAAGGCAGGGGATGAGATTGACCTGGAACTGCCCATGCAGGTCAGGAGGATAGAAACCAACCCGAAAGTGGTCAACAATCGTGGCAAAATTGCCTTACAGCGCGGCCCATTGGTATACTGCCTGGAAGGGATTGATCATAACAATGGATTCATGTTTGATTCCATTATCCCAGGTTTGGCGGAAATAAACAGCCGATATGAAAAGGACCTGCTCAATGGGGTGGTGACGTTGACGTGCCGGGGGAAAAAGCTGGTAAAAGAAAACCACCGAACCGTGGAAAAAGAAATCCTGTTAAAAGCCATCCCCTATTACACCTGGAACAACCGGGGGCAGAGTTGTATGGTGGTATGGATTCCCCAAAGCCGGGACGCAGCCATTGTAAAGCCCGAGTCTACTATTGCTTCAAAAAGCAAGCCTGCTGCCTCTATACGCTGGGTGTTCGGTTTAAATGACGGGTTTGATCCCCGGGATTCCAGTGATACGGACAAGTTGTTTTTTTATTGGTGGCTAAAGAAGGGAACGAGGGAGTGGGTAGAATACACATTTGATCAACCCTATGTTGTATCCAGGATTCAGGTTTACTGGCTGAATTTTGATCATTATGACTATATATGCCGGCCGCCCCGGAGTTGGGAAATTCTTTACCGACAGGGAGATCGCTGGGTTCCGGTTCAGTCCCCTTCACCATATACCACTAAAATCCACCAGTACAATACCGTTACATTTTCACCTGTCAAAACAACCGGGTTAAGAATTGCGGCCCAATTGCAGAAGGATTTTTCAGCAGGCATCATGGAGTGGAAGGTTTTTTGATGGTTGGCCATGAAAGTATAGCGATTTTAATTCACCCTCTATCGGTTGATTATAATATTAAATAAAAGATGACAAGCGAAGAAAAATTTATCACTACCCATTTTTCACTCAATCACCTATCTCCTCTAATAATTCATCTTCGGTGACCTGGAAAGGAGATATTCCAAATTCCTTTAGAGCTTCTAAAAATCCATGTCGGCTGATTCCAGCTATCTCAGCAGCTTTAGCTTGTGAAATCTTCCCTATTTCATACCATTTAACTGCGGCGGCTAATCTCATCTCCCTCACAAAATGTTCGGGTGTACTTCGGGTTGCAGAAAAAACTCCTTCGGGGAGTTCCATACTTACCTGTACATTCATTTCAACCTCCTGATCCAGGATGATTATACCATAAATTCGATTAAAGAAAATAGACATTATCCGGATTCTTTATCTAAAAAAGGAAAAAAGGGAAGAACTACTTCCTAGAGTAGTATTGTTATTAGTAATTTCCAGACAAGTCCTTTTTAGAAAATGCACAATTTTTGAAAATGAAACGCGATTAATCTTGAATTCAAAAATAATGTGTCAGGCAAGAATCAATATCCATAAATCAATGCCTCATCCCCCTAGGTTAATATATCTATTATCGACCAGGAATATATAAGCCTCAGATTCGGAATAAATGTTTTTTGTCCTTATTCTGAAGCTCTTTGCATTAAGTGTAGTTAATTAGGGGTTTTGATCTTTTTTTTTGTTTTTGTTAATCAGAGGGTTTTTTTAGCAATTTATAATGGATATCGGCAAATATCCTGTGACCCAAAGACGTCGAGTGGCAAGGAGTACAATTCATTTGTCCTATGGTATTATGGAGCTTGCTACCTTTATTATGGCAATTATTGCACGAAGATACCGCTTCGTTTACAATATTAGATGTTATATACCTGTCGTCAAAAAAATCATTCAATATGATGACAGCTTTTCTCACGACATCAGCAGTTAATCTTCGACATCGCTCAATTTGCTCTTTACCGTTCATCCTGTATCCAGAAACTTTACCCCAATTCGTCGCTGACACATGACAAAGTACTGAGTCTGAAATAGAGGGTGTGATTTTTAAATTTAATTTCGGATTGTGAGGGATATACTTTGGAAGATTCGTCTTTTCATACCAGGAAAATAAATCAGTTAGGAGGTAATTTCGATTCTTTTTATTTCTGACAAATAATCCAATAACTGCTGCTGCGCCATTTAATGCGCCACATACAGAACCATAATCACCAATCCCACCGGCACCATAGGTCATCATATGATATGGGAATGTTTCATGAGGTTCGCCATTTTGTTCTTCCACTTGAAATACAATACCTTTAAAAACCCCATACATGCAGCCCCCTATACTATAATTTTGGTATGCTTTCTCCGCTGTAATGTCCGGGTCTAGGTTCGTATACCTCCAGGATAAAGCAGATTTTCTGTCATTTTCAGATAGAAGCTGGATCGATTTTTTCTTTAAATTCAACGGCGGTTTAAAACAAGTTGATAGTACAATGGCACCTGCTGCCGTACCAGCAGCACCTGCCATTCCGATCTTTATGAATTTTCGCCGATTCATTGCAACCGTTTCTATTTACCAGTGATTGGATTTAACAAAAATAAAAACCAGACTTTTTTGCACCACGATTTTTGTGAGTGAACAATCGATTTTGATATATTTGACAACAGTCAATTTCCTTCCATACGTATAGAAGTTTTGGATTCAAGAATTTTCGAAAATAATATCGCCGGCAATAAGAACAGCTTTTTTTACTACCTCCATACATTTTCCTGTTTCCATTGATACTGCGACGAATTGTTTTTGGTCTTCCGGATTTTGGAAATCGTAATACCTGCCATATTGGTGCTTCACGACTTCCTTGCATCTTGTTGAGCTGAATTCTTTTTTGAATCTATCCATAAACACAGCACCATGCATCACAGAGGGTGGGAGTTGCTGCTTTGCTTTCTGATCGATGGACTGGGAAAAAAACCCTAAAGCAAGCATGCTGCCGGATACCGCTCCACAGGTTTCTCCTTTCCCGGAAATCCCGCCTGCGAATGGCATCAACGCACGGATTGCATTATCACCTTTTAGTTTAAATTGCTCATTTAGTGCTGCAAAACTGGCTGAAGAACAGCTTCTATACATTGGCATGAATTTATCTACCTTTTTTTCCAATTCCTTTAATAGTTCTTCTTTTGATTTGTCGCCTTTTGTAGCAAATACCTCGGTTATCATTCCCGGAAATGCCAATAGTGTTAAGCCGGCAGTGCAGCCAACACTTTTTGTTAAAAATGTTCTTCGATTGATTTTGCCTTTTTCCCGTATAGGCTTCTCAGCTGTCATTTTATTTTTCTCCTTTTAAAAATTTTGGTTCAATCATTTTTTCTTCTTTTCATGTTTATTTGTCATTAACGAATGAAATCATATTTGATGTACGAAGAAAATCTCCATTAAGTTTTTCATTTAAATAAGTAAATGCGAAAAATCCATGATTTCCATGAGTAAAGAAAAGATGACAGTCCGGAATGCCACTAAGGATAAGGATAACAAATCCGAAATACGAATATCGAAACCGCGTGGTTCCAAACAAATCCAAAATATAAATGTTCAAAATTCAAAACAAAAGCTTCAAACTTTTTGCTGTTGCGGTTTTTGTTTTGGTCATTTAAATTTTGGCAATTTGAATTTGTTCTCGTGCTACGTAGCGGGCTACTTCGCAGAGTAGCATCGAATTTCGGATTTCGTGCTTCGAATTTAGTCTTATCTTAGTGACATTCGTGACAGTCCGGAATACTATTCCTTGAAAAAGACATTTTTTTTATCTAAAATAGGGAGGGAACAAAATGATTGATATTGATGATACAGGACACGAATACACAACCAGAAGCTGCGATCTCCACCTCCATACCATTGTATCCGATGGAGAAATGAGGCCCGAAGAAATCCTTTCCTGTGCAAAAGAACTTCACCTGGGGACGATTTCAATTACCGATCACGATGCAGTAGGCGCTTATATTCACTTCGATTGCGATTTGTTGGAAAAAGCACAAGAAATGGGCATTTCTATCATTCCGGGCATCGAACTGGACAGTGAATATGCAGGGGTGGAAGTCCATGTCCTGGGATACGGTATCGATATTAACAACAGGGAGCTGAACAACTACCTCTCTCATGTCCATTCCCTCAGGAGAGAGAGGATTAGAGAACAAATCGAAAAAATTAACGGGATTTATAAAAAAGAAGTGATAAAGGAAGACGAAATTTTTATTCCTCACAGGGATACGTTGATGAAACCGCATTTGATCCACACGTTGTTAAAAAAGGGGCTATTCCCAGGGTACAGGGAGGCTGCCGTGTGGGTGTCCACACATGCGAAAGCCGCGACATCCGTATTGAAATCCTATACGGGGGAGATGATCCAACTCATTAAAAAATTGGGTGGCCATGCGTTTCTGGCTCATCCGGGTTATTATGTCCTTGAGGGCGGATTGAATATCGATAAAATGATAAATGAATTGCTGCCCCTGGGGTTGGATGGATTGGAAGTGGAATATCCCTATTTTGGAACCGGTCCGAAATTTCAATCTCGAGAAGCTGAAAGGGAAATCATCGAAACATTCCGCCATACGGCCCGGAAGTACGGTTTAATCACCAGCCGCGGCAGCGATGCCCATACTTTAGATCAAATGAGAGCGTTTAATAAAAAATTTTCGAAAGGATGAATTGAACAATACGAAATAGCTATTTGAATATTTTCATAGCATACGGAAAAATTAGCCTGGCATCTTTTTTGTTTTCCTTTTCGATGGGTATATCTACAAAATCTTCAACTCTGCTATTCGGTCAAAATGTTTAACATTTAAGGTCATTAAAGGCAGATTATGGGATAATGCCGTTGCCGCAATAAAGAGGTCTTTGGCTTCGATGAGTTTATTTTCATCCCGCAGCGATAGATAAATATCCCCTGCTTTTTTTGCAGTCTCCCTTGTAAAGGGGAGTATTTTTAGATATTCAATGATATTATCGATGTCTTGCATTTTCTGTTCATCTTTTGCCCCGGCAAAAAGTTCAAAAAGAGTTATTGTTGATACATACAAGGTATAATTGCCAACGATTTTATAGTATTGACTTTTTCTTTTGTTTCTCTTGCGAAGATGATCAATAAGAATGGAGGTGTCTATCAAAAGGCTGTCGGCTTCCATTTGTTTATTACTTTCCCCGCCTCTTCAATGGCTTTAATATCCTCATCATTCCAATAGGAGATTTCCAGTAATTTCGTTTTATCTATTTTTTTCTTAACCGGTTTTTTCTTTTGAATCAAGAAGTCGATAAAGTCAGATACTTCTCTTTTAGCGTGTTCGGGAAGAATCTCAAACTTTTGAATTATCGTCTCAGTACTTACGGAACCCATATGAACCTCCTGCCACAATAATAATATTTTTAATTCCCTTTGTCAATTACATTTTATCCCTTAAAACAGTTTTTCTTGAATGCCAGGAAATTGAAAGAAAAAAGGTGACAGGCCGGAAAACTATAAACTATTGGCCGGAAGACTATTCCGTAAGCAGTAGGCAAAAAAACAAAATAGCTGTATGCTGTTAGGTATAATGAAAACCGCATGCAATCAATATCAATAGAACCGATACTGCAAACTGATTCTCAATAACTTCAAAGTACCCTTTGTCAACTGCCTACTGCCAACTGTATACTTAACTTAGCGGTATTCTAGCCTGGCACCTTTTTACCCCCCCTCCTCTACTCCTGGTACTCAAGAATTAGGAAATCTAAAGGTATTGGGCTACTGTTTGTCTTAATTCTATTTCAGTGGGTCTTGCATTTGGGTCTTTGTACATCATTTTCATTATTAATTCATTTAATTGATCCGGGATATCCGGGTTAAACCTGCAAGGTTCAATCGGTTCCTTTTCTAAAATACTTCTTATAACATCCACCTGGAGTTCTCCTAAAAAAGGTTTCTCCAGGGTCATCATCTCATAAAAAATAACGCCCAGGGAATAGATATCCCCTGCTTCGGAGATCTCTTGATTGGAAATCCGTTCGGGGGGTAGATAATTTATAGTTCCTAATATCTCACCGGTTGCGGTTAATTGTGTCAGGGATCGATTCTTTGCCAGACCAAAATCCAGGATTTTGACAAAATTCTGACTCTCCTTCTCTTTATCTATTAACATTATATTGTCAGGTTTCAAATCGCGGTGAATGATCCCTTTTGAGTGAATCTTAGAGATTGCATCTAGCAGTTGGTACATGATGGCTGCTGCCTCTTTTAGCGGTAGTTTCAATCCTGATTTGATTAAATAGGAAAGAGGTTTTCCGTCTAAAAGTTCCATGGCAATAAAGAGTCTGTTATTGTACTCGCCCCGTTCAATGACTTTTACGATATTGGGATGGTGAAGTTGGTCAATAATCAATGCCTCATTAAGAAATCTCTTTCTTTGGATATTATCTTTAGAAGATTCATCTTTCATCACCTTAATGGCAACCAGTTTTGATTTATCCAGCACATGATTTGCTCGATATACAATTCCCATACCACCGGAGTCGATTTCATTAATAATCTTATAGTGGCCGATATAATTTCTTTTTTTCCAGAAGGCCAAAAGAAAAATATATTTTTTAAATAGGAGCAGGAATATGATCAATACCAGGGCAAATCCAACAATAAAGGCGTTGGATTTGAATCTTTCTCTACTTAAACTCAATTGTTGAATTTCACTGTTTTTTTGTAAAATTTCTATCTGCTTCTCCTTTTTCTCGGTCTCGTATTTTGTCTGAAATTCCGCAATTTTATCATTGGATTCTTTATTTATTATTTCATCTTTAACTGCCGTATGGAGCTGGTAATATTCCAGGGCTTTTTTGTAATTACCTTGTTTCGAATAAGTTTTTGATATCCTGTCATAAATATCTCTTATCAAATCTTTTGCCTTAATTTCTTTTGCCATGGTGAGACTTTGTTCAAAATAGGTTAAAGCCTTATTATAGTTCCCGGTCTCTATATAGAATTGACCGATATTATCTAAACAAACAGCTGTACCGAGTTTATTACCAAGTGCTTTTCTCATCTCCAGTGATTTTAACTGGTATTCCAGCCCCTTCTGGTATTCTTTTAACTGAAGATAAGCACTGCCAATGCTACTCAGACAGATAGCTTTCCCATATTTGTCCCCCATCTCTTCATAGATTTCCAGGGATTGTTGTGAATATTCCAATGCCTGACGATAATTCCCCATCATATGATACGTACTGCCAATATTGTTTAAGTTAGATGCAATGCTTTTTTTATTACCGGCTGCTTTTTTAAGCTCAAGTGACCTGAGAAAATATTCCAAAGCCATATCATATTTTTTTAAATTGAAATAGATGCCCCCGACATTGTTCAATGAAAAAGCAATTAGATTTCTATTTCCAAGTTCATCATAAATTTTCAAAGCCTCCAGATGGTATTTTAAAGACTCTTCATAATTACTTAAATACATGTAATTATTCCCGATATATGTTAAGGAATTAGCGATTTGAATTTTATCCCCAATTTCCCGGTTAATTTTTAAGGCTTTTAGGTTATAAGCCAGTGCTTGATGGTAATTACTTTGATACCGATAAATAAACCCGATTTCATCCATGGAAATAGATTGCCCCAGCCTATACCCAATTTCTTCACTCATTTTCAATGCCTTAAGAAAGTACTCCAGGGCCTTATCATAATTTCCCATATTTTTGTAAACTTTTCCGATATTAGTCAAAGAATTAGAAATACCTTTTTTATCCCCGATTTCCTCTTTTATTTTGTTTGATTTTAAGAAGTATTCTATTGCTGTATCATATTTTCGCAAGCCTTGATATACGTTACCAATATTGTTTAAAGAGATGGCAGTGCCTTTTTTATCTCCTAGTTCTTCTTTGATTTTCTTTGATTTCATGTGATATTCCAGGGCTTTGTCGTATTCTCTTATATTTTTATATATATTGCCTATCAGGTTTAATGAATCGGCTGTACTTTTTTGGTTTTTGATTTGTTCAAAAATCTTCAATGCTTTTTGGCCATATTCTAATGCTTCGGTATTTTTTCTAACCCGGTCATATCCGATACCAATATAATACAATGCAGTGCCTTCACCCTTCTTATACTTGAGTTTTCGGGAAAGTTCCAATGCCTGGTTGCCATATTCAAAAACTTTTTTGGTTACATGATGCCTGAAAGCCAATTTATTTAAAATATCAACTCTTTCTTTCCCGAAAACTTGTTTTAATTCGTTTTCTAATTCTTCAACGGAGCTGTCTTCGGAGGAAAACAATCCATAGAAAAAAACGGTTATTATCAATAGTAAAATCGGGATTTTTTTCATTTGTTTTGTACCTCCTGGCATATCAATACTTAGATGACCCTTTGAAAAAACAAAATATTTTGCTCATGCATTCATTATAGACAAAATCAGGTAACAAATCAAGGAAGCCCCCATCAGGTTCTAGAAGAAGGTGGCAAGCGAAAAGTGCGTCAACAGACGAAAAGTGCGTCATCTTGATAAAAAAGCGGTTTATGATATAATATAAATATGTTAAAGAAACCTTTACCCATTGGGATTCAAAGCTTTAGCAAACTGATCAATGGAAATTACCTTTACGTAGACAAAACAGAAGAGATTCACCGCCTGGTTGATGGTGGAGGGCAATACTTTTTTATCTCCCGCCCCCGCCGTTTCGGAAAATCCCTGACAGTTTCTACATTATATCACCTATTCTCCGGGAATAAGGAATTGTTCAAGGGATTATGGATATACGATAAGATTGAATGGAAAAAACACCCGGTCATCCATATCGATTTAAGTGAAATCAGTTACAAAACCGCTGAAATTCTGGAAAACGAATTGAATATCAAAATGGAAAAGATCGCTGCCTTATATGATATAACCCTCAACCAACAGAGAGATTACAAAGGAAAATTTGTAGATTTAATTGAAAACCTTGCCGGAAAAGGAGATGAAGGGGTTATTATTTTAATCGACGAGTATGATAAACCGATTATCGACCATTTAGAAGCAGGCAAAAAAGACACCGCCAGAGAGAACAGGGAGGTGTTGAAAAATTTCTATTCGATTATCAAAAGTTCGGATAAATACCTTAAATTTGTCTTCCTAACAGGTGTTTCAAAATTCTCGCGAGTATCGATTTTTTCCGGGCTGAACAATCTCAACGACATTACCCTTGACGACAAATATGCCGCGCTGATGGGCTATACGGAAGATGAACTTTGCCGTTATTTTCAAGTGAAGGGTGCGCGGGGAGATCGGCTTGAACAGATCAGGAAGTGGTACAATGGGTATTCCTGGGATGGCAAGAACTTTCTTTATAATCCCTTTTCCATATTGCTTTATTTTGAGAAAAATCGTTTTGCCAGTTACTGGTTTGCCACGGGAACGCCCACCTTTTTAGTCAACACCATTAAAGAAAAAGAGATTCCCCTGCAGGAATTTGAGCATGTGGAGGCCGATGATTCCACCTTCGAGTCGTTTGATATTGATCATATGCACGTTACCTCTCTGCTCTTCCAGACCGGGTACTTAACTATTAAAGAAAGAACCATTGACCCCCTGGATGACAATGCCACTATCTATTACCTGGACTACCCCAATAGAGAAGTGAGGGAATCCTTTTTAAAGCATTTGTTAAAAGGTTTCTGTGAAAAAGATTTCAACCAGAGCAAGAAAATCTTGAAACAGGTGAAATTATCCCTGGAACAAAACAAACTTGATGATTTTTTCGCCGTGTTAACATCCTTTTTTGCCTCTATTCCTTACAATATATTCGTGGATAAACGGGAAAGTTATTACAGTTCCATTCTTTATCTTTTATTGAGGCTCAGCGGTGTTTCCATCCTCCCGGAGCCAGAGACCAATATTGGCCGGATCGATGCGTTAGTGGAAACGGAGCGCTTCATTTACATCATGGAATTAAAGATTGGAACGTCCCAGGAGGCCCTGAACCAGGTGAAAGAGAAAAAATACTATGAACCTTTTCTCACGTCAGGTAAATCGATTACACTGGTTGGAATTGGTATTGAACCTGCCAAACGAAATATCACCGACTACCTATGGGAGCAATTATAAAGTATTAATTAAGCTCATAGATAAATGATGAATGATGAAAAAGATACCTTTTCCGATCTAAATCGGAAAAATGAGCCTGGCACCTTTTTCCTTTTATTCCCTGAGCTTTTCCAGCTTTTTAAGCGCATTGACATTGTTGGAATTCAGTTCCAGGGACTTCCGGTAGTTCTCAATAGCCAGTTCTTTGTTACCCTTGATCATATAAGCCTCTCCAAGACTGTCATAGACATTGAAAGAGCTGGGGAACGCCTCCACATTTAATAAAAAAATACGTATGGCTTCATCGATTTTTTTTTCGCCCAGGAGTTGATAACCCAGAATGTTTATACTATTTTCATTGAAATAGTAGGCATGGCGTTTGGTGCGTTTGAGTGCATAATAGAGACGGACCGCCGTAGCTATATCTTTTTCCCGAATGGTTTTTAATAGAGCAGAGGCAATCATTTTTGTTGGGATAGTATACAGCTTGCCTTCCATGCAGTTAAGCAGCGTGCGAACGATCCTACTCCTGTATGGATTGGTGGAATTGTCCAGGAAGATCAGCGTACGTTCTGTCGCAATATTCCTGTGGATCGTTGCCCTGAACCCTCTCCACGTACCGGAATGCTTCATACTCTTCCTGTCAGGAGATATGATCCAGCCGAATCCATAATTGATGAAGCGGCCGTTATTCAAACGACCGGGAGTAAAAGCCAGAGCAAGCGTGGATTTTTTAACCAATTTCTCAGTATACAATGCCTGGTCCCATTTGAATAGATCATCCGCTGAACAATAAACATTCCCATCCCCCATAATCCCATCTATAAAGATAAGATCATAGTGTTCGATACGGTTCCTGCCTATGGCAAATCCCATTGCCCTTTCTTGAGGGCACTTCTTCATCTTCAGGTTATAGGCAAATGAATTCCGCATGTCCAGGGGATCAAAGATGTTTTGTTTTAGGAAAACCGCGAACGATTGACCGGAAACCCTTTCTATAATGCAGGCCAACAGTACGTAACCGGTATTGCTGTACCGATAAGCAGAACCCGCTTTAAAAAGGGGTTTGGGTTTATACTTTTTAAAAAGTTTGATCACATCGTTATTATCCGCTATCCTGGAGGTCCCCCATTTGTATCTTTCGAACAAATCCACATATTCCACCAATCCGCTCGTGTGGTTTAGCAGGTGACGGATGGTAATATCTTTAACATCAAGTTCCGGAAGGTAGTTGACAATGGGATCATCATATTTCAGTTTCCCCCTCTCTGCCAGTATCATAATGCCCATGGCAGTAAATTGTTTGGATACGGAGGCGAGGTTAAAGGGGGTAGAAGTAGTAAGGCGGGTTTGGGTTTCGAAATTAGCGTATCCGTAGGCCTTTTTATAGATGACCTTTCCTTTTTGTACTGCCAGCACCACGCCGTTGAGGGCCTTGTTTTCATACAGTTCCGCTAAGAAAGCATCCATTTCCCGCGCCTTATCCTGTCCGGATACCGGCTGTGATAACAGGAAATAAAAGAAAAACGATGTTAAAATCGCGGTTGTGATCTTTGTCTTTAAATACATAGGATTCTTCTTAGTTTTTTAATTCTATTCCCTAAAAATAAATAAGTGAGAAAGGGGGGGAAGTTAGATAAATCCTGATCATTACCCGTTGGCCAAAATGGCTTTTAGCTTTTGGGCATACGCCAAACCGGCTTTATCAGCAGTAATAAACTGTATCTGTTCAGGTTTGGATATGCCTAAACCTAACTCCACTGCTCTTTTGATTTGTTCTTGTTCAAAGATTTTTCGTCCCATGATATCGTCATTTGAACCCAATTCTTTTAAAATCGCAACCCCCACAGCATCCATGGCTACCCGGTCAAAACCGGCTATGATAACATTGCCTTTTTTTACTGTTCCTTTCATGGGTCCGCCGTCAACAAAGGCATCGATCCCATCCATAACCAATAATTGAGGTGTAAAGGGCTGGTTTAATTCAGCAATCATTTTCCTCATATCTGACGATTGATGAAGCTCCTGCATCAATTTCTTCGGGGTTAAGCCTACAGTTAATTTTAGAGATAAGGTAAACACCCCACCATATTGATGCGTTTTAAGACAGTATGTGTAAATAAGATATTTAGCTTCAGTTGCCGGTCGGGCCAGGTAAAACCCATTCTTCCAGTGGTTACCTGTGGGATTAAAATGGACCCAATCTTTTTCCGGTAACTCTTCGAAATTAATTATTTTAAAGTTTAGCTTTTGGGCCAGCTCAATGATCCCTTTATCTTCCAGGACTTTTTTTGTGGGGGGCGGACCACTTCTTTCTCCTACTGTAATTTCTGAGGCTCCTCTATCTCTTATCTCGTGGATCAACTGGCTTAGTGTATCATTGTGGGTCGAACCCGGTGTCGGGTCTGCGGTATTAAAGTTGGGTTTGATAAATACGGGTTTATTTTTTATAGGAGCGACGTTCAAAATTCGCAGTGCTTCCCGTACGCCTTGTGCCCGGCTGCTTGTTTTTATCAACGCGATTTTAGCATTTTTCTTACTTTTTTTTGCCAATAAGGGGCCCCAACCAAACGTCGGTAAAAATGCGGCACCAATGGCTGTGTTTTTTATAAACCGGCGGCGATCCATTGTAGATGTAGAAACATTTTTATCTTTCATAACATTACCTCCAATGTGAATAATATTTTTACAATACCTGGCACTTAAAGTCAAGTTAGGACCGAAGGATGGTAAAATTAGCCTATCCCGTTTTTTTCCTTCTTTCAACAGGTGTGTGAAATATTATTAGAATTTTACCATAGGGAACGCAGAGAGCTTTACATTTTTTCCTGGTTTTTATAAAATACGGGCATGAGAGAAAAAATAAAAATAATCATTTTAATCGCAGTTTGGTTGTTGGTTGGTTCAGGGGTAGGGGATGCCTATGCCGGTGAGCAATATAATTACAGGGATTTTACTCTTGCATCGCTGCCCGATTGGACCAATAAGTATAGTGGCCCCAACAGTGGGGATATGAGTTATTTTAAGATATCTGCACTGGTGAAAACATTAAACCTCAGTCGGCTTCAGGCCATTGAGCTTCAGAATCATTTCCGGGATTTGACAGCGGACGGGGTGATTTCACAGAAAGCGTTTGAACAAGCCCTGGAACGAGTTCGGAAGTTTCAATTTGAAAGTAGGTTGGACCCGAAAAAACTGACATCTGCTCCATTTATCGTGGTTTTTGATATGGATGAAACCTTACTTCAGCAGTACTATTCCATATGGCAGAAAGGCCCTAAATATTACGATTATAAGATTAAATTCAGGGATGGCACCCGTGGTGTTAGTATGGCTCCCGGTTGGGATAAGATTATGAAGACGATTAAGAAACTCAACGGCCTGGTAGTGATTTATTCTGCCAATACAGATGATGTGGTTTGGGAAATTGTCCACACCGTCACTATTGACGGAGAAAAGCTCTCACAGTATGTGGATGGCGTAATGACCAACAGTTATCTTGTTTTGCAGGGAAAATACGAGTGGGTACCCAGGAGTAAAATAGGAAGTCCGGTGGTGATTCCTTCCAAGGATCTGCGTTTCCTGGATGAAACTCTGGAAAAAGCAATTATTGTGGATGACAATCCCGGGCCCATTATCCAGAATTACAACCTGAGATTGCCAAAGAAATACCAGGCAGATCAATATTACACCAATGAAACAGCGAAAAAGGCGTATGATAAGCAGTTGTCGGAGGTGGCCGCTGAGATCGTGGAATCTGTCGGATATGCAGAGAAGAACAGCATTCCGTTTACACAAGCCTACCTTCCCTACACCCAATTGGGACAGGCAGCGTTAAATTGGCTTGTGAAAAGCGGGATATTCACCCGGACGACGGCCATCGAATATATAAGGAGTAACCCTGATATTGTCGATAAGAAATTCTAAAATATTAGAGCCCACGTAATTGGAACACACAGAATCCCACTCTGCGGAGTGGCTCCGCTACGAAGCACGAGTGCTACTCTGCGAAGTAGCTCTGCTACGAAGCATGAGAGACACAGAAGTTTTTTTAAAAAATGAATCCTGTTCTATTGAATTAGAGTCATATTTGATATACAATCTTTTTGATGCATAAGCAAAAAAGAATTAACCTCAAGAGGGCAGCGCTGCAGAACCGCCTGCCCGAGGAGGAGGAAAAATGACTGAAGAAGTAAAGGTTGCACCGGAATTAATCGAGCGTCTCATTTCAAGAATTGAGGCACTGGAAAAAAAGCTTGAGGAAAAGGAAGAAAAGGATAAAAAAAAGAAAAAGAAGAAGGGTAAAAAGAAATCCACCGCCCAAAAAGTGGCTGATTCACTGGGTGATGCCACCAGTGATACCATCAAAGATACGGGGAAAATTATCAGCGGTATGGTGGACGCATCGGTGGAGGCCATGAAACAATCGGCCGATGCCCTGACCTCCCTGTCCGAGGAGACAGACAAGGAGAAATTAGGCGAAGTCCCGGCTGCCATTGTCAGTATTTTCCGAAAGGCCATCGATATCCAAAAAAAGGCGCTTGACAAATTCGAAGAAAGATGCGAAGAATGTGACGAAGACGACGATTAACCTAATCTTGTTGACGGAACCGTCGTGCCAGTTTTGCCAGTGAGATGCAGCCGTTTATCACAAATAAAATAAGCAAAAGCCATACCTGCGGGTCCAGGACCGGGAAAATATTCAACACCTCCTTCACCGGATGCCCGGGTTGGAAACCAATCATAGACGTGTGCTGGTCAAGGAAAATAAAACCGAAAATAAAGGCAAAGAGGAAAAAGAACGCCGAGCCAATCTCAAACGCTGTGGCAGCCAAACGGGAGACACGGGTGGCAGTGCCCTCAAAAACCTGGGCCAGACGGCGCACGGCAGCACCGCGGTAAATGGCCATCTCTGAAAACTCACGGGGATAGTCAATCAGATTTTGAAGTTTAAGAAGGTCTCCGGGTAATTGCCTTACCACCTTTCTGAATTCCCTTTTCCGGCGTTGGCGGTTGTAAGCCTGTGTCAAACGCGCCAAATCCGCATCTGGCATTAACTCCCTCAGCGATGTATCCATTGTGGTCCAGCCCCGTAACACCTTGAAAAATGCCCAGTTGATGGTTACTCCGAATCTGGCCATTACCTTCATCATCTCATCAAATACCATATTGGTGGATTTCTCTTTATAAGGAAGCTCTTTCACACGGCAGCGGCTGTCCCAGGCGTGAAGGCGGCGTTGGAGTTCTTCCTTTACCGGCACCAGGTGGGTGGATGGCAGATCAGGCATGATCAATAAAAACACATCAATGGCTTTGGCATATTGTCCGGTACTCAACGCGTCCAGGTATACGTCGTATTTACGCAGTAAATCGCCTTCACTACTACCCACAGAGCCAAAATCCAGGAGTGCAAGGCGGTTTTCACGCAAAAGGAAAATGTTACCTGGATGCAGGTCGGCGTGAAATAAATTATCCTCCAGCACCTGGCGGAGGTAGGAATGGAATAACCGTCTGCCCACCACCTCGGCATCAATGTCGTTCTCTTCCAGCCATTGGTTGACCCTGTCAGGGTCGGTTTTCCAGACGCGAAGATAGTCTGTCATGGTTACCGCTTCGATGAACTCCATTACAAGGACCTGACGAGTACAATAGCGATCGAAAACTTTGGGTACATAAATACGGTGGTTTGACAGGCTCTTGCGCAATCGCTGCTGATTGGAGATTTCATAGTGATAGTCCAGCTCCTCATTAAATACCTGCTCTAACTCCCAGAGCATATCCGGCCAACGCATATAATTCATGATGGAGAACCGGTGCAAAAGCAGGAAAAGCCTGCGGATCAATCCCATATCCTTTTCAAACACCTGGTCGATCTCGGGCCTCCGGACCTTTATTGCCACCCATTTTTTTTCCTTCTTCAGGAATGCTTTATGAACCTGTGCAATAGAGGCAGCAGCGCAGGGCTGCATCTCGAAATGGTTGAAAAACATCTCCAAAGGTCCCCCCAGTTCATGTTCCAGTATCTCTTTGACCAATCGGGGCGAGAATCCCTCGACCCGGTCCTGGAGCCGGGCCAGTTCAGCACAAAGTTCAGGAGGAAAAAGATCGGAACGCATGGAGAGCAATTGGCCCACTTTCACCCAGAGAACCCCCATCTCCTGGCAAAAATCGCCAAATATCTGACCTATAACCCTGGCATCCAGACGCCCCATTATTTTTAGATGAAGGAATTTTATCAACATTCCCAGGAGACGCAAGAAAACCCGTAAGCGGCGAAATGACATCTTCATCTCCCCCTCGACAATGGGAATGGACGGGCGTTCCGACTCTTTAAGCAAGGGAGTGGGATTCCATTTTTGATCCAGCATCGTTAAACCTGTTAAACCTTAAATGTCCTCCATTGGGTTGTTATCTCTCAACAGCGGTGCCATTACCGTGTCGCCCGTATTCCTGCCGGCTGAATCGTTTTTTCTGGCTGTGGAAAAAACCGTAAAGAAAAGCAAAGGCCGCGAAAAACACCAGCCAGACACCCAGACTCATGTCTGGTACGCGGGCCGCAAGCCAGCTTAATTGGTGTCCCAGTAAAGGTTTGAGGGAGATATGCAAATAACGCATTAAAAAGACCAGCAGGAGGAAACCTCCCACCACCATTAAAAGAAACGAAATCAAACCGGAACCTGCGGCGATCACTGCCTCCAGTTTGGAAGCAGAACCCTGGACCACCTGGGCCTGCCTCCGCAACAGTGTTTCCCGGAACAACGTATACTCTGCCGTTCGTTTGGGCACCTCGTGAAGGGCTGCCATGGCGGAACCCAAACGGGACGGTAGGTGGCGAAGTTTATCGAAATTTTCCCGCTGCTCTGCACGCCGAAAGCATATTTTCAACTGCTTTAAATAATTCAATTCAGGGTCCAACACCGCCAGAGAGTTATCCAGATGCACCCATGCGCAGGTCAATCTGGTAAACGACCACAGCGGTGCAAATTGCGAATCGTGAACCACCCGGTTGACCTGGCCAGTCATAAAGGCCAGTGATTTTTGTTCATACGGTAAATGTTTTATATGAACGCGTGCCTCCCATACCCGCCAAATCCGCATCAATCTCTCCTTGACCGTATTGAGGTCCACCCGGGGTAAGCGGGAGGCCAACAAGAAATAGATTTCAGCGGCAATTACATATTCCTTCTCTGACAGCGCTCGTAGGAACATTTTCTGTTTTTCCAGGCTTTCCGCCTCCAGGGAGCCGGCACTTCGGCATTCGATTACAGCGATATGGCTGTCGCGCAGCAAAATGATATTGCTGGTATGCATGTCGCCGTGAAAGAAGTTGTGTTCGAACACCTGTCGGTATGTTGAATGAAAGAGGCGGCGAGCCACTTTACGCGGTTCAATATTGTTTGCTTGCAGCCACGCCTCCAGCCGTTTGGGGTCCTCTCGCTGCAAGGCAATAATATCCGAAAGCAGCGCCCCTTGAATAAATTCCATCACCAGGATTCGTTTCCTGCAATATCGGCGGAAAACACGGGGCACATGCATCGGCTGCCCCTCGAGATTTTGCTCGAGTGTTTCCAATGCAGCTGCTTCATAGTAATAATTTAACTCCCGGATTTTGATCTCTTTCAGTTCGTGAAAGAGTTGGTCCCATCTCATACCGGTTTGTATTGAAAAAAACTTCATGACACCAATGATGCGGCGAAACAGCTTAAGATCCTGGTTAAAAATCTCTTCGGCTAACGGTTGTTGGACTTTTACAGCGGTCCAGACCTGTTCCTTACGTAGCCGTGCCCGGTGGAGCTGGGAAACGGTGGTGGCTGAGAAGGGTGTTTTTTCGAAACGATCAAAAAGTTCCTCTAACGGTCGGCCCAGTTCCCCTTCGATGGTCTCTCGAACCCGTTCGAATCCACAGGCGCTCCCTCTATCCCGGAGGTCCAGGAGGCGCATGCCAAGAGAGGTAGACAGGAGGGAACCACGCATCGTAAGGGCCTGGGCCACCCGGATCCAGAGCATCCCCAAACACTGCAGACATTTTATGATCCGCTCCTCCCCTAACGGTACGTTTTTTCGCCCTCTCAAACGAAGCCATATATTTCCCAGGAGTAAACTGAACAACTGGAAGCTCACGAAAAAGAAACGGAACCGTTTCGTACGGACTTTTGCTGAGGGTATGGGCAGGCGTTCAGACGGATGGATGAGGCGCGTGGGGATTAATTCACTGATTAATGAGTCCTTCTTGGCCATATTGTATATTATATAAAATATAGAGTAAAGTCAATAGAGCAACTAAATCCACTACCTGGACAGGCGGTGAATTTGTTCAAAGTTCAACGTTCAAGGTTCAACGTTGATGAACTTAAAAGAGTCATTAACTTTTTTAAGTACTTTGAAATAAACATTGAACATTGAACATTGAACACCATTTCCACTATTTTCTAAAAATCAGGGAGTGGATTTGGGAATCAGTGGGCAAAAAGATAAAATACCTGCCTCCTTTATCTTATTTCCATGAATTGTTAAAAAAATTTTTATTTTTCTTCCAAAAAAGTTGACAAAATTGTTTAGCTGATATACAATATTGATATGACAATTACACAAAAACTTGAAAATGTAATAATGATCTTCTTTCGGATCATGAACAAGCTCAAGGAAGCTGAAAAAATCCCATTGAACTACGGCAGTGGTGAAAAGTTGTACAGCTCTGAAATTCACACCATCGCTTACATCGGGAGACACCCGGATATCAATGTCACGAACCTGGCCAAAATGGTGGGAGTTACCAAAGGCGCCGTTTCACAGGTCATAAAAAAATTAGAAAAAAAGAAGTTGGTGGAACGTTATCAAAATCCTACCAATAATAAAGAAATCCTGCTGCAGCTCACCAAAAAAGGAGAAATCGACTACCACGGACATGAAGCCTATCACGCCAAATATGATGCCCTGTTTTTTGAAGCACTGGAAAAACTAACCCCGGAACAAATCCAATTCATCGAATATTTATTACAGGAAATGGAAAAAACAATAAGTAGACAATTCAAGCAATTAAAGCAATTAAAATAAAAAGAAAAAATTTTACCTGGAAGGTTTAGTAACTAAACAAAAAAGGAGGTTAAAAATGAATAGAAAACAGAATTTGAAAAAACAAAAGTTGGGTTCACTGGCAATTGTGTTTTTTTTTATGCCGATATGGGTTTTTTTGGATACCGGATGTTCACTGCTGGATGCGGTCGAATCTTCGCCGAATGGCCGGGACATCATGCTTAAAGTGGATCGCCGGCCGGATGGTACTGATAGAAAATTCATACTGGAGATGACCCTGATCAATAAACGCAACCGCAAACGGGTGCGAACGGTTCTCTCCTATTCCAAGGATTACGGTAAAGATAAAAAAACCATTATGTATTTTGAGAAACCAGCGGATGTCAAGGGGACCGGTTTTCTCTCTATTGAGTACGATGAACCCTCAAAGGAAGACGACCGCTGGTTGTATCTACCGGCATTAAAGAAAGTCCGGCGCATCAGCGGTTCAAGCAAAAATGATTATTTTATGGGTACGGATTTTACTTATGATGATATGGGAGACCGAAGCGTGGATGAAGATACCCATCAATTGTTGAGAGAAGAGGTGGTGGATGGTTACCCTTGCTGGGTGGTGGAATCGGTTCCTAAAGATAAAAGTTATATGTATTCCAAAAAAATAAACTGGATTCGAAAGGACTCTCTGATTGCCTTCATAGTGGAATTCTACGATCAGCGGGGAACCTTGATCAAAACCCTGACCGCACCGGTACAGGAAAAGGTCAATGGTTTCTGGACTGCTCTTAAAATGGTCATGGACAATACCAGTAAAGAGCATAAAACCCTCCTGGAGATGAAAGACGTTCAATATGACCAGGGGATCAAAGATAGTCTTTTCCGGGTCTCAACCTTGCAGCGGGGACGGGTCCAGTGAGGAGTGAGGTTCGATGTTAAACGTTCAATGGACAAGGTTAAGTGAAGTGTTTGCCATCGTTGTTTTGGGGGGTCTGGTACTGTTGTTCTGGTGTGGTCTCTCCCTGTCTGCGGTGGAATGGGACCTCAAGGGTTTTGTGGATACGTATCATGCGGTACGGGCAAAGGCGCCCAATGATTTTATGAGTTCCCGTACGCGGTTTCGGTTGGAAGTCCTGTCCACATTGGACGAGGGAAGGGCTTCCGCCTTTGTCTCATTTAACCTCCAGCACAATAATATCCTGCCTGATAAGACCGGTTTTGAATTGAGGGAAGCCTATGTGGAATACGTATCTGACAATTGGGACCTTCGAGTGGGGCGGCAGATCATTGTATGGGGGAAAGCGGACGGGCTGCAGATCACGGACCTGATTTCCCCCCTGGATATGACTGAATTCCTGGCCCGGGATTATGACGATATTCGCACACCCGTGGAGGCGTTGAAATTCCGATTGCTTGGGGAAAAAACCAATTTCGAATTGGTTTGGGTACCGGTTTTTAAGCCTGCGGCCCTACCTGAAGGTGATAATCCCTGGGCATTGACCCCGGATACGCCTGCTCTCACCTCTTCCCCAAATTCCCAGGTGGTTACCCTGGATCCGATGAAACCTGCAAAAAAGCTCGGGAACAGTGAGTTTTTCACTCGAGTCTCTTTTTATCTATCGGGCATTGATCTTGCTTTTTCCGGTTTTTACACCTGGGATGATTTTGGTGTTTCCTATTGGAACCTGTATTCTCGCGACGGGTATGAAATCCTGGAATTGCAGCAGCAGTATCACCGGGTGGGTGGTTTTGGAGCTGAGTTTTCCCTGCCATTGGGTCAAGTGGTACTGCGGGGAGAATCCGCATTCTACATCCGTAAACGTTTTGAATCGGTAGCGGAGAACCAACCCCTGGTAAAAAGGAACGCCATCGATTCCCTGTTGGGATTGGACTGGTATCCGGGTAATGGCTGGACGCTGTCGGGTCAATTGGTGGATAAGATCATCCTGGACCACCAAAAAACAATTTATAATGATGCCCATACCTGGCTGATGACCCTTCATGTGAGCAAAAAGCTGATGCGGGAGACCCTGAATTTGTCTAACATGCTTTACCTGGGATTTAATGATTGGGACCTTTTCAACCGTTTCATGGTAGACTATGCGTTGATAGATAGTTTACATTTAATCGTAGGGTTTGACCTATTTCTCGGGAATTCGGGTGATTTTGGCCAATATAAAGACAACTCCGAATTTTTCTTCAAAGCGAAATACAGCTTTTAAATAATTAAAAGCTTTTGCGGGGGGTCTTGGGAATTATGAATTATGAATTATGAATGAGAACGATGAATTTTTAATTTCTAAAAAAGGTCTTTACATTTTTTCCTTTTTCATTATTCATCATTCAACATTCAACATTCAACATTCATCATTCAAGCTGTGCCCCCCTGGCAATTGGAGGCAAAAATGGATAATGAAAAGATAAATCAATGGTGTGCGCGGGTTGGCATGAATATCATTATAAAATACAAATGGATTCTTTTGGTTTTGATTGTAATTTTACTAGTAATGGGTTTTATAGGTATGCAGAGACTGGTTACCGATTCTTCTAACGAGTCTTTCCTGCCGGAGAATGATGAAACCGTAGTTCAGAACAACCGGTTTAAGGAAATTTTTGGCAATGAAGAGTATGTGTTTGTATTTATCGAGGCGGAGAATGTGTTTGATCACCAGGTATTAACATATATTCGGACTCTCAGTGAAGACCTGGATAAAAATCTTCCTTTTATGAAAGATGTGGTTTCGCTAACCGATATTGAATATGTAGAGGCAACAGAAGATGCGTTGAAAATTGATGATTTGATCGGGGAGGAGATTCCCCGCGATAAAGAGACACTCCGGGAAATCAAACAAAAAACCATGTCTAAAAAGATATACGTCGACCGTATCATTTCCAGAGATGGGAAGAAAACCGGGATTGCGGTTTCTCTTGAGCGGATACCTGATCTGGTGTATATCCCTTATCGAAAGCGTTTCTCGGCTTTGGGTCAGTTGGATGGGCCGCCTGAACAGGTGATTATGAGAAAAGATATCTTTACGGAGAAGGAGGTCAGGCAGCAGGAGAATCGCCGGTTTACAGAGGTTCGGGACCCCAGGAAACTCATAGGCCCTGCATTAGAAATTATTTTAGATAGGCATCAGACCGATGAATACAAGGTGATTGCCACAGGTATACCGGTGGTGGATTTCGAGGCAGAACGAATTATCTCCATCGAAGGGCAAAAATTCGGAATAGTGGCATTAGTGGTTTCTATTGTTCTCCTGGTGGTGATTTTCAGGAGTTTTACTGCGGTGGTTGCTCCTTTTTTCGTATTAATTGCCACACTCATTATCCTTTATGGAGCCATGGGATTGCTGGACATTCCCATGACCACGACCAGTATGATTATCACACCCCTTATCCTGGTGATATCTGTCAGTTATTCGATTCATGTGATCAATCATTTTCAGCATCATTTTTACAGCAGCGGGAACCGTAGAGAAGCGGTTCGTTATACATTCCTGCATTCTGCCTGGCCTTGTTTTTTAACCGCAGTCACCACTGCCATTGGATTTGCTTCATTTATGGTGGTCCCCATCAAACCCATACGGGAAATGGGAATTGCCTGTTCTGCCGGCGTATTTATCACCTACTTCCTGGTAATCATTGTGGTGCCGGCTTTTTTCTCTTTGGGGAGAGATAAATCGATCCAAAAAAATAATCCTGATATGAAAGGCATTGGGAATAATCAACCTGCCCGTTCTGTTTTTACGCAGTGGGCGGATTTTGTGATTGACAATTCAAAAGTGGTGGTCATTGTAACCGTGGTTCTGCTCATCATGGCGGTGGTATTCTCATTCAACTCCCGGGTGGAGACCGATACCATGGAGATGATGGGAGACAATGTAACATTTGTCAAAAACATGAAATATATAACCGAGCGGCTGGGAGGCATTTATTCGTTTGAAGTGTTTATCGAATTGCCAAAACCAGGTATGGCAAAAGACACGGGTGTGCTCCGGGCATTGGAGCAGATCGCAGCGCATACCAGGAACTGGAAATCTGTCAATAATTTATCATCGATTAATGACATTATCAAAGACCTGAATATGACCATGAATAATAATGATCCACGTTTTTATTTGATCCCGGAGAAATCGGAGCTGGTGGCCCAGTATTTACTGCTGTATGAGATGTCCGGCGGTGAAAATGCCGAGGATTGGGTCGATTACGATTATCAACGGTTAAGACTTTCCGTGCAAGTGAGCGATGTCACATCCAGCGCTGAGGAGAAGTTCCTGGAAATCAAAAAAATGGCCCGGGCCAGTCTCCCGGAAGGAACAAATATCAATATTGTCGGAGATGTTCCTATCTTGATGAAGATGTTGAACATGATTGCTTTTGGACAGATCAAGTCTTTTTTTGTGGCTTTTGTGGTAATTACCCTGGTAATGGTATTGATTCTCAAGTCTATCCGGGTGGGACTGCTGTCTATGGTGCCCAATATTTTGCCAGTGATCCTGGTGGGTGGAGCGATGGGGTTATTTGATCTTCCCATCGATATGATGACGATTATGATTGCGCCTATGATTATTGGTATTGCCGTGGATGATACGGTTCATTATATTATCCATTTCAAGCAGGAAATTGAAACCACCGACTCGTACCCGGCAGCCAATCGGGGTACTTTTTCCAAAGTGGGCCGGGCGATTTTCTTTACTTCGGTGATACTGAGCATTGGCTTTTCCATCCTGGGTCTGTCAGTGGTGAAGAGTCTGCTTCATATGGCGGTGTTGTCAGGGGTTGGGATCATCTCGGCTTTGGTTGCCGATTTATTTATTACCCCGGTTCTTTTCGTTCACTTAAAACCGTTCAGGCCCTGGCCCAGGGGGAAAGAGAATGATGAATGATGAATGTTGAATGATGAAAAAGAAAAAAATTTAAAGACCTTTTTAGGGAATTCAAAATTCATAATTCCAAAAACCTCCCGCAAAAGCTTTTTATTTAATGAAAAACAAAATAATTTTCAAATTGATATGGAAAAAGGTGTCAGGCGAAAAATTCTGAAAAATTCTGTCTTAAAGCAATATTTTTAATTTATTTAATCACATTTAATAAAGACAACGTTATTCCTATGTTTTGCTTGCCAGACTTACCCTGTTTTTACGCCTCCAATGGCCTATATGCCGGGACCAATACTTTTATTTTCTCTAACCCAGTGCTTTTTTGCCCTGCAGTCCATAAATTATATTTTGTCTGTAAATTTAACCACAGTTCAGGAGTAGTATTAAACGCTTTGCCCAACCGCAACGCCATATCCGGCGTAATTGAACCCTTTTCATTGACGATTTTCGAAACAGCTTTTCTTGAAACCCCCAGGTCTTTGGCGACTTCTGAGATCGTTAAAGAGAGTGGTTCAATATAATGTCTTTTTAAAATCCCCCCGGGATGGGTTGGCTGCCTCTTCTTAATATCTTTAGTACCCATATTTCCTCCTAATGATAATCTTGATAATTCACTACATAGGCATTTCCGTTTATAAATTTGAACCTGGATAATTCATATCGCGGATCTCAACAGAAGCATCAAGCCGATCCAGGATATCTGAAATTTTTTGAGAATGATTTGGTTGAATTCCGCTTTTATCTCCTTCATGAAAGAATTTTTCAAGTCCTTTATGTTCGAAGCTTTTAATCATACCTGGATTGTAACCTTTCCGGTTACAACTGTCAAGAAAAAATTTCTTTTTTTAGTTTAATTAATGTATAAGAATTCTACAATGATTTTCATCGTAAACTCGTCCCGGAAAATTGCGTTCAATTTCAAGCTCAGGGAGAACTTTAGGGCAGTTAAAATTTGGGGTCTAAACTTTGAGGACCGACTAATTCTTGTGCTGCCAATAGACATATCTTTTTCGTTCCATTTTTTATACCTCATGCATATCGGGATAATTATATATCAGGATTTAGATATTTTAAAACCCAATCTTAAAGTGGTTTTTAGGAGGGCTTTACAGGGAAAGAAAAGATGTTTCTTGTGTTATCTGCGAAAGTTGTCCACATGCCGAATTCCGGTACCCATCGCCGCCCCCATATATGTATCTCTTCTTTCTGGAAATCCAATGTTGGCGCTTTTGGCGACTGTCCCTTTTTTTCCTTTTTTTAGAATAAATTTAGAAAGGCATGCATTCAACTATTGATTTTCTATTCGATTTCAATTAAAATACTACCTTATAAAAAACATAAAGACTTTAAAACCGGTTTTTATAGCCTGGAAAGAAAAAAATGGGTGAAGGAAAAAACGGTTTTCCTATTAGTAACTCAGCAGAAGTGTTAAAGAGTTTAGCCAAAGTTATCTTTTGGATGCTTACCTGGTCTGGTCTTCTTTTTTGCCATAACTCCTTCGGACACTCGCCCCAGGCGAGTTACAAACACAAGAGCAATCTCGATCATGCACCACCGGACATTTCGTTTGTCCTGGAGACGGACAGGTTCTTGAACGACGCCCCTCCCAGTCAAGCGGCTTTTGATCTGGTGGCAACAGATATGGATCTCGATGGGGATCCCGATCTTTTCATCAACTGGCACCATCGTGCCCGTTCCGAGCTGTATCGGAACGAAAAAGGGATCTTTTACCTTCAGAATCCTGTCGGTAACGACAGATCGGGTCTTTTCGACAACCCGGGAATACCGGACCTCTACGCAGAGTTCAAGGGAATGATCAGGGCGGCGAGGGCAGCCGGGGGAGAGGGGCTCTACGTATGGCATGACGAGAACCGAAAGGGTTTTTGGAACATCTACGCCAAAACCGGGAAGCCGAAATCTTTCCGAATTGAGACCAATCAGCCCATCGTTGCGATCAGACCGAAAGAAAGAGTCGTCCGACGTATAAGCAAATATTCTGTGCAGCTTTGCGTTCCCAACGACAATGTGGTGAAATTCAAAGTCAATCGAGGTGCCACCCAGTTAAAGATCATAGGCAAGGAGACACTCTTCGTCGGTCCGGCCATGGTCGAGATCGCAGCTTCTGAGGTCTCTCTTTGGAAAGAAGACCCGCACGGCGTCGCCTGGGTTGATGTTATCGGTTCCCGGGAACCGGACCTCTTTCTGACGCGCGGCGGCATAATGGGAAAGCTCTTGCCGCCTCACGATCCCAAAAAGAACCGTTTCTACAGCTACCGCGGCCAGGGGATGCTTTTTCAGCTCGAAAGCTCGATAATTCCCGCCGATTATGGTAGGGGGCGAAAAGTTGAATGGGTGGATATCGACAATGACGGAGAGAGTGAGCTCTATCTCGGTAATGCCCATACCAAGAACGGCCTTCTCGTGAAGGACGGTTCGGGTAGCTATTCGGATTTAGCACCCGCTCTCGGTCTGGACTTTGTCGAAGGAGACGTGTTCACCTGGTTTGATACGAACCATGATGGCTTCGATGACCTGGTATTCGTGGATAGAATTGGATTCCGAGTTGCTATAAACCAGGGGAAACGCTCCTTCAAAGTCATCGAGGGAGAGGCTATTGGTCTGAAGTTTCCTACCGGGGACAGGCCTCTCTCCGACAGGTTGTTTTCTAGTCTCTCGTTACACGTCCTGGATTTCAACAGCGACGGCGTGCTCGATCTCTGGTTAAATGGCCATGGAAAAAGCCTAAAAAACTCCCTGTATCGGGCCGAACGTGAAGGGTACCAAGACGTGACCGATGAGATGGGGCTGAAAGGAACGAGTGCATCGCGGTTGATCTGTCCTTTTGATGTCGATAACGACGGGTATATCGATGCAGTGAGTTTCGGGGATGAGAGACAGTTGTTTTATAACCGGCAGGGCGGCGCTTTTGATGTGCAGCCCTTCTATCCCCAATGGCAGCTCAAGCGCCAGGACGCGGCGTGTATCACCGATATTGACTCCGACGGATGGAGTGACCTGGTCATCATGGGGCTCCGACGGTTGATCGCCCGGAATACAAGCGGGAAGAAGAACCGATCGCTGGTCGTCGCGGTAGAGGCGAAGAAGAGACCTCCCATCGGCACTGTGGTGCGTGCTTACTACGACAATGGCCGGGTCCAGGCACAGCGATACGGCTCGGCGCACCTCACCCGGTACTCACAGGGATTGCAACCGCTTGTGTTTGGCATACCTGCCAATGCGAAAATAGTGAAAGTTGAGGTTCTTTGGCCGGGCGGAAAAAAAGAAGTGACTCCTGTCACCGGAGCCCTTCGGAAGATAACGGTTTCGCACTGAAAAAGAGTTCATCGGTCCTGGTTTAGTTCCCCTACCCCTTCGGATACTCATACCATGAGAATTTCCCCAACGAATACCCGATTTCTCCGGCCAGGTCCCAGAAAAAAGGAGACCTGGTGGTGGGACTATTTACTTTCTCGTAATAAATCTCATTGCTATCAATCATATCCTCTAAATGGCCTCCATCCAGAAAATTTGCACCTCCATGGATTTTAAGATATAATCCCCTATGATGTTGATGTTGGGTTGAGTTCTCTTGCCCGAAGCAGATATGACCCCATAAAAAGGGGACCAATCCAATAAAAATAAAAAGAGTTATCATCTTTTTTAAATTGATAAACACTATTTTTTTCATTTAAATCCTCCTTTGGTTCACTACAATTCAAAAAAAAGGGGGGCTATTGCCACTAAAATGACGATACAGATAGAGATAAAAATGGTTCTTCGTTTTTTCATTTTTGTTTTACCTCCTTAATATACAAAAATATGCACTTTGGAGCAAAAAATCGACCTATCTTAAAAGGTGGTACATTTTTTCAGGAACTTCTCCTGGATAAAGTTCAATATGTTATTATTTATCTACTATCTAATGTAGAAAAAAGGGGATAGCCAGCAAATTTTGCACTATCCAACCTGGTGTTAAAGAAATCCCGAAGTTTCAATTCAGGAATCATCTATATGATTATCAGGCGCCAACGCCAAATGAATGATAGCTTAAGGTTGAATGTGATACCTTATAAATTCAAGATCTGGTATTAATTTTTTTTTGAAATTAATCCAAGAGACTTCAGATATCCTTCGATATCAAGCTCTTTGCCACTAGCTATTCTCAACCTTGTTTTCCAGGGATAGAGTATACCTTTTGCATACAAATTTTTCTTGAGAAAGTGGGCAATATTTTTGTCAAAGGGATAATATTTTCCGAATTTTTTTGCCAATGTTTCATGAACCTGCCAAGCGATTATATCGGCAATCAAATAATTTTGGGTGTATATGGGATAAGAAACATAGACAATATTGGCCGTTTTTCTGGCGCGCTCAACCGGCTTGTCAAGTAGAAGATATTTTTTATACAATCTGTTGGCCAGTTTTTTTTTATCCTGAAAGGGATTGTTATATAACTCAATTTCATACAGGGAATGGACCAGGACATATCTGAGAAAGACCGGAGCGTATTTCCTGGTTATTTCATAGGTTTTTTTCAAATCTTCTTCTGATTTCTTTAAATACTTTTTTTGCCATTCTTTATTAGTAATGAATTTAGCAATGGTCTCAGCCATACCTTCAGGATAGGCCCCGCTGTCATTTCCCAGGCACCATTCATATCCTTTCAAAATCGGGTATTTTACAGCTGTGAACGCGTATTGCAGCCCGTGGCCCAGTTCGTGCATTCTTTCATAGAAGGGTAGGTCGGGCATGACAATTATTCTGAACTCACAGGGGATTTTTATGGCAAAGTTCTGACCACCGATATTTTTCGGCATTTGTTTTTCCACAAAATTTTGGGATAATTCCCCAAAGTTGAAACCGATATTCTCAATGGTTGCTTTCATTAAAGGCATTATTTTTTCTTTGGCAATTTGAAGTCCCTGCCTCGTTAGGTAATACTTTCCGAAAAGCTTGCGAAAGTCTGATAATTCAAATTCTGTTTTTTTATGTTTTGTTTTAAATTCAGAAATTAATTGGAGATAGGGTTTTTCAGTAGCAGAATAAATGGTTTGGACAGTCTTTGTGAACCAGTCGGCTCCGGTTTCAGTGAATTCTAATATCATTTCGGCATAATTTTCAAAACCAATCATTTTTGCTTTTTCATTCCGTAAATTCATGAGTTGAATGGCCATATTTTCCAGCTCTTCCGGGCTAGGTTTTGTTTTCTTATTTTTGGTGGCAGATAACCAATTTTCTAACTTATTTCGTAACTCAAATATCTCTTTCGTCATTTCCACTTTTGCTGCCGTTAATATGTTATGCCAGATTTCCACTCTTCTTTTTAGAATAGCATCTTTCATTGACTCTCTTCTTTGATAAAAATTATTTATTTGGTCATTGAGCTGTGGATTATTAAAAAGCTGATAATATTGCTTTTTGGGAGTCAAAAGGTCAGCTGGAGCTTCTTGGGAATACAAATTCCAGTAAGCCTGGCCCATTTTTACGGCTATTGATTCGAATATTTCTTCCTGTTTGTCAAGATATTTTTTTAGTTGAACTTCGCTTATTAGATTAGAAGAAGAAATTAAATATGAAGATATTATAAAAGAGTATATAATAAAAAATAACGGTAATATTTTTTTTTGTTTCATCATAAATAGCCTCCTGTATTTTTATAGTTTATTATTTTTTATACGTTATTGATTTAAGAATAGTTTAGGGAATCATGTCAGCTAAGTTCTCATAAACAAAAACTATTCTAATAAGTTAAGGTAAGCGAAAAAAAATATTATTATAAAAAAATCTAAAATCCGATCTAAAGCCGCCGTCCATTTCGAGGTAAAACCACCATTTATTCCAAATGAAAACCGCCCCCTATTCCGAGGTGAAACCGTCCGTTTTTTTGGAGATTCAGATTGAGTGGACAGAACGTTTCGGATTAGGTGGACGGATAAGTTCAGAATGAATTAAGAGTAAAGGATATAGAATATGTTATTAATAATTTTGAAAAAACAGGACAGCCAGCAAATTTTAGCATGAATCCTTCTTAACCTGGTGTGAAAAGATCCTCAAACCATCAATAAACTTTTATCATTACATCTTAAAGCGATTCGATTAATTTTTTTAATATTAATATGCTAAAAAATTAATTTTATTAATCTCAAACTAAATAAAATCAATATTTTGAGGCAATATTCTTAATATTTTTAATCATATTTAAAAAAAGATAGGAAACACCTTGTTATTCCTAGGTTTTAAGTGGCATTCGTGCCCCTGCCCTTTCTCTATTATTCCGGTTTTTAAGTTCGCTTCAGAAATAAAAGAAATTTAATCGCTAAGGGGTAAAGAGGTAGAGTGGTAAAGAAGTAGAGTACAGAGATAAAAGAGGGGTAGGGGATGGCGGGCGGAGTTTTTATTTTTTTGCCTACTGCGTAAGCCGGGCGAGTCGGATCTAAAAGTGCCTAAAGTTAAGGTGTCGCTTCGCTCCATATATCTTTTAGCTCTAAAAAGGTATCGCGCCTTCGGCGCGCCACAACTTTAGGCACGTTGGGATTTTAGGCACTTTCTACTTTAGGCATTTTAATTCCTTTCTGCCATTGCCTACTGAGTTTAAATTTGTGGCATTCGTGACTGGTAAATTGGAACCCTGTAAGATGAAATTTCGTTATAATTATAAATATTCAAAAAAGATGAAACCATGAATTGTATGAAATATACATCAATTAATAAGAAATTAACATTAAGGAGATAAAATGAAAAAAACAAGGCTACAAACATTTTCTCTATTTCTGGTGGCAATCTCAGCCATTATTATATGTTTTTTTGCATGCACATCGAAACAAAACACACAGCAGAGCGCGGGAAGAATACTGCTTGATCCCGCCCGGGACACAGATGGTCAGACAAAAATTCTTCTCTACTATGACATGGAAGGGATTTCCGGGCAAAACCTGCTCACATCCATTGATTTTCCCAGGAAAGAATATTTCCAGGCCAGGGAATTACTGACCAATGACGTCAATGCAGTGATTGATGGACTTTTTGCCGGCGGGGCCGATGTTGTTGAAGTGGTTGACGCTCACGGCAGCTTTAACCCGGAACCCGACATCCTCCCGGATAAAATGGACTCCAGGGCTGAGATGGTCTTTAAAGAAAAAAAGTTTCACCCATACGTGGATCTTGTGGAAGAGGGAAATTATGATGCCATCGCAGCAGTCTGCATGCATTCCAAAACAGGAGGCGGCGGTTTTGCCGAACATACGGTTCATCTTGGAACCGACTGGATACTGAATGACATGTCTGTCAATGAATCAGAAATTCTCGCCTATTCGTGGGGCCGGGCAAAGGTTCCCCTGATTTTCGTCTCCGGTGACGATAAATTGGAAGAACAGCTCTCATGGATGGATTGGCTTGAATACGTTACAGTGAAAAAAGCCAAAGGTATTGATGATGCAGTGCTCAGACCTGTTGAAGAGGTACACAAGGAGTTGCGAGAAGCGGCTAAACGAGCGGTGGAGAAGATTCCAAAAAGTAAAGCCGTAAGGCTGACAGAACCAATAAAAGCGCAGTTGAGAGTCGTACCTCCAGCAGACCTGAGCCTCCTGGAGGGAATCCCCGGTATTGATTATCACGATCAGATGGTAACGTTTCAGGCAAGAAATTTTAAGGAGGCGTACGACGGCATCAGGAGCTTTATGGGGATCGCGGATGTCGGTTACATGGTCGTTCTACAGCAGGTATTCTTCAGACAGGAAAATGCCAATGAATTATTTATGCAGTTTAAAGATGCAATTTTTTCTGTATGGAAAAACGCTGCTTCAGGAAAAGCCACCTCTCCACCCGCTGTTGAAAAAACGGATAAAAAAGAGCCAAAAAAGAAATATTTTGGGTCCCGATAGATTAATGACGTATTCAGGAACAGACCAAGTAATCCAGATTAACCCTTTTAGAACCTTGTAAGATAAAATTTCGTAATAATTATAAATATTCAAAAAAGAGGAAATAATGCAAAACGTAAGAAAAATTATAATGTTAAAAAGGAAAGAAATGAAAAAAGAACGAAACAGAAATTTTAAAGGAAAGGTAATACAACGGATTTTAGCAATAGCTGTCATTTTGTTTATTTTTTCCTTTCTACACCCTGGAGAAAAAGTATATAAAGACAAAATCAACGAATTAGTCAAAACCTATTCAACGCTTGATATGTTTTCAGGAACCATATTGGTGGCAAAAGAGGGCAAGGTCATTTATGCCGGGGCTTGTGGGTATGCGAATAAAGATCATAACGTTCCTAACAAACTGGAAACGCGTTTCAACATCGGTTCCATAGGAAAGACGATAACAGGTACGGCAATTATGCAGCTCGTTCAAACAGGTAAATTAAAACTAAAAGATACGTTGGGAAAGTTTCTGCCCGATTTTCCTTATTCTGAGAAGGATACGATTACGATACACCACCTTCTTACCCACACATCAGGACTTGGAAATTATATGTCCCATAAGAACTATATGGCAACTGCTTTAGAAGCCCGACGTATCAAGGCCATCCTTCCTTTGATTTATGATCAAAAACCGACATTTCAAGCAGGTCATAGATTTCAATATTCCAATTCAGGGATGGTTGTATTGGGTGCAATCATTGAAAAAGTAAGTGGTATGAGCTATTCCGATTATATTAAGAAACACATATTCGAGCCTATTGGAATGCATAATAGTGGTATTGTGTATCGAGAACAAGTGGTACCTAATCGAGCGGTTGGTTATATAAAGCTTCCCGGAGGGAATATTAAGAATAACATTTTTATGGAACCTCCAGCTTTTTCTGATGGCGGCCTTTATACGACTGTAGAAGACCTATTTAAGTTTGACCAGGCGCTGTATACTGAAACTCTTTTATCTAAAAAATATAAAGATATGATGTTAACGTGCAAAGTAACGAAAAGAGGTTATGCCTATGGCTGGGGAACAGGCAAAATGTACGGACACCGGGTGGTTGGTCATGGAGGTGGAGCCCCTGGTATTAATGCCAGTTTCTACCGTTATATTGATGATCATATTACTATTATTGTTTTATCCAACTATGATAGTGCAGTTCGTCCAGTATTTGAAGCTATTGAAGCGATTGTATTTGATAAACCTTATCATCTTCCTACTACGGTTGATGCTAAAACTCAGTTATAAATACCTCAATCACCTCGCGGCGCAGGAACCCTATATACGGAATAGTCATTATGTCGAAGAAAAATTTATTATCCAGAACAGGTCGATTTTTCAAAAAAGGTGAGATTCTCAAGGGCTTCTATTCGGTTCTCTCCGCAGTTTTCTTTGGATGGAGTAAAATTTCTGCAGACCTCAGGATACTCAGGAGTATTCCATATGGTGCAGCGATACGTTTCCGGGTCCAGGTTGATACAGACCACTCCAGCCGGTTTCCCGTTTGGTATGCCGGGAATAGGGCTTGATATCGATATTGCGATGCAGCATGCGCCGCATCCAGGTCTGCATTCCAACTGATTTCACCTCAATAATTATAATATAGCTTGATAAAAGTTCACTATTACTATACTGCATGCAGTATTATGTTATAGTCTAAAAAAAATTAGCCATTATGTCAACAAAAATACAAAAAAAAATCAAATGCTCTCCCTTAAGTTTATCAATTTTCATAAAACGAAACTTGTAATAATGCTGAAAATATGTTATTGATATAGATGATTGATCTGTTTTTTAAAAAAGACGTATATAGATTAAAAAAATTTTCCGATGAAAAAGGGACTAACAAGACGGGATTTTTTGATGAGTACGGGTACGCTGGGACTCGCCACTCTTTTGATGGCGCAGGATACCGGGTCAGGAAAAAAAAGGGAGGTAAAACAAAAAATGAGTCGTCTTTATGTGTATGATGAAATTTTTCTTAAACATGATACAGGCATGGGGCACCCTGAATCTCCTCGGCGCCTTACTGCCATTAATAATGCGGTTAAAGAGGCAAAATGGTATAAAAATCTTGATATTCTAAAGGGAAAACCGGTCAGTATAGAAACGCTGTCACTGGTTCATGACAAAAGGTACATTGAAACAGTAAAAGAGGAGTGCGAGGAAGGCTTCAGGGGCCTTTCCACTGGTGATACAGTCATTTGTAGGGAGAGCTATACCATTGCGCTTCATGCAGTAGGAGGTGTTCTGGCAGCAGTGGATGCTGTTTTTAATAATAAGAGCGGGAATGCGTTTTGTGCGGTTCGACCGCCAGGCCATCATGCCTCTGAATACCGCGGCATGGGATTCTGCATCTTTAACAATATCGCTATCGCTGCCAGGTATGCCCAGCAAAAATATAATATCGAACGGGTTCTGATTGCAGATTGGGATGTGCATCATGGCAATGGCACACAGGATATTTTTTACAAAGATCCCTCTGTTTTTTTTATGAGTACCCATCAATACCCCTGGTATCCAGGTACCGGGAGATTTGATGAAACCGGTGAAGGAAAGGGAAAGGGAACCATTATGAACCGCCCGTTCCCAGCCGGTGCAGGCAATAGAGAAATCATCTCCGCTTTTAAAGAGGACTTGCTGCCAGCCGCCAGGGACTTTAAACCGGAATTCACCCTTATCTCTGCCGGATTTGATTCCCGAATCCATGATCCCCTGGGTGGTTTCAGGGTAGATGATGAGGGGTTTCGGGAACTGACCAAAATTGTGATGGAGATATCACATATTGCCGGTGATGGGAGGTTGGTTGCCACCCTGGAAGGCGGTTACAATCTTGAGGGCCTGGCGTCAGCCGTGACTGCCCATATGGACGAACTTTCAAAAAATTAGCCACGGACAAACACGGACAAACACGGATAGACACGGATAGACACGATAAAAATGTAGCCGCGGATAAACGCAGATAAACACGGATATATAGTCTGTCCATAGTAAAATCATTACTAAAAAAGGTTAGAAGAAAAATGAAAAAACAAATTGGTTTAATTGTTACAGTGTTCATTCTGTCAATGCTAATGAACATGGGTCATGCAGATACGAAGGAAAACCCTCCGGTGGATATCGAGCAGTTGTTTGACGGTTATTGCAGGGAATTGTTAAAGTCAAATCCTGAATACGCAACGAGGTTGGGGATAAATAAAGAGATGGGATATCAAATTGAAAAGGATAAGTTAACGGATGTCTCTGATGCAGCCCTGGATCGTTTGGTTGCATTAAAACGTAAATACCGTCACTGGGTTGATACCTATGATCGAAGCAAACTGACACCTTCGCAGCGCTGCGCTGCCGATCTTTTAACCCTGGACCTGGATAATGATCTACAAGGTGAAATTTTCAGAGACCATGGGTATATCATCAATCCCAATCTCGGTTTTCATAATCAATTGACCTCTATAATGACTGAACACCATACCATTAATCATTTAAATGATGCCAGAGATTATATCTCTCGATTGAAGGCGTATGAAAATAAAATCCAGCAACTGTTAAAACGTCTGGAAACCCAGGAAAAAAAAGGAATTCTACCTCCTATCTATATCATTGAAAAATTTGATCGATTGATGTCTGAATTTATTCAGGTGGATGCAAAAGATAATGTTTTATATACCTCTTTTGAGAGAAGAATAGAAAAATTAAACCTGGATGATAAATTGAAAGGGAACCTCATCAAAGAGGTAAAAAATGGTGTCGAAAAGGTTGTGTACCCTGCGTATAAAAAGTTTATTGATCGTTTAAGAGGAATTAAAAAAAAGGCGGGTGCTGATGCAGGAGTATGGAAGCTGCCCCAGGGGGATAAATATTACGAATATTGTTTGCGTATACATACTTCCACCCTCTTGAAACCCAAAGAAATTCATAAATTGGGATTAAAAGAAGTAAAGAGAATCCAGGGAGAGATACAAAGGCTTTTGGCCTTGGCTGGATATAGAGGAAAGAGTACATTTCGTGAGCTTTTAAGTCAATTTTGGCGCTCAGAATACACGGAGAATAGAGATAGTATTTATTATTCGAATAACGAGTCAAGTAGAAGAAAGGCATTGGAAGATTTTCAAAAAATAATCGATGAGGTGAGGCTTAAAATACCTGCATTGTTTTCTATACAAATACAACCAAAGACAACGGTAATTGTAAAACCAGTTCCCCCATTTAAACGAAGCATGATGGGGGCTTATTATGAACCCGCACCCCTGGATGGAAAAGGAAAAGGGATTTTCTATGTAAATCTTACCAGGCTGCCTTTTAAACCTGGGATGAAGACATTGACCTATCATGAAGCAATACCCGGCCACCATTTCCAGATATCCATTGAGAAGGAGTCCTCGGAAATTAGAATGTTCAGAAATCTCCTTTTCTTTACCGCCTATATTGAGGGGTGGGCGTTGTACGCTGAAAAATTGGCCAGGGAACAGGGGTGGTATGAAGATCTCTATTCAAAATTGGGCAACCTGAATTCCGAACTGCTGCGAGCTGTTCGGCTCGTGATAGATACAGGTATTCACTACAAACGCTGGAGTCTTAAAAAAGCCTACAGGTATATGATGGATAATTTGGGATGGGCATCAAGCGCTGAGATTGAAAGGTATATCGTATGGCCAGGGCAGGCATGTGCGTATAAAATTGGGGAACTTAAGATATTAGAACTTAGAAAACATGCAAAAAAAGAATTAAAAGAAAAATTCAACATCAAAGAATTCCATACTGTGATTCTTAAACGCGGCTCAGTACCCTTAACACTTTTAGAACAATTTGTAATCGATTATATTAAAGAGAAAAAAATGAGCCGCGGATAAACGACAAACTCGGATAGACACGGATAAAAATTAGCCACGGATAAACACGGATAAACACGGATCAAACTTGCCGCCTGTGTCTCCGGTCCCGGATATTGGTGAAAATAGAGGCGATCAAAGCCAGTAGAAAAAAAGTTAGAGTTAGAATATCGACTAATTTTGCATTAACTTCCAGTCCGGTCACCGAATCAATGAGGAACTTTATATATGAAGAAGGCATGTCAAAGTATCCCAATTTCATTCTTACCTGGTAGTGCCATTCTGTACAGAAGCAAAAGCCCAATCCATACCATATACCCAAAATGAACCAGGAGAAAGCCGTTAATAAAAGCACCATTAAATTTGCCTTTCTTGTCTTTTTCCAGGTCCATCCAAAGAGGTTAAAAACAATGATAAACGAATGAAATACAAAAAAGAATTTATCCAGGAAGACGTACATTTAGTCTCCAGTTTCGGTTTCGTCTCCCCAGATCATCCCAACATATTCTGGGTGGTCGATAAAGGGGTTCCGGTTTTTCTGCAATTCATATACGGCATCATTCCTATTTGTTTCTTTTTGGCTGACCGGGTCGTTTTGATGCCATTTTAGAAATAGTTTTATCACCCACTCTTTGAAAACCTGCTCTTTTGATCCATCCAATACTTTTTTTGCAGTACCTCTTTTCCACCTTGCGATTTTGTTTTCATACCGGGTAGCCAGATAAAAATAGGTTCTGGCAAAATCGCCTTTGTATTCATCGATGGGTTCAAAGACGGTTTCCGAATAACCCGGGAACGAACAAAGTCCAAGTTTACTCCCGTTTTTTGATGTCCAGGCAGGGTTACTCACTTCCCCGTACGGCCAACTGCCTCGTACATGGTTCACGTATCCATCAGTGGGGTAAACATGAAATAGGTCGGATTTCATTGGATGTCTCTTTTTAAACCAACTTTGAGGCATAGAGTGTTCACGGTTGTAACAATCCGATTCTTTTTTATAATTTCCACAGGTTTTTTTTCTATGATAGTAAATATAAGGAGGTGTGCTCCCGGGGATATCTGAATACATGTCCCAAACGATATTTCCCGGCCTGGTATCGGTGGTTTTGTAAGCATCGAACAATTTCTTATAACCGATATCTGTATGGTCTTTAATGATATGATACAGAGTCGTTTTCAACCTGTACCCGGTTTTTCCCTTTGCCAAATCGTAATACCCTTCCGGTATTTCAGATAGTAAAATGAAGACGGTAAAAAAAAGATAACTTACTAAAATGAAAAAACGTCTCATTTGTTCCTCTTAATTTTTATGATGATATTTTTTTTCTTTATTTCCATATTTTCCCCTTTTTCTATGAACACCAATCGATACTCCCCGATAAACCCGGGACCCGGCTGCCAGTAAAAAACACCTCTTTCCCTGTCCAGGGTGGAACCGATGGGAAGAGGAGAGAGGTTCAACGTTCGAGGTTCAATGTTCAAAGTTGATCTTCCAGTGTTAGACTTATCCGTGACGCTATTTTTGCTAAAATGAATTTCCAACCGCTCCAATTCTTTGATTTCGATGATTATATTGCCTATATCATCGGGAGAAACCACAACAGGTTTAGTATGTGGATGATAACCCTTTTTTAAAAAAACTGGATGAGATTGATCAACGGGGATCTGCGTGAGATTAACATTGAACATTGAACGTTGAACATTGAACACAGCGGCTCTCCCTGCGCCTTGCGAGTTCTGGATAGTAAAATATCGGCTGCCGATTCCATCTGTGTTACCCGCATTATCCGATGCTGTCCAATAAATCGTGTGTACACCGTTGGCATAGGTGGCAGTATCAAAATCAAAATAGGCATGAGCGCCACTGCTGTTGGCATAACCAGGAAAAAGGGAAGCGATGTCTGACCTGTAAATATTATATGTCGGGTGTCCCAGGTAGACACCGTCTATGTATACATTTATGGTTGATCCATCTGTGGGTATCGCGTTGGGTAGGGGTGTCAACACCCACCCCTGGTTCCTGTAATTGGAACCGGACGCTGTTCCTCCTTGAATCGGTGTATCAATAGCTCCAAAAGGCTTCACTGCATTGGCATTGTCGCAAATGATGGTTTTGGTTCCCAATGTCACCTGGTGCCCTTCCATGTCTGCGGCAATGGCATGAATCGTGAAGGTGCCGTTTCCATTATTAGGCAAGAAGTTGGTTAGCATCATGTATCCCCAACCTGCCTTGTAATTCATGGGATAGTCGGAGTACAACTGCTCCACATCCGGGCGTGCACCTTCAACAAATAATGCATTGCCGACATAAATAAGCGTGCCCCCGTTTTCCCTGTATATTTTAATACTATCCACTCCGACATCATCCAGTACCCAGCCGGTTACCGGGATGCTGCTGCTGACAGTGGAACCATCGATTGGTGTGGAAAATTCGCCAAAAGGTACATTGGAGGAACCAATGGAGTACACATGTAAACTGACATTAACCAACTGCGGTGAATTTGAAGCATTGGGGTCTTCAAAACGAATGGTTCCCTGGTGATTCCCGGCAATTAATCCCGATGTATCTACTGTGATGGTAACGATTCCTTCGCCGCTACCATTGAAAGGTGAGGCTTGCAGCCAGGTTTGATTTGGTGTCGCAGTCCAGTTTAAGGTACCTCCACCGCTGTTGCTGACTAACATTTCCTGGGCTGCTGTTGTTTGTGAGTTCGTACTGCCAAAATTCAAAACACTCCTGTTGAGCGATATCTGGGGAGGCGTACTGACGTGTATGTTATTAAAACCTTGAATAAGGAAATGATTTTCCGTTAAAGCTTTATAAGCCAGGTAGTTTCCATTAGAGAGGGCACGGCTTATGCCTAAAGCCTGGAGACTCAGGTTCCATGACCCTTTCAGGGAGTTCCAGTGAAGGTTAGAACCGTTATTAATACCAATACCAAAGGATTCCACATTATTCAGTGGTGTGAAGATTCCCCTGGTCTCAACCAGGTAACGGAATACGCTTTCAAAAGCCCCAGGGTGTTCCGCTGCAATCATTGCTGCATAGTGAGGTGCAATGATTGGGTATCCGACCAAAGAAGAACCGTCATTGGCCTGACCATTATGACCACCCACTCCCCAGGCAGCATATACCTCGTGTTCTTCCACTGTCCATGGTTCTGGTACTTCACAGGCACTTAACCCAAACAGACCATTGGTCTCATACAAGTGGCCTGAGAAATAATTGAACTGGGTATTAAAGGCCTCCTGCCTGTAAAGAGCCCAATTATTCCCCCAGATGTCCGTCCCCTTCATAGGGAAAAACAGAGCAGCCAATTCATCGTTAAATCCCGATCCATCCCAGGTGGGAGGCGTACTGTATTTATCCAATTTAACATTATTATTTCCACTGGCTGCACTGTAGGCAACAGCCGCCAGAAGTGACTCGGAACCAAAGGTATCCCAGGTTTCGTTTAGTTTATTTCCAGCGTAATCATACCCCATACCGATGGAGTGGGTGCCGTTATCTGTTAAATCATCCCAATCGATGCTTTGTATTGTTGTTTCCAACTGGGAAGTGTCTTCCCCAACGGCCTGGCATGCAAGGATTTCTGCAATCAGGGTGATAACCGTATCCACACTGGACCACTCGGTATTTTCGGTTATGCTTCCATTGGTTATATAATGGGGTAACAATCCTTTTTCATGTCGCGGCAGGTTCAAAATGGTGTGTTTGGTTTTGGAGATAATTGATTTTGCTGTGGATTTCTCCACATAACCAAGGGCCCAGGCAATAGCAGTTGCCAGGGCAAATGTACCAATCGTTTGAACAGCAGCAAAATCTTCCACTGGCCAGCGGGCCCGGTCCCTGACCAATCCTGAGTTAGCATCGTAACACTGGCTGAGATGACTGTAAGTGAATAAAAACACGGCTTCCGCAAGCGTTAGATCAGGCGATTCAATAACGAACCGCACCTCATCAACCGTTGCATGTCCTGCGCCATCCACAATCCAGTTTAATTTTGAAATATTTTTGTGAGGAGTAATAATGAACTTCAGCGTTCTTTGTCCACCGCTTAACTGGAAAACCTTCTGCGCAATAACATTATGATTTTTATCCTTTAATTCTACTTTGAACGCTCCAGAGCCATCGATGATATCCACTTCAATACCTACAATCGTGGGTTGATATTGGCTTTTAACAAAGGGACCCAGGAGTTGGGTCGGGTTGAGTTCAGCGTTGAGCACTGCATTATATTTTAGACTGGTCCAGACCCCTCCCCACCCGGATTGAACGGTAACCGAAGCAGTCCCTCCACCGATATTGGCAGTATATACACCATTTTCATCCCCCATTTCGCCCCGATCCGTTCCAATCCTGGTGTAATACCATTCTCTTCCAACCAGCGATACTCCTTTGTAATCGTCAATGATAATATACTGAGGGGAAACCGTATCTTCACTCAATTTTTTTTCAGCAGGCATGCTTTGCCTGGCGAACGTGCCAATTCCCCCGATACACAGTGCTATAGTCAAAACAAACATAACCCTGACAATAAAATGTTTCATCTTTTTCTCATATCTCCTATTATCTTTGGTCTTTTTATCTTTAATCCAAACCACTGATTTTTAAAATTTCGAAACAATTTTCATGATAATATTTATTTTCGTCATTTCCCTGTTTTTCCTTTTTTCTATGAACACCAATTGATATTCTCCGATAAAGCCGGGACCCGGCTGCCAGTAAAAAATGCCTCTATCCCTATCCAGGGTAGAACCGATGGGAAGGGGAGAGAGGTTCAACGTTCGAGGTTCAATGTTCAAAGGTGAGCTTTCAGTGCTAGACTTATCCGTAACGCTGTCATTGCTAAAATGAATTTCCAACCGCTCCAATTCCTTGATTTCGATGATTATATGGCCAATATCATTGGGATAAACCTCCACAGGTTTAGTATGTGGATGATAACCCTTTTTTAAAAAAACTGGATGAGATTGATCAACAGGGATCTCCTTGAGATTAACATTGAACATTGAACGTTGAACATTGAACACAGCGGCTCTCCCTGCGCCTTGTGAGTTCTGGATAGTAAAATATCGGCTGCCGATTCCATCTGTGTTACCCGCGCTATCCGATGCAGTCCAATAAATCGTGTGTACACCATTGGCATAAGTGGTGGTATCAAAATCAAAATAGGCAATGGCGCCATTGCTGTTGGCGTAACCCGGAAAGAGTCCGGCAATATCCGCTCGATAAATATTATACACCGGATGTCCCAGGTTGACACTGTCAACATATACATTTATGGTTGATCCGCCTGTGGGTATCGCATTGGGCATGGGCGTCAACACCCATCCCCAGTTCCTGCAAGCAGAACCTGCTGCTGTTCCTCCTTGAGCCGGTGTATCAATGGCCCCAAAAGGTTTGACTGCATTGGCATTATCACAGGTAATGGTTTTGGTTCCTAATGTTACCTGGTGTCCCTCTGTATCGGTAACAATTGCATGGATCGTGAAGGTGCCGTTTCCTTGATTGGGCAAGAAGTTGGTTAGCATCATATACCCCCATCCGGCTCTGTAATTAAAGGGGTAAGTGGGATAAGTCTGTTCCACATCGGGTCGCGCGCCTTCTACAAGGAAGGCATCCCCAATATAAACAAGACTTCCTGCGTGTGCCCGGTAAATCTTCACATTCTCCACCTGGATATCGTCCAGGGCCCAACCTGTTACAGGAACACTGCTTCGTACCACTGCTCCATCCGGTGGTGTGGTGAAAAAACCAAACGGTGGCGAATGGCTTCCTGCCGCATAAACCTTGAGTGTTACATTGACTGTTTGAGGAGAATTGGAAGCATTGGAATCGCTAATGGTAACTGTACCGGCATGGGTGCCGGATGACAGACCGGATGGATCAACTGTTACAGTCACCACACCCGAATCAATTCCCGATGTGGGGGTGCAACTGAGCCAGTTTTTATTGGAAGATGCTGACCAGTTAAGTGTCCCGCTTGCGCTGTTGCTGATAAAAAAAGTCTGGGAACCAGTGACAGCACTTCCGTACCCCCCGAAATACAATTGGGTTCGGTTTAACGCAATCTGGGGTTGAGCGCTTGACGTGATAGTGAATATTGAATCGCTGGTGTCTGTAGGGCTTCCATCGGTTTCACTTACCCTGACCAAACATTGATTCGAAGATACATTGGGAACTGTCCAGGAGTAAAGACCATCATTGGCAGTAGACGCGCTTATGGTTGACCATGAGGCTCCGTTGTTTGATGAGTACTCGATTTTCACATTTCCCACGCTTCCGGAGGAGGTCCAGGTAATCGATTGAGAAGAACCCGCTGCCCAACTTTCACTGCCATTGGGGGATATTACAGTAATGGAGGCAGTGGAACTCCCGTATTCATAGGCACCTCTATCCACCCCAGAACCGCTGGGACGGCTGTTCCCTTCGAGATCGTCTGATGGGACAAGACCATTGAGGCTGCCCACTGCCAAGCCGGAATCTATCGCTGGGCTGCTTGCCTGGAGATGGCCGTCAAACGAATCCAGGGTATCGTTCACCACCAGGGGGTTCTGGTTCAAATCATGGGCAGCGTACGCATTGTCCCCCATTTTGGCTTTATAGATAACATTATAATCCATTTGGGTCTGGTAAAAATGATCCTGGTCAAACCAGAAATAGCAGGTGGTGTCCCCGGGAGAGGTGAAGTCCGGGTAACCCCTGAAAATATTATTTTGCACGATGACTTTTTCCGATCCATTGCAGGAGGAATCGTCGCACTCCACAATACAGAGGCAGTCTCCCTGTCCAGCGATGGTGGAATTAATGACGGAGATGGTATTTCCTTTTCGAAGGGAGAGGGCCAGAGCGCTCCCCCCGGCACGGCAGTCGTCCACGTTCCAGGTAAAGGATTTCCCGTTAAAATAACCGCAATTGCTCTTTATAAAGCAGTTTTCTATCGCAGTATCACCGTTTACTTTGATCTGATCCCCAGCATTGCCGTAAGCCATGGTACGTTTGATCTCAATTTGACTGCCTGATTGGCGAGCATAGAGGAGGTCGAGGCCGTCGGAGGTGTTGTAACGGAAAACGGAATCCTCGATGATCCAGTGACCGCCGGTGGTTCCGGTACCCACTCCGTCACCGTATCCACCGGCTGTTTGAGCCCAGCAATTATGCGGCTGTTCACCAGGGTAGGTTTCACCGCATCCGTTCCATTCCACCACCCATTCTTTAAAATGTAATGTGCCGCTGTTGGAGTCACTTCCGTCCGGCAAGTCTCCCTCCCATCCAACCCAGCCATTCCCTGCCAACCGGACATCTTCCACTGTCCAGTTGGAAATCCGTCCAGCCACGATTCCATGAGAGGCAAGACCGTGGATGTTTAGATGTTTCAGGGTGACATTGGAGGAATCCGAGGCTAAGATACCGGAACTGGCCCAGTGACCAAACGGGTAGGTATCCCTCTCGCATTCTACCGAAGGGTTGGAGTGAAATTCCACACAACTCGAATGATCGGTGATTTCCAGGCAGCCGATATAGACATTGGAGGAGCCTGTAAGGTCAAGAATTTGCCATGGCCGTTGGGTTCCCCAGAGCTCCGAAGGATTTGGGCATCCTGAATCCCAGCCCTTGCCCAGGATACGGGTGGGGTGGTTCGAATCAGGCCCCGAGGGTAATGGTGGAAGATCGCATTCATAGGGGTAGGAAGCATCACACCACCCCGAGGTATTGGGTGCACCGTAACCCATCATATAACTGCCAGGAGCAATAATGATTGTATCGCCTCCCTGGATTTTCCAATTGCCGCTGCTGTCCAATGCCCAGAAGGGATGAGACCATGCACAGGGTTGATTGGTCCCTGTGCCGGGATAGGGCGCATCCACTCTTCCTGTACACTGCGTATTGGTTCCACCGTCGGTTCTTATATAATAGGTGGTTCCCACTGAGGATGAGGATACTGTTTCTACCTCAGCGCCGCACAGAATCACTGCAGCAACAGCAGCGTTCTTTTCGGAATCGCAGGTTGTAACTGCTTCCTTTGGTGGTGTCTCCGGTGCAGATGTTAAAAAACTCCCAATGATTACGAATAAAAATACAAAAAATAATTTTTTCATGATCCCTCCATAAATTTAAAATGATGAATGATGAATTATGAATGATGAAGAGAGATAATTTATCATTATGTTTATGTTGGTAAATTTTTTTTCATTCATCGTTTTCCTCATGGAGAATAAAGCTGTAGAGTAGCTAATTCTCCCTGGTCGAGAAAGGCACCGCCGCAGCTCTGGCACACATCGACTCGAACCTCTTCCGGCCCCTTCATTGCCGTCATTTCCAGATTGCACCGTGGGCATAGAGCAATCATTTCATCCATCTGGTCAGAGGTGACTGAGAAGAATAGGGTGTCGGCCGTATTCCCCATTTTTTTGGCAATCATGCCTTCCAATTCACCGCGGTCTAAAAACATGCCTTTGCAGGCGGGGCAGCGGTCAATTTTAATGCCTTCATACGTTTCAAGCCGCATCGGCTCAATACGACATTTGGGACAGTTCATTTTTTAGTCCTCCTGCTTATTGGCATTTTATAAGAAATCCGTTTGTATTTCAATAGATATCGCTTTTTTTTAAAAAAGGTAAAAAGATGACACTATCATTTCAGTTTTAATCCTTTTTATCGTTGACATATAATCATTTCTCCTTTAAACTATCACTTCAGGCAAAAAGGATTTTCCTATGGTATTTCATGTAAAATGAGAAAAGAATCCGAGGTGAAAAAATGAATCAAGCTAAAAAGTTACCCCTGTTCAGCCCCTTTTATGAGGGAAGGGACCGCGATACCCAGACCATTGGCTCTTTTCTGAAAAATTTTCTCTTGGCAGCCATGGGCCTGGGGGGATTTGTTATGGGAATGACACTGTTGTTTATGTCGATGCGGGGCGTTATGGACCTGGGGGGATTTGTGGCCTCCGGCGGTCCCTACCAGATCGCTCACCCCGCACCAGATTGGATTTGGGTTTTCCCGGTTTCCATTATTGGAGGGTTGATTTTTTTATTTGTCTATTCCCCCTTTGCCCGCCGCATCGGCGGTATAAAATGGTTGGCACTGGCATGGCCAGCCCTCTTCATATCGCTGGGTTACAATTTCCTGGCCTATGCCTTCAATCCCCCCGGCGATCAGCAAGGCGTTGTCATCGGCTGGCTGATCCCTGGCATTATTTTTGAGATCATGGGTGGGCTCCCACTGCTGGTGATCCTAAGAGAATCCTTTCGCTACCTGAGGCACTGGGGAGACCGAAAGAGACAGCGCCTGGAGTTCAGCCAAACGCTGCAACGGAGCGATGAGGGTTATGCCCGCTACCTTCCCGGTGCACTGGTGTCATTTATGGTGTTTATACTCAACACCGTCGGAGTCGCTGCCAGTATCTACCTGGCACTGGCCTTTTTTGAACATTTAACCTCCTGATAACCATGGTTTGAAAAAATTTTCTGTTCCTAATAAAATGCCAATTGATGCGGAACCTAAAGAATCGTGTGATTAAAATCATATGAAGAGGTATTTTTTGATGATTAAGAAAAGTACTATGGTACATTTTCTAACAATTCTAACAATTGTATCTACCTTTTTACAAAAAGAGTGGACAGGCACGAATACCATAAATCAGAATATTGAAAAAATGGTTAAAAAGATTAAAAATCTACTCCTGGACAATGCGGAAACCAAAATTTCCTATGTGGAGGGAGGGATCGTAAAAGTAACGATTAATGGAACGAACGGATTTCCAGGTGTTGTTCCAGCCGCCGCCGCGAAGGATGCGGTAAGTGCCGGTTGAAGGTCCTGTAGGGTTGCTTGCCGGAGAACTGGAATAATAAGTTGATAAATACCAATCCGAACACCACTCCCAAACATTACCAGCCAGGTCGTGTACACCATATGTTGATGTTCCTGATGGATGTGAACCAACAGGTTTGGTTTTTCCGCCGCAAGGTAGATAATTGGCCATGCTGCATGTGGGAATAACATTGCCCCACGGGTACCTTTTTGCGACCATTAAGTCTATGATGGCCCATCTTGCTGCTTTTTCCCATTGCGCTTCGGTGGGCAAGTGGATGTTTTCCCCGGTTTTTTGTGACATCCAGTCGCAGAATGCTTTGGCATCGTACCAACTTACATGAATCACCGGCATCTGCCCCCGGCCCCATCCTGAATCGTCAGGCTTACTCCTCCCTGTAGCATCACAGAAAGCATCGTATTGCTCGAAGGTCACCTCGTATTTAGATATTTTATAAGTACTAAGGTAAACTTGATGCACGGGAAGCTCATCAGGATCTCCTTCATCAAAATGATCCCCCATCCAAAAGTTTCCTGCTGGTATATTGATCCATTCGATACTACTCCAAACCGGTTGAGCATTAGAAACCAATGTATGATTTTTATTCATTGTAATCGTTCCTGAATTTGATACAGTACTGCCATCCAGTTTTACACTCAGATTAATATATCCACCCGCCAAACTATAGTTGTAATTTACCGTTGTTCCCGCATTATATTGGGTTGAGCCGGTAACCGGA
>Ga0180438_10000477_pt1 | contig 78627 bp, 46 predicted proteins | sample SS_ome_12_FD_132455 | JGI IMG/M metagenome (GOLD analysis project Ga0180438, IMG submission 132455) | Hypersaline lake sediment archaeal communities from the Salton Sea, California, USA - SS_3_D_2 metaG | ecosystem: Environmental > Aquatic > Non-marine Saline and Alkaline > Hypersaline >...
CGTCCAGAATACTCTATGCAATAGCCGATACATACAACCAGGAAAAGATAGAAAAGGAGACCCCCGGTCACCCCCCAAAAAACACACTAAATCACTTCCGCACATCTTTAGTTGCGTGATCCGGCGCACAGTGCGATTCCGAGGGCGTTCCAACAGGCTGTCCCCGGCCGCCCGTTTGTTGTATAATTATGGAAAGAGGATATTGTAGACAGCGTAGCAACACACAACAAGAAGGTGGTTCAAGATGAAACTTCGAAGTCTGCTGGCCGCGGCGGTGCTTCTCATGGCCGGGCTCATTGTGGTTCCGCATTGTCCGGGCGCGACCGCTCCCCGCGGTGGACTCGCACGGATTGTCATAGAGAATGAATCGGGCCTCGATGCCCTTAGGGCCAGCGGCATTCCCGTATACGCGCGCAGCACGGGCCCGGAAGGCATCGTGCTTATTACGGGGACGGGGCCTGCAGGGGCTCTCGAGACGCCGGGCCTCGAGGCGCAGGTTCTCGACCACGACATCTCGGGCAAGGAGTATTACGAATGCCTTGTTCTCCCCAACACCCCCGAACCCGACTGGTCTGCCTATGGCGAGTTGCTCTACCGCGAGGCCAACCGGGCGGTTCTCGCCATGTCGCCTGATGAGGCCGTGCGCCTTGCCGGAGCCGGCGTCGACCTCAGGGCCATAATCACCGAGCCCAAGCCCTACCCGGGGCCAGCGCGCACGGGACCCGCTCCCCTGTCCATCAGCCCCGACCCCGACGTCGAGAACATGATCGACGCCGTTGAGAGCCTGACGGTTTACGCCTACACCGGCGACCTGAGCGGTGAGTGGCCGGTCAACATCGGCGGGAGTCCCTACACCATAGAGACAAGGAATACATACAGCGGTGCGCCCATCACCAGGGCGACCGAGTTCGTGGGAGAGCATCTTGAGGACCTCGGGCTCGATGTCGAATACCACGTCTGGGGAGGGTCCGGCTATCCCAACGTGATCGCCGAGATCCCCGGACAGGTCAGTCCCGACAGCATAGTGATCATCTGCGGGCACGTCGACGACATGCCCTCCTCCGGGCCGGCCCCCGGCGCGGACGACAATGCAAGCGGCTCGGTGGCGGTGCTCATCGCGGCCGACATCATGAGCCGGTACACCTGGCATTACACCCTGCGCTTCGCACTCTGGACGGGAGAGGAGCAGGGGCTTTACGGCAGTTACTATTACGCGCAGCGAAGCTACCAGGCCGGAGAGGAAATCGTCGGAGTGCTCAACCTCGACATGATCGCCTACAATACGACGGGAAGCCGGAAGGACATGGACCTGCACGCCGACGAGGACGGCACGCCAGCGAGCATGGATCTCGCGCACCTCTTCGTGGATGTCATCGACGCCTATGACCTGGACCTAATACCCAACATCTGGGAAAACGGACTCACGGCCAGCGACCACTCTTCGTTCTGGAACTACGGCTATGCGGCCATTCTCGCCATAGAGGACTGGGACGACTTTACGCCCTACTATCACACCTCAAGTGATATGCTTCAGACCCTCGACATGGGCTTCTATGTCGAGTTCGTAAAGGCGTGCGTGGCGACGTTCGCCCATATGGGCGTGATGTGCGATGACCTGAGCGGCGTAAACGGCGTCGCACGCGGAGACAGCGGCCCGGCGAGTACAATGCTACATCCCGCCCGCCCCAACCCGGCGGGCTCGGCCGCGGTTCTGAGGTATGACATAGCCGGGCCGGCGAGAGTGGAGCTCAGAGTCTACGACGCCGCAGGCCGGCTGGTCAGGACGCTCATCGACCGGCCTCATGTGCCCGGCGCCTACGAGGTCGCCTGGGACGGAATGAACGAATCCGGCGAACGCAACCCGCCGGGCGTCTACTTCCTGTCCCTGAAGACCGGGGCCGGAACAGGCCAGGTGCAGAAAGTCGTGCTGGTGAGATAGGTGCAGGTGAGCGACTATCGACAGGCGCCCACCGTCTTCCTTACAAGGGTGAGCTCCATAAGGGAGCGCGACTGCGCGCGCATTCTCATAGACAGCATCCGTTCATTCGGCGGCGCCATGAGCGATTATCCCATCAAGGTGCTGTCTTCCCGCCCGGATATGGTGCCATGTGACAGCCTGGATGCCCGCGGGGTGGAAATCGTGCATCTTACGGCACCCGAGTCCGTCAGGGAGTATGAATACGGCGACAAGGTCTATGGCTGCATGGTCGCAGAGCAAAGCGCCGGGCCACATGTCCGGTCGCTTGTCTACCTGACGGCGGACTGCCTCGTATTAGCCCCCCCACTCTTATTCAACCTGGGTGCCGACTGGGACGCCGCCGTGCGACCGGTTCACATAAGGAACGTCGGCCTTATATCCCGTGAGAGGCCCGACGACTTCTGGAGCAAGGTTTATGAGGCCGCAGGGGTGAGCGACGTTGAGAGGACGGTGGAATCATTCGTGGACAGGGAACGCATCCGTGCGTATTACAACTCGGCGGCTTTCGCGGTCAACCCGGCGGCGGGGATTCTCCGGAGGTGGTTCGAGTGCTTCGAAAAACTCGTGGTCGACCGGAACTTCCAGGCCGGCCCATGCAGGGACGGGCGCCACCGGATCTTCCTGCACCAGGCCGTGCTCAGCACTCTCATCGCGACTCGCCTGGAAAGCCGGCGCACGCGGGTGCTGCCGGAAACCTACGGCTACCCCTACAATCTGCATGCCGACGTAGCGCCCGGCCGGAAGGCGGCAGCATTAGACGACCTGGTGTGCGCCATCTATCACGAGAGATCGATAGACCCGCGGGAAATCGACGATATAGAAATCGGCCCCTCTCTTAGAGAGTGGATCGCATCACGCGTCGGCCCGGACCGCCTCTGAGGCGATAATGCTCGCGCCCTCGCGCCTGAGCCTCCGGTGCCTGCTCGAAATCACTATATATACGCCGGCCAGAACCGTAAGCCCGCCCGCCACATGCCAGAACGTTAGCATCTCCCCCAGGAGCGGTATGGCGAGGAGCGCGGTCAGCACCGGCTGGCCGAGCAGAACAGGCGCAACGAGGTCGGCCCGGAGGTAGCCCTGGGAGTAGTTGATCAGCAACCAGCCCATAAACTGGACTATGACCCCGAGCGCGATGAAACTCAGATAGGTCCGGCCGCTGAAACCGGTAAGGGAGCTTCTCAAGATGAGGTTTATGACGAGCAGCGCGGCCGCGGCGCCCAGAGTGCTTATCCAGAGGAATGCGACGGTGTCGAGATACTTCCTGCCTTCCTGGGTGGCGAGCACGAAACTCGCATAGAAGAGCGCCGCAACGAGGCCCATGGCCATACCGCGTCCGAGGCCGGCTCCGCCTCCGAGATTGTGCCCGAAGACGAGGCCCACCCCGGCCATCGCCACGGCAAGGCCGACCCAGAACCCGGCCGACTGCCTCTCTTTGAAGATCAGCATGGAGCCGACTCCCACCCAGAGGGGGGCCGTGTTGGCCATGAGAGTGGGCATGGTGGGGCCGCTGAAACCCACAGCCGTCATCCATATGGCCATGTCCGCGCCGAAAAGCGACCCGCCCAGCAGCGCCATTATCACCCCGCGCCGCGGAAACGGCCGCGGCGAGGACCGCCGCCTCGCGAGGAACAGGGGCGCGATAGCCACCGCTCCTATGCCCATTCTGTAGAGCGCCGTAACCGGCCCGGGCGCGTCCGACCAGGTCACGAATATGGCCGCAAAACCCAGGATCACGACGCCGCCGAAAAGCGACACCAGCGCCATCGCCCTTGTCCTTCCCGATTTCGTCATAAACGCTTCTCCCGCCTTGCTGGCCGCTAATCTACTCAAGCCGGGACAAGGCGTCAAGGCGCCGGTTCAATATGCTGATTTCACTTATTGTACAGCATTCCTACACCTTTCCTTCAGGTCTTATTCCGGCTTTGTTCCTACACTTTACAGCAGAGACGGTGAAGCGCCGTTGCCCTTGAGGTGCCACTGGTCCTGATCAGCAAAGAGAGCGGCGCCGGCTATATGAACCCGGGGCGGGTGGGCCGGAAGACGCTGAACACGGGAAAGGAAGGTGGAGAATGCTGGCAAAAGTGCTTATATCGATGGTAATTCTGCTTTCACTGGCAGCGGCGGCCTGGACCGACGAGGCCGTGCAGACCGACTGGTCGGGCGGGGACGGCCTACCGGGGCCGGTGACCGACTGGGGAGACGAATTCGATTCTTCGGCCGGGGTCTCATGGCTCGCGCTGCCCGGCCGGATCTCGCTGTCCTCGTCTGCGCTATTAACCCCCGTGGAACATCTCATAGACTCCTCCTACGTGGGCGCCACCGGGGTCGCGGTGGGCGACATAGATGACGACGGCGACATCGATATCGTCGGCAGCGCCACCGACTCGGGCGTACTGGTCTGGTGGCAGAACGACGGGGGCGACCCTCCCACGTTCACCGAGTACACCATAGGCACTCCCCCGGGCGCGGCGGGCGTGGACGTTGCCGACATCGACGGCGACGGCAGGCTTGACGTCGTCTGTGCGCTCGACGATCCCCGCAACAAGATAGTCTGGAAGCAGAACCTGGGCGGCGACCCCATCGTCTGGGGAAGCTATACTATAGAGGGAACATGGCGCGACGCCTGGGAGATTGAAGCGTGTGACGTCAACGGCGACGGTCGCATGGACGTGGCGGCTCCATCATGGGCGGGCTCCAATGTCTCCTGGTGGGAAAACGACGGGAGCGACCCCATCGTCTGGACAAGGCACCTTATCGGCAACATCGCCGGGGCGCATTCCATAAGGGGCGCCGACATCGACGAGGACGGCGACATGGACATGGCCGTGGCGGGCGGCGGCGCAAACAAGATTGTCGTCTACTGGAGCGACGGCGGCGATCCCATCGTGTGGACCGTGCAGGAAGTCCAGCTCAACTTCACCGGCGCACGCTCGGTGAGAGTCGCCGACATAGACCGTGACGGCGACCTCGACCTCGCCGGCATCTCGTGGGACAGCGACGTAATGTGGTGGAGCAATGACGGCGGCGACCCGGTGGTCTGGACGCCGCAGACGATATCAACCTATGCCCACGGCGGTCACTGCGTGTACGTGGCGGACATGAACGGCGACAACCGGCCGGACGTCCTCGGAGCATGCGTCAACAACAACCGCATTGCATGGTGGGAAAACGGCGGCGGCGCCCCTATCACGTGGACGATGCACTCGCTCAGCGATTCCTACCTGGGGGCCATCACCGTGCGCGCCGCCGACCTCAACCGGGACGGCGTCCTGGACGCCGTGGGCGCAGCCTGGAACGCGGGCCGGTTCGACTGGTGGGAGACCTGCGGCTTCGACTCGGCCGGCGAGCTTACGAGCTCGATACTCGACGCGGGCGCAGGAGCCGACCTGGGCGAGATAGACTGGGCGGCATCGGAGCCCGCCGGAACTGACCTCAAATTCCAGGTCAGAAGCTCCAACGACCCCGGCGACCTCGGCGCCTGGTCAGGCGACATAACGGCTCCCGGAAGCCTCGGGGGCGCTCTCGACAGATACATTCAGTACCGGGTTTTCATGGAAACGACCGACCCGGACCATTCCCCCGTGCTCGAGGAAGTGACTTTCCTCGAAGACCAGGCGGGTGTGGATACCGACGCCACCGGCCTCTCGGCTTCGCGTCTCAGCGCGCATCCGAATCCCTTCAACCCACATGTATCTATATCTTTCGGGCTGAAGACGGCGGATAGGGTTCGGCTGCAGGTTTTCGACGTGATGGGCCGGATGGTCCGCCGGATAGCCGACGGGCGTCTTGAAGCCGGCGACCACAATCTGAGGTGGGACGGCACCGATGACGGCGGCCGGCCGCTCTCATCGGGTATCTACTGGCTCTGCCTGGAGAGAACGGGCAGAAGGGAAACAAGGGAAGTTGTGCTCCTCCGTTAGGAAAGCGCGGCCTCATCGGAGGGGCGCAACTCCACTTCCCGCGCGTCCCGGCAGGGGAGGGCGGCGTCCGCAGGGATGCCGTCCTCTTCTCTTGCATTTCTCCCTTGATATCCGGGGTCCGAGGGCCTACCTGAAATCCTCCACGAGCCAGAGGTCGGACCCTTCGTGCTCGACGCGGTCGAAGATTACGGCTTCGCCGTCGGGGGCCACGTCTATGTTGAAGGCGTGGAAGTCGGCCTCGGATGACAGCAGGACGGACTCGCCCGTGCGCTCGTCCATGTAGCGCATACAGATGTCTCCCTCATACAGGTTGAAGTAATAGACGCCACCGGCGCCCTCCCTCCAACCGCAGGGAACGACTATGCCGGGTTCGTTGACCAGGCATGTTTCATTGGTGCCGTCCGTTGACGTGCACCAGACACCGGATGTGTCCGTGCGGGAATACATGAGGCGTTTGCCGTCCGCGGATTCGGCCAGCCGGAAGACGCTCTTCTCCATGATGTCCGTGACTTCGCTTCCGTCGGCCCTGATTTTCCAGACCCGCCACTCGTTGTCCACTTCGGATTTGCAGTATAGCCACTCGCCGTCCCGCGACCACCCCAGGCACATCTCGTGGCGGTCGGAAGTGGACAGGCGTTTGACTTCTCCGGTTTCGACGTCGGCGACATAGATCGCGGTGTAACTGCCCGGCGCCGCCGTGAAGGCGACGCGCCGCTCGTCGTAGGCCCAGCACGGGTTCTCGATATACGCGTTCTCGAACCGGGTGAGCTGCCTGCACCTGCCGCCGTCACCGTCGCACACCCAGATCTGCGGACTGCCCGAGCGGTTGGAGATGAAGGATATGTAATTGCCCCCGGGCGAGTACTGGGGGCCGTAGTCATGCTTGGTCGAGGCCACGATCGTAAGAGGCTCTCCTTCCTCTCCGACGATGACCTTCTCGATGTCCGAGCCGTAGTCCTGCTCCTCGTAGACCAGCCTCGCGCCCCTCAGTGATACGGACGGCCGGGAAGCCCGGTGACCCGGGGTGGGGAGCCATGTGACCGACCCGTTTTTGAGCGACAGCCGCCATAGCCTGAGGTCCCCCGCGCGCGACGGCCCTGCGGAGAAGACGATGGACTCGCCGTCGGGCATGAAGTCGAGACCCCCGATGTGGTGCTGGCAACTCGTAAGACGCTCGGGTTCGCCGCCGTCGGCCGGCATGATAAAGATGTCCTGAAGCGCTGTCCTGTCCCCGCGGACAAAAGCGATGCTCTTGCCGTCCGGCGAGAACGTGGGCCGGAAATCACCCTGGCACGCCCATTGAGCCGAGGTCATTTCCCGGCTCTCTCCCGTGTCGAAGGAGTAAAGGAATATCCTGTAGGGCACGTAGCGAGCCGGCCGCGCCGAATAGGCAAGATGGCGCCCGTCGGGAGACCAGTCGATACCGGCAACGCCGAAGGGGAGGTCGACGATCTTGCGCGGCGAGCCTCCTATGGCGGGCACGATGAATATGCCGGAGCCCTCGGTGGCAATCAGCGCGTATGCGATGTCGGCCCCGTCGGGAGACCACGCCGCGTAGAACTCGTGGCCCTCGGTCTCGGTGAGGCGCAGTGGGGCCTCGGTGTTGCGCTGTTTGACGTAGAGGTCGTAATTCTCACCTCCATCGCCCTGCCAGGAAAAAGCAATGCGGGCGCCGTCCGGCGACAGAGCGGGGCACTCTTCATGCCCCCCGAAGGTCGTGAGCGGAACGGCGTCAAGCGGTATCGGCGGAGGCGACAGCGATGAAGTCGTACGCGACAGTATGGCGAGGATCAGGATCATCGCCCCCGGGATGGCGGCCGCCACGATCACGGCCAGGCGCGTTCTCTGACGTTGCCGCTTCGCCCTCTCCGAGGCCCCCGCCGGGGCGCCGGAGTCCGCCCGGGCGCCGGCGCCTGTTACTCCTCCGGCCGCCGCCACACCTTCGGCCGTTACACCTCCGGCCGCTACACCTCCGGCCCCTGAAGCAGTGTCCACCCCTCCCAACTCCCGGGGCTTCCCGGGGACCCTGTCCCCGGTGACGGGCGCAATAAGCCGGTAGCCGGTTTTGTGAATGGTCTGGATGAAACTCGGGGTTCTGGCATCGTCGCCGAATACCCTGCGGAGCTGGGAGATGGCATGCGTCAACGCTTCCTCGTTGACCACCACTTCGCCCCAGACGGCCTCCATGAGGTCCGGCCTCGATACGACCTCGCCCGGCCGGCCCGCCAGGCAGACGAGCACGTGCATAATGCGGGGCTCCACCTGCATGGACTCGCCGCCCCGGGACAGGCGCTTCAGTGCCGGCTCAACATACCAGTCACCGACGGAGAAAGGGCTTGTGTCATAACCGTTCCTGGGGAATGGAGTATCTCGGTCGCTCGCCATCCGGTTCTTCTCTCCAACAACTCATCATGTGCGCGGCAGGTTAAACACGATATCTCACCTGCACCATACGAAAGCGCAGCCGGGGTGTCAACCCGGCCTTGAATACACCTGGCCTCATGTCTTAAAGTAGTAATCGGCCATGAAGATACTGATTGTAGAACCATTCCTCACCGGGTCGCATGCGGCCTGGGCGACGGAATACGCCGAACACAGCAGCCATGATGTCGCCATACTGGGACTAGAGGGGCGGCACTGGAAGTGGCGGATGCACGGGGGCGCGATCACGCTGGCACGCCTCTTCGCGGAAGGCGGTTATGAGCCCGACTGCATCATCGCCACCGACATGCTCGACCTCACGGTCTTCCTCGCACTGACCAAGGAGATGACCGCCGACATCCCCACGGCCATGTATTTCCACGAAAATCAGCTGACCTATCCCTGGTCGGAGAAGGACCGCGACCTCGCCAAAGAGCGCGACATGCATTACTGCTTCATCAACTACGCGTCTGCTCTCGCGGCTGACGCGGTGCTGTTTAATTCCCAATACCACCGCAACGCATTTCTGGACAGCCTCGAGCCCTTCCTGGACACTTTCCCGGATCACATAGAAACCGCGACCGCAGAGGCCATCAAGGCGAGGAGCAGCGTGCTGCCGCTGGGCCTTGACCTTAAGCATCTCGAGGAGCACCGCGTCGAGCGGGACCGCGGCCAGCGCCCGCTGCTCTTGTGGAACCACCGCTGGGAATACGACAAGAACCCGGATGAGTTCTTCCGGGCCGTGACGGCGCTCGAGAGACAGGGCCTGGACTTCGACCTGGCCGTACTCGGCGAGAGCTTCGACGTGGAACCGGCGGTCTTCAGGGAAGCGGCGTCGAGGCTCGGAGACCGCGTCCTCCAGCTGGGATACGTGGAGTCGTTCGACGAGTATGCGTCCTGGCTTTATAAGGCCGACCTCATGCCCGTGACCTCCATCCACGACTTTTTCGGCGCGAGCGTGGTGCAGGCCATATACTGCGACTGCTACCCCCTCCTCCCGAGACGCCTGGCCTATCCCGAGCATATCCCCGCCGACCGCCATACCGACCATCTGTATGACAACTTCGGCGATCTCGTCACGATGCTCGGAGACAGGATAGAGCATATTCGCGACACCCGGTTGACCTCCACACGTTCGTTCGTGGAGCGCTACGATTGGGGGAAGATGGCGCCCGAATACGACCGGACATTCGAGTCCATAGCCGAGACTGCTTGACTCACCACAGCCCGCGCGCCTATGCTCGTTGCGGGCCATTGGAGACCGGTTAACATGCGGAATATCCCCGCTTTCATATCGACCGCGCTCAGCGTCATCGGCGTCATTGCCATTGTGGCGGGCCTCCTCCTCGCTTACACCTCCCGGACGCTATTCGATGCAGACGTTTTCGGCGACAGAATGGCTGCCAGCCTTAAGAATGAAGACGTCGCCGCCCTGGTTGCCGATCGCGTGACAGACGGCGTGATCTCGCTGAAGCGCGACCTCACTTCCTACAGGCCGCTTATCCTCAGCGCCGCGCGTGCCTTAGTCACCTCAGACACATTCAGCGGCATCGTGAGGAGGGCCGCGCGCACAGCCAACCACGCCATAATGTCAGGCGAATCGGGCAAAGTGATACTCACCGTCTCGGACGTCGGACTGATACTGAAGAGCGCCCTTGCGACCCAGCCGGAACTGGCCGGGAAGATCCCGGAAGACCTGGAGGTCGCGGTTGGAAGAATGGAGGAAATGCCCAACGCCGATTTCACCCTCCGACTCCTCGCCCTGGCTCGCAGGCTGAGCAATTGGACCACTGTCCTTCTGCTCTCGGGAATCGGCCTGATGTTGCTCGGCCTGCTGCTCTCCGCCGACAGATTGAGGACGCTTCTCCAGCAGGGACTGGGTCTTATTCTCATATCGGCTGCGCTGTTCATCGTGGTCCGCTTCGGCGGCGACACGGCTGCGGTCGCGGTCAAGGACCCATTGCTGGCCGGTGCGCTGGCGGGGGTATGGAGCACATTCACGGCCGATTTCCTGAGGTGGGTGTTCGTTTTATGCGGGTTCGGGCTGGTGCTGGCAGCGGGCGCGACATCCCTGCTCGGGAAATTCCGCCCGGTCGACCTCGCCCGGCTCGCCTGGCGCGCGCTGGCCCTGAGGCCGCACAACGCCGCATTGAATATGCTCAGGGGGCTGGCGCTGGTAGGCGCCGGGCTTCTCCTGGTCTTATACCCGCTCGGCGTACTCATTACGCTCGCATTCCTCTCAGGCATATGCATCGGGTTCGTGGGGCTGGGCGAGATATTCGCGATGCTGCTCTCCGGGATTCGCCCGGCTTCGATAGACACCCGCGCGGCCGCGGCGAGGCCGTCCGCCCTACGCGAGCTCACGCTGGTCGGCGCGGTTGCCGCGGTCATAATCGCCGCGGGCATCGTGTTCCTCCACCGCTCATCCGGAACGACCGCGCAGGCGGTGACGGTCGAGACGTGCAATGGATACAGCGAGCTCTGCGACCGCCGGCTCGATGAAATCGTGTTCGCGGGCACGCACAATTCCATGGGCGCGGCCGACATCTCCGACTGGATGTTCGCCAACCAGGAGCGCGGCATCATTCAGCAGCTCGAGGACGGCATACGCGCGCTTCTCATCGACGCTCACCCTGCCGTGCCGGCGGGCGACAGGGTCAAGACGCTCCTGGAGGACGAGAGCCAGGCGAGAGCAACCTACGAGGAAGTGCTGGGCAGGGAAGGAGTGGACGCGGCAATGCGCATCCGGGACCGGCTGGTGGGAGTGGAAGAGGGTGAGCCCGGAGTCTACCTCTGTCACGGGTTCTGCGAGCTGGGCGCGCTGGACATGACGGCCATGCTCAGGAAGATCAGGACTTTCCTCGTAGCCAATCCCAATGAGGTTCTCATAATCGTAATCCAGGACGAGGGCGTGCCGCCCGGTGACATCGAGAAGTGCTTCGAGGAGAGCGGACTCATAGATTTCGTATACAGAGGCCCGGCAGAACCGCCATGGCCCACCCTCAGGGAAATGGTGGCAAGCGACGGGCGCGTCCTGGTCATGGCCGAGCACGACAGTGAGGGCGTGGCATGGTACCACGACGCATATACGGTAATGCAGGAGACGCCTTACCGCTTCCATGACCCGGACGAGTTCTCATGCGCACCCAACCGTGGCGGCACAGGAGGTTCCCTCCTCCTCATGAACCACTGGATCGAGACAGCTCCCAATCCCCTCCCCACGAACGCCGAGGTCGTGAACGCATATGACTTCCTGCTGGCGCGCGCCCGCCGGTGCGAAAAAGAGCGGGGAATGCTCCCCAACATCATCGCCGTCGACTTCTACAGGACGGGCGGACTCCTCGATGTCGCAGCCACCCTAAATGGAGTAATTTCAAAGTAATTTCTAAAATCTATATTGACATATCTCGAATCATTTTATATACTGGCACATACACGTTTCGACTTGAGCGAAAGGCGGATCATCATGGAATTGTCCGGTGAATGGTGTGATTACAAAGACAGGTTCGACGAGATCAGGGCTCTGGGCGCAACCCATGCCGAACAGCTGGCCATCGCGTTCGGCGACCTGACGCGCCTGATTATCGAGGACTCGGTTCGGCAGGTCGAGCTCGCACGGGCTTCGCAGGATGGTGAAGAAGCGGTCAAACAGCAGATCAAGCTCGAGACCATGAAGCACGCCCGCGGGCTATTCGGGACATGCTACTGGCATATAACGGGAACGCGGGCCTGGGATGAAGAAGAATAGCGCCGAGGAGAACCTGGAGGCAAGGGCCGGCCTTCTGAAGGTCCTTGGCCACCCGGCCCGCATCCTCATTCTCAACCTGCTTAAGAAAAAGCCCAGACACGGGGAGGAACTGGCCGCGATTCTCAGGCTCAACCAGGCGACTGTCTCGCACCATCTCTCCAGGCTGGCCGATGCCGGCCTCGTGGTATCCGAAAGGTCCCAGTACTACCAGACCTACTCCCTGACCGGAAATCATCTGGGGAAGACGCTGAGCGAGCTCATCTTTCTACCGCAGCCCGGAGTCCCGGCGCGGGTCAAGGAGGACGCCTATCGCGCCAAGGTCCTGAAGACATTCATGAGGCGCGGACGCATTACCCGCCTCCCGGCCCAGCTCAAGAAACGGCAGGTCATACTCGCCGAGCTGGCCCGGGAGTTCGAACCCGGCCGCGACTACCCCGAGCGCGAAGTGAACCGAATCCTGGTCGAGTTCCATGACGACGTCGCCACACTAAGGCGCGAACTGGTCGGCCTTGGATTCATGGAACGCGCGCGGAACATATACCGCAGAACGGCAGCCGCCGAGTAGGGGCCCCATCCTCCCTCACTGTCTCCACCGGGGCTCGCATCTCTTATTGCTTGATGTCCGGCCGCCTAAATGCCATAGATATGAGAAATACATGACAGATTGAGGAGGCAATGCCGTATGGGTAACGCCCTTATCACCTCTCCCGCGGGTGTACTGGCAGTACTGGCCGGAGTGACGTCGCTTTTTTTCTTTCTTGAGAAGAAGACCGGGCTGAAGCTCTTCAATTATTTCCCGCCCCTCATATTCATCTACCTGGTGCCCGTATTGCTCTCAAACACCGGCGTCATACCCAACAATTCCCCGGTTTACTCGTTCATGAGGCAGAGCGTACTCCCCATGTTTCTCGTCCTCATGCTGCTCAATGTCGATTTCCTTGCGACGGTCCGGGCCATGGGCCGGGGAGTGATAGTGATGCTGCTCGGCACCCTGGGGGTGGTTGTGGGCGCGCCCATAGCCCTGTTCCTCGTAAGGCACGGCCTGCGGTCACTGGGCCCGGACGCATGGAAAGGGTACGGGGCGCTCGCGGGGAGCTGGATCGGGGGCACAGGCAACATGGCGGCGACCGCCGTCGCCCTCGGACTCGACGACAAGAGCCTGGCCTTCGGCTACGGTCTGCTGTCGGACAACGCCGTCTATCTCGTCTGGCTCCCGCTTCTCCTGATGTCCAAGAACTTCGCGGGCTGGTTCCACAGGTTCACCGGCGTGCCCGACGGGCACGTGGAATCCGTTCGCGAAGCGGCAGGCAAGATCAAGGTGGACTCCACGGCCCCCGGCATGGTCGACTACCTCTACCTGGCTTTCATCGGCTTCGGCGTGACCGCCATGTCCGCCTGGCTGGCGGGCTACCTGCCGGAGATCCCTAGGGGCCCGGAGGCCACTCCGTTCATCACCACGGGCACCTGGAACATACTCATCGTGACCTTGTTCGGCATAATGCTGTCCCTGACGAGGGTTAGCCGCATACCCGGCTCCCATGCGCTCTCAATGGCGCTCGTCTACCTTTTCGTCGCGAGGATGGGGGCGATCGCCGACCTGTCGCGGCTCGACTCTTCCATTCTGTGGTTCCTTCTCGGGGCCTACATCTGGATATTCATTCACGGTTTCTTCCTCGTCGGCGCGGCAAGGCTATTCAAGGTCGACGTTCACACCACCGCCATCGCGTCCGCGGCCAATATCGGGGGAGCCGCTTCGGCGCCCATTGTCGCCGCCCACCACAATCCCGTGCTGGTGCCGGTTGCGATACTGATGGCCCTCATAGGGTACGCGATAGGGAATCCCGCAGCCATATTCACGGGGCTCTTGTGTAAGTGGGTTTGGTAGGCGCGTGGGGCGGGCCCGCGGGGGCGGCCCTTAAGCCGTGCCGGTCAGCCGGGCCGGCAAGCGGCGGTTCGCGCCCCTAGTTGATTAGCACCATGCGCATCGTATCGACCCGGTCACCGGCTCTAAGGCGGCAGTAGTAGACGCCGGAAGGCAGGCGGCCGGGATCGAACACCACGCGGTGAGCTCCGGGAGTCATCTCTTCCCCGCCAAGCAGCCTCTTTACTAGCCGGCCCGCCGTGTCGTAGACGGACAGGTTCACCGCCGAGGTCACGGGCAGGCTGAAAGCGATCGTCGTCCTGTCAACGAATGGATTGGGGGTGTTCTGGGACAGGCTGAATACGTCGGGCGCGATGTCATCGTGCTCTACTCCCGCGAGATCCGCCACATGTATGGTGACCGGTATCTCCAGGAGGCTCTCGTCGGCGTCGTCGCTGGCAATGGATATCGTCGTGGTGTCATCGATCTCGGCGGTGCCCGAGGTGTAGCCTATCCTGACGTACTCGAACGTCCTCGCGTCAAGTGCCGTGGCGTACTTGCTCGCGGAGAAGCCGGGGTTGGAGGAGGTTATCGAACTCACATGCAGACTGTCGTCCCCGCCGTTAATGATGGCGAAATAGTAATGGGCGGTCGAATCGAAGCCAATGGTGCCCATGTCTATATCAGCAGGGCAAATCACTATCTCCGGCTCCACCGACCGCACCGCCGTCCCGAAGAAGCTCGATATGCGCTCTGAGAATTCCGGGTGGTCAATAAAGGGATTGCGATTGTCCTGCAGCGCGTAGATGTCTTCGTTTCGCAGACTCTCAAGGCTGTCAACCGGATCCGAAATGTGCCAGTTCCTGAAGTGCGCCTCCATCTTGGCGGAGTCCACGTACTCATTGTAAGCGCCGTCATAACGGATGATGTAGTAGAAGTGAGAGCGCGCCACATTGCCCTTGTGCGCGTCCCGCGGCTCGAAGACCTGCTGGCTCGTCGAGTCGTAACCCAGCTTGGACCCGCCCTGGCTCCATGTCACCGTGCTTACAACGCCGAAGTCGAGGTTGGCGCGCATGCTGTTGGCCGTCATGTCCGAAGGATAGAGATGGAAGAGGTCCGACCTCATGGGCTCGGCTTCGTCGGAGAAACTCTGGGGCCAGGTGTGTTCGCAGTTGAAGTTATTGGCCGTCGCCCCAGCTCTGGTATTGAAATACGCCGTCCTTCCCGTGTACACGCATTCTACCCAGCCGTCGTGATTGTCTATACTGCCGTACATGTGGTCGCGGGCAAGCGTGTAACCGAGGCCGGTGTGGTCGTCTATGATGCCCGTGAGTGCCGTCTTGAGGTCTTCCGCCCAGAGGTTCTGAGTGGCGCTGTAATAGGCGCCCGGATGATGGGCCCCGGCCGACACTTCGGCGACGAGGGGGCGGACTCCATCGCCGAGCTCAACCCGGAGGAACTCCTTGAAGTCGAGGTTCTGGTCGGAGGCGAAGCAAACGTCGAAGAACTCGGTTTCGAGAGGCTGTATCTCCATGGGCGCGAGATCGGTGAAAAACGCGTCGCCCGTCATACCGACCCCGGTTATATCGATCGGCACGCTTAGAGAATTGGTTATGGACATCGCAACCGATGTCGTCTCCCCCGTCGTTACGGTCCCGAACGCCACCAGGCTGTCCGACAGCGAGACCGAGTTCCAGTCGGCCGCCACTCCGGCCGTCGTACCCAGGAGGAGGCCGAGCGCCAGCCCGGCGGCCGCTGAATGCCTTCTGATGATCGTATCCATGTTCACCCTTCTGTGTTCGCTGCGATTCCGGACCTCAGACCTCTTCTATTATAACACATTCAGCCAAAAAGCGAAACGGGAGCGAGCGCCGCTTCCGGGCCCTTCGAGGCGGAATAATGACGCCTTTTGATGATACATTTTTATGTAACTGCTTACATAAATTTCTCATACCCAAAACGCGCATCTGTGGGTATAGTCTCGGCAGGTGCCATCCCCTGACCACCTGAAGCAACTCCTCCACGCGAAGACCCCTGGAAACGCGGATTTCAAACTCACTTGAGGGAGGTAGACATGGATTTGATAAACAGTCAGGCGGGACGGCACGATCCGGATCCCCGGCGAACCGGGCATTGTGAGGCTGACAGGCAGGCGCCGTGGGTGCGCTGGCTGTATCGCCACACCTTTATCGCGGGCCTCCTGGCCTTGTGCTGGCTTCTTCTTCGAAGCGGCACCAGGCCGACAAGACTCGCTTATCCGTGCCAGAAGGCGGCGCTTTCCACCGCGACGCTGGCCCTTGGCGTGCCTTTCACGATGGCGGCCCTTGGCATCAGGGAATGGCTGTCGAAGCATATCGGGAAGTGGGCCCTGGTGGCTGTCGGAGTGGGCTTCGCTTCGCTTCTGGCTGTCACGGTGAGCGGGTATTTTGCCGCTTCGCCTGAATACCGCGGACCCGTGCTCAAGGCCCCGGCGGACTACCGGGCGGAAGTATTCAGCGTGACCGACTGCCAGGTCAGGCCGGCCGGCAACGGCCATCTCGGCATCAACAACCTGCTCGCCCTGATGGGCCGGCGGGGGCTCAAGTTCTATGAATCAACTGTGGACTCGCTCGTATCCGGGCCCGGAGGCATAATCGGCGCGGACGACGTCGTCGTCATCAAGATCAACTACCAGTGGACGCAGCGCGGGGGCACCAACATAGATGTACTGAGCGGCGTGGTACGCAAGATTATAGAGCACCCGGACGGCTTCACCGGAGAGATCGTGATATGCGAGAACGGCCAGTTTGTCCCCCTGGAGGGTTTCGACCGCCTGGAGAACAACGCCAAGGATCGCACCCGGTCGCCCCATGACGTGGTCCTCGAGTTTCAGGCGCTGGGCCACAATATCTCCCACTATGACTGGACGCTCGTGAGATTCGACTCCGTCGGGGAGTACTCGGCGGGCGACATGACGGACGGGTACATACTGCATGACTACAATCCCGAGGTCAGCGGGCGCGTGTCCTATCCCAAGTTCCGGACTGACTACGGTACATACATCAGCCTGAAGCACGGGATATGGGACCCGGCCGGCGAGACCTATAGCCGCGACGACTTCAGGTTCATCAACATTCCCGTCATCAAGTCGCACTCGGCCGAATACGGCGCGACGGCCAGCGTGAAGAACTACATGGGCGTCGTCACCATCGAGCTGGACACGCGGTCCCACGATGCCGTGGCAACGGGGCTCATGGGGACTCTGCTGGCCGAAATAGAGCTGGCCGACCTCAACATCATAGACGCCATGTTCATCAACGCGAATCCGACGAGCGGTCCGGCGACGTCCTATACCCAGGCAAGCAGGTATAAGCAGCTCGCAGCGGGGGTCGACCCGATCGCGCTCGACATCTGGGCCGTTAAGAACATCCTCATTCCCGGATTCCTCGCGAGGGGCTTCAACCCGCCCTGGCCGGACCCGAGCGCCGACCCGGATGACTCAACGGGGGCGTTCAGGGAGTACCTGGATAACTCCATGTACCAGCTGCTTGCGGCGGGCCATACCTTAACCAATGACACAACCAACATAGACGCCTTCTTCGCAAACGGCAGGGCCGGCGATTTCGATGATGACGCCGACTGCGACTCGGCCGACTACGAGCAGTTCTCGCTCTGCTTCACGGGCCCCGGCGGCGGCCCGGTGGATTCGCTCTGCTCGATCGGCGATATGGACGGGGACGGGGATGTCGATTGCGATGACTGGAGCGTGTTCAGGTTCGCGTGGACCGACTCCGGTCCGATACCCGACCTTCCGGACTGCGGTGGGGCCGGAATAGATATGCCAGTGGACGGCCCTGCCCTTCCGGAAGGCCCCTGCAGCAGCGCGTATCCCAACCCGGCGGCGATGGAGACCGAAATCAGTTACAGCGTGGGTCGCATGGGATTGGTCCGCCTGGCCGTCTACGATATGAACGGGCGCCTGGTCAGGAAGCTGGTGGACGGGCCGAAATGTACGGGCGACCACACCGTGACCTGGAATGGCAGAAATGACGCGGGGGAGCGGGTGGCGGCCGGGATATACTTCTACCGGCTTTCCATGCCTGCCAAGAGCGAGAGCCATAAGATAGTGATTTCAAGGTGAAACAGAGACGGGCCCATCCATAGCGACCCCACGGACAGGCGGCGCACTCTCTATGAGCGCGCCGCCCTCTCGTTTTGAAACGTGCTCAGGGTCCCCGGCGACCGGTGCTATTCGGTGGTTATGCTCGAGCCGCCCGGGTTGGAGTTTATGACCTCGATTGTGATCGAGTCCCCGGGGACGTCTCTTTCCATCTCCCCGACGGTTATGTCTATGCGGCTTACACCATCATCCGCCATCTCGACCTTGACGTCGGCCATGCTGGCGCCGTTGTCGATGAGCGCCTGGACTATGGCGGCCTCGAGTTCTTCTTCAGACATCCCCTCGCCGTTTACGACGATGCGGCCGCCTGAGGCCCATGCAAGCACATTCCCGCCTATTGTCTTCACGATTTCGTGGGCCGAGACTCTGTAGGCGCCGGAGCCCCCGGGAAAATCGGCGAGGGCCGCGTCAGCGATGGCCCTGGCTTCCTCGGGGCTCTTTCCCCAGAACCCCAGCCTCAGCACTATATTCTCTTCGACCTTCTCGGAACTCGAAGTAACGAGCCCGTCCATGTGAGGCAGCCCGTTCGCCAGGACATGGAAATTGGCGTCCGTGGCGGGAATCTCCGCGCGAACCAGCGTACCGACCCGAAGGTCATATGAGACCGGTACGAATACAAGGCCCACCAGAATCACCGCGGACATACCGGCGGCCACGGCCGTTCTCCGAATTACTCTGTTCATCTTCTCTTTCCTCCTCAAGCGGATTCGCGCGCGCTCAAGCATCGCGTGCATATGCCCGGGGGGAAGGACCTCCCGCGACAGATCGCGAAGTCCGCCATCAATTCGCTCTGACGAAAGCGACGGCATGATCACCCTCCTCTCCCGTAAGTTGCTCGTAAACCTCGCGCAGCCTTACTCTGCCGCGCGCCAGCCGGCTCTTCACCCCCGAGACCGTCACGCCCTGTAACCGGGCGATCTCCTCGATCGACATCCCCACTACCTCATAGAGGACGAGAGCTTCCCGCTGTTGGCGGGGAACGCCCTTCAGTGCCTGACGCACGGCCTCTTTTTCCTCGAAGGCGATTCCCTCCCGCGCAGGGACGTCTGCCGCGCGGTCGAGTGAGAGCCATCTCCGGATCCTGGCCTTCCTGGCCCTGTTGCGGTGCGCGTTGCGGATAATCTTCAGCAACCAGAATTTGAATTGGCCGGGGTTGCGGAGACGGGGATAAGCCCTCCACGCGCGTATAAGCGCGTCCTGGAGGAGATCGTCGCCATCGGTCTCTGAACCTTCCAGCCCCCTTGCGTACCTGACCGCGTCCAGGTAGACCCTGTCCAGCTCTTCTTCGAATCCCATCGAGTCAGCGCCTTTCGTCGACTTGGTTCACACCTACTAGACCCACATAATGGCCTGAAAGTTGCATATATTCATTGGGAATTCGAAGTTGAAGGCGGCCTCTTGCTGTGCTATACTGCCCGCGGGAGTTCCCCCGAGGGAGGTGCTGCGGTGCACAAGGTCCTACCCGTCCTACCCGTATCCGGAATTAAAGCGCCGGCCGTCTGTCTGCTGGCGTTGTGTCTTGTTCTCATTCCCCTCGCTTCGCTCGCCGATTGGTTCCCGAGCGGAAGAGTGACATATGATCCCGCGAGCTCTGCGACTTCGATGAATAACGCCTGGTGCGCGGCCGGAGACGATTCAGGCGCATTTCACATAGTCTGGGAAGACCGGCGGGACGGCAACGCGGAAGTGTATTACAAATACTACGATGGGGCCGCCTGGGGCGCCGACCTTCGCCTGAGCGCGCTGGGTCATGACTCCAGCGACCCGGCTGTGGCATCCGCTCACGGCGAGGTGCATGTCGTGTGGAGCGACAGGCGCGACGGTTACTCGGAGATATACTACAGACGATTCGACGGGGCGGCCTGGGGCCCTGAGACCAGGCTCACGGTTTCGGCCGCGGAGTCGGGCGAACCGTCGATCTGCGCCGCCGACGGCAGAGTACATGTGACATGGATTGACAGCAGAACGGGGACCCGCGAGGTCTATTACAAATGCTGGTACGGCATCGGCTGGACGCCCGACGAGCGTATCTCGGCAACATCGGGTACGACGTTCCAGCCTTCCATAGCGGCCGAAGCCGGGGCGACCGTCCACGTCCACGTCGCCTGGTACGACTATACCCTGGCCGAACGGGGGGTGTACTACGCGTATTACAACGGCTCCGCCTGGGAGCCGCAGGAGCACATAACAACGGCGTCCACTTCCAGCCAGAATCCGAGCATAGGTGTCGATGACAGCGACAGGGTACATTTGGTCTGGCATGACCAGCGGGATCTGGACTTCGAGATCTATTACAAGTGCCGGGAAGATTCCGGGTGGTCGGCGGACCGGAGACTCACCAGCTCGGCCGGGTTATCCCGGAACCCCTCTGTTGCGGCGGGCGGCGACGGAGCCGTGCATGTAGTATGGCAGGACTATCGCACCGGTAATCTCGGAATCTATCACATGGCCTTCGACGGAGTAGATTGGAGCGCGCCGGCGGCGCTGTCGGATATGTCGCGTTCGTCCATCAACCCGTCCATCAGCGCGGGGTCCGACTACCTCGGTGTCGTATGGTATGAGGACCTGGGCGGCAACTCCGAGATATTCTGGACGCGCACTTACGAGGGCCCGTTTGATCCCCCGCAGGTCGCCTCGGCTGATCCGGACAGCGCGATGACCAATGAGATAGTCCACGGGCTCGATATAACGGGAAGCGGCTTCATGTTCCCAGATTCGGTCTGGCTGGAAAAGGACGGTGAGCCGCGGGCCCTGGCGGACAGCGTGGTGGTCGCCTCCGCCGGGAGCATAATCTGCAAGCTCGACCTGCACGGCGTCCACTACGGCGCGTGGGACATCGTGGTGAAAAATCCAGACGGACAGACGGCCCGGCTCGACTCCGGCTTCACGATAATGCCTCTGTCGGAGGGCCCCTACATAACATCGGTCTCCCCCGGCAGCGCGATGACCGGCACCATCACGGGCTATATCGACATGTTCGGCGTCAACTTCATAGACCCGGTGTCTGTATGGTTCACAAGGAACGGCGAGACGGGCCCGGACGCCTTCGACGAGTCCGCTGAGAGCGCCGAGTGGGTTACTTTCAGGATGGACCTCGGCGGCATAGCACCGGGGGAATATGACGTCGTTATCCAGAATCCCGACGGCATGGCCGACACGCTGGCCGGAGGCTTCAGGGTGCTGCCGGGTTGGTCGGCAACGGTCAGGCTCACCGACGATCCCGGCGACAGCCGGCTGTCCCGCACCCACGCGCGATGCATAGCCGCCGACGCCGAGGGCAGGCTCCACGTCGTCTGGTACGACTCACGGCACGGCGACCCCGAGATATACTACAAGCGACACAACAAAACAACATGGGAAAGCGAGCAGCGACTCACGAGCAGTGCGGGGCTGGCCACCGACCCTGCGATTGCAGCAGGTCCTCCGGCGGATCTGCACGTGGTCTGGACAGACACCAGGGACGGGTATGAAGAGATATACTACTTAAGATACAGCGGGGGCGCATGGGGATCGGCGACGCGGCTGACGGGCGCCGACTACGACGCGCATACGCCCGTGGTCGCGACCGACGCCGGCGGCGACGTGCATGTGGCCTGGTGCGACCGGCGCGACGGCATAGGCCAGGTATATTACATGAAGTGCGAGGGCGCGGTGTGGGGACCCGAAGTCAATCTATCCTCGAGCGCCGAGCCGTGTAGTGAACCCTCAATAGGAGTCGATGGTCCCGGCACGATTCACGTAGCATGGGTTGCCGGCCTGGCCCAGATGGAGGTCTACCACATCGCAAATGACGGGACATGGGGGAGCGTCACCCAGCTCAGCAACGCCTGGCAGCACGTGAGGACGCCGAGCGTATACGCCACGGAGACGGGCAGGGTATTCGTGACCTGGCGGCAGGAGATAGAATACGTAGGCCACGAGATCTATCTCCGGGAGTACGACGGCGCCGCCTGGCAGCCCTTCGAAGAGGTGACCGACATGGGCTCCTGCGGTCAGGCCAGCGTCGTCGCCGATGAAGACGGCAATATACATCTGACCTGGCGTTTCTACTACTCGGGTGACCGGGATCTCTATTACAGGATGTACGACGGGGCGGCATGGTCCTCCCACGTCGCCATAACCGACTGCCCGAGCTGGACGGACAAGGCGTCTCTGGCACTGGACCCGGAGAGCAATGTGCACATGGTGTGGGAAGATGACAGGGCCGGCGACTTCGATATCTATTACGCATACAGGGACGCCCCGGGCCTGGCCGGGGTGGCCGGCCGCGATGCCCCGGTCCCTCTGCCGGGAGCGCTTGAGATCGCCCCCAATCCGGTCGTCTGCGAGGCGGCCTTGAGATTCAAAGCCGCTTCCGCAGCCCGCGCTACGGTGTCGATCTACGACATCCGGGGAAGGCGCGTATGGTCCCACGACGCCGGCGAGGTCGGGCCGGGTCTGCATGCGGTCCCATGGGCGCGCCTCGACGCCTGCGGGAACATCGTGTCGCCGGGCATCTACCTGGCGAGGCTGCAGTTGGGGGGCGGGATATACACAGCCAAGCTCGTGGTTCTCAAGTAGGCCGGAACGGGCCGCCACCGCCCTGAACGGCGTCTTTGCCGGGGTCGGGTCTTGACCCTTCAGACCTCAGTATGTATTTTCTAAGGAGTGTATTCGGCTTTCCCTTGAACATGACACAGACATCCGGTGAATTGCATCCTCAGAAGGAGCGTGATGAGTGCCCAACGTCGAGATTGAAGGAAGGCAGTTCGAGGTCGACGGCGACGGTTTCCTCCAGCAGCCCGACCTGTGGGATGAGCAAGTGGCCCGGCTGTTCGCGAAGACCGACGGCACCGGCGACCTCACTGAGAAGCACTGGGCCGTCATCAAGTGCATACGCGAATACTGGCAGGAGAACGACATGGCTCCGATGGTGCGCAAGATATGTCAGGACACCGGAATCCGGCTCAAGGAGCTCTACCAGCTGTTTCCCCTGGGACCGGCCAAGGGAGCGTGCAAGATAGCCGGCCTGCCCAAGCCGGACGGCTGCGTCTGAGCGGAGAATATTATGTCAGGTCCCGAGTGGTTTCTGCTTGCCTGTTTCGCGGTCTTCGCCGTGGGCACTTGGCTCAGGATATACCGGGCCTTTCCCAGGCCCGGCGCCGACACGCTCGCGGCCTCGAGGGGCAGCGTCCCTCCGGCTATACTCTACTCGCTGACATGGGCCATGATGCCGTGGAGGAAGGAAACGGCCAGCCGCCACCCGCTCTCCTACCTGCTGGGAATCGGTTACCATGCCGGCATCTTCTTAGGCTTCCTGTGGCTCCTGTTGCTTTTCCTTGATGTGAGGCTTCCCGGAGCGGTGGCCTCGGCGTCGGCCGCTCTTCTCCTCGCAGCGGCAGTCTGCGGGCTGGCGCTTCTCCTCAAGCGCACGGTGACGCCCGCGATGCGGTACTTCTCCAACCCGGACGACTACGTGAGCAACCTGATGGCGACGGGCTTTGTCGCCCTGACGGCCATCGCCTTGAGATACGACGGCGTGCTCCCGGGGCTCTTTGTTTACGCGGGCGTGCTGTTCCTCTATATGCCGGTGGGGAAGCTCCGCCATGCGATTTACTTCGGGCTGGCGCGCATATACCTGGGCCTCTTTTACGGGCGGCGCGGCGTCTGGCCGAGCGGGGGCAAGTAGGTGGCGGATATGAGATCACTTCCGGCAGACAGAAAACGCGCGCTCGATGTGCTCGAGAAGAGACTCAGCGGCAGGCTCCTTACCCACCTGAGCTCCTGCGTCCACTGCGGCCTCTGCGGGGAATCCTGCAACTACTACATCAAGTACGGCGAGCCTCGCTATATTCCGGGCAACAAGGTGGACCAGATCGCCCGGCTCTACCGCCGCTATTTCACCACGGCGGGCCGCCTCATACCGAAATACATAGGCGCCGGGGACCTGGACGACAAGGCAATCGAGGAGATGGTCGACGTCATCTTCGGAGGCTGCTCGATGTGCGGCAGATGCTCGGTGCATTGCTCGATCGGAGTGGACATACCCTACCTCGTGCGCACGGCGCGCACTATGCTCGTGGAGCTCGGCCTGGTTCCGGCGGGCCTGCAGTCCACCGTCGACGCGGCCATTGAGACCGGCAACAACATGGCCATCCCGCGCGATGAGCTCGTAGACACATTGAAGTGGCTGGAAGAGGACCTGAAGATGGAGGTCGGGGACGAGAGCGCCGAAATACCCCTGGACGCGAAGGGCAAGCGCGTCCTCTACACGCTCAACCCGAGGGAACCCAAGTTCTTCCCCCTCTCGATCAGCGCAATCGCCAGGGTCTTCTACGCGGCGAAGGAGTCGTGGACCCTGTCCACGCATTGTTACGACGTCACCAACTACGCCTATTTCTCAGGGGACGACAAAGGCGCTCGAGAACTCACCCGTAGGCTTGCAGACGAAATGGATAAGCTCGGAGCCCAGGTGCTGGCCCTGGCCGAATGCGGCCACGGGTTCCGGGCCATACGCTGGGAGGGCCCGGACTGGATAAGAGAGGCATATCCTTACCCGGTCATCTCCATTGTCGAGCTGATGGCCGACTACATCCGCTCCGGACGGATACACCTGGACCCATCGCTCAACACCGACCGCGTAACGCTGCACGACCCGTGCAACATGGTGCGGGCCGGCGGCGTCATTGAGGAACAGCGGTACGTGCTCGAGCACGCCGTGTCCGATTTCGTGGAGATGACGCCCAACCGCGCCGACAATTACTGCTGCGGCGGCGGAGGCGGTCAGCTGGCGATGAGCGAGTTCCGCGACCGGCGGGTAGAGGTGGGCGAAATAAAGGCTGACCAGATCAGGCGGACGGGCGCGAAGATCGTGGCCACTCCATGCCACAACTGCATAGACCAGCTCCTGGAACTCAACCAGGTATACGAGCTGGGGGTTGAGATAAAGACCCTTGCCGAGCTGGTGGCGGACGCGCTGGTGGCGGAGAAAGCGTGAAGAGAGAGCAAAGAGAGAACAAAGAAAGAGCAAAGAGAGAGCAAAGGGAGAACAGAGCGGTAATAGAGAGGCTGGATAACAGCAGGAGAAAGTGTTAGCATTCAATTCGAGTCGTGGGGCAAAGTCATAAAGAACCGCGCCCGTACACGGGCCAGGAACCGGAGAGAAGAAGCCCATGTCCGACCTGATATACCTCGATAACGCAGCCACATCATATCCGAAACCCGACCGCGTGTACGACTATATGATCGAGTTCTACCGGTCGCACGGCGTCAATCCCGGCCGCTCGGGTTTCGACGCGGCGCTCGAGGCCGAGGAGGTGGTGCTCGGTACGCGCAGACTGCTCATGCAGCTCTTCAACGGAACCGATCCCAACCACCTGACCTTCAGCTACAACGCCAGCGACTCGCTCAACATGGTCATTCAGGGAACGCTTGAGAAAGGCGACCATGTGGTCACCACGAACGTGGAGCACAACTCCGTGCTCCGCCCTCTCTACCATCTCAAGCACGACGGGGTCGTCGATGTCACATATGTCCCGTTCGACGACGAAGGCTACGTCGATCCCGGCGACATAAAGAAGGCCATTCGGAAGAACACCAGGCTGGTGATCGTGAACCACGCATCCAACGTGATAGGCACCGTGCAGCCCGTCGGCGAAATCGGGAAGATCTGCGGGGAAGCCGGAGTCTGCTTCGCGGTGGACGCCAGCCAGACCGCCGGCGCATGGCCCATCGACATCGACCGCATGGGCATCGACATCCTGGCGTTCACCGGCCACAAGTGCCTGCTCGGCCCCACGGGCATCGGCGGCTCCTATGTGCGCCCGGACACCGAAATACGGGGCACCCGTTTCGGCGGTACGGGGGTGCGTTCGGCGCATCCCTTCCACCTCGACGAATTCCCCTACAGAATGGAATGCGGGACCTTGAATATCATTGGCGTGGCCGGCCTGCGGGCCGGGGTCGGGTACATTCTCGAGGAGGGCATAGAGAACATCCACAGCCGCGAGATGAGACTTTGGGAGAGGGCGCGCGACGGGCTAGGCTCCATCGAGAACGTCACTCTCCACTGCGCGGGCAGCCCGGAGAACAAGATAGCCGTCCTCAGCTTCAACGTCGAAGGCTGGGAGGCCGCCGACGTCGGGACCATGCTCGATGTCGACCACAACATCGCGTGCCGTACGGGCCTGCATTGCGCCCCGCTCGTCCACCGGCAGATGGGGACGGAGGAGATCCACGGCACGGTAAGGGTCGGGATCGGCCCGTTTAACACCGAAGAGCATATCGACGCCCTGATCGATGCCGTCGGGGAAATCGCCGAGATAAAGCGCGGGCAGGCCGTCGGCTAGAAGCGTTCCCAGAGCTTTGCTGCGAGCTTCCGTGACTCGGCCGCGACCGCTTTCTCATCCACGTCTATCTTGAGCTCGCGGTTCTCCATGAGCGCCTTCCCACCCACGATGGTGGTGTCCACCGTACCCTGGGAGAGTCCGAAACCGAGGTGGCCGAGAAAAGTGCCGGCATCGAATGGGGTGGGCGGGTAGTACTCCATCAGTATTATGTCCGCGGCGCAGCCCGCTCTGAGCTCGCCGACGCCCATGTCCCAGTACCTGTTGGCGATCCTGGCGTTGTTAACGGTGAGAGTATTCATGCATTCCATGAAACCCACAGAGGGGTTTTTGCTCGCCAGATGATGAACCCACAGGGCCGAGCGAAGCTCCTCGAGCATGTTTACCGTCATGGCGTCCGTGCCCAGTCCCACTCTCACGCCCTTACTCATCATGGTGATGATGTCGGCGACCCCCACGGCGTTATTCATATTGGACTGGGGATTATGAACGACGGATGTGTCGGTGGCCTTGAGGAGATCCATTTCATTCTCGTCCACGTGCACGCAATGCGCGGCTATGGTCCCCGGCCCGAGCACGCCGGCGTCGTGGAGGCGCTCGACGACCCGCTTCCCGAAATGCTCCAGCGCGTACTTCTGGTCCGACTCGGCCTCTGCCACGTGTAAGTGGAATCCCGTGTCGAGCGCCTGCGCGGCCTCTACGGCCTTCTTCATGGTCGCGTCCGATATGGTGAAACTCGCATGCAGCCCGAAGAGGGCCTTGACGTGGTCGTCCTTACTCGAGTTGCACTTCTCAATGAACTCCACGTTCTCGCGTATCCCCTCCGCCGCTTTCTCTTCGCCGTCCCGGTCCGAGACCTCATAACACAGGCTGGCGCGCAGGCCCACCTCCCGCACGGCGGTGGCTATGCGGTCGAGCGATCCGGTAACCGCAAAGGGGCTTGCGTGGTGGTCGATTATGGTCGTCGTGCCCTTCTTCACGGCGTCTATAAGCGGGATGAGCGCGCTGTAGTAGCAGTCATCGAGCAGGAGCTGCTTATCCAGTCGCCACCAGAGCTTGTTGAGGACGTCCACAAAGTCGACGGCCGGCTCCATCTTGCCGAGGCCCCTCACCATGGTGCTGTAGAAGTGCATGTGGGCGTTTATAAAACCCGGAAGTACGACCTTGTTCGTGGCGTCGATCACGGCGTCATATGAGCCGGTGAACTCGGAGGTTTTACCCACCTCTCTAATGCGGGCTCCGTCCACGAGAACCGCTCCGCCGTCAATCACACGGTTCTCGTCTCCGAGCGTGACCACGGTTCCGTTCTTGATAAGCAGCGTCGACATGTCCCTCATTCTCCTTCCCTTGAGCGGACCCGCCCGGCGCAATCACTGTTCCCTGAGGGCCGCCGCTTCCTCCTCGGTGCGCTCGCGCAGGTAAAGCGCCTGCGAAAAGCACTTCATGGTGCAGAATCCGCAGCCGATGCACTTGGAGGCGTCCGTCCGGGGATGCTTGTCTTCATTGAGCTCGATGGCCATGTACGGACAGCGCGTGCAATTCCCGCACGACAGGCACAGGTCGTCGTTGACGTCGGATATGGCCTTCTTGGAGGGCAGGTCCATGAAGTCGGTTATGGGATCCGGCAGGGCCCGGCCGATGAGCTCGGTCATAGAGCCGATCCCGCGGTCGAGCATCATGTGGCTCACGCCTTCCTCTATGTGGTCGATCACCCCGTATCCGTATTTCATGACCAGGCTGCAGAACTGCACGGTCCTGGCCCCGAGCGCGAGAAAATCCGCGGCCGCCTTGTAGTCCATCGGCCCACCGTTCCCGGATATGGCCACGCCCGACCCGGAGGCGTTGGCAATCGTCAGATAGGAGATAGGAGTCACGCCGTCCCCGCTCATGCCGACGACGATTCCCTCCTCCCAGGCCGGCCTGGAGCCGTCGCGAAACATCATTGTGGGGAAAGTGTTGGCCAGGGTAACGCCGGCCTTCTTGCCCGGGTATCTCTCCAGGACTTGCCTGATCGCGGTCATGATCGGGATTATGGATGTGACCGCGCCGGTGAGCTTGAAAAGCTTCGGAATGTCGGGGCTTGACACTTCCATTATCCAGTCGATTATCCTGGCCGTGAGCGCTGCGTTCTGCGAAACGATGTCACCCTCGGTGCCGTCCCCGCCCTGGGGGCATGACAGGCTGTACTCAACGCCCATGGCGCCCGCAGACTCCAGCTTGGCCGTGTTCCCCTGCCAGGCCCTGCGGTCAGCGTCGTCGTCTCCGGTCACCGGCCCGCCCGTGGAGCCCATGGTCAGCCTGTCCGGGTAGAGCTTCACGAGCTCCTCGATCTCGCGCGAGACCCGGTCGAGGCTGTGCCCCGACACATTGTCGCAGTTGCCGTAAGTGAGAGCGTTGAAGACATGCATGTACCTGGCCGGGATGTGTATGGGCACGCCGTCGAAGGCGGTCTTCATGATCCCCCCGGCCCAGCCCGCCGCGTAAGCCGCTTTCATCTGCTCGATCCCGTCGGTGGGAGGGGCTGCCGAAAGCAGAAATGGCGACGAGATCTCGCGCCCGAAGAAGTCGCTTCGCAGCGATACGGGTTTGGGATTGTAGCCCGCGATGCGTTCGGAGTTCCTCACCGGATCATCGACAGCGGGGGCCGGCTTCTCACTGAGGAAACTGTGGACGGCCGCGGCCACATGCTTGCCCGAAGCCACGGCTTCGACTACCGATGTCGGGCCGTTTATGAAGTCCCCGCCCGAGAAGACGGCGGGGTTTTCATTTCGCTCCATGACCGGCCGCGCGCCTATGGCGACTATGAGGTGGTCGAAGTCGGGCCGGTCGCATTCGGTGCCCGGGACGTCCGCGATGTTCCCCAGGCTGAAGGCCTCGCCCGGGGGCAGGCTGACGTTGATGGTCCTGAGGCCCTTTATGCCGCCCCTGCTTTTCTTTATCTCTATGACGCGCGTCCTGCCCGCGACTTCAATATTGTATTGCAGCAGTTCCTCCCGTTCCCTGGAGGTAAGGGGCATTTCCTTCAGGTTTTCAAGGGCTATAAGCTCGACGCGCTCGGCGCCCTTTGAAGCGGCCACGGCGGCGCAGTCGAGCGCGGTGGCGCCGCCCCCGACAATCGCGACTCTGCCCGCCATGGGATACTTATCGGGGTCCTCCAGGTATGTAAGCCCCGGAATTCCGCAATCCTCATTATCAAGACCGAGCGCAATGGGCCCGCCCAGGCCGGCGCAGACGGCTACGGCGTCGAAGCCCTGATCGAGAAGATCAGCCGGGATCTCCACGCGAGTCGCCGTCCTGACCGACAGGTTCCCGATTGAAATGAGGTATTCGATGTCCGACCTGATCACCCCGCGGGGCAGCCTGCTTTCGGGAATCAGGAGGCACATCCCGCCGGGCTCTCCGCGTTCCTCGAATACCGTAACGTCATAGCCCCGCCGCGCGAGGGTGACGCCTGCCGCGAGCCCGGCAGGGCCGGCTCCCACGACCGCAACGGCCATGCCGTTCTTCTCCGCCTCTTCAAACGACGGCATGGAGCCGAGCTCCTTCGCCTTCTGGATAATGGTAGCCTGTACCGCGGGGATATTCACCGGCGTGTTGAGCCCGTTATAAACGCATCCCGACATGCAGTGCCTGTCCGGGCATACGATGCCGCAGATGCCGCCCAGAGGATTGGCCGTGAGTATCTCCGCCGCCGCCCTCCTGTAATCAGAAGGGAGGCCCACCCGGGAGGCGAATATGAAATCCATGGGGGAGCATCCTGCCGGACAGGCGCCCAGGCATGGTTTCTCGGCGCAATTCTCGCACTTCTCGACCTCGAACCTGAGCTGGGCTTCGGTAAGAAAGAACCTCTTCTCGTCGCTCATAATCTGAAACCTCGCCTTATGGGAGTGCGATCAGCCGCGAAGAAGCAACCGGCACGGCCTAAGCACGATTCTATCGGTCGGACCGCATATGTCAACCGGGCACCGGCCCCACCACAACAAGGACTAGGGAGTGAAGGTCGTCCCGGTCTCGCCCCTCAGGGCCCTCGCGATGCTCGGAGGATCCGTGATAATGGCCTTGCGGCCGCCGGCCTCCAGGAACTCCAATATGGCGCGGATCTTGGGGGCCATGCTTCCCTCTGCGAAGTGACCGCCCTCATCAAGGCGCTGCCTGGCTTCGGCAAGCGTCATATGGCCGACTGGCTTCTCGTCCGGTTTGCCGAAGTTGAGCGAGACCTTCTCCACGGCCGTCGTGATCAGAAAGAGGTCGGCGTCGATCCGCCGCGCGAGCAGCGATGAGGTGTAGTCCTTGTCGATGACCGCAGCGGTCCCGTTGAGGCTGCCGTCCTCGGCGGCCACCACGGGAATTCCCCCGCCGCCTCCCGCCACCACTATGATGCCCGCCTCCAGCAGTCTCCTGACCGCGTCCTCCTCCACTATGCGCACGGGCCTGGGCGAAGGCACCACCCGTCTCCAGCCTCGGCCGGCGTCCTCGATGACATCCCAGCCCGACTCGCTCCTGCGGCGCTCGGCGTCCTCGGCCGACATGAAAACGCCGATGGGCTTGGCGGGATTGGTGAAGGCGGGGTCGTCCGCCGCCACTTCTACCTGGGTGACCACTGTGGCCACGCTCTTCTCAATCCCGCGCCTCAGGAACTCGTTGTAGAGGTTCTGCTGTATGGCGTACCCGATGGCTCCCTGGGTGTCGGCATCGCAGGCGTCGAGGGGCACTTCATGGAGTTCATGCTTCGAGAGCTCCGAGCGCCTCAGTATGAACCCGACCTGGGGGCCGTTGCCATGCGTTACCGCAACCGTCCAGCCGGCCTCAATCATGTCGGCGATATGAACGCATGTCTCATGCGCGGCGGCGTACTGGTCCTCGACGGACATATGCCACCTGTCGAGAATGAGCGAATTGCCGCCAATCGCCACCACTGCGAGGTTGTTGTTGTCACGTGTCATCTGTCACGTCCCATGGTGAGGGCCATGACTGCCTTCTGCGCGTGGAGGCGGTTCTCGGCAACGTCGTAAATGCAGGAGCGCCCTCCGCTCGCGACCTCGTCCGTCACCTCATGGCCCCTGTCGATGGGCATGGGATGGGTGTAGATGGCGTCGTCCGTGAGCGCCATCTTGTCCGAGTCGCATATCCAGTCGGTGAGTTTGAGGGCCCTGTCGATCTCGGCCTGCTTGAGGAACTCCCCGTCCTTATAGGCGTCCGGGCTCATCCAGTGGCGCGAGTAGACGACATGCGCCCCTTCGTATCCAGCCCGTACGTCATTGGTGATCTCGAAGTTCGCTCCGCTCAAGCGGCAGTTCTCCTCCGTCCATTTCACGACTTCGGGGTCGAGGTCATATCCTTGAGGATGGGCGAGTGTGACGTCCATGCCGAAGCGGGATCCGATCAGGAGGCCCTCCTGCACGCTGCTCCAGGAGCGCGCGAGGGCGCCGTGCCCCCAGGTCATCAGGAGCTTCTTGCCCTTCACGGCCTCGGGGTCGAACTTGCCCTTCGGGCTCAGCCATTCGATCCATCCCATAATGTCGGCCAGTCCCTGGCAGGGATGGTACTTGTCATGCGCCATGGATACGACGGGTATGTCCGCCCATCTGGCGTACTCGCGGATCAGGGCCTCCCCCTCGCCGTAGGCGCCGACTTTGTCTTCCAGCATCCTTATGCCGAGGCCGCAGGCGTACCTGCTCATCACCTTCGCGGCGTCCTCGACCGTTTCCCCGGCGGTCTTTGCGGTCTTGAGGCGCATGCTCTTGGGCTCCAGGAACTGCGCGTGCCCTCCGAGCTCTGTGGCGGCGCACTCGAAACTCTGGCGCGTTCTCACAGACGGATTATAGAAGAACATGAAAAGGGTGCGGTCCCTGAGTACATCTGTGAACCCGTATCTGTCCTTTTTCATCCTGACCGCCATGTCGAGCGTGGCAAGCAGCTCGTCCCTAGTCCACTCCTGGGTTACTATGAGGTCACGGCCTTTGAGATTCACGGCGCTCACCCTACCTACCTCCCATGATTAGCGACATCACGGCCTTCTGGGCATGCATGCGGTTCTCGGCCTCGTCGAATATGGCCGACCTCCAGCCGCCCCTGCCCTCGGTCTTGTCCATGACGTCATTGTTGGCTTCCCAGCCCCGGTCTGCGGGCAGGCAGTGCATGTAAATGGCCTCCCTGTCGGCGGTGTCCATGAGCTCAGAAGTCATCTTCCAGGTCTTGTACTTGTCGAATATCTTCTGGGTCTTTTCCGGGTCGTTGCTCCCGACGGGGGGCTGGAAAATCGGCGTCGCCGCCCAGGCCTTGGGGTAGACCACGTGGGCGCCCTTGAAGGCGTTCTCGAAATCGTTGGTGATCGTGAAACTCGTCCCGTTCATTTCGGCGTTCGCCTTGCAGGCCGCGATGACCTCCGGGTCGAGCTCCATCTCCGGCGGATGGGCGAGCACGGTCTCGCAGCCCATGAGCGTGGCGGCGATGACGGCGCTCTGCGGCACGGCGCGCGGCTTGTGCACGCTGGGGCTATAGGCCCAGCTCATGACGAACTTGATTCCCTTGAAGGTATGGAAGTACTCCTTGACGGTCATGATGTCGGCGAGCGCCTGGCATGGATGGTACTTGTCGCATTCCATGTTTATGATGGGCACGTCCGACCAGCGCGCGAATTCCTCCATGAGTGCGTGGGCGCCGCCGTATTCCCAGTCCACCGGGTCGCCGTAGCAGCGTATGGCAATGGCGTCGCCCATGCGGCTCAAGACCCTCGCCACGTCGGATACGCGCTCGGTGGAATAGGCGACTTCCTTTCCCTCCAGGGCCGGCGTGTAGATCTTGGAGGGGTCGAGGAAATGTGCGTGGCCGCCCAGCTGGGTCATGCCCGCCTCGAAGGAGTTACGGGTCCTGAGGCTCTGGTTGTAGAACAGCATGAACAGGGTCTGCGCCCGCAGTATATGGTCATGCGGTTCCCGCAGGGCGAACCTGCGCTTGAGGTCGAAGGCGACCTCCAGCATCGAGTCGACCTGCTCCTTGCTCCAGTCGAGCAGGGTCATATAGTCTTTTCCGCCGAAACTGTCAGTTCTCATATCCGCCGTCCTCTTGTCTGGTTCGAGCCCAAAACGTTTCGAGCCGCGGGCACCGCGCCGCAGCCTCGGTAAAAGGAGTTCCCGCTCTGAACACACGGGGTTCGATGAATACATCATTATACTGAACCGCGCGGCGTTGTCAATAAGGCACACGCGGTTGTAGTTGTAACATAGGAATGTCACCCTATCTTAAGGCTTCCTCTTTGAGGGCCTCCGAACACAACGGGCCTTACCGTCAGGGAACAGGGCTGCGAGGCGGTCCGGCTGGAATTGGAGAAGAAGAGCCGGGGCCCCACACATTAGCCCCGGCTCCTTGACAGCGAAGAAAGGATTCCACCCTCCCTATCGCTATCTGACTACAAGCATCTTCCTTGTCGCATTGAAACGGTCGGATTCCATCTTGTAGAAGTACACACCGCTGGAGACCCTGCCTCCTGCGGCGTTCATTCCGTCCCAGTGCGCCATGTACTTCCCGGCGTCCACTTTGCCGTCGACCAGGGTGCGCACGTACCGTCCCTGAGCGTCGTAAACCTTGATGCTGACCCTGCTAGGGGCCGCCACCTCGTAGCTCACCTGGGTCATGTACGTAACCGGGTTCGGCACGTTCTGGCCGAGGGCCCATCTGAATACGGCTGCCTTGGGCGCATCGGTTGTACCTCCGCCTCCGGATCCGTTGGACGGAAGACCGAAGATCTCCTCCAGCACGGTCCGCACGATTTCCACCCTGCCGTCATACGTGCCGGCGTTGAAGGACTGGCGCCCCACAGGCACCGAGCCGTCACAATAGGCGGCGGTGTGGTTTATGCTCGCGCAGAGATCGAAGTTGATCAGGACCGACTGGCCGGCTCCCTGGTACTCAACGTAAATCCCCATTTCGGCCTGAGCCACGTCGGGATTGAGCACGGTGATGAGCGGCTGGGCCACATAGCCGGAAGGCGGGTTCATCTCCGTCTTCACCCAGCTCATGTCCTTCAGATAGGGACACTCGCGGTACACGAGCACCGTATCCAGGCTGAAGGGCGTCGGCGTCCCGAAGACCGAAACCGACGGAACACCGGCGGCATAGACGTAGGGCTTGTCGAATGCCGATGCCATCTCGCTCAGGTAGTCGCAGCCCATTATGCCGCTGAGGAACTCGCCTCCGAGCGAATCCTCACCCGTCCCGCCTTCGGACTCAGGCGTGGCGCTGAACGCGGCCCGGTCGCCCAGTATCATGACCTTGCCGCCGCCGGCGAGATAGTTGCGCATCTCAACCTGCGCCTCGGCCTTGAAGAGATTGTCCGAAAAGTAGGGACCAGTGAACCACACCACGGCGTCATAGTCGGTGTTCCAGGTGCAGAGATAATGTATGACCTGATTGCTCCCTCCACCTGTAACATCGTACTTGTCGTAGCAGTAGCCCGCGTCGGTAAGAGTGCGCTCGTAAATGTCCTCGAGGCGCTCGATATTGTCGTCGGCCTCGAAGCACTGAGCGTAGTTGTAATTACGGCGCGGGTAACCTTCCACGAGGAGGATCTTGACGCCGCTGTACTCGTCAGGGTACATCGGCAGTATTGAAAACTCGAAGTAGTCCTCTCTCGTCCCGGTGTGGTCCTCGCTGGACGGGTTCGCCCGGGTGGGGAAGTATTCCTGATTGCTCAGACCGTCGGTGCAGAGCACGTAGTAGAGCACCTCAATGTTCTTGCTCCAGCTCGACAGGCTGAAGTCGGACGGGCAGAACGTGGCGTAGAACTCCCCGCCCAGATCGGGATCCTGGGGATCGAAGGGCTGGTACATTGTCATCGCCTTGGATATCCACGTAGCGCCCCCGTCCATGCTCCCGTAGAGCTCCACGGAGGCCACGTCATCCTTGTCGGTGACTTCAACGTAAAGCTGTTCGTCGCGGCGCATGGGGTTGCCGGACGAGTAGTAGTTCACCGTATCGGGATCGTAGGCGTGGAACTGGGAATTGAAAGCGCAGATGTCGGCCTCGAAGAACATGTCGTGCAGGAGGTCGATCGTGCGCGCCCTGAAGACCGTCGCATTGCCGTCGAAAAACCCGATGGACACGTTGTCTACGATTTCTTCCGTGCCCCTGTGCTTGCCGCGGCAGAACTCGCCGGGGCTGGACTGGTCCAGAAGACCATAGCAGAACTGCATCGAGTCATGGCTCGTCCCGAAGAAGGGCGTCACGTCTTCCTCGAGGTCGAAGTTCCAGAAGAAGCAGCCGCCCGTTAGGACGTAGTCATCGATGTCATGCCACGGACACCATGTCTCATTGATCCTGTCGTAGAACCTCACCTGCGTGTTGGTGCGGTCGCACACGATGTCCGTTATGCACATGAACTGGTCGTACTGCACCACGCATCCCGTGTTAAGAAGCGGGATACTGGGGGTGACGAGCCTGTAATGCCATCCGTTTCTCCACGGCACGCCGACGGGGTAGCCTCCCTCCGGCCGCCCCCGCCAGACGATCGAGGAATCAAGCGTGCATGTCGTTCGGTCGCCCCCGTCGCCGCCCTCATAGGGCGGGTCCGGGTCATGCACCATGTGCCAGAGGTCGATGATCCCGTCGGGATCGGGGAAGCTCCAGTAGCCGTCCAGACCGCTCTCGAAGTCCTGTTCATAGACGTTGCCGGGATCGCCCCTGACGATCACGTTGTCTATGAACGCGCCGCCGTCAGTGTTGCCGCGGCCGTCCATGTCGCTCCAGAGAGGGTCTGACTCGAAGCGCCATCTGAAACTCGGAGCAGACGTGTAGGAATAGGTGCCCGCGTCGATCTCGGCGACGAAGGCCGGCCAGGCCGGGTTCGAACGCGTCTGCCAGTCGCAGTTGGCGAGGTTGTTGACGTCGGTATTGCCCCAGTAGTCGGGATTGCCGAGGCCAATTGGATTCTCGCCGCACTCCGCGCCCGGGTTATTGCTGGTGGCATTGAACATCGCCAGCTCCTGCCACTGAGTGCCGTCGTGATAATCGATGTAGAAATAGTCGTACTTGCACTCGGTGTCGTACCTCGGATCGAAGTAGATCGTACAACCCGAAGCAACATCGAAGTCACCCGGCAGGTCCAGCTGTACGATGCAGTTCCACCTGTTGCCGTAACCCGGAGCATTGATCCAGGTGCCACATTCCACCGGCTTGCCGTTCCAGGTGCTGTCGGACCCGCACCAGAGCGCCGAGTCGCCGCAATAGGTGCGCTGGTCGCATTTGTAGGAATCGACATGCCAGTAGTTGATACCGGTCTGCGAGGGCAGCGCATAGGTGTCGTAGTGCCAGAAACACTCGGTGTCCCACGGGGAATAAGTCCCGCAGGAGTCACCGAGCGGCCAGTTGGCCTCGAAGCACCAGGTGTGCCTGCCCTCGGGCCCTCCATCGGCCTCTCCGCCGTGGCCGCCGACCGGGTCACCCGGGCAGTATGAGTCACTGGAATGTACCTGTATCCATGTGGTATCACCTGCTTGAAGAATCACGAAAGGGGAGGCAATCGGCGTCCTGCCGACTGCGTAATCTGGCGGCGGCATGGGGCGGGCCGGCCTTTCCATGGCCGGTGCGCTAACTGCCATACACAATACGAGCAGTCCCGCTGCCACCATTACAACTGTCCTTAACTTCATAAAACTCACCTCCACTATGTTCCGCCTGCCGCGCCCTCCGGCATACGGCAGAACTAAAAGGAGCAGTGATAATACGTCGGACAGGTACTGCCGTTTCCCCTCCGTGGCGTACGGGAAACTACGCGCATCGGGTTTGGTCGGTCGCATCACCTCCTCGCTGCTCTTGCGCACCACGGGTACGTACTGGTGCGGCCTCATCCCAACTATACCCAAGTTACACATAATGACAATGGGCCAACTCGTGGCGTATGCCGCTCGACTTGGAGCGGTGTTTGTGCTATAATCCCGACCGCAGAGTAAGCCGTAAGGAGTGTTTATTTCGGACGCCGCCAAGGCGGCACGATCAGGAGGTGTGGATATGAGGACGAGACTGTCCATTCTCGCATCGCTCGCTGTTCTCATTTGCTTGCTCGCCGGCAACGGCGCCGCCGAGCAGGTAATCAAGAGCTTCCCGTCGCCCTACACCAGCTACGCTTACGGGCTGGCCTGGGACGGGTCCAACCTGTGGGTCGGAGACGACGGAGGAGGCTATGTCGCAAAGATCGACACCTCCGACGGCAGCGTTATAACGGAGATAATTGGCGCGCCCCAGTCCAATCACGGGCTGGCGTGGGATGGAACCCACCTGTGGGTGTCCGGCGACTACCACACGGACTACATATACCGAATCGCCCCCAACGGAGACCGCGTGGACTCCATAATCAACCCGTGCGGGGATTACTCGGGTGGCATGACCTGGGACGGCAAATACCTCTGGGTAACCCGCTACTATCCGAACACGCAGCCCAATCTCTTCAAGGTCGATGTGCCCGTGGGCACCGTGCTCGACACGATACCCTCGCAGGGCCTTCAGCCTCAGGGTATGGCCTGGGACGGCACCTATATCTGGAACGTGCAGGACGACAACGACGACGACCCCGAGAGAGTCTGGCAGCTCGACGCCGCGACCGGTGACACGCTCATGTCCTTCCCCGTCCCGGATACGGGTAGCGCGTCGGGGGAATCGCCGCGCGGGCTCGCATGGGACGGTCAGTACCTGTGGCTCGTATCCAAGGGTCCGGCCACCAACAACAAGTACATTTACAAGATCGATCCCTTCGGGGGCGGCGTTCCCGACATCCAGCTCACCGCGAGCGAGCATGACTACGGCCATGTTCTGATCGGATCGCCGGAGGACTGGTCCCTGGGCGTTTACAACGACGGCTCGGCCGACCTCATCGTGACCGGCGTAACCTCTTCCAACCCGCGCTTCACCTGGGCGGCGACATTCCCGGAGACCATACCTCCGGCCCAGACTTTCTATTTCGCGATCACTTTCTCGCCCACGGTCTGGGGGCCCCAGACGGGTATTCTCACTGTCTACTCCAACGACGCCTTGGGCGATACGCCCACCGTCGACCTTTCGGGCTGGGGCGTCTGGCCCGACGCCGAGATCGGACCCCTACCGGCTTCCCACAATTACGGGTCGATCCGGGCGGGCGCCGACAAGCGCTGGCTCGTCACCGTACAGAACCAGGGCGCCCAGCCCCTCATACTCTACTCGGCCGACACGGGCACGCCGTACTTCGGCGTTCGCGAAGCGTCCTTCCCGGTGGTGATCGATTCGACCATGTCTTTCGACCTCGACATCTGGTTCGGTCCCGATGACGCTGTCTCCTATGTGGACACCATGGTGATTTCCACGAACGACGCGAGCGAGCCGGCGATACAGATCGCCCTTTCCGGCCAGGGAGACGGCTCGCCATACGGCCGGGGCTCCGTGCTCTGGAGTTATCAGGTCACGGGAGGCTACTCGCAGGAGATAACCAGCATTCGTTCCATTCCCGACGTGAACGGCGACGGCATGGACGACGTCGTGGCAACGGCCGAGGACTATCACACCTACTGCTTCAATGGAAACGGGTCGGGCTACGCAGATGTTCTCTGGAGCTTCGACACCTCCACCGATCCCATGAGAACGGGCTCGGTCTGGCAGGACTTCGGCATGATCACGATTCCCGACCTCGACGGCGACGGCATATACGATGTGGTGATAGGCACGGCCGGCGGTTCGCGCTCAATCTTCGCCATCTCGGGCGCAGACGGTGACACCATCTGGGACTATGACTCGCACGAATACGGCGGCGGCGGCTGGATAGACGAGGTCGCCCCCATCGGCGACATCGACGGCGACGGCATTACCGACGTGCTCGCGGCAGCCGAGGACGACGGTTCGGACACCGGCCCCAAGCGCGCCTACTGCTTCAGCGGCGCGAACGGCATCAAGATATGGCAGACGATTCTGGGCGCCTCCGTCTTCTGTGTCAGGGCCATAGACGACTTTAACGGAGACGGCCTGGACGAGGTGGCTGCCGGCACTACGCAGGGCCGGGTATATCTCCTTAACGGCGCGAACGGCGGCCTTCTCGACGTCTACGAAGCCGGCGCGACCGTCTGGACGGTGGCCGCGATAGAGGACATATCCGGAGACGGGGAAAACGACATCGTGGTCGGCGATCACGACGGCTACGTTCACGCCGTCGATTCCGACAGCCTCAAGCTGGTATGGCCGAACCCGACATCCGTGGGCAATATCATCACCGAGGTCCACGTCATCGGCGACCAGAACTCAGACGGGGTCGGGGAAATCACCGTGGCGGGCGTCATGTCCAACTACCTTCTCCTCGACGGCTCCGACGGGCAATACATATGGTCGCGCTCATCCGGACAGATGGCCTTCGCCACATCGGGGACGCCGGACGTAAACGGCGACGGCTTTGAAGATGTCATAGGCGGGTCGGGCTTCACATACAATCGAGCCGCGATGATGGACGGACAGACCGGGGATACGCTCTGGACGTTCCCGACCCTCGGCCCGGTGGAGACGGTGTCGTATCTCGCGAGTATCGACGGCGACGCCGTGCCGGAAGTTCTCGTCGGAACCCGCGATGGCGAGGTTTACTGTCTCGCCGGCGGAGGGGGCACGGCCGGTGTGAGCATAAGCGGCAGCGACGGGCATACCGGCCCCATCCGGCTGGCCAATAATCCCAACCCGTTCCGGGACGCCACGACGCTTCGCTATTACCTTGCCGGCGGGGCCCGGGTATCGCTCGAGATCTTCGACGTCGGCGGGCGCCGGGTGAGGACGCTGGTGGACGGCCGGCGAGCCGCCGGAGAGCACTTCGCGTCCTGGGACGGCTGCGACCAGGAGGGCCGCGAGGCGGCGGCGGGAGTCTATTTCGCGAGGCTCCGCGCGGGAGACGACAGCATTACGGGCAAGCTCCTGCTTCTCAAGTGAAATTAGCGCCCATTTGAGTCTTACCGATTGCCCCGAAACTTGCTATACTGGTTTCGGATGCAGTCGGCACCATCGGGAGACCCCTATCGGAGGGCTTACATTGACCAGGCCGAACGCGCTGTTCCTATTCACCCTCGTGCTCGCGCTGGCCGCTTGCGACCCGTTCTCGGCCGACCCGGGCGACTCCGGAGGTTGCCCGAGCGAGGGGTGCACCATAAGCGGACATGTGCAGACAGAGACCGGCAGGCCTCTTGATGAGGTCAGCATCATGATAAAAGCCGGCAGCCACCGCCTCTTCGGAGCGACCGACAGAAACGGGAATTACGCGATTACCGGAGCTGTCATGACCCGGGACTACAGCGTCACCCCGAGCAAGGGGCCCTGGGAGTTCGAGCCCCCCGAGCAATACGTAAGGGACATCATGGAGAACACGGGGAGCATTGACTTTGTTGCGGCCCATGTGGAGAGCTTCGATATCAGCGGACAGGTCATCAACATGCACGGACCCATGCCCAATGTCGTCGTACTGCTTACCGGCTATGCCTCCAAGAGCGTCCTCACGAACGTGCAGGGGGGATATGCTTTCATGGGCCTGAGAGGCCGCGAGGACTACACCGTATTCCCGTCCAAGAGCGGTTATACTTTCGAGCCGCTTGAAAGGCATTTCACATATCTGGACAGCACCTTCGACAATGAGGATTTCCTGGGCACCGAGACTGAGTAAGCGAAAGAGGACAGCGCCCTGATCACGAAGGTCATGCCGACTTCAGAAGAGGGTCCTGTCCCCTTTATTCAGGGCCAGGTATACGACTGACGGATGCCATTTATGGCTGCCACGGAGCGTCAGGCGTCGACCCGGCCCCTTTTCTATTCCGGATGTTATGCAAAAACAGAAGAGGGCAGTGACGAGCACAGGAGAAGGAATTCAGTGAACTGCACGTGCGGATGCCGGAGAGACGGCATTTCTACCGAAGTCTGTAGCTCCGGGCATCGGCGACCTCCTCAGGACTCGTCGACACCCCCTCACACCATACTCTACTATGCTAAGGGCGCCCGCGACCGTCAACCCGCGAAAACCTTCCCCCTCACCTTTTTTCTTGAATCATGGCCGGTTTTTGAGCAGTATCAGGGTCGGGTGCGCCACTCCGGAACGTCGAGGAACTCCCTTGAGACTGGGGTTATGACTGAATTTCTGAAGAGGGCATTCTCCGCGAAAAATGCACTGCGCGTTTTGCTTATACTCTCCGCACTGATCCTGACCTTGCTGCCGCCTGCCCGGGGGCTCAGCCCGACCAGGCCGCCCGAGGAGTACATAGTCGAATCCTGGGGCGTGGGCGAGGGCCTTCCACAGAACTCGGTTACGGCTATCGCCCAGACCGGGGACGGCTATATATGGCTGGGCACCTACTCGGGTCTGGTTCGCTTCGACGGCGTTAACCTCAGGGTCTTCAATAAGTGGAACAGCCCGGGGATCGTCAATGACAGGATCACGGCGATTCACGAGTCCGGGGACGGGACGCTCTGGGCGGGCACCCATGGCGGGGGGCTCACGAGTGTATCCGGGGGCCTGTGGAGGACCTATACCTCCCGGGAGGGGCTTTCAAACGACTACATAACCTGCATCGTGTCCGACGGCGCGGGCGCGCTCTGGATCGGCACGGAGAACGGGCTGAACCGGCTCGCGGGCGGGGAGATAACCTCCTACACCACGTGGCACGGCCTGGGCGGCAATTTCATCACTTCGCTTGCATTGGACGAGGGCGGCGCGCTTCTAATAGGGGCGCTCGACGGCGGGCTTTCCATCCTCGAGAATCTGCAATCCGAAGACTTCAGGAAACACGCGGCATGCCAGGCCCGGGTCGTGAACGCCATAGCCGCCGGGGCGAACGGGAAGATCTGGGTGGGGGCTCTCAACGGTCTCTACTCGATGGAGGAAGGAGAGACCCGCCGCTATACAAGGGAGGACGGGCTCCCGGGCAATTCGATTTCAGCCCTGGCCGTGGACGCCAATGGAGACCTGTGGATCGGGCCGGCCGCGGGGGGGCTGCATCTGTTCCGGGACGGCGGGATTACCAGGCTCACCGGGCCGGGAGTCTTTCCCGACGTACCGGTCCACGCCATCTTTGAGGACCGGGACGGCAGCATATGGATAGGGACGGACACAGGGGGGCTGTTTCAGATAAAAGAGCCGCGTGTGGAGATGATCACTTCGCGGCACGGGCTTCCCGATGAAGAGATCCGCGCCGTGCTGGGTAGCGGAGGAGGGGGCCTCTGGGTCGGCACTGAAGGCGGAGGCCTCTGCCTGGTGGAGGCCGGGGATAAGCGGCGCGTCCTCAACACCGTGGCGGGCATGCCCCCCAGCAACTTAAGATGCCTGTTCGAAGACCGGGACGGCACGCTCTGGGTCGGCACCGAAGGAAGCGGCCTCCTGAGAATAACAGGCGGGGCGGTCAGGGCATTCGGCACCGGTGACGGGCTGTCATCCGACGATGTCACCGCGCTGTGCAGGGACCGCTCCGGGACGCTATGGATAGGAACGTCCGGGGGTCTCAACCGGCTCAGGCAGGGCTCGATTATGGCCTACGACAGGCCGTCGGGACTGGGAGACGCCCATGTGAGGACGCTGTACGAGGACAGCGACGGTGTGCTGCACGTGGGCACCCGGGAAGGGCTGTTCAAGTTTTACAACCGGGCTCCCCTCCCCCTCTATCTGAACGAGGAGGGAATCGAACCGGATGTCCTGAGTATATACGAGGACGCGGACGGCATTCTCTGGATAGGAACCGGCGGGAACGGTCTCGTCAGGTACGAGAACAACGATGTCACCATTTACACAATGCGGGAGGGCCTGCCCGACAACCATATCTTCAGCATCATAGAAGACGAAACCGGCAATTTCTATATGAGCTCCTACGTGGGCGTATTCCTAATTCCCGGCGGGCAGCTCGAGGCTGTCCGTTCCGGCAGGGCCCGGCGTTTCACGCCCGCGCTCTTCGACGAGGCCGAGGGCCTCAGGAACAGGCAGTGCACCTTCGAGGGCGAGCCGAGCGCCTGCCTGGGTCCCGACGGGCGGATCTGCTACCCCACCGTCGAGGGTGTCGCCGTTCTGGACCCGCGAAGTCTCGACCGGATCGGCCCACCGCCGCGCGCCATAATCGAGGGCATGTCCGCAGACAATATGCCGGTCGACATGAATGACGCCGACCTCGCGGAGGGCCCTCATGTCATCCAGTTCGAATTCACCGCGCTTGATTTCGAGGCTCCGGACAAGTTGAGGTTCGAGTACATGCTTGAAGGATACGACCGGGACTGGAACAGGCTGAGCCGCGGCAATCCCCGCACGGCCTATTACTTCAATCTCGATCCCGGCGGCTATGTCTTCAGGGTTCGGGCCGCCGGCAACCTCGGAAACTGGGAAGAGACGGGAGCATCGGTAGAGTTCGGTATCCAGAGGCCCTTCTACAAGAGGCCCAGGATTTACGCGCTTCTCCTCGTTGTTCTGGGAGTCCTGGCCGCGGGCTATGTGGCGAGGCGCCGCAGGAAGCAGCCCGGGCCGGAGAAATACAGCACCTCCGCCCTGCCCGAGGACAGGATAAAGGAGGTTTTGCCCAAACTCGACCGCCTTATGGAAGAAGAGAAGATATACCTGGACGCCGACCTCAACCTGCAGGCGCTGGCCGCCAGGGTCGGCATCCACTACAACTACCTGTCCCGCATCATAAATGAGAAGTTCGGGCTGAGCTATAACGACTACGTGAACAGTTACCGCATCGAAGAGGCCAAACGGATGCTCGCCGATCCGGAAAACGCCGGGAAGAACATACTCGACATAGCCTATGACACGGGTTTCTACTCCAAGTCCGTCTTCAACACGGCCTTCAAGAAGATGACGGGCAAGACCCCCTCCCGGTACCGGAAAGAGAGCCTGCAGAGGGACTCATAGGCCGTATTCCCCCGGCGCCGCCCGATTGTCCCGGAACAAAACCGTGTTTTCATGAGGGGCCGGCGGCAGAATGGGCCGTTGGGGTAAACTCTTCAATATCAACGGACTACGGCCCAATTCGGGGGACGCCGTCCGGGCCGGAACGTTCTGAATTACAATCCCGAACCCATTTCCGGTTCTCCATATCAATGCAGGACGACAATCCATAATAAGAATTGTTAAAGTCAGCGTGGGCTGAAAGTGAGGGAGAGGAAATGAAGGCAGGCGGAATAAACGGCACAAGAAGGGGGTCGAAATGAGAATGCTGACGCTAATCGTCGCTGTGCTCATGCTCGCAGTGCCAGTCCGCTCCGACACGGACCTTGAAAGGTCATTCGACGTCGAGAGCGGGCAGACACTGACGGTGGAGCTCGACACCGGGGGAGACATAAGCATCACGGGATGGGACAAGCAGGTCGTCGACGTCAAGGTCATCTACCATGAAAAGGACAAAGAGCGCATCGAGGTGGACATGCGAAGGGTCGGCTCAGGAGTCGATATCTCTTCCGATATAGAAATCGGTTGGGGCGACACGTACAGGTACGCCCCCGACTTGGAGATTATGGTACCGCTCAAGTTCAATCTCGACCTTCACACCATGGGCGGTGAAATAGAGATCGACAATGTCGAAGGCGAGATCAGCGGCATGACGATGGGCGGAGACCTCGACCTCAAGTACTTGAAGGGGGATATCGCGCTCAAGACCATGGGTGGCGACATCACCTGCCGGGACTCGGATCTCGACGGCTCCGTCAGCACCATGGGAGGAAAGGTCCTCATGCGGAACCTGGTGGGCAACGTGAAGGGCTCGTCGATGGGCGGCCACGTCATATATGAGAACGTGACGTCGCGCGACGGGAAGACTACGGGCGATGTTGTGAATATCACCACGATGGGCGGAGACATCAACGTCAACGTGGCGCCCAAGGGCGCCAAGGTCAGCACCATGGGCGGCGATATAGAGATCAGGTCGGCCGGTGAGTTCGTCAAAGCCAAGACCATGGGCGGCGACATAGAGATCGGGGAGGTGGACGGCTGGGTGAAGGCCACCACCATGGCAGGGAACATTGAGATAACAATGGTGGGCGACCCCGACAAGGGCGACCGGAGCGTAACTCTGACATCCATGTCGGGCGATATAGAGCTGACCGTGCCCGCCGGCCTCTCGATGGAGCTCGATATCGAGCTGGCCTATACGAAGGGCAATGAGGGCGATTTCGACATACACAGTGACTTCGATTTCGAACGCGAAGAGACCAAGGAATGGGACAGGGACAACGGCTCGCCCCGCAAGTACATCTACGGGAAGGGGAGCGTCAAGGGCGGCAAGCACAGGATTCGCATCAAGACCATAAACGGTGACATCTACTTGAACAGGGGCAAGTAGATGCGCTAGAGGGGTCGGGTCGTCAGTCGACGGTTCCGTACGGCGGCGCACCCACCAACTAAGCCAACAGGCGACCTGACCCCTTTTACCTTATTCGCCTTTTATTCCTTCTTATTTCTTCTATCTGAGAAGCAGTATCTTTCTCGACTGCCTGCAGGACCCGGCCTTGAAATCCACGAAATAGACTCCGGGCGCCATGGCCCTTATGCGGCCCGAGCCGGGCTCGAGGGTCACATCATGAATGCCCGCATCCCGCGTCCCGTCCACGAGCGTCGCGACCAGCCGCCCTCCGACATCGTAGACCCTGACAGCGACTTCGGCCCGCTCGGCGAGCACAAAGCGCAACGTGGTCCGCTCCCTGAACGGATTGGGGAAGCCCGGATACAGATATGCCGGGCCGGCAACCGGCCCGCCGCCGGGCACACCTGACACTACGTCGAAGAGGTTCCCCCAGATGCGGTAGGACCCGTACCCGGGGTCTGATATGTATGAAGAGTAGGTCATGAGAACCACGCCCACCGGCGTGGAACAGAGGTCGGGGGTTACCTGGTTGTGTTGCGCTACGGAGACCTCGAACCCGTCGGGATCGGTTACCGCGCCCGAGGTGTCGACGTGCGCCCCGTAGATGTCCGATCCACCCGAAGTGCGGCCGTCCTGCCAGACCATCACGTATTCCCTGCCGTTAAACGTAATAGCCGGCTCCTCCTGGTCGCCTGCGGCGCTGCTCACCAGGTTCCCGGACGGGTCGAGAACCGTTCCATCTGTGGTGACCCTGGCCAGGCGAATGTCGTAATTGACACTCGCGCGCTTGTCCTGCCAGACCACGGCGTACCTGTCGCCGTCGAAAACCACATCCGGGCGCTCCTGCGCGAGCGAGGCCGTTGATATGGGTATGCCGCCCGAGTCAATTGGGGCTCCGCCCGGGCCGATCCTGGTGCCGAAGATGTCATTGTAGACATTGCGCGCGTCTTCCCAGACGACGAAGAAATAGTAGCCGTCCGACGACGCCGCCGGACGCTTCTGGTCCGTGCTGGCATCCGAAATCAGGATACCGAAGGGCTCGTGCACCACGCCGCCGGTGGAGACACGCGAGCCCCGTATGTCGAAATCGCCTCGTCGCCCGTCCTGCCATGCGACCAGGAATCTGAAGCCATTAAACGTGACCGTGGGCCGCTCCTGCCGCTCCACGATTATCGAGACCGCTATTCCGGCCGTATCGAGCACGGTACCGCCGGTAGAAACCCGCGTGGCATATATGTCCGCCTCGCCGTTGCGATAGTCTTCCCATGCCACCAGATAATTGGTGCCGTCGAAAGCCAATGCCGGATACAGGGCGTCGCTCGGAAGCGTACATATAGGGATTCCGGCCGGGTCAAGTACGGTACCGTCGGGAGTGACACGCGCGCCGCGTATGTCGTACAGGGATCCCTCCCGCCATTCGTGCCAGACCACCAGATGGTTCGCGCCGTCAAAGGCAACTGCGGGCCCGGCCTGGTCAACGGACGAAATGCCTATGAGAAAGGATGAGGCATCGAGAACCAGGCCGTCCGTAGAGACGCGAATTCCGAAGATGTCCTTGTGGTCGTTGCGGCTGTCATGCCAGGATATGAGCCAGGTAGAGTCTCCCAACGCCAGCGCGAGCCCGAACAGCTGGCTGGGCTCAAGACAGATGGCCAGAGACGTTGTGTCTATTACGGCGCCCGCCGAGTCGATACGCGCACCGTAAATATCCCAGGTTGCGCCGTTGCGGTAGTCATCCCAGACCACGAAATAGGTGGAGCCATATGAACTCGCGGCCGGATACCCCTGGTATTCAACGTGATCGCATATGGTGATGCCCGCGGGGTCCAGTACCGCACCCGAAGTGTCAACCCGGGTGCCGTAAACGTCGTAATAATTGGTCCCTGCGTCGACGCCCCATACCACCATGCAGTCGATGCCGTTATAAGTAACCGCGGGGTAGGTCTCGTCGGCCGTGTCCGTGGCCATGGGAATGCCGCCCGCGTCGAGAGCCATGCCGCCCGGCGTGACCCTGGCGCCGTATATATCCGGCTGCCCGGCGCGCCTGTCCTGCCACACCACCAGCCATCCCGCGCCGTTCGAGCTTGCCGCGGGATATCTCTGGGTGGCAATGTCCGTGCATATGGGAGTTCCCGCGCCGTCGAGCACGGTGCCGTCGGGAGCTACGCGCCCGCCGTATATGTTCTCATTAAGATCCCTGGTGTCGGTCCAGACCACCAGGTAATTGCTGTCGCAGAAGGCGATGCCCACTTCGGCCTGGCTGCCCGTTCCGGTGCATACCGGTATGCCGTCCGGGTCGAGCACGGTGCCGCCAGGGGACACGCGCGATCCATAGATGTCACTCGAACCCGACCTCCGGTCTGTCCACACCACGAGATAGTTGGTGCCGTCAAAGGCAACGGCCGGGCTGTCCTGATAGTCTTCAGCGGCGGATATTATGAAGCCGCCCGGGTCCAGGACAGTGCCGTCCAGGGCGACTCTCGCTCCAAAGACGTCATATGATGATCTGCTGCGATAGTCCGCCCAGACCACCAGGTAGTTGGTGCCGTCGAAGGCCACCGAGGACTGCACCTGGTACTCGTTGGCCGGGCCGAGAACCACGTCCCCACCCACCTCAAAGCCCGGGCCCACGCTGTCCGAGGCGGCCTGTCCATCCGCGCCGGCGGGCCGAGGCCCGAAAACGCAAAAACCCGCGGATATCAGCAAGAATAAAATAGTTATACTCTTCCTCATCCGGCCTACCTCCGGTTTATTATATCACATTAAGAGCAGAATTGCGAAACCAAATGGGCGGACCCGTTGGACACGGTTATGCATGAGAGAGGCAGGCCTGGCCGGGGATAATATAGAAGCCGGGACACCCGGCCTTGAACCGCGCGTCCCGGCGCAACTCGCAGCTCCCAACATTCCTGTTTTATTCTATCATGTGCGTTTTAGACAGTCAAGCGCATTGTTTTGCGCACTGAAAGGCCTGATTTAACACCTTGACACCGCGGGCTTTCGTGACGATGATATCCATGTAAGTTAACTCTTGGTTAAATTTCTTACTGTCAGTTAAATAACATGCCTGGAGGCATACAGATATGATTGATGGGTCCGCACACAAGAAGGCTGCCGGACGCCGGCAGAGAGAGAGAGCGACGCGCAGAAAGGAGATTATCGATGCCGCCCAGGAGCTCTTCTTCTCTAAGGGCTTCGAGAACACCACCATGGACGAAATAGCGGAGAGGGCTGAATTCGGCAAGCCAACCCTGTATGCCTATTTCAAGAGCAAGGAAGAGATACTCTTCCACGTGCACATGAGAGGCCACGCCATCAAGATGGACATGCTCAACCAGGCCATCGCAAAAGGACGCAATGGATACGAGCGGTTTCGCGCGATGGGTTACGCCTATTTCGAGTTCTATCTTGAGAACCCGGAGTATCTCCGAATTCAGTCCCACTGGGATTACCAGGGATACGATTTCGACAAGTTCAGCGACGCGGTGAGCAGATCCTATCGCGACTGGCACGATTCGTTCAAACGGCTGTGCGATGTATACCAGGATGGAATAGGGGATGGAAGCCTCCGGGGAGATGTGGACGTGGACAGAACCGTGGATCTCTTCTTCATGACGCTGAGGCTGGCGGCCAATCAGGTCCTGCTGATCAAGAATCCCGACATCAGCCAGGTGGACGACACGGACGAGGGCCTTTATTTCGACTATCTAAAGCTGTTCTTGCGTGCGATAAGACCGGACACCGGAAAAGAGAGCGAATAACACCAGCAGAGACTCCCCCTGTAGTATCTGCCGAGAAACTTCCCCTGTATGGAGGATACAAGATGATCTGGCTCCGAATAGGATTTTGCGCTCTGCTGGCGGCCGCCGTGGCCTGGGCCGTCCCGGCTCATGCGCCAGCATCCGAGGTTTCATTCATTTGCTTTAGCGTGGACTCCGCCTTCGGCGGTCCCGGAGGGGTTTACATAAAAGATATAGACGGCGACGGCCGCAATGACATAATCGGCGCCTCGACCGAGGACGCGGATATCGCCTGGTGGAAAAACGACGGCGGCGACCCAATCGGCTGGACCAGGCAGACAGTCGCGCCGAGCTTCGGAGGGGCCATCTTCGTCTATGCCGACGACATCGACGGCGACCTGGACATGGATATCGTGGGCGCGGGGTCCTTCCGCAACCAGATCGCATGGTGGAGCAACGGCGGACAGGACTCAATCGTGTGGACAAAGCAGATCATACAGAACGGGTTCAACGATGCCCATGAGGTATGCGCCGTCGATATCGACAGAGACGGGGACAAGGACGTCCTCGGAGCCAGCGCCGGCCTGGGCGAAATCACATGGTGGCGAAACGACGGCGGCGATCCCATAGCGTGGACGGCCCAGAAGATCGACTCCGGCTGCGCCGGCGCAAGATCGGCTCGCGCGGGAGACCTTGACGGCGACGGCGATATGGACGTGGTGAGCGCCGGGCTTATGAATAACGAGGTCTCCTGGTACCGGAATGACGGCGGGGATCCCATCGTGTGGACCGAGATCGTGATAACGGGCAGTTTTGGCGCTTCGCACATGGTGAGGATCGCCGACATGGACGGGGACGACGACCTCGATATCCTCGGCACGGCATACGCCGCAGACGAGATAGCCTACTGGGAAAACCAGGGAGGCGACCCGGTGGTATGGGTCAAGCGCACAGTCACGTCCGCGCTCGACGGCGCGGTAACCGGCTGCCCGGCGGATATCGACAATGACGGGGATACCGACGTTCTCGGGACAGGCCAGATATCCAATGACGTCATATGGTGGGAAAATCTGGGCGGCGCTCCGGCAGCGTGGAGGAGACACGATATCGATTTGGACTTTGCCGGAGCGTGGCCCGCTCATGCTGACGATGTCGACGGCGACGGGTGCACCGATATCGTTGTCGGCGGATTCACAGCGGATACGATCAAGTGGTGGCGCAATAACTGCGCGGCCGGCGTGGCGAAGCGGGCGGACGACGACCTGCCCGAGAACAGGGCCGCTCGGCTGTACCAGAACCGTCCGAATCCCTTCGCGCCGCTGACCGCAATTGAGTTCGAGGTGAGAAGAGGTTCATATGCGCGCCTCACCGTTTACGACGCCTTGGGACGGCGGGTCCGCACCCTCTTTGAGGGCCCGGCCGAAGGAAGACACGGCGTCGCCTGGGACGGGCGGGACGAAGCCGGAAGAGCCGTGGGGGCCGGCGTATACTTCGCGAAGCTCACGGCAGGCGGAGGCGAAGATACGATGCGAATGATCCTCTTGAAATAGAACTGGAGCCGGGTCGGCTCCGGACACATCACTCAAGAGCCAACAGCAAACGTGAAAGTGTGGGACCGTCGACCCGGCTTCTCTTAAACCGTCCCGGCCGAACGCGCTTTATGAGGCCCCGCACAAGTGCTATCATTCCGGGGGTCATACCCGGCCGCAAGGAGGCTGAGACAATGCCCGGAATAGACGCATTCATAAACGAGAACGAAGCGCAACTCGAAGAGGTCATGGCGGCGATAGAAGCGTCACGGGACGCGCTGATAGCCCGGCTTCGGGAGATCGCCGAAATCCCGTCGCCCACCTTCGAGGAGAGCCGGAGGACGGAGTACCTCACGCGCGCGTTCCCCGGGGCCGGATTGAAGGACGTTCACTCGCTCAAGGGAGGCAGCGTGCTGGCATATACCCGGGGCAAAGACATGCCGGTGGATCTCCTCCTGGCCGCGCATATCGACACCGTCTTCCCAATGGACACCGACATCAGGACGCATATCGATGGCGGGCTTCTGCGCGGGCCGGGCACCGGTGACAACGCGGCCAATGTCGCGGCGATTCTAACGCTCGCGGAGGTCTTCAATGAGACGGGCGTCGGGCCCGCGGGCAATGTGGTCTTTTGCGGCACGGTGAGGGAAGAGGGACTGGGCAATCTGGGGGGCATGGCCGAGGTTCTCGACGAACTCGGCGACCGGACGGCCATGGCGATAGCCGTCGACGGCATGTCTCCCGCGATAACCTATCGCTCGCAGGCCATCAGGCGTTACGCGGTGACACTGAGGGGGCCGGGCGGGCATTCGTGGAACCATTTCGGGGCGCCGAGCGCGATTCACGAGATGGCCCGCATCGTATCCGGGCTCGCCTCACTGGAGGTGCCGGAAGAGCCCAGGACGACTTTCAATGTCGGCAAGATACAGGGGGGCAGATCCATAAACGCAATCGCGCAGCAATGCTCCATCGAGGTGGACCTCCGCTCCCTGGACGAAGGCACCGTGGCCGACCTGGAGAAGCGATTCCTCGACATTGTGGCCAAGACGCCCCGGGAGGGCGTCAGTGCGGAAACCGAACTCATCGGGACGAGACCCGGCGCGGTCATCGACGCCGAACACGACCTGGTTAAAACCGCGGAGGCCGCGGCCAGGCACACGGGCCTTGAGCCGGTCCTGAACGCCGCGTCGACCGACGCCGCCCTACCGCTTTCAAGGGGTATACCGGCCATATCATTCGGGACCTATACGGGAAGCGGAACTCATTCTCTGGATGAATACGTCGAGGTCGACTCGCTCACTGCGGGCCTCAGGTGGCTCGCGATCACCGTCCTCGCGCTGACGGGCTTAGACCGGTAAAAGACGGCCGGTTGTGGAACCGGCCCGCCATGGGTATAGTCATGTTGCAGCGCCCCCTGTTTCCTGCTCCTGGAGAGGAGTAAGTGTGAGCGTCTCGACACCCGGATTGCGCACTTATAAATTGACCGCGCTGGCTGCCGCCCTGGCTGCCGCACTCGCATGCATATTCGCGTGCCCGTTTGCATCGGCAGGAGAAGAGCCTGGCGTGAGAGCGCCGGGAGCGGCGGAGTATTCGGCGTATTCGGGTCATTCGGAGACCCCGCCCGGGCGGGCCACGGGATTCATCCCGCCGGGCGTGCACATCCCCAGAACCAGACAGAAGATGCCCCTCCTGGAGGCGCCCTCACTCCCTTCGAGATTCGACTGGCGGGAATACGGCAAGGTGACCGGCGTGCGCAATCAGGGCGCATGCGGGTCATGCTACGCATTCGCGGCTCTGGCGAACGTGGAAGCAAGGCTTCTGGTGGCAGGCGAGCCCGAGTACGACTTCTCGGAAAACAACGCCAAGGAATGCGAATGGTATGAGAGCAGCTGTTCGGGCGGCAATTATTTCAGAATAGCCAGCTTCCTCTCCCAGTACGGCACGGTGCTGGAGACATGCGATCCCTACGTCGCCGCCCCGGTGGCCTGCAAGACAACCTGCCCCCACATAATCACGCTGCTGGGATGGAATCTGATCTCGGCCGACACGATCCCCGACCCCGAACTCGTGAAGTCATACGTCTACGCTTATGGCCCCGTGTATACGAGCTTCTACGCCGGCTCCGGCGACTCATGGGGGAGCGAGTTCAGGCACTATGACGGTTCATACACGCTCTTTCATGAGGGCAATGACGAGCCCAACCATGCCGTGCTCATCATCGGATGGGACGATGACCTCGCCCATGCCGGCGGCCAGGGCGCCTGGATATGCAAGAACTCCTGGGGTAGCGAGTGGGGCGGGCCTTGCGGCTACGGCGTCCGTTCCGGGTACTTCACCATGGGCTATGGCTCGGCCAATATGGGCTGGTACACGTCCTTTATGTCCGAGTGGCAGGCTTACGATCCGGACGGGAGACTGCTCTACTACGACGAAGGCGGCTACTCCGAGGATTTCGAGGAATTCGGCAGCACCACCGGATGGGCGCTGGTCAGATTCTATCCCGAAGAGGACATGCGCATCGAGAGAGTCGAGTTCTGGACGACCGACGCCACGAGCGACGTCGACGTCTATCTCTACGATGACTTCGACGGCTCTTCCCCCGGAGGTCTTCTAGCCAGCAGTCTCGACCACGCCTATCCCGAGGTCGGCTATCACTCCGTGGAGCTCGCCGGCCCTGTGGTCATAGACGCAGGCGATGAGGTCTGCGCCGTCGTCAGGTTTACAAACGAGTCTTTCGCTTCGCCCATCGCGCTCGACGACCAGGGCCCGGCCGAAACCGGCAGGTGCTTCGTCAGCACAGACGGTAGCTCGTGGCAGGACATTAAGAGCGTCGAGGGACATGCCAGCAGCGATATAGGCATAAGGCTGCGCGGCACGGAAGTCGAGAACTCGCACACGCTGCGCGTGCCGGATGACGTCGAGACCCTGCTTGAGGCAGTGTACATAGCGGACGCGGGAGACACCCTCATCGTAGCGCCCGGAACGCATGCGGCAATGGGTCTCGAGATCGATGAGGCGCTGGTGATATTGAGCGAGGCCGGCCCCGAGAGCACTTTCATCGACGCAGGCGGCTCGGCCCTGACGGCCCCCGCCGCCGACGTCATAGCCTTCAGGGACGTCGGAAGCGGCGCCCTCCTAAGGGGATTCACAATCACCGGCCTCGAGGGGGCCATGGGGGCGTCTGCCGTATCCATCCAGAACGCGAGTCCGCGCATAGAAGACTGCATCATCGCCGGGATCTCGACAACCGCGGGAGCCGTATTCAATGTCACGGGCGGCTCGCCGCAGATAGCCAACTGTACCATACATAACAACTCGGTTTTCTCGGCGGTCTATTTCGGTTCGTCGAGCGGGGGGTCCGTGGAGAGATGCATAATATCGGGAACCAAGAGCGGCGAAGCCATGACATGCCTCTCGGGCACGACCCCCGTCTTCTCATGTAACGATGTCTACGGCAACTACGGAGGGGACGACATCTGCGGCATCGATGGAGGGGGCAACTTCTCGGAAGACCCGCTTTTCTGCAATGCCGCCGGCGGTGACTACGCGCTTCAGGACGCGTCACCCTGTCTGGCGGGATACGGCTGCGGCCTCGTGGGCGCGCTCGGACAGGGCTGCCCGACCCACATCCCCGAGGCTCTCGAGGCTTTCTCGGCAGCCTCCCGCGACGAATCAATGCTCCTTACCTGGACGCTTCCGGACCCACCTGTGCAGGGAGCCTATATACTGTACTCCACCACAGGCTACCCCACAGGCCCCGGCGACGGTGCTCCCGTGGAAGACGGGAACCTCGGCTACTTCCCGGGGAGTCCGGCGAGCCAGGACTCTTGCCTCCATACCGGGCTCGCTAACGGGACTACTTACTACTACACCGCCTTTGCATATAACGGCGACCTCAAGAGCGCGGTCGGCCTCGAGGCGACCGCGGCCCCGGAGGACGTCTACCCGCCGGCTCCTCCCTCGGGCCCGGGCGCCGAACCTGCTCTCGCCCAGGTCACGCTGTCATGGACTTATCCCGGTGACGCCGACCTCGAGGGAGTGATGGTACGCTACTCCACGGCTTCCTATCCTCCGACTCAAGTGGACGGCAGCCCCGTGGAAAACGGAAACGGGGGCGTCTTCGAAGGAGATCCGGGAGGCGATACGGCTTTCGTACACGCCGGCCTCACTGATGACATCACATATTACTATTCGCTGTTCGCGTTCGACGAGATCCCCCTCTATTCCGGAGCAGCCCAGGTCAGCGCTTCGCCCGGTGACGCTGTACCCCCGGGTCCCGTCACCGGATTTACTGTCGAACAGGCCGATACATCGCTTCGTCTGATCTGGACAAACCCGGACGATGCCGACTTCAACGGGACTCTCATCATGTATTCGACCGTGTCTTTCCCGGAGGAGATAACAAACGGGGGCCCGGTCCCCAACGGCGCCGACGGGCGTTTCCATGGCGAGGCGGCCGAACAGGACACCTTCACTCATAACGGTCTCATAAATGGCGAGACCTACTACTACACCGCGTTCGCATATGACGACAGACTCAACTACTCGGTGGGGGCGGGCGCGAGCGGAACGCCCGCCGACACGCTCCCTCCCGGCTGGCCTCAGGGCTTCACAGCGGCCGCAGAAGACTCGGCCGTGACCCTGCGCTGGACGAATCCCGGAGACCATGACTACGAGTTCACGCTCATAAGGTACTCGACGGTCTCCTATCCCATGTCCGCGGCCGAAGGCACGGCCCTGGAAAACGGCGCGGGCGGCGAATTCCACGGCGAAAGGGCCCAGGCCGACAGTTTCGTGCACTGCGGCCTCGAAAACGACATGACCTATTACTACTCGGCCTTTGCCACAGACGAGGCTTCGAATTACTCTGTCCCCTCCCGGGCGAGTGCCGTTCCCCGGGACAACCTCCCGCCCCGGCCCGCAGCCTTCTCGGCCGCAGCCGCCGGGGACGGAAGCGTGAGATTGAGGTGGATCGCCCCGGATGACGAAGATGTTGAGGGCGTGGCCGTGCGATACTCCACGGCGGACTATCCCGCCAGCGCCGCGACCGGGACGGCGGTTGAAAACGGAAGCGACGGACGGTTCCCGGCCTGGCCTGCGGAGCCCGACTCATTCGATCACGAATGGCTGAATAACGAAACCAGGTACTACTATTCGATCTTCGCCTACGATGAGGCTTTCAACTACTCGGCAGGCGACACGATTTCGGTCACCCCTTACGACCAGACACCGCCGATTCTGTCCGTCTCGGTATTCCAGAATCCCTACATAACCAATCATCTCGACGTGTTCGTAGTCGCCTCGGAGGCGATGGACGGCGCCAGCATGACCTGCAGCGTCGGCGGCACGCCCGTCGACCTGGCCATGTCCGATGAAGAAGAGCATGTCTGCCGCGCCGACTTCGACCTGGGCTCGACCGGCAACATCTCGATAGAGGTGTCGGGGAGCGATCTCAGGGGGAATCCGGCCTCGGCATCAAGGACATTCTCCTCGTCAAGCGTATCGGCCCTCGCTGGAGGCACCGTATTAAGCCCCGATGGTAATTTCTCCGCGCATCTGGCGGGGGGCCATCTCGAGAGGGACTCATACATACTGGTCTTCGAGTCGGCGGCAGACGGCATCGACGCCGGAGATGCCGGATATGTTCCCGGGGATGTCGTATACGACATGTCCCCGGGCGCACTCGGCGCTGAAGGCTTCTTTGAAATCTCGGTCACCTATGGCGAACATGTCCCGGACCCGGAGCGCCTGGCGCTGGCCAGAGTCGAGCAGGGCCGGGCCGTCGCGGTCGATTCATATCTCAGGCGGGGTGAGGCCGGGGTCGTGGCATTCGTGAGGCGATTGGGTTCCTACACACTCATACGAAGGACCGATGAGACGACTCCCGATTGCGGCAGCGGCTCGCTCGCGGTCTACCAGAACGCTCCCAACCCGTTCCTAAACAGCACGGGCATCGCCTTCCGGCTGCCGCGAATGGAGAGGGTTACAGCCGGCATCTTCACCGTGGAGGGCCGGCAGGTGAGGCGCCTCTTGGATCAAGTACTCCCGCCCGGGACCCATATCCTCGAATGGGACGGCCTGGATTCAAACGGCGGCAGAGTGGCCGGAGGCGTTTATCTATACCGGGTCGGCGCGGGCTCCGAATCGGCGACCAGGAAGATGGTGCTGCTGCGCTAGGCCGCGATGGCATAAAGACCCGGGCCGCGGCAGGCATGCAGACCCGGGCCGCGGCAGGCATGAAGACCCGGGCCGCGGTAGGCATGAAGACCCGGGCCGGGCAAAAAGGAAGCCCCTGCCCGCCGTTTATTCCTCAGCGCAATCGAATCCATCGGGGTATTCGGAGATGTAGGTTAAGACCGAGTCGGGCAGGTCCATGAAGTCATGCTCCGCGAAGTCCTTGAAGGTCTTGAAGACGAGTTCGCGATTGAGCTCGGTCGTGTAGTCAACCATATGTTGGTTCACCCGCCCCGATATATGCGCGTGGATATCGATGGCCACCGGCCGCGACCCGCAGGCGAAGTCGAGGCTTTCGAAGTCTATGTATTTCAAGGTCCGGCTCTCATTGGTCCTGAAGTAGATGAGCCTGTTTGTCATGTCGTAGACGATGCTCCACCGCGTGAAATGCCCCGGCCTGACCTGCGTGGCTACTTCCTCCAGTATCTCGAACGCGTAGTCGACGAGCGTATCTCCCTCTCCCCCGCCGTAATTGTAGACCATGGTGGCGGCGTCCACGAAGTTCTTGAGCGACAGGTTGTCCCCCGCGATGCCGTGGCTCAGGAGACATTGCATAGACTCGTTATAGGTGTTGTTCGCAAGCGCCTCCGTTTTAAGTCGCTTGCCTGTGTAAGACACCATTTCCCCTTCCAGGAATTCCACGACGGCCGCCTGCCCGGAGCCGTCAAGCATGAGGAAGTGTAAGGGCGTAGAGGTCGGAGTGATGCTTAGAAGCGAATCGCTGGCGATGACCTCCGCCACGGTCGAGTGGTTGTCCAGCTGGTACTGAATCCACTGCCCCTCGACCAATGCAGACCGCCCGTCGGGCTCAGGATACTCCGTATTATCAAGCCACATGCTCTCCACCACGAGCCCGGCTTCATTCATGCCGCCTGTCGCGAGCTCTTTTCCCACATGGTTGAACGTAACGCTGCCGTATTCCGACACCCAGCGCGGCGGCTCGCCGTGCTGCGTCGCCATGCCCTCTTTCGCCAGCCCGCGCTGGTTCACAATCACGAGCCCGGCGCCGGTGAACCAGTCCAGGTTCTTTCCGAACACGGCCCGGTCGCCGTCCCTCAGGACGAAAGTCGTGCAGGCGGGAGCGGCTGCGGCATAGAGCAATGCGGCGGCAAAAATCACAGCCGAGGCTGCGGTCGGTCTGAATGTCATTTCTCCTCCTCGAAATCGAGATCGAATCGAACGCAGTCATGGGCTCTCTTTGAAAGCCCTTCAATCCTGCCGGCGTCATCGCCAACATAGTGCCCATAGATCAGAAGGGGCCTGAAACCCTGAACAGACATCTTGAGGGAATCGCCCAGGGCCTCCGGGTCGAGGTATGCCTGTACATAAGTATCGCGCCCTGTGAAACCCATGGCTTCATACCAGGCAGGCGCCCGTCCGTCGTCCCGCGTCCAGGCCTCGAACCTTCGGACGCCCAACGCCTCCGCCCGCCGCCTCGCCTCCTCGAGCAGAGCCCGGGCGACGCCCCGGCGGCGGTGGTCGGGATGTACCGCGATGTTATATATCATCCCGGCCGGCCGCGAACCCTCCGAACATACCTTGCTTTCGGGAGTGTCGAGCTCGACGTCGATGAGCCCGATCACCTCACCGGATTCCTCGGCGACGAGCTCTATGGCCGGATTGTCGTAGGCGTCCTTCTCGATGTGGACGTCGTCATAATAGGCCGAGTCCAGAAATCCCAGGACGCGGCATCTCAGCCACCGGGATTCGTCCTCAGGCCTGTAGTCGCGGATATGATACATGCACCCTCGCCGGATCGAAGGCGAAACGCCTTATCTTCATGCTAAGCCGGCAAGGGGGGCCCAGTCAAGCGCGGGCCTACCGCACCATCTGCATGATGACGGCCTGCTCGTAGCCATTCGCCCTGAGCTGGCAGAAGTAAACGCCGCCTGCGGCGCGCGCGCCGCGGTCGTTCATGCCGTCCCAGGCGATGTCATGCCATCCCGAACCCACCTCGTTTTCTACGAGCCCGCGCACTCGCCTGCCGTTCGCATCGTAAACGGAGAGCGAAACGGGCTGTGACTCCGGCAGGTAAAAGCGGATGCGCGTGTCCGAGGTGAAAGGATTGGGGTGATTCTGCTGGAGCATGATCCCCGACGCGCCATAGGCATCGTCCACGCCCGCCGGCTCCGACAGGGTGACGACATCCATCTGTTCCGGGTCATTCGTTCCCAGGTTGTATGGGTCGCCGGCCGCGGTGTCTACGTGACCGGATATACCTATGGTGTTGCACCCGTAGGCGGCCAGCATCTCGCGACCCTGGAAATCCAGCGCTACTATGTCCTTGCTCATGAGGAGCGAGTTAGGCGCGAACTGGGGGCTTCCCAGCGGCCCGCCGGTGGCGATGCCGAACATGGCGTCGCAGATGTTCACGGCGTTCTTGTTGACAACGGGAGTGAGCGCGTTGAGGGCCGGTATGTAAGGGTTGCAGTTTCCGCCGTGCATGAGGTCGGGACGGTTGCACGTGCCATAATGGTTCTTCAGGCACAATGTGACCCCAGCGATGGTGTGGTTCTTGAGAGCGGAAATGTTGACCACGTAATTCGACTGCTGCCTCAGGATAAGGCTCAGCCTCTGCGTGCTGTTATAGACGGTGAAGGTGGTCGCCGTGTAGCCTCCGTATGCCGAGTCGGTGCCGTAACACCGCACGCCCACATCCGACCCGTTTATGGTGTAGCCGGCGGCTATAAGGTCGCTGTCCCACCTGTCGTAGATTATTATGTTATTCGCCGGAAATGGCGTGCCGTCAAAGTCCATCTCCTGCAGGGAATTGGCGACCGCGTACGCCACTTCGGGATGCGTCGACAGGGAAGAGTTCAGACATCCCACTTTTATCGATACGACACTGCTCTCCGTTATGTCGGGGAACAGAGATTTCCATGCCTCTCCCAGGTTGAAGATCTGGGTGAGATTCATAATTCCGCAATTGACCATGGACTGCGCCACGTCGGGGTCGATATCTAGGCCGCTGGTGGCGGAGGAGTCCTCGATTATCACGACCCTGCTCAAGTCCAGGGGCGCCGCACCGGACAAGAGGCGCTGCGGGTAAATAAGCCCCGCCGCGCCGGTTATTGACACAATCCTAAGGAAAGTGCGGCGATCGATACGGGATAGGAATTCCTCATCAGACATAGCCGGGCTCCTTTAACAGGGGCCACCAGTGCTATCGGGGATGGGATTCTAAATAGATTATACCAAATGGCCGCCGGGATGACGAGGGGAAAACTGCCGGCGCAAAATGGCCGCGGAGACCGTCTCAGTACCGATAAGAAGTCTACCTCACGAGCTGCATTATGACGGCTTTCTTGTACCCGGCCGTTTCGAGCCGGCAGAAGTAAACCCCTGAAGCCGCGCGTCCGCCGCCGTTCGTGTCCCCGGCCCATACTATCTCATGCCAGCCGGATCCGACCGTATTGTCGATAAGCCCGCGGACGCGGCGTCCCGATACGTCATAGACCGAGAGCGAAACGGGCTCAGGCGCGGGCAGGTAGAACTTAATGCGCGTGTCCCCGCTGAAAGGATTGGGGTGGTTCTGCTGAAGCATCACGCTCGTGATCCCCTGGCCGCCGCCGGCACCCGCCGCGTTCGAGACGGTGACAACGTCCATCTCGGCCGGATCCGCGGTCCCGAGATTGTAGGGATCTCCCGCCGCCGTCTCGATATGCGTGGCCCGGCCGCCCGTGGTGCAGCCGTTGTCCACCAGGATCAGTCTACCCTGATAGTCAACCGCGACAGGGTCGGTGCCCATGATGAACCTGTTTGCGGCGAACTGCGGGCTCCCGCTCGGGCCGCCCGAGTAGATCCCCAGCAGCGCGTCGCAGATGTTCACAAACTGCTTATCCCTGATCGGGGCCAGCGCGTTGAGGGCCGGGATGTAGGGATCGCAGTAATTGCCGTGTATGGACCCGGGACTGCTACATGTGCCGTAATGGTTCTTGAGGCTGATGGTGACGCCCGCAGTGCCGTGGTTCTTGAGCACAGACAGGTTGACCATGTAGTCAGCGAGTTCGGTTATGATTGTGCTAAGTCTCTGGCTGCTGCCGTTGACGTCGTATGTATCGGTGGAGTATCCGACGCCCGACTGGTTGGTGCCGAAGCAGCGCACGCCCGTGGAAGAAGTGTTTATGGTGTACCCGGCAGACGTCAGCTCGCCATTCGTGCGGTCGAATATGATGATGTTGTTCTCCGGGAAAGGAGTGCCGCCGAAGTCCATCTGCGCCATTGCATTGGCTATGGCATAGGCAACTTCCGGGTGAGACGACAGCGACGAGTTGATGCAGTTGACCTTAATCGCGACAATGCTGGTCGCGCTGACGCCCGGGAGCAGCGCCTTCCACGCCTCGCCCACGTCGAATATCTCCGCCAGGTTCATAATGCCGCAGTCGATCATCGACTGGGCCACAGCCGGATCAATTGTGGTTCCGCTGGTCGCGCTGTCATCGTCGACCAGCACGACCCTCGTGCTCGCAAATGGGTCGATGCCCGAAAGGAGCCTCTGCGGGTAAATGAGTCCAGCCGCCCCCGTTATAGAGACGATTTTCAGGAATGTGCGCCTGTCGATACCTCTTAAGAAGTTCTCGGTTGTCATTGAAGCGCTCCTTCTGAGTATGGGTCAGCCTTTTAAAGACAGCAAGTTCTGTACCAGCACCCGCAGCGCAACTTGCACTCTCAAAACGCAAAAAGGCCTCGCGGTTTCCCTCCGAGGCCCCTGGCTGGCGAGCGCAAACCATGCTCCGGGCCCCATCTCCCTTACGGCACTGCGAAGTGCACGTACCGGGTGGTCCCGGCCGGCTTATTCACTTATCGATTAATAAGATAACACAGATGGAGGCGAATTTCAATGAAGAAGCGAGGCAGAGCGGCAGCCTGCAATCGGTAGAGGGGGCTTGAAGATGCTAGAAATGGAATGCCGTGCGCAGGTCGAAGGCCACCCGGCTGTTGTCGTTTCCAGGAACGAGCCGGTCCAGGTGTCTGCTGAGATTGAGCTGGAACCTGATGATCATGGAGTAAATGGGATAGATGTCAATCCCGGTGCTGGATGAGAAATCATATGTGCGGCTCTGGTTGTAGCCGTCCGTGCGCGAGTGATTGCCCGAGAAGGTCTGCCGGATCTCGAGACGCCTCAGTTTCAGGATCGACTGCTTGCGCCAGATCAGGTCGTAACGACCGTCCAGGTCATCTGTATCATCAGATATATTGCCTTCGTCGGAATCCGTGCGGCGGTACCTCAGGTATAAGGTGTTCTGCAGATCGGGGGTCAGGCGATGCTCCAACCATAGGGACGGCTCGTGATACCTCGCCCCGGTTTCATAACCGAAGTCCTCGGAATGCAGAGTGTAGCGCAGGGTAAGCCGGGTCTTGTAGCCGACCTTGATGTCTCCCCTGCCCGACCACCGCCAGAAGCCCGTCTTCATTTCGCTCAGCCCGCGGGCCGTCTCCCTGTCGTTCCATTCGAAGAGGTTGTTTAAGAAGAGGTCGGGGGTGGGACGATATTCGTTCCTGAGATAGTAGTTGCGAATGAAGAACGAGTCGTCCAGTTTGGCCCTGTCGAATCCGAACATGGTCCAAAGCCAGCCGCCTATGTTCTCATCTGTTGTGGCGTATCCCCTCACGGTCTGGTTGATACCGAGCTCGAAGAACAGGGGAGAGAGTGCTGCCCAGGACGCGCCCGGAGATAGCCGGAAGTTGACCTGCGAAAACTGGTTGAGCCCGGCGTCCCTTAGATGGTCCCCCCGGTGGAATCCCTGGTCGAGCGTGTTCTCGACGCGCATGTTGGTCTGCAGGAGCCGCCACTCCTCGTGGCTTAAGGTGAAAAGCATTCGCTCGGACCGCGTCATCGGCGACGAGCCAATGCCCGGAGTGACGTCGTTGAGGTCGTTACGCCTGTAAAACATGCTCGTCTGGAAGCGCTCGCTGAAGTCGGCGTTTATGCGGCCGTAGCCGTTGCGGAACTCCTGTTCGGCTGACTCGAGCATCTCCTCGCCGGTCTGCTTCCCGGTGCGCAGATAAACCTCCAACCTGAGGTTTTCGAGCAGGATCCTGTCGCTCACCGACCGCGGCGCCTGATAGTCGATGCGGTTCTGGAAGAAGCTGCGGTCCACTGTCCGGTCGTCCTCGTTCGTGCGGAAGGTCTGGTATTGAAACTCCCATCCCGGCCAGCTCTCTCGGTGCAGGAGGAAGCCCAGAAGGCTCGCGCGGTCGGATGACTCCGACCCCTCACCCTCGGCGAAACCCTTTACGTCGCTGAAGGACCCGGTGAGTCTGAGATCATCTCTGGCATCGACAGTGAGGAAGAGGTCCAGATTGGAGTTCACGTCCCCTAGAACGAACTCCGGCCGGAATAGATTCGAATATTTCTCGGCGTAGTTCTCGTATGTGGTCTGGAAGCGCAGGCGCGACGAACTGACGAGGCCCTCCACATATGCCCCGGTGAGCTCGTTCTCCTCCACCTGATAGGCGATGCCGGGAACGACCCGGACGTCGAAACCCCCTACGTCGTCCCGGATCTCGCCGTGAAGAGCCGCTAGATTGGAGGGCTCGTCGGCGCGGACCCCGTCCTCGGGAGTTGCGGTAAACTGAATCCAATCGGCCTGCGCGAAGTAGGCGTCCGACGGGCTCACATTGACCAGCGCGGAGTGAACCTGCGTATTGTCCCTGGTTACGTGGTACTCGTACACGATCTCTATGCGCGTATCCACGCTTATCACGCCCTCCCTCACGAAGACCAGAGTCCCGTTTGTATAGTCGAGCACGTAGTCGCTTCCGGCCTTTGCAACGATGCCGTCCAGAAGAATGGTCTCTGTTCCCCTGACAAGATTCCTGTGCTTAAGCTGGATTATCTCGAGCTCTGTACTGAAGTCCGCGTGGATGGTATAGAAGGATTCGGGCTCATCCGGGTCATAGACCTCCGGCGGGAAGGGCTCGTCATCCGGAAAGAAGAGCAGGCCGGCATCGTAGTCTATAAACTCCGAGTCCACTATCCCGTCGCCATTGGCGTCGATGCCGAAGTCGCTCAAGGGGACCTCCTGAGCGGAATCGTCAAGTATATTGAGGTCAAGCGAATACGCGATGATCTCCCGGGCGTTCAGGTAATAGAAGTTCTTGCGGGCCGTGGTTATATTTCCGCCGTACTGGAGCAACACTTCCTCGACCGCCTCTCTAGACCTCACCCGCGCCACAACCGTCCATGCCGGGTGGATGTAATGCATGAACCGCAGCACACCACCCCTCTCATACAGGTAGTAGTCGGCCGGCGCTTTGGCCGCGTCGTAGTCTCCCACGACTCCGGCGATCTCCGCGCCCTCAAGCGTGTTGGGATCGTTGTTTCCGGGGATGAGGTCGTCGATAAATACTTCCACTGCGCTTGCGTATACGAACGACTCGAATCCCGGAACCGCGAAGAACTGGTTCTGCAGGTAGCCGGTGTCCTTGACGTAAACCGAAGTCCCCCTGGTCGCGCCGGCATAGTGCTCATAAGTCCGCTGTGAGCGCCTCTCCCCTGTCTGTCCCTTTACCGTCAGCAGGCTCCGCTTGAACCTGGGAGTCTTGGAGCCGGCCTGGAGCCAGATGTTGCCGCCGAAGACGCTCGCCGATTCGGTGAACGGGAGGCCGCCCGACTCGCGCCTGAAATCCCCCCAGTTGACCTCCCGCAGGAATTCCTCGGCCCTGCTGCGGTAGCGGACGGCATACATGGTTTCGGTGTAATCGATATTGTTATAGAAGCCGCTTATGCTGCGCCCCCCGCCCAGTTCGAGCTGGCTCTTGATGTCCAGGCGCTCCCCCGACTTGGTGACGGCGCCGAGCCCTGCACCCTGATCGTCATAGCGCTGTTCGTAGTTATAGACAAAGGTCATATTGGTGCCTTCCCACGACCACCTGTACCTGCCGAGCTGAATGTAGCCGCCCTCCTCATTGTCGAACAGGTTCTTGAAGATATTGCGGCCGGAGATACCGGAACCGGTCTGGGCCTCTATGGCGTATTTGCGCCAGAGATCCCCCTCGCTCAGGCGGTAGTCGATACCGTCCGGATTAATGAGCAGGGCAAGACCTCCCCTGACATACGCCGATGCGAAACTGGAAGTGGACAGACCCGAGGCATAATCGAGTATCTCCCAGGTCTTCTCGTCGCGGTCGTATACGAGGACGGTCTCGTCTGTGAGCACCCAGACCTCGGTGCGGCTCACGTATCCCCCGGTCATGTTCGACCCCTCCAGATAGGAGTTGCCGGCGAACTCGCGCCACACCCCGGACACCTGGCCATATTGAAACAGGCCCAGCCGGGTGATGGCCCAGATGGAGTTGTCCTCTATCACTATCTCCAGCAGGTTATCGGGAAGAAGGAAGGCGTGAGTGAAGGACCGCTGAGTCTGCAGGCCGGTGTTGAAGCGTGTGAGACCCCGGTCGCTTAACAGCCAGAGTTCGTTTCCCAGAACGAAACCCCGCGTCAGCGAGGCGGTGGTGTCGTCTGACATGGAGTAGTGTCTCCACTTCTCGAACTCGGGGTCGTATTCGGAGAAGAGATGGTCGGTGAGCAGCCACAAGTTCTCTTCGATGCCGATCACGTCCCTGCCCGACATGTCAGGCACACCCAGGGATTGATCGTATACTTCCCATTCCTCTATGAAGAGATCGTACCGCGCCATGCCGTTGTCCGTTGCTATATAGACATAGTCCCCCAGGAAATCCAGGCCGCGCACCGTGCCCGACGGCAGTCCCTCCGCAACGTCGAAGTACAGCCATTCACTGAGGCGGACGTGCAGAGCCGCGAGCCCGCTGTCCAGGACGCACCAGAGCCACTCGTCGCTGTAATACAGGTCGCGCACCTCGGGGACCCGGCCCTCAACCGGAAGCGTGAATCGCTTGTAAGTGTCGTCTTCGGAATTGTACTGGTAGAGCCCGCCGGGCATACCGATCCAGACCCGGTTTTCGGCTTCCAGGACCGGGTACTCATGGTTGATATTAAGCCTGCGGAGTTCCGCCGAGGCGGGCCCGGGCAGGGCGGTTATAACAAGCGCGACCAGTGGAATCAAAATAAGGCAGTTAAGAAGGAGGAATTTCACGCGGCCCCTGCTGTGGACTTCGGCTGGCGTTGTCTTCTCGATATATTCTATGAGCATGCCGGTGTCTGGGGGATCGTTTAAGAGAGTTATCGCGGCTCCCGGTTCAGACCATGATTAGCCTGGCTAGACCTCCGCTTTGCGTAAATCGATCTTCTCTATATCAATCTCTCCGACGCCGTTGTCATATGCGGCCCTGAGATGTCTTACTTCCCTCGCCGTCAGAGTCTTGCCGCCGAATGCGTAACGGGCCGCCACAATCGAATCCAGCGCCAGAATGTCGGTGCTTGCGAAAATGCGATTCTCCTTGATGACAGAACCCGGGCCCGTCGGGCCGCCGGTCAGGAGAACCCGGCTCGCGTCTATGATGTTCAGTCCCGGCCTGACGGCCCGCGCCAGGTCGCCGATGGCCTGGTGAAGGTCCATCTTCACATGGAACGCGGCCCGGTCCCATATGACTCCCATTAGGTTCTTGATGGCAAGGCTGACCTGTGTGGCCGAGTGGTTCTTGGCTGTAGCCACGTTGATCACCAGGTCTGCGCGTTCCAGAGTCTTCATGATCTCCGTCTTCTTGAGCACCTTGCCGCCGACCTCCACGGGCTCGAAATGGCGCTGCTCATTTGCGATAACCAGCTTCGCCTCCTTGTACTTCTCCGCAACTCCGACCAGGGCGTTGTCCTTGAATCTCTCGGCCTGCTGCAGCGTGTGGTCGGTCACTATGACTCTCTTGACTTTACGTTCCACAAGGTAAGAGCAGAGAGCGTCAATCAGCTCGGGCGACGTCGTAGTCGCCGACGCCGGAGGATGAGGCAAGCACAGATTGGGTTTGAGGAGCACGGTCGCGCCCTCAACATCGGCCCCGATGAGCTTCTCGAGACCGCCGGCCGATGAGAATACCTTGTTGACGGCTGCCGCCGGGTCTCCCTCCACTTCCCAGACGACCGGTTTCAGAGCCGGCTCGGACTCCTCTCCGAGGAGCGCGTTGAGGGGAAGAACGCTCGAGGCCGCAACCGCGGCGCCTGTCTTGAGAAACTGTCTGCGATTCATGTCGTTGATCCTCGCTTATGCCGGCCGCCGCAGGCCAGGAGCCGCCGGCCGGGCGTCCATGCTGCAGTTACCCTGTTCGTTACACTATGCTATGTCTATCTCCTTCACATCAACCTTGCCGAGATCGATCTCGCCGAGTCCCATTTCATGTCCAATACGTACATACCCCAGATCGGCGCCGGCAAGTTCCAGGCCCGTCACGCGTCCGAAGAGCCCGGCGCCATATGAATCAACCGCGACAGGGTCTGTCCCGACTATCACCTGCCGCGTCATGCTGACATCATCCGGCGTCCCGGAGTTGGGACCGTGGGCCTTCAGGACCCGGAACGCGTCGAGTATGGTGAGATGGGGCACCAGAACGGTGTTTATGTCGGCAAGCTTCTGGTCGAATCCCGGGTGAATTGCCGACCGGTTTCCGCCCAGAAGTCCCATGAGGTTCTTCATGCCCATGGTCACGCGGGCCATGCTGTGGTGCTTGAGTATGGGTACGTTGATGAGCACGTCCGTTTCGAAAGCTTCGGTGTACATGTTCCACGACTTGAGGTCGACGCCGCCAGGGATGGAGACGTCCCTGAACTTGCGCTCGTCCATGAAAATGACATCCGCGCCGGCCCGCCTGGCCGCGTCCTCTATGCCGCTCATCTTGTACGTACGCGTCGCCGGATTGCAGGGCGAGTCGAATACCTTCACTTTCTTCGCGCCCGCCGCCAGGCACATCTCAACCACGGCTTCAATCACGAACGGGTTGGTGTTAGCGGCCTGCTCCGGGGTGCGGTTCCAGCCGATGTTGGGCTTGACGACGACCATATCGCCCGCGCTCACGAACCGCCCCATGCCCCCTACGGCGTCAACGGCGGCCCTGGCCAGAGCCGCAGGGTCGTCGCCGCCGCGCGCCACCGCGATGCCGACGCCCTTCTCGAACTTGCCCTTCATGGCATATCCTGCAGCCTCCCCGGCCGCATCACCCCCGCCCTCCTTACCGCAACCCGCCAGGTCAAGGCATGCAAACGATGCCCCGGCGAGGGCCATGTTCCTTAGGAAATCCCTCCGGTCCAGCTTCTTACCCGACATGGCTCACCCTCCTTGTCCTATCTCCCGGCTGCTAAGGCCGCTTCACAAGTCCCGCCCCGAGGCGCTCAAGTGCGTCCTCCGCGGCGTCGCCCGTAAGGTCCCAGGCCCCGGCCAAGTAGCGCCCGCGGTTCTCGAACGCAAACTCGGCACCATCCTTTAGATGCATGCTGCAGGACTCATAGGCCGCCGATGCCTCTTCTTCTGTTACGTATTCTATCACGAAAACCGCATATGCCATCTCATCGATTTCATAACCCGCTGCGACACCCTGGGTGTCCCCACCCAGATTGAAGACGTTTTCACTGCTTGTGTAGCGGATATTGTTGAGGCCTATAGGCCCCCTGAAGACTTTCTCGCTTCGCGCTACCAGGCCTTCTTCGGGGAGCAGACCCACGATGGCCGGCACCGAGCCCGCTTCTTTGATGTTCGCCGCAAGCGCATTTCCCAGGTCGATCATGACGCCCTGCGTCTCCGCCTCCATGTCGAAGGTGAGGAGACGACAGTAGTATCTCCCTTTCCAGAAATCCAGTGACGACATCGTGAGCATGCCCTCGTTGCCGACATCGACGAAGTCGGCTCCGGCATAGCGTACATTGCTGTAAATCCCGAAGGCCGCGGCGTCGCTTCCCATATCGTATATGCTGACTTCAATCCCCCTGTCCGAAGCGGTCCTGTATTCGGCCGACGCGATGGAGGAGATGCCGTATTCGAAGTAGATCTCGGCGCCTCCATTGAGGAAGTCATATAGAGTCTCGCCCTCGTACTCGGATATCTCGCCCATGCCGGCCACACCGGGAACCGCACCGGGGTCGGGAAGATGCGCCGCGAGCCCCACCTTTCGTGCCTTATCGGCGCAACCCATGATCGCCAGACAGAGTAGCGCGACCGCCGCGCCCACCCATACACCCTTGCATGCACTCCTGCGTCCACTCCTGCAAACGCTTTTTCTGCTTTCATTCTCCCGCTTATACACCTCTCCCTCCTGAATAACGCTCCGGATGACGGTCTTCGTTTCTCGCGGTGACTCTGATGCCGGGCTCATCCTTTAAGGGGCACTTGTTCACGCAGATGCCGCAGCCGATACAGGTTTCGGTCACCACATAAGGCCTCTTGACGGTTATGATCTTGTTGGTCTCCTGCTCCAGGACTTCAACGTCCCAGAACTTTATGGACTTTTCTGGAGTCGGGCAGTGCTCCTCGCAAACCAGGCAGTTTATATTCTCATTCCAGGGATAGCACTTGTCCTTATTGAAATAGGCGGTTCCTATCTTGGTCTCTTTCTTCACATCGAGCGCGAGCTCCTTTATGGCTCCGGTGGGACACACCTCGCCGCAGGAGTTGCACTCGTAGTCGCAGTGCCCCAGCGACGGCACGAGCTTGGGCGTGCCCATCCCCTCCAGGTCGGCCTCGAATAGAGTCGGATGCAGACCGTTTGTGGGGCAGACTTTCATGCACTCGCCGCAGCGTATGCATCTGTCCAGGAAGTCCTCTTCGGCGAGCGACCCCGGCGGGCGGATAAGCCATGGGTTGGGGTCGCGGTCGGTGCTTCTGAGCTTGAGGAAAGGCACGCTCACCGCCGCGACAACGGCCGACTGCATGAAGCGCCGTCTGGAGAGGTTGAGCCCATCGGGAATGCTCTCGCGCTCGCTGCGTATGCTGACGGCAGGCGACCGGAACCTGAGTTTCACCGCCCCGGCCGGGCACACGCCCTCGCAATTGAAACACTCGACGCATTCCTGTACCCGGTAGCCCTCCGCCTTTTCGGCGATGGCCGCCGTTTTGCACTCCAGCGCGCATCGATTGCATTGCGTGCACTTGTCTCGGTCGACAGTCCATCTGAGCAAACTGAACTTGGATAGAAGCCCGAGAGAAGCGCCGAGCGGGCAGAGATACCTGCACCAGAACCTGGGCTGCAAGAAGGACAACGCAAGGACCCCGACGAAAAACCCGAAGACTACGTGATGCAGCCAGGATATGGTCTGGTAGCCGATGTCGGGATTAGGGTAGAAGACATGCGATTTCAGGAAGCCATAGAGCGGCTCGGAAACACTATTTATCACCGGGACCTGCCAGAGCGGCGACAGGATAGCCTTGGCTACGAAAGTGAAGTAGGGATAAATGGCCAGGGCATAGGATCTTGTCACAAGCGGAATCGGGTCCAGTATCCAGGCGATCTGAGTGCTGAAAACGGCCGCCACAAGGAAGGCCGCGAGAATATAGTACTTGAGGTTGCGAAGGCCCGCTGAGTGGGCGACCCTGGGATTCCGGACGTGCTTGCGCTTTCCCCGGATCAGGCGTTCCCAGATATCGAGTGTCGTCCCCATGGGGCACACCCAGTTGCAGAAGAACCTCCCCAAGAGAATAGTGAGCAGCACAATCAATATGGCGGCGCGGAACCTGGCGATGATGATGGACGCGCTCCAGGACGAGAACGCCGTGGATATCGCGGCGAGCGGGTCGAGATGCATAAAGAAATCCGGTTTCAAAGGAAACTCAACCGGCGATACGGTACGTATGAGAAGAATGAGAAACAGCGCAAAGAAAGCGAGTTGGACGATGCGCCTAATATTATTCATTATCCAGGATCTTCCCATCGACATTCAGCGCGAACTGCTTGAGAATGTTGAGGCCCTCTTCTGCGTCTGAATTGACCGTCAGCAGAACATAGTACTTCCCTCGATGGAAGGACATGCGCGTTACCCACCCGACGGTCTTGTAATGGGCTTCATCTCCCGCGCCATCCACCCATGGCACAGCGTCCCCGAAATCAGTTTCGGGAGCATCATATACAGTCTGGGCATTCTCGCTTGTCCCCTGGTCGAATATCAAGATGTCAAGGACCTTGGATTCTTCGTTGATGGTGCCATTATAGTTCTGATAAGAGCCTTCCTGGAAACCATTCTGAATATTGATTTCGCCGGCACCGTCGATTATGTCGAAAAGCTCGGTATCATTACGGGCGACCCATCTCTCATCTCCATAAACCCATCCTGCCAGCTCGTTGTTCTTGACAAGCAGGTCCTCTACGCTGATCGCCTCCGGTTCACTCGTGCTCTTACTGCAGGCTGCAGTTAACGCCAAGAGAAGTAGTAGTGCCGGAAGTATATACGTCCGGGTTTTCATTGATTACCCCCAAAGTTTCTCTAGCTGAGTGCGGTCTTCGGCACGAGGTCTCTCTCCTACACTTATATACCCGAAAACCGCCAACCTTTCAAGGAGTGGTCTTTGCGCGGCCTGCCGGCCTCCTTAATCGGCAGTCCCCCGAGGTGCTTTAGCACCGCAATCAACGCGGGTTGTCGGTTTTCGGCTTCTATGGTAAAATACAATATGTAAGCCGCTTTTCCCAGCAGTATGGCGGTCCGATTCGGACGCCGATGTCGTGTCTCCCCTGTCCAGGTCTACCGCGCGAAATCCGCTCGATGCGGAGGGGGGAATTCAGGATGAGGACAATCGCTGCATGCTTCCTTATGGTCATCATGTTTCTGGCGACTGCGGCCGGAGCCGTCGAGCCGGCCAAGCAAATGGCACTGGATGTAGCCAGGGCGGGGCTCGAGCGCGCCGTCAGGGTCGGCAGTGAAGAGATAGTCCCCAGGGCGGACTTGACCGGCGCCCGCATCGACGAGATCCATTTCGTGCACCAGCCCGAGTCCCTCGCCAGAGTGTACGGCATAGCGCCGGTCCGGAAACCGAACGGCCCCATCGTCGGTCTCATCGGCGTGGACGCGGAGGCCACGAAATGCCTGTGGTACAACTTCCACTTCCCGCTGGATGACTTCCCGCCGGTACCCGCGCCACGGGCAAGTGAGACCGTAGAGGCGAGGCGCCATGCGATGGGCGAAGAGGGCAAGACCCCGGAGCCCTTGCTCATAGAGGGCTGCGACAGGCACCTCTACTGGAGATTCGACACTCCAGACGGCGAGTCCATGCTGATAGACGCTGTCAGGGCCGGCGCGGATGTGCTGGATACGCGTGACGGAACGGCGGATGTCGCGCTTGTCTCACGAGCCGTGAAACTCGCACCGGGCGAGCCCGGACCCGGGCTCGGGGCGGCCGTTTACGATACCGAATCCCGGCCTGTCCTCGGCGCAATGCCCGCCTGCTATGACATACCGGGCATCCCCTACCACTTCCAGATTACCAGCTGGTACTGCGGGCCATCCTCGCTGCAGATGATCATGGACTATTATGGGGAGGAAGTCGGTCAGCACAACATAGCGGATGTCGCCGACGACGTCCCGGGCGGCGGTTGTGCGAGAAGCAACATGCGGCGGGCGGCCCATTTCAGCGGCATGAGCACAGCCATACAGGACTCATCCCTCATCGGATATATCGAGAGGAAGCTCGGCTACGCCTGTATTGACGCTATGATCCTCTCCAATCCGCGCCAGAAACTTAAGAACACCATATGGGCACAGCATCCCATGTTCGTCCTGACCTGGTTCAGCGGCGCCCATACCGCGGGGCACTATCGCGTGGTAAAGGGCTATGACGACAGCCTGGACGTCTTCATCATGCATGATCCGTGGTATGCCGGCGCGCTATGTGGTCCGGACCTCATCGTGGACCAAACTTTCTTCGTGGACGACCTCTGGGACTACAGCGATCACTGGGGCATGGTGGCAAGCCCGTGGATGCTGACGCCCACAGTGGACAACTCAGTTAGCGTCGGCGACACCTTCACGGTGGACCTCAGGGTGCTGTACCCGGGGCCGACGCGTTTCGGCGGGGCATACGCTTGCACCGACTGCGAAGCAACCATAAGTCTCCCGGCCGGACTGAGTCTGGCGAGCGGGTCGCTGACCATATCGCTTGCCGGCATGTCATCGGGGGACAGCGCCGATGTCTCGTGGGAAGTAGTGGCGGACGGGCCGGCGGGTGATTGGACCATGGCGTTTACATCACAGGGCGTACTGAACGGCACATCGAGCTCATACATATCATACAGCGACAGCATCGGCGGCCACGCATGCGAGACCGTGACCGTCGGAAGCACCCTGCTTGCCGGATGGAATGAGGAGGAGCGGCTGACGTCGGATGACGGCAGCAGTGAGACCTGCATCCCCAGCGGAAGGGCCATGGTAATGGAAGACGACGGGACCGTGCACATCGTATGGGCCGACACCCGTGACGATACCAGCGAGATATACTACCGCCGGAGGTCTGGTGGCGCATGGGAACCCGAGGCGAGACTCACACAATATCCCAGTTACTCCTTCGGACCCTGCATAGCGCTTGCGCCCGACGGCGGACTTCACGTGGCCTGGGTCGACTGGCGGGACGGCAATCAGGAGATCTATTACAAGTCCTGGGATGAGTCGGGCGGTTGGACCGCCGATGAGCGCGTGACGTCCTATAATGAGATAGACCGCAATCCGGCGCTGGCTGCAGTCGACACTGCAGTTTGCCTTGTCTGGGAAAGCCGTCAGGGCGGCGCTTTCAGAACCGCCGCGGTGCAGTTTTCCTACCGCACGGCGGCAGGGTGGTCGACGCCGCTTGATGTCGACGCGTCGCCGGCCAGGGACTCGTACCGGCCGTCCCTTGCGGTCGGAGAAGACGGGCGTGTACACCTGGTGTATGAAAGGCAGGCGGCAAACACGCCCGATGAGAATGAGAGAATAGTCCACCAAAGCTGGAACGGTCTGGCATGGTCTGGGCGCACCGGCATTTCCAGCGACGTATCCTTCTCCCGGAACGCAGTTATCGCAGCCGGTCCCGATTCCACCCTGCATGTGGTCTGGCATGACGGTGAGAACATAAACACCGACATCTTCTATGCCATGTACGACGGATCGGCCTGGCAGCCGGTGGAGGAGATAGTTACCAATGGCTATGAGGCCTCCACCCCGTCGGTCGCGGTGGACGGAGCCGGAGATGTTCACGTGGTCTGGTCAGACCACAGAAACGGCGAGACCGAGATCTACTCGATGACGAAGGGCGGCTCGGGCTGGGGAGACGAGACGCGGATCACCCGCGCTGTCGGTGCATCCGTCCTGCCCAGCGTCGCGGCTGATATTGCCGGTGACATCGCGATACTATGGACGGACTTCAGACACGGCCAGGCGGACCTCTACTATATAGAGTCGGAAGCGGGCTCGGGCGTACCGGGTGACACACCTGTGGCCGCTGGCGCGCGCCTGGTCTACCTTGCGCGGCCTTATCCCATGCCTTTCAGGTCGGTGGCGCGGCTGTCATTCTCACTGGCCGATCATGCGCATGTATCGCTTGATGTGTTCGACGTGACGGGGCGGCTTGTCAGGACGCTGGCGCGCGGGGAATACGGCGCCGGCGATCACAGTGTCGCCTGGGACGGCACGGACGGCCGGGGCGGCCCGGCTGCGCCCGGGGTCTACTTCGTGCGCTGCGCAACGACCGCCGAGAGCCTTGTGAGGCGTCTGGTGTTTGTGAAATAAGATTATCCTTGATTGAGGGGATTGGAGATAAAGGAAGGGGCCGGTCATCTCTCCAGGGTGGCGAGGCCCCTCCTTGCGCCGTCATTCTCCGGGTCTATTGCCAGGGCTCTCTGCCAGTACGCCCTCGCCGATTCGTAATCCCCGAGCGCGCGCATGATGGCGCCGAGATTAAGCCAGTGGCTCACATTCGCGGGCTCGAGCTCGCCTGCACTTCGGTATGCAGAGGCCGCTGCCTCAAGGTAATTCGAGGCCTTCAGCCTGCGGCTCTCTGCCTGTGCCTCGGTCATCTCCGCACCCTGCATGTCCGCGATTTCCCCGGTGGCCAGGGCATAAAGCACCTCGCCCTTGACTTCATACATGCCGACGCTCTCAAAGCCCATCTCGAAAGCCGCGTCCAGCGTCGCGAGGGATGTGGGGAGCTCTCCGATGTCGCGGTACAGAACGGCGATGTTCTCGATATCGATTTCGCGGGGCTCAATAAAGTTCAGCGCCTCCGTGTACCCCCGCAGGATGTTCTGGATCCGCCTCCGGCGCTCTTCCCCATAGGGCATGTTCTGCGCGTTCAGATAAAGCTGCTCGGCATAGCCGGTCATGCTCTGGCCGACGGCGACTGAGATGTCCTCATCAAGCATCCAGTCGTTCCGCTTCGCAAGATAGACGGGATGCGTCCAGGGATCCGCGGCGGAGTCCGTGTAGATATAACTCATGAAAGCCCGCCGGTTGTCCTCATATACTTCGAGCTTCTTCCTGACGGCGGGGTCGCGGGCGTCGGGCTCCTTCAACATCTCGATAGCCGGGCGCGACAGATCTGAGAGGTCGCGATGAAGAACATCGAGTACCTGAGTGTACATCTCGCGCGAAGCATAGTACTCAAGGAAAGCGCTGTCGTCGGTAACGAGTTTTCCCGCCCCGGCGTAACGACGCAGATCGAGATCCGCCGCCACGAACCGCCTTAAGAACGAACAGGCCGACATGGCACCTTCCGGGTGGAAGTAGTTCCTGATGCCGTAGGTCGATATGGCATGGTCTATTTCGGACAGGCTGGTCAGCGGTTTCTCATTCGAGCCGAGAAGCAGGAAGTCACCGCCGGTTATGTTGACCCACCACAGTGAAGCGTGCGGGAATACGGTCGCGAATGTCCTGACCACCGACTTGAACGTATGCGGGCTCAGCCTGTAGCCGTGCAGCCACTGGCAGCAGACGCCGCCCTCTCTGAGCCTGCCGCGCATGGCTTCGAAGTACTCAAGCGTAAAGAGATTCCCCATGCCGCTCAGCCATGGATTGGACGGCTCGGCGATTATGACGTCGTATTCGTGGTCACCGAAGAAGAGAAGGCTCCGCCCGTCGCCGAGCACGACCTGTCCCCTCGGGTCGGACATTCTGGTGCTGTCATATGCGGCGTAGAAGAACTTCGAAGCGTCGATGACCTGCTGGGATACCTCCACGCAGTGAACCCTCTCGGCCGGATAGCCGAGGGCGGTCGCGTAAGTGGTGCCCGTTCCCAGGCCGATTATGAGGACGTCCCTGGGGTGCCCGTGCATGACCATGGGCAGATGCGCCAGCATTGACTGCGTGGTCATATCGGACGGGTCGTTTGAGCCGTCCGTCTTGCCGTCTATTGCAAGGAATGTACGGGTGCCGTCCGAGGAACGGCTCACGGTTACCGTCCCCCCCGGGCCGTCTTCATGGAAAAGAAGCGTCCGCATCTCCACCGGCACCTCTCCATCCGACACCTCCTGATATTGCCAGAAGTATATATAGCCGCCGCCGTAAAGGAGTCGGGGGTCGGCGGCCGGGCGAAGGAGCAGCACAAGGACGGCCGCGAGCGGCACGGGAACTAGATAGGAGATCCATTTGAATCCCCTTCCCTTCCCCACTATGTAAAGCCCGAGTGCGAGCTGAATAATAATAACCGGGACCGCCGCGCGATGGGCGCCGACAGCCGGCAGAAGTAAGAAACCCGCTGTAAGCGAACCGGCGATCGCGCCCAGGCTGTTTCCGGCGTAGAGCCGGCCTATGCGCTCGGAGAGCCGGTCCGTGTCGGGAACATATGCGGATGCGGCGGCCGGGAAGAGAGCGCCCGAGAATATGGTGAGAGGAAGTATGACGGCGCCCGCGAGCATGTACTTCACCGCAACGAGCGCACCGAAGCTGTGCTGGTTTTCAGCGATGAGCCGGGAGGCCAGACCGGGAAGACCGGGAAGAAGAAGAGCCGCGAAAGCGGCAGCGAGCCCCGTAAGCACGATGAGCACGCCGCATGAGAACACCTTGTCCCGGATTCGCCCAGAGAGCGCCGCGTACACAGCGCTTCCGACGGCCAGGCCCAGAACGAAACACGAGAGCACAGTCGCGAACGAATACGACGCCGGGCCGATGCTCGCAATCAGGAGGCGGGTCCAGATGATCTCATAGGAGAGAGCACAGAATCCTGAAACAGCTAACGCCACTAGTATATACCTGCGCGTGGCGAGCGCCTTCTTTGCATCATGAGACGTTCCGGCCGCTCGCCCTACCGACCAAGGTAAGCGTCCAAGCACCAGGTAGCCCGCAATCGCGATGGAGAGATTGACGGCCACGCCCACCAGCGTCGCCCTCCAGGTGCCGAGTCGCGGCAGAAGCAGGAACCCGGCGAAAACCGCGCCCATAGCCGCGCCCGCGCTGTTTACGCCATAGAGGAAGCCGGCCTTCCTGCTCAGCCCGCTGTAGGAACGCGTGAGGGCCTCGATGAGGATGGGAAGCGTCATACCCATGAGCACCGCGGGAGGCAGCATAAGCAACGCCGAGAGCAGAATCCGAAGCATATGATAGACGAACTGGCTGTCATAAGAGCCCCTATAGATGACGCCGAAAACGGGCCTGACCGCCGTGAAGACGAGCGGGATGAGAAGCGCGACGAGTCCGATGAGGGCTTCGAGATTGAAGTATACCAGGGCAAGGTCCCGGCTTCGCCTTGCGACCCGACCCGAGAGGAGACTACCCAGCCCCAGGCCGGCCATGAATATAGCGACCACCGTGGCAGCGGAGTAGGCCGTGCTTTCGAAGTAGAGGCCGGCGAGCCGGAGCCAGCTGACCTCATAGACCAGGGCAGCGAATCCGCTCAGGAAGAAACTCACCAGAACCAGGCGCTCCAGCCAGGGCCTATTCTGCTCCTCTGTAGTCGCCAAAGCGCGATCCACCTCCTCAGGGGCTGTGCTTGGACTCCCACTGACGGGAAGTCTATACGATTATCCTCTTGCCTCCGTGACGTGTCAATACATGCGGGCAGACGCGCGCCTTCCGCATTTCATTACCCGCCCCGGCACGCGTCCTGTGCATTGTCAGACCTGACCACGTATCCTGGCTACTTATCCACCCCTTGTCGGCACCCGCAGCCTTGGGTAGAGTCTGGCAGAAAGACAAAGATGGCGGCAGGCCGTGTGGCAGTACCGCTGGATAAAGTGAGAGAACTTTCCTAGGAGTTCTCATTGCGCCGATCCACAACCCAGCAAGCGGGACGATCCCCCGCGGCCTGCCCCGTTTATCCTCGCCCGGCTGTTGGGATTTGATTTAGACCACGGCAGTTGTTATGATTCTCCCTACCCAATTGAATGAGGAATCGGGGAGACCTATTACCAAGAGGAGCCGATTGAAATGCCGAGCAAAGAACAGGTACTCGAAAACACGGTAAAGAGATGTCGCGAGCGCAACATCATAATTCCAACCTACGAGCAAATGCGGGACCCCGAGAAGGTCCCGGCCGGCATAAAGAAGGAGCTCAAGGACATCGGTCTATGGGACCTGCATCCGAGAAACCTGTTCAGGATCACCTGGAAAAAC
>Ga0180438_10000478_pt1 | contig 78614 bp, 7 predicted proteins | sample SS_ome_12_FD_132455 | JGI IMG/M metagenome (GOLD analysis project Ga0180438, IMG submission 132455) | Hypersaline lake sediment archaeal communities from the Salton Sea, California, USA - SS_3_D_2 metaG | ecosystem: Environmental > Aquatic > Non-marine Saline and Alkaline > Hypersaline >...
CCTGGATCAAATGGAGCAGGCTGTACACTCCCCTGGCATGAATATCTTTCATAACATCGATATCAATGGGTTTACCCTTAAATTCACTGCAACCGTAAAGAAAAAAAATGTCACCGATGTTAAGCTTACTTTTTTCAATCGCTCCAATCAAACGGCGATAATCACCGGCATTCCGGTAATTGATCTGATAACGACTGCCCCCTAGCGGCTTAAATTCAACCCCGGATTTAACTTTAATACACCGGCAGTTCTCCTTTTCCAATCGATCCACCAGTGTCTCGCTTAACCCTAAACCGTCTTCAAAAACCAGGCAGGTAGGCAAGACATCTTTCCTGGGTTCATCATAAAGCCTTACAGCATGATTCCGCCAACACTTCTTAAAAAACCACAAGGGTAAGGTGTTTTCATTTTCCAGGCCAATGTCTATCTGTTTGACGATATCGTCAAAAGCCCCTTCTTGAAACGACCTGGCTAATTTAAGCCGTTGTATTTTCCCAATGGATGTTTTGGGAATATCCTCTTTCTCTACGGGAATCGCATAATCCAGGTTTAATCCGAATTTCTCCCCGAATTTTTTTTGAATCTGCTTCACCTGGTTCAACTTCCGTTTAAAATCCCTATATATCGAATGGTAAAATACCACTACTCGATCTGTATCGCTGGTTTCATCCCGCACCGCACAGGCGGCAGTAAATGACGTCTCAACCCCCTCCACATCTTCTACAGCGGCTTCGATTTCCCCACTATTCAAATTGATGCCGTGGACGATAATGACATCTTTGGCCCTACCAGTAATGGTCATCCGACCATTTAAAATAACGGCCAGGTCACCGGTATCGAACCAACCGTCAGAAGTAAAAACCTCCTTATTTAATTCCGGGTTCTTATAATACCCTGAAGTAACAGTGGGACCTTTAACCTGCAGATGGCCGATTATCCCCTCTTTAACTATCTGGTTTTGGGAATCCACGATCCGAATTGACATACCCGGAATGGTTTTTCCCAATTCCACAAACGTGACGGCCTCTGCTGCCGATGAATTTTTCTTCGCCACACCGCTGCTTAACACATGTTTATCCAGGTAATGGACCCCTGTACCGGGTTCTGGAGTGAGTAGATGAGAATAAACCACCCCGGAGCAGGTTTCTGACATGCCCCATGCGGGTTTCATAGCATCGCCAGCCAGGCCAAAGGGGGCCAGGAGTTTTAAAAATTTCTTAGATGACGCTGCATTGATGGCTTCACCGCCATTTAAAATAAATCGCATGGAGGACAAATCCCAATCCCCATCACGCTTCTTTTCAATACGCTCACTCACCAGGGCATATGCAAAATTAGGGGCCCAGGTAATGGTGCCTCGATACCTGGATATGATATCCAACCAACGTAATGGATCCGTCAGTATATACTCCGTGCTGACCTGGATTTGCTGACATCCCATGTAGACATCATTCAAATGAAACATCACAATACCACCCACATGCGCCAGGGGCATCCAATTGATGGAAACATCATTATGGGTGCCACCATTGTACAGGGTGGTGCTTTTCTCCCTGGAAAGAATACTCCGATGACACTGTATCACCCCTTTGGGTTTCCCAGTACTACCGGAGGTAAAAAGGACGATGGCCACATCTTCTGGAGAACTTTTATGCCCATTCTTACCTGCTTCGTTCTCTCTTAATTGTTCAATTTCTTCCACATGGAAATCTCCAGAAAAAGAACGAATCGATTCCGCTACGTCTCTATTGGTCAATATAACGGGTTTATCCAGCAATTCCCAGACCCGCTTCAAGGTTTCGGTTTCATTGTTTGCACGGGCAAAGGACTTGGGAACCATCATGGGAACTGGAACCACACCGCCCAGCATACACCCCCAGAAAGCGGATACGAAATCTTCATTCCTGTCAAACTGGAAAAGGACTTTATCCTTCGGTTTTAACCCTAATTTTTTCAATCCTGCCAATACCTGTTCCGCTTCTTCCAATAGAGAAGAATAGCTTTGAAAATGCTCAGAACCATCGGCACGGATAAAACGGACACCGTTATCGCCATGTTGGGCGGCTGCCCGTTTCAATGCCTCTGCCAAAGTCCGGGGGTCCCCCTCTTCCCATACCAGTTCATCGCCATGGATTATGGCCGGCTCCGTACTTTCGAGTTCAAGACCTGGTTGGATTGACGTCTCGAACGATTCCTTTATTTTCCTGGAAGAAACGGACCGTAAATCCGGTAAATATTTCTTTAAATGGAACGGCACAGGGCGTTCTGTTTTTTCTTTAACCCTTACGGCGGCCTGTTCGATCTGAGGGAATTCCCCTATTTTTTTCTCCAGGGATTGAACCTGGAGCGAATCGAAATGCTCCAACTGTCCCAGGTATTTTCGATCCACAAGGCCGTCAGGTGTTCGAGGGATCGAAAGCAGCCGGACAAATCCAATTGGAAAGTATTCATCTGGCAGGATATTTCTTAAAAATTCCTCCAAACTCTTTTCATCAACTGCTTCACTCAAAACCAGGTAAGCCACTAATCGTAATCGCTCCCCATTTACTTTTCTTACTGTGACTGCGCAATCGTTTATTAAGTGGTGTCTGAATAAGGCAGCTTCAACCTCTTCAAGAGCCACACGATTTCCATTGATATTAACAAGGTTATCGGTTCTACCCAACAAGGATAATTTACCATCCGGGAGCCAATATGCCTTGTATCCTGTTTTATAAATGATTGGATCGGGTATATTATCATTTTTAATAAAATGCGTCTTGTTCAGTCTCTCATTTTGGTAATACATATCCATTATACCGCTTCCTGCCAGATACAGTTCACCAATCTTACCGATCGATACCAGTTGCATGGTTTTGTTTAATAAATATGCCCTGGTTTCAGAAGCCGGTCTACCTGTGTGGATAAAATAATCTTTATTTGTGAACTCATCCTCTACCAGTGTAGTAATCATATTGATTCCAGGAAATCCATAATAATTGTGCCATCGGACTGGCCTTTTCCTACTCTTTAAAAACTCCTTAAATCCTGTAATATTAAAACGAAATGTATCTTCTCCGACACTAACAATATTTCTAATATTTCCGGTAAAAAAATCCTTGTAATCATTCAGATTGACTAAAATTTCTAAAAAAGATAAAGAACAAATAACGCTTGTAAAATCTTTTTCAACCATAAGTGCCAAAAGTTCGGAAAGACTATTTTTGTCTTTTGGATCATAAAAATAAACATTTCCCCCGGTTGTCAGAGTGCCGAACCATAAAGGAAAACTCACTTCCATCCTTAAGCTTGAGACAAATAACGTTTTAGAGAAATCGATTCGAAGTTTTTCAAGATTAAACCTTATCCATTTCAAAATTTTTTCATGTGATAGAGACATTCCTTCGGTTTTTCCACTGGAATTGGAGACATAAATGACCGTTAGTGGATTTCCCAAATGGTTTTTAATTCCCGGGTTCCAGGCATCCTGATCGTTATGTTCCCAATTGTTATAAACCAGGGTTTTCCCTTGAAATTCAACTCTATCTTCACAACTGCTGCTTTTCAAGTAATAGTTCACTTTGCTGTGTTGGAGAATATTTTGAATATATTCCTTGGGATATCTATGATTAATGGGTAAATAGCCCCCACCTGCTTTTAATATCCCCAATATTCCTGAAGTCATTTCAAACGGGGAGTGAAATTCTATTGCCGCCATATCACCTGTACTAAAGCCAGACTCGATTAATTCCAGGGCAACCTTATCAGACCTTTGATTCAACTCTCTATAAGTCAATTGATTTTTGCCAAACTCGACGGCAATAGCTTCAGGGGCTTTTTTTACCTGTTTTTCAAATAACTCATAAACAAAAAAATTCGTTTTATTAGAAATCATAGCTATCGCCTCCTTTTTCAATATTAAATTCAAATATTTGTTTTTTTTCATCTTCTGTTAAGGTTAATATATCGATTTCCGAGAGGTTTAGTAATTTATCCTCGGCGATTTCTTTCAAAATATGTTCAATATATTCATCAAACTTCCCTGTTTCCGGGGTAATCTTATCCTGGGGTTTCTCGCTTCTCGGGATAAAAGCTAAACCCGGTATTTCTTTTAAAACCTCTTCATCCGGGAGCTTCCCGTCGTTTTCCATAACCTCCCGGATCAACTGAGAGAATGTCACTTCTCCTTCCCCCAGGACTACCAGGTCGATGTTTCTATCTTGCAAAATCAGGTTATAGCCACTGGTTGCATAAGGGCCTCCACAAATGATTGGTACGGTGATTCCCCACTGCCTGATCCGGACCACCGTTCTATGAAAAAAATCTCTATGAAAGGTTAATGTACGTATTCCAATAAACTGCGGCTCAAATTCATCGATTATTCGCTTCAATTCTCCGTAATTGTCGAAATCGATCCGGGATTTAGCGATTTTCCCTCTCACTTTAGAGCCAAAAGAGTGGTTCACATAGGCCAGCAGGGACATCAGTCCCAACGGCACCTCCACCACATCGAAAAGCATATTGCTTTCACCGGTGAAATACTGTGACAAATCTAAAAGTAAAATTCTCAGCGCGTTCTCATCATACTCCTTCTTAGGATGACATTTTTTCATCTTCTCGTTCAAATCGGGAACATAAACAACTTCCTCATCTAAGCATCCTTCGATTCCCAGTTCTTCAGGTTTGATCCCGGTGAATTCAAGAAGTCCTTCCAAACTATTGATATCGGTGGGAAGATAGCTGTTGTATTTTTGCACCAATTCATCTTCGGTCAACAATTTCATTTGATATGGCAGTACATGTAATAACCGTTCTTTGGATAGAAAATACCGATCAAGAAAATCAGATTGACATTGGAACATAAAACTCTTGTCAAAGGGCAAGGTATTTGGGATATCATGGTAAGCCAGCGACTCTGAGTCGGCGATCGCCTCTTTGGAAATACCATTCTCCAGGGCTATTTTTTCCATGTCTGTATTGCTATAAATCCTTACAATCGAAAGATAAGGGAAATGCACCCACTTGACGTTTTCGAGGAATCGCAGCGTATCAAGCGCTTCTTCTTCGGTTTCAGTGGGGAAACCGGTCATGAGAAAGAGTTCCAGAATAACATTGGGATATTTTTGGCAGATATAATCTATGTTTTCTCGAAGTTTTTCGATATTCAGATTCTTACCGATTAATTTCTGCAGTCTTGGCGAAGCGGTTTCCAATGCCAGCGCGAACATTACCGTTCCGGCTTCAATCATCAGGTCGATATACTCTCGGGTTAATATGTCTCCTCGCAAACCGGCGGGGAAAAAAAACTGCACATCTAACCCGTTTTTAATGATCAATTCGAAAAATCGGCAGCTATTTTTTATATTTAAATTGGGCACATCATCGACGAAGGAAAACCGGCGTATACCCATCCGGTTATAAAACAGGACCTCCGAAAAAAGGTTCTCCGCGGAACGATAAACATGCGTTTTGGGCCAAATTTTATGACAATAGGCACAGTTATAAGGACATCCGCGAGTGGCTTGCAGGGAGATGTAATTTTTACACATTGTATGACCGATATATCGATGGTATTTTTCATAATTAATCAGACTTCGATCAGGAATCGGTAGATTATCCAGGTCTTTTATTGGGGCACGAGAGCGTGTTGTAAAGGGCTTCACTTTAATTGATTTAGGAATTAAAGAAGATTCAAACGAAAATTTTTGAATTTCGGCTGCCCCCGTTAATAACATCGATACGCCCAGAGCTTCCAATTTTGACTCAATCCTACTTTTGGAATTCTCCGGGTCGAAGGGCAAGTAAACGCCTCCGGCTTCAATTATTGCCAGCACATGAATAACCGTTTCTATCGTACCGTCCATCATTACCCCGATGATATCTTCCGGTTTCACTCCTTCGGTTCTCAGCCTCCCCGCTAAGCGTTCTACCTCTTCTTTCAATTGGCCGCAGGAAATTTCCCGGGTGGAGTCACTCCTATCCCGTGAAACCACCACCGGGCTGTCGGGATTCTCTTCTGCTCTCTTTTTAAATTTTTGATAGAAAAACTCCAGGTTATCCAAAGTCATAGCCCCCCTCCCTTTCGATATTAAAATCGGATAGAATTCGCTCTCTTTCTTCCTCCGACATTAACTCTATTTGTGATAATTTAATATCCAGATTTTTAACCACCTGCCTTACTATATTTTTGAAGGATTCGGTGAGCTCTTTTATTGTTTTTTCCTTAAATAAGCTTATCCTGTATCCCACCTTAAAAAACAGGTTTTCTCCTCTTTCAGATCCATGAAATTCCATGTCATATCTCACTATTCCGCTTTCTTCAAACTCATAAGGTTTCAATTCAACTCCCGCGGTTTCTATTTTCGGGATATGGGTGTTCTGAAAGGCAAAGATCGTATCAAATAGAGGATTTCGAGTCGAATCCCTGTCACCAGCTATGGATACCTCTTTCACAAGTTCTTCAAACGGATAGTCCTGGTTCTCAATAGCTGCTAAGACATTTCCCCTGACCTCTTTCAAAAATTCTCTAAAGGTCTTTTCTTTATCAGGGTAATTCCTCAGTGCCAGGAAATTTGAAAACATCCCGATGATCCGCAGTGTATCTTCATGCTTGCGCCCGGCCACCGGGCTTCCCACCACAATGTCCTCCTGTCCACTCTCTTTTGACAGCAGTACATAAAGAACTGCCAAAAGAACCATAAACAACGTAGCATCCTCCTGAAACGCCAGGTCTTGTAATGCTTCGGTATCCGCCTTACCGATATCGAAGTTTAAATAACCTCCTTCATACGTCAAACTGTCCGGTCTAGGAAAATCCGTGGATAGGTCCAGTACCTGTACATCTTTTTCAAACACCTTCAACCAGTACTTTTTCTGACGGTTCATACCTCCTGATTCTATAAATTCATTCTGCCATTGGGCGAAATCTTTGTATTGCCTCGTTAATGAGACCAATTGCCGTCCTTCATAAAGGGATGCTAAATCTTTATACAAGATTCCCATAGAAGTTCCGTCAGTGGTGATATGATGCATATCTATCATTAATAAATGACGTTCCCTTTCCACTTTTACTAAGCCGGCCCTTACCAAGGGGGGGGAATCGAAGGCAAAGGGCCGTACAAATTTTCTTATTATTTTTCTGGCTTCTCCCGGCGTCTTCACTTCACTATATTCAACCTTGAAGGGAACTGAGGGATGGATCTTCTGGATATATTCTTCCTCTTTTAAGTAAAAGGCTGTTCTCAGGATTTCGTGTCTTTCGATCAATTTATGGAAAGCATAATCGAGCCGCTGTCTCTCCAATGGGCCTTCCAATTGGAAAGCAAACGTGGAATTGATATGTATGCTTTCCCTGTTCATCTGCTGCATAACATACATGCGTTTCTGGGCCGAAGACATGGAATAGAATTCTTTTTTTTCTACCGGCTTCAAGGACACATACCTTGCTTTTTGGGCAGATTTAATGTAGTCTGAAAGCTTCCTGACGGTCTGATATCTGAAAATGTCCGCAAGTGGAACCTTCACGTTCAACTCTTTATGAATCATCGAGGTCATTATGGTGGCTTTTAACGAGTGACCCCCCAATTCGAAGAAACTATCGTCTATACCCAGGATTTCTTTATCGATCGTCAATACCTCGGACCATATATTTATAAGTTTTTCTTCCGTATCATTTCGCGGTGCTGAATAGTCTTCTCTTACAGTGACTTCAGGTACGGGTAATGTTTTTCTATCCAGTTTACCATTTGGCGTCACCGGTATCTTATCAACTTTAATAAAGTAAGCAGGAATCATAAAGTCCGGCAAATTCCTGGCAAGATAACCATTGAGTTCGGACAGGTCAAAGGCTTCCCTCCAAACAATATAGGCACATAAATATTTCTGGACGCTCCTGTCTTCCCTGTCTATTACAACAACTTCTCTTATTAAATCATGTTTCAATAAATGTGTTTCTATTTCTCCCAATTCTATCCTGAAGCCTCTTATATTTACCTGTTGATCGAGTCTTCCCAGGAATTCGATATTTCCGTTCGACAGCCATCTGACCAGATCGCCGGTTTTGTAAATCCGCTCACCCGGTACTATGGGGTTATCTACAAATTTCTCCGAGGTAAGCACAGGATCATGCAAATATCCCCTGGCTAAACTGTCTCCTGCAATACATAACTCACCAGGAACCCCAATCGGCTGCAGATACATACCATTTTTCTCCAAAATGTAAATTCGATTGTTATCTATAGGGCGACCGATGGGAATATTGTCCCCGGATTCTCCTACCTTGCAAGCTGAACTTACTACGGTATTTTCAGTGGGGCCATAATTGTTATAGAGATCATATCTTCTCTTATAAAAAATACGCAGGCGATCTCCACCGGTAAGCAATTTCCGCAGCGAACGATTCTCTTGCTGCATAAACTGCTCGCAAAGCTGAGTCGGTAAAAATCCAATGGTAATATCATTTCGTTCATAATATCGGTTCAGAGCCTCAATATCCAATTTAACAGATTCGCTGACAATATATAAGGAGGCTCCTTTTATTAAATAGGGAAATATCTCCCATACGGATGCATCAAAACCGATTCCCGCAAATTTAGTGGCATGATCCGACTCTCTCACGCTGTAATACCTGTTGTGCCAGAAAGAGAGATTTACCAATGATCGATGTTCAACCATTACCCCTTTGGGTTTTCCCATGGTTCCTGAGGTGTAGATGACATAAGCCAACCCGCCTGCTGATGATGCCGATCTGGATGCTAAGGTTAATGTTATGGTTGAGGGTTCCTGAGCTGGGGGATAGGGAAGCCTGTTCCTTACATCTAATAGAATCTTCTCACCTTCCCAACTTCTTAACTTCTCAACTTCTCTCGCTAGAGTTCGTGTGGTAAACAGAGCGCTGGCTCCGCTGTCTGCCAACATATAATTAATCCGATCCAGGGGATAACCCGGGTCAATGGGTAAATATGCACCTTCGGATTTTAATATCCCAAGTATACTTATCACCAGTTCTATCGACGGTTCTCCCATTACGCCAACAATGCTGTCGGGTTTTACACCTTTTTCTATCAATACCCTTGCCAGGTGATTGGATTCTCGATTTAATTCACAGTAGGTAACGGCATGTCTCACAAAATCATCGACGGTGCCCTTATAAAGAGGCCTATGCCGCTCTTCACCAGGTTTTCCTTCGCTTTGCACTTTCCGCCATGGGCTTTGTCCTACGACGGCTATGCCATCCGGCCTCCTCTCTACCTGTTCTTCAAATAATTTATGGATGGTCCTATCCTTCGGATAATCACTGACGGTGTCATTAAACCGGTAAACCAGTTGATGCTTTTCCTCTTCTGTCAGTATTTCTATTTCCGATATCCGGATTCCAGGATCAATGCATACCTTTTGAATTAGATTTACCAGATGATTGCTCAACCGTTGAATGGTTTCCCTTTTGAAAAGTTTTGTACTGTATTCAATGGTAAAAATTATTTTCCGCTCTGCTTCAAATCCCTGTAATGTAAGATCAAACTTCGATATCTTATTCTCAAACTCATAGGGTTTTAGTTTTAAGCCCGGTATTTCTACCTCTGATATCTCAATGTTCTGCAGTGCAAACATTACATCAAACAGTGGATTTCGACTGACATCGCGGTTTACGGCTAATTTTTCCACTAAATCCTCGAATTGATATTCCTGGTTTTCAAAGGCACTCAGGGTCCTCGTTTTGATCTCCTCAACAAAATCAATAAATCGTTTATTGCCCTGCGGGAAATTTCTCATGGCCAGGGTATTGACAAACATGCCGATTATTTTTTTCAGGTCCACATGCCGACGTGAGGCTGTGGGAGTACCTAAAATAATATCCTCCTGACCACTGAGCCTGTACAACAAAACGTTATAAACAGCAAGCAGAACCATATATAAAGTGGTTCCTGTATTTAAGACAAGACCATTTAATGCACGGCTTCGTTCAGCAGATAGCTCGAACGCCAACGTGCTGCCCTCAAAACTCTGGACAGTGGGTCTGGGATAATCGGTAGGTAAATTCAAAACCGGTATTTCGTCCCCAAACTGCTTCAACCAATATTTTTCCTGCTTTTTGATTAGTTCTCTTTGTAGTTCACTGTCCTGCCATTCCGAATAATCTTTATACTGAAGTCGAAGGGGAGGCAACTGCTGACCTGAAAAAAGTGTCATAAAATCTTGCGTAAGTACCGACAACGATGTGCCATCCGAAATGATATGATGCATATCAACCATAAGGATATGTTTTTGATCGTCTTCTTTTATTAATCCCACTCGCAACAAGGGAACCTGATATAAATCAAACGGCCTTATAAAATTCTTGATTATATTGGCAGGGGACAGGGTGAAAGATGCAGAGCGTCCCTCTTCAGGCTCAGCGCTGTGTGCTGTGCGTTTTGCATCATAATATTCGATAGCAAATTCCACTTCATGGGGTTCATGGATTTTTTGAATCGGCTGATTTTCCAGCACGTGAAAGGAGGTTCTCAGGCTCTCGTGACGATGGATCAACGTCTCAAAAACTCGCTTTATTTTTTGTCTATCCAGTTCTCCTTCTAATGAAACGATTTGGGGATTATTGTAGGCGGTACTGTCTAACTTCATCTGATGTAGAAAATATAGTCTCCATTGGGCGGGTGAGAGTAGATAATAGTCCTTTTTCCCTGCCGGTTCTATAGAGAAGAATGTATCCCTGGATGATCCCTTTATATACTCTATTAAATGACTGATGGTGGGCAATTCAAATATTTTCACCAATTTGATATCCACATGAAACTCTTTATGAATCCGAGCCGCCAATATGGTTGCCATCAATGAATGGCCGCCCAGTTCGAAAAAATTATCATATATCCCTATTTTATCTTTTTCTATTTTAAGTACTTCCGACCATATTTGAGAAAGTCTCTCTTCATCTTTATTCCGGGGAGCCACATATGCATCCTCCGTTTCTATTTCCGGATCAGGTAATCCCTTCTTATCTATTTTCCCATTCATGGTTAAGGGGATTCTCTCCATATGGATAAAATAAAGGGGCACCATATAATAGGGCAAATTCCTGAATAAATATTCTTTCACCTCAGACGTTTCAGGTTTGCTTTGGTCTTCCGAAACAATATAGGCACACAGAGACGGCTCATCACTTATTACTTTTTTTGACAGAACCACGGCTTCCTTGATCATCTCATGAGCCAATAATTGCCTTTCTATTTCTTCCAATTCTATCCGGTATCCTCTTACTTTTATTTGATCGTCTTTCCTTCCTAAAAATTCGATATTTCCATCGGTTCGTCTTCTTGCCATATCCCCGGTGCGATACATTCGTTCCCCGGGGATAAAAGGATTTGGATAAAATTTTTCCGCATTCAGTTCCGGTTGGTTTAGATAACCCCTGGATACACCGATACCTGAGATGCACAGTTCGCCCTGGATATTTTGGGGCATATGATTAAGGGAGCGATCCAGGATATAAGTCTGGATATTTGAGATAGGAGTCCCAATCACTGCAGTATTGCCTTCTTCTATTCCCAATTTAACCGCTGCTGCAACCGTGGTTTCTGTGGGACCGTATTCATTAATAAGAAGGATATGGGGATTCTTCTCCTTGCTCATCCGGATCAGATCGTCGTCTGCCTTTTCGCCAGCCAAGACAACAAACCTCAGGCTTTGAATATCGTTTTCCCGTGAAACTTCAAGAAGGGCCCGAAACATTCCAGGCACCAGGCTGATATTTGTAATGCTGTTGGCATATATCACATCGCGGATGTAATTAAAATCCATTTTCCTGGAATCAGGTACCATAAAAAGGCCCCCCCCGGAAAGCAAACTGGAAAAAAAGTTGGAACCGAAACCATCAAAACTGTAGGAGAGTAATTGAAGTGTTCGATCCTTTTCGGTATATCGATACGTATCAAGTCGATAGCACGTATAATTTACCACTCCCTTGTGTTCCACCAGTACACCTTTGGGATTCCCTGTGGTACCCGAAGTATAGATGATATAGGTGGGTTGGTTCGGTTTGTTCCGAGTCGTTAAATCGGGAGTAACGTTTGAATCGATGGTTTCATCATCGATTATTAAGATATTTTCCAATGAATTGTCCTTTAACAATTCCCTATTTTCTTCCAGTAATTCTTCTTGAGTCATACAAATTCTGGCAGCGCTGTCTTTAAGCATAAACCTCTTTCTTTCCACCGGGTAATCCGGATCGATAGGCAAATAAGCACATCCCGCTTTTAGAGTCCCCAGGATTCCTATCACCATCTCTATCGATGCCCGGGCAATGATTCCTACAATAGAATCAGTTTTTACCCCCAGGTTCCTCAATCGTACTGCCAGTTGATGGGACTTATGATTTAACTCTTTGTAGGATATTTTCTTACTGGTTAACGGTTTCTTCCTTCTATCCCCAAGGTACCGACCAATTTTGAAATTAATTTCCGAATAAAGCCTGCTTACTCGAGAATTCAACCGGTCATCGTTGAAATATATATAGGGATACACAAAATTCTCTACATTCGGGTAATTCGTATTTTGGCTAAAGTTTTGCCTGCTGTAGGTTAAAAAATCCTTGAATGTAGATGCATTGGAATGCATTTGGAAGGCCTGGGCATTTTTAACAATAGGTGCACCGGGTTGGGCATGCAAGCGCGCCCAATGCAACTCACTCATACAAGAATAGTTGTCGATCAAATGGGAAATCATTTTTTCACTTTGCGCAATATCTTCTGAAGTGAAATAGGGTAACCCAGCAATGGTATTTATTCTTATTTCATTGTTCCTGAATTTTTCGCATTCGTCAAAAAAAGTTAGAATCTGTTCATCTGAGATTTGAGGTTTGACTAGCTTCATTTGAGCCAATCGCATCCGCTGTCCCTCAGATAGACTGGCAATATCCAGGTTCCAATATACATACTTAAACGTCTCATTCACATATTTTATCAATTCCAGTGTCGGTGGAATGAGGTTTGTGAAAATACAAAAATTAGAGGTAAGGTCGATGCCTTCCCATATTTTTTTACAAAAATCCAGTAGTTTATTGTTTGGCATATCGAAATCGAACATAAATGTGGAGGTATACTTTTTCGCTGCTATTATATCCTTTCTCACTGTCTCGATGGGTCGTATAAATAATCTGGACCTGTTGAAAATTTTTTGATGGGCCTCCCTACAACCCCCACAGTAAATACAATTCATCCCACAACCTTTATGTGCATAAATAAAAAATGTACTAAAAACTGGAGCATATTTTGAAAAAAGTATCTCATCAAGATGTGATAAATATATCTCAGAAGAATTTTTCTCGTCCTGTACATATGTAATCGGGTTATTTATTATTTTTCCGTTATTTTTGTATACACTATTGGGAATGTAATCTGACTGCTGACATATTTTTAACAGCGGTTCCTCTCCATCCCCTTTAATGATGTAATCTATACTTTCATTACTGATTAATTCTTCCCAGTAATAGGAGGCCGTGTTTCCACCAACCACTACTTTTATGTCAGGAGAATATGATTTGATTATTCTACATATTTCCAGCACGCGGGCAATGTGAAGAAACCATTTCAAACTTATGGCCACCACTTCCGGTTGGATTGTTTTCAATACTTCCAGGAGGTTTTTTTCAAGCAATACTTTTTCCCAGTTTAAATCATTAAATTGGCAATAACATTTAATCCCATTTCTCCTTAAATAAGAAGCCAGATACAACAAGCCTATGGATGGCATTCCCGGTGTATCCCCTAACAATAGAACCTGTGCCCTGGATAATTCATTGGATTGCCTCATTAATCTATCTGAAAAAATGGGAGCATATGCTGATTCCTTCTCCTCAAAATACCCCCGGGGTATCTCTTCCAGAGGGGATTCATAAGAATCAATGCCTTCCAGTTCTATTAAATGGTATTTATATAGGGATTTAACAACACCTATAAAACTTTCAAGAGTTCCATTTAAATGGAATTTCTTTGTTTCACCGAGGGTTACGGATATTTCAAGAATATCATCAGGATTTACCGGCAAAATAATAATCTGGAAATTCTTCTCTTTAAGAGATGAAAACAGGGATTTTACATTCCTTTCCCCATCAAACAGCTCTAATAGTTTTCGTGTATTTTTATTTACAATGACACTGTTATGTCGATGCGTTTTTAATAGAAAAATAATACTTCCACAGCCGGGTAATTCGAACTCACGTTGGTATATATACAGATTTCTTTTAAAAAAGCACTTTTTTATCTCCAAAACTAAATTTGGATTCATTGCATCGGTTCCCAATTCCTCATATATATCACTTAAATCCAGACCTACACTTACGGCTATTTGATTGGGCACTTTGGCTGTTTGTTCTTCAAATAATTGATCCACTGTTTTATCTTTGGGATATTCTTTTTGTGTGTTATTTAACTGAAAAACGATCGTTTTCTTCTCTGACTCTGTCATTAATTCAATATCGCCAATTTCCTTTTTGGTATCGCTGACCACCTGGCTTAAAATACGGGAATAATAGAGGAACACTTGCTCGATGGTCTCTTTTCTGAACAAATTGGCGTTATACCGGATATCCAATTCCAATTGTTCATCCGTTTTTCTAAAAGAAAAGGCCAGGTCAGCTGGAAGGTCACCGACCAATTCCTTTTGATGAATATTTTCCAGCAGTATGATGATTCGGTATAATGAGGAACCATCAGTAATATCAAGAAAATCAATAAGATCTTTGAGGGGGAAATGCTCCTTTTTGTATGCACCCACCACTGTTTCTTTGATGTTCATCAGGAGTTCTTTGAATTCCATATGAGGCGTCACCTCATCCCTCAATACCACATATTGATTAAATTCTCGATTGTCCGTGGTATAAATGGGGGATGCCGCAACAATATCTGTTTGCTCCGTATATTTAAACAATAAGATTTTTAAAACGCTCAGCAATATGATATAAAGAGATAGATCATTGTTTTTACTAATCTTCACTAATCCATCCTTTAAATGTTCTTCCAATACGAATTCAATGGTTCCTGCTTCATAGGTTTGGCTTCCAGTAAAATCGCCGAGTATCTTAATCTCATTTAATTCACCCGATAATTTGTCCAGCCAATACTCTTCGGCATCTTTAAAACTGTCTTCTGCTATAAATTTTGTTTCTCTCATGTTACTTCCTTTTTTCTTTTTAATCTAAATCAAAATCAGCGTTGAACCTATCCATTTTGTTTCCTTCTTCAACCAATGGGACGCTGCGGTGATTACTGGTCTTGCAGCACTTTTTGAGCTGCTGAAGAACGGAGACACTCACCTCCCGTCGGGATGGATCAATTAATTTTTCTCTTATCCCACGATTAAAGCTTTCCATCAATTTCCTGACTTTATTCAGGGGTATTCCCCGATGGATTAAATGCCAGATACTGTCAATATCAAAATTATAGAGGGGGACCCAAAGGGGATCATCTATGGATAAAAAAATCTCATCCACGAAATCGGATGCCTGCTTCGAATCCATTGTGGCATGATGCCATTCAAAACTTTCACCGAATAGTTTATATCTCTCCCTTTCTCGCCATATGGGGGTAATATGTTCGCAAAACCATACAGCAGCGCGAAAAAAATCAATCCCACTCTCTTTTATGAAGCGAATGGTCTCTTTTACGGTTTGCTCTGTCTCTCCTGGAAAACCAATAATAAATGAGGCAAATGTAATGATTCCATACTCCTTTAACAACCGAATACCTTCCAGGTAATCTTCAACGTGAGCGGATTTGTTCATGTTTTTTAAGATTTGATTGTTTCCGGATTCCAGGCCCAGGAAAACCATTTCACAGCCGCTCTCTTTCATCAATTCCACCATCTCTCGATCTACAAACTGACATCTAAAATTGGAATTCCATTGAAATTTATATTTATTCTTGATCATCATGCGAAGCATTTCTTTGTAACGTTTGACCGGTACATTAAAGGTGTCATCGATAAACTTTATACCCTTTAGCGATTCAATACGAGCCAATTGATTCAATTCTTTTTCCAGGTCTTGAGCACCTGCTGTCTGAAATTTTCCGGCATGTTCCGGGAAACCGCAAAAGGCACATGAAAAAGGGCAGGATATCGACGTCCGAATATTTACATATTCATCAATGTCATGTGGGAACAAATCCCAATTAACCATGTTTTCCGTTAATATATTATTTTCTCTCACGGTGGGCGTGCTGATATATGCGTCACCAGATTTATAATAAATATTGTTTATCTGGTCCAAGGACAAATCATTATTAAGAGCTTGAATTATTTTTACTAAAGCGGTTTCTCCCTGGGAACTGTTCACAAAGAAATCTGCACCCAGAGTATTTTTAAACAAATACTCGATCAGCATGGGGTCCTCAAGGCTGCGAATTTTCGTAGCGATAAAGGGCCCTCCAACGATAATTTTAGCAGTGCTGTTGTATTTTCTTATAAAATCTATAATCTCCAGGATGGGAAGAGCAGATACATAATAGGTGGTAGTAATGGCGATGGTCTGGATATTATGCTGTTTTAATTTTTCGGCCAAGACTTCTTTTTCATCTTGAAAGGAGGATACATAATCAAATATCAATCCGTATCGATTTAGATAACTTGCCAGGTAAGCAATAGTGGCGCTGAAGGAATCGAACATACTTAAGGGTTTCACTGAAGATAACGAAGCTTCATCATGGCTGTAGAAGAGGTTAAAAATTCCCGATAAATGATAGGGCTTATTTTTAAACTGAAGAAAATGTAGATTTAAATCTCGATAGGCTCCCGAATGGATTCCCATTTTCCTGATGCTCTCCTCATATTCTCCAAAATTCATGTCATTATGGCCGATGAGTAGACAATCAATTTGTTTTTTCATTTGGCTTGCCTCTTTATTCGTTATTTATGTTATCCTGGCTATCTATTAATGGATTCAGTCAATATCAAATTCCGCCACCAGCGATTCCTCTACTTGCTGAATTCTTGAACGGATATTATTCCTTTCATCTTCCGGTATCATATCTATTTCTTTTATTTTTTTCCAGGGACTTTTTATTACATCGGATATGATGGCCTTGAAATAATTTATAAATTTCTCTATTGTTTCTCGCTTAAATAGCTTTTTACCATATTCAAAAATAAGAGTGACCTGCTTCCCGGTTTCCAAAGCCACCAGACTTAAGTATATTCTCGAGTGGGCTATCTCATAATCCGGCATTGGTTTGGATAGGTTGTCCGGCCCCCGGTCAATGTTCTGGAGTGTAAATCCCACATCGGATATGGGTTGACGGCTTAGATCTCTTTTACCTACCACTTTTGACACCAGCTCTTCAAATTGATAGTCCTGGTTTTCAAGTGATTTTATTGTAGATTCTCTTACTTCCCTCAGAAACTCTATAAACGTTTTTTCTCCATTGGGATGGTTTCTCATTGGCAATATATTTACGAACAAACCGATTACCTGATCCAAATCCGTGTGTTTTCTCCCTGCAGTTATTGACCCCACAACGATATCATCCTGACGGCATATCTTCGATAAGAAAACATTAAACATGGCCAGTAACACCATGTATAAAGTAGCTTCTGCTTTAGATGCCATTGTTTTTAATGCTTCCGAGTCTTCCGGGGTTAATTCAAACCTTACTCTATCTCCTTCTGTACTCTGGATTTCTGGCCTTGGGTAATCAAAAGGCAAATTTAACAACGGGGGCTTTTTTTCAAACTGTTTTATCCAGTATTCCTGTTGTTTTTTTATCTTCCCGGATTGGAATAACCGATTTTGCCACTCAGAGAAATCTTTATATTGTATTCTTATCGGTACCAACACCTCACCGTCGTAGAGCCCCTTAAACTCCTTTTCAAGCACATTCATTGAGATGCCATCAGAGACGATATGATGCATGTCTATCATCAGGATGTATTTCTGCTCTTCATCCTTTAGCAAACCCACTCGAAGCAAGGGTGCCTGGGATAGATCAAACGGACGAATGAAGTTCTTTATAGCACTGGAATAGGGCATGGAGCATTGAGCATGGAGTGCTTCAGAATACGCCCCATCAGGGCCTTCCTCAATCTCAGCCTTAGTTCTTATGAGATCATAAAACTCTATCCTAAATTCCACTTCTTTGTGTATCCTTTGGACCGCTTCATCTCCAATCATATGAAAGGAGGTCCGTAAGCTTTCATGCCTATGGATTAATTTCTTGAACGTATCTTCCAACTTTGCCACTTCAAGAACACCTTCCATGATAACTGCTTCCGTTATATTATAGGCAGTACTCTCCAGGTCCAGTTGATGCAAAAGATAGAATCTCTTTTGGGCTGAGGATAATTGGTAAGCGTCCTTCTCTTCCGCAGATTCTATGGAAATATATCTCTCTTTTTCTTCTGCTTTAATATATTGAGATAATTCCCTTATAGTCGGTTTTTTGAATATCTCAGCCAGGGGGACTTTTACATGGAACACTTTATATATCTTAGAGATCAGGTTGGCTGCCTTTAATGAATGACCTCCCAATTGGAAAAAATTATCATTGATCCCTATTAACAGGTTCTCCATTGGCGTTTCATGCGATCCCAATAATTGGGACCATATCTCTACCAATTTCTTTTCGATGCTGTCCCGGGGTGCAATATATTCGGCTTCTCTTTTTACTTCCGGTATGGGCAAGGCTTTCCGATCAATTTTACCGTTGGGCGTCATGGGTATTTTTTCTATCTCCACAAAATAGGAGGGGATCATATAATCCGGCAAAGTAACCAATAAAAAGTCTCTTATTTCCGATACACGTAATTTCTTTTTTGTGACGATAAAAGCAAAAAGGATTTTGATTCCCTCTTCAAATTCTTTCACAATTACGACGGCGCTTTCGATATCTTTATGTTTAAGCAGTTGTTCTTCTATTTCACTCAATTCGATGCGGAACCCCCTTATCTTAACCTGGTTATCAATTCTCCCCAGGAATTCGATACTTCCATCCGGCATCCATCGCGCCAAGTCACCGGTTTTATAAAGTGTTAAGTGTTGATTGTTAAGTGAAAAATGAATAAACTTCTCTGCGGTCAATCCTGGTCTGTTTAAATATCCTCGAGCTACTCCGACGCCGACAATACCTAACTCACCAGGAATACCGATAGGTTGAAGTTGGAGACCTTGTGTAAGAATAAAGACCTGGTGATTGCCAATGGGGTTCCCGATACTGGGCATTTGGGAAACCTCCACGCCGGTTTCCACCTCGGTCCATGTGGTCCATACGCTATCTTCGGTGGGTCCGTATAAATTATATAAACGGAAGGGATATTGAGATTTGGGGTATTGGGTCAGCCGGTCTCCGGCTGCCCGAAGCGCCTGCAGTGCCACGCCTTCCATGGGCCACTCTTCCTTTAACAACTGCTCCGCCAATATGGTGGGCTGATAAGATATAGTGATTTTATTTTGTATTAACCATTCCTTCATTTTGGTTGAATCGACGCGGGTATCACCATCGGCAATGTATAACGCAGCCCCGCTGGACAAGCAAGGCCACACTTCAAAGGCCATGGCATCAAAACTCGGGCTGGCCACTTGGCTCATTCGAGAAAAGCTGTCTTCCCCAAATATGCGTTGATGAAAATAAACCAGGTTGACAATCCCTCGATGGGCCACCAGGACACCTTTGGGTCTGCCAGTGGAACCAGAAGTGTAGATGACGTAGGCCAAAGCCCCCCCCTGCTCCTTCGGAACACCCTTCCAAGGAGGGGATTCCTTAGACTCAGGGCTAAAGAAATCCCCTTTTGAGAGGGGTGGCTGCGGAGCAGCCAGGGTGTGTAAGATTTCACCATTCCATCCACTCACCTCACTTACCTCACTCAGCAGAACCTTTGCACTGCTGTCCTTCAACATGAAATCAATTCGTTCTTGTGGATAATTTGTATCAATGGGTAAATAGGCGCCCCCAGCTTTCAATATCCCCAACATTCCAATCACCATTTCAATGGACCGTTCTACCATCAAACCCACGATAGTGTTAGGCCCGACGCCTTTTTCTTTCAACAGATATGCCAATTGATTGGATTTTTTATTTAATTCATTGTAGGAAAGCGCATAGAGTATAGAGCTTAGCTCAGAGCGTTCTCCAGGGGTCGCACCGAAACCGCAATCGGCTGTATCCCATGCGCTATACGCTATGCCAACCACGGCGATTTTATCTCCCGTCCTTGCTGCCTGCGACTCAAACATTTCATGGATGGTTTTGCCCTTTAAATGCGGATGCTCCTCAGTTGTATCGTTAAATTCATACAATATCCTCTCTTTTTCTTCTTCAGTTGATAGCTCCGTCTCGGATATCCTCTTCCCAGGATCTTCAAGAACATTGGATATTATCTTCTTAAAATAAATGATAAATCTTTCTATTGTTTCTTCCTTAAACAGTTTTGTACTGTATTCAACTGTAAAATGAAGATTATTTTCTAATTCGTTTTCCTCACAAATAAAGGTCAAATCAAACTTCGATATCCGTATGATGTCCTTATAGTCGTAGGGAATTAATTTCAAGCCGGTTATTTCTATTTCCGCAGCAGGTATATTTTGCAGTACAAACATGACATCGAACAAAGGATTTCTGCTGGCATCCCTTTTTATATTTAGCGCTACCTTCTCCACCAGGTCTTCAAACTGGTATTCCTGGTTTTCCTGTGCCTTCAAGGTGTTGTCTCTGACTTCTCGTAAAAATGCTTTAACGGTCTTCTCTCCTGTAGGGTAATTGCTCAAGGCCAGTGTATTTATAAATATCCCTATTATCTGCGCCAAACCGATATTTCTCCTGCCGGATGTGGGCGATCCCACTATTATCTCTTCCTGCCGACTTATTCTCGCTAAGAAAACATTAAACAGGGCCAACAAAACCATATAAAGGGTGGACCCTTCTGTTAAAGCCAGATGCTTTAATTTTTCCGTCTCCATCTCTCCTATTTTGAACGTTAAGGTACTTCCTGCGAAACTCTGGATGACAGGCCTTGCAAAATCAATGGGTAAATTCAGCACAGGTATTTCGTCTGCAAATTCCCTGAGCCAGTACGCTTCCTGTCTCTTTAACGACTCTTTCTTTTTTTCACTACTCTGCCATTTCGAATAATCTTTGTAACAAGCCATCAGTGGTGGCAAAACCTCACCTGAATAAATCGCCGTAAAATCTCTGATCAATAGCTCCCTGGAGACAGCATCCGAGATAATGTGATGCATATCCACCACAAGGATGTACTTATTCATGGAATTCCCCTCTTGAGGGGGGTGGGCGCGTAGCGAACGAAACGGCGATGTGTGAATCAATCCTACCCGCAGCAGCGGCGGCTGTGACAAATCAAAGGGACGGACAAAGTTCTCGATAAGGCTCCTTGCAGTTTGCGTATTTGCGCTGCCAGTTGCGGGTTCGAAACTCCCCACTTTAGAGTAGCGGCCATGGAACAACCGGGGTGTGTTTACTTCATAATATTCGATCTCAAAATCCAATTTTTCATGTATCTTTTGTACCGGCTCGTCTCCGATCATTTCAAAGGAAGTTCTAAAACTTTCATGCCGGTTTATCAATTTTTTAAAGGTGTTTTCCAGATGATTCCCATCAACTTCTCCCTCTAACTCTAACACCCGAGGCATGTTATAGCCGGTGCCGATCTCATCCAGTTGATGCAAGATAAACAAACGCTTCTGGGCTGAAGATAGGGCGTAGTATTCTTTTTTTTCTACCGGTACAATGTCGATGTATCGATCTTCCACATGGCGGGTGATATATTTATCTTTTATAAAGGTGGATAATCCCCTGATGGTAGGCGTCTTAAATATCTCCGTCAATGGCACCTTCACATCCATGGCCTTATGTATCTTCGACGCCAACATGATGGCCTTCAACGAATGTCCGCCCAACTGAAAAAAATTATCATCGATGCCGATTCGATCGGCCTCAAGGATTTCCTGCCACAATTCTACCTGTTTCTTCTCTATCCGATCCCTGGGCTCCACAAAGCCTGCCACCCTATTTCCGGATTCTGGCTCAGGCAATAATTTCCTATTTAATTTTCCATTGGGGGTGAGGGGAATTTTTTCCAACTGGACTACATGCGATGGTATCATGTAATCCGGGAGAGTTTCCGACAGGTATTCTTTTAATTCCGACAAGTTGATCCCATCGTCAACGGAATTCAATACAATATAAGCGCACAAGTACTTATCGCCGGAGAGATGCTGCCGAAGGATAATCACTGCTTCTTTTATCGCTTGATGAGCAAATAACCGGTTCTCTATTTCTCCCAATTCGATGCGATATCCCCGGATTTTGATCTGGCTATCGATCCGCCCCAGGAACTCCACAGTTCCCCCAGCTAACCACCTTGCCATATCACCGGTACGATACATCTGTTCCCCACCAATATAGGGATGCGCCACAAACTTTTCAACGGTTAATTCTGGATGGTTCAAATAGCCTCTCACCACACCTGTACCGGAAACACACAACTCTCCTGAAACACCCACAGCCACCATGTTTAACCTTTTATCCAGGATGGATACCTTCATGTTCCCAATGGGATACCCAATGGTGGGCCTCTTTAGATAGTCTTCAAATGTACCGAAATCGATAAACCGCGCAACGCACCCGATGGTAGCTTCTGTTGGACCATAGTGATTCATTATTTGAATGTGCTCCCCAATGGCATGGCCCTTTTCTACATCTTTTAATTTTATCTCTTCTCCACCTAATACCACCAGCCGTAAACTGTGACTGTTTTCCCTCGTAAACTCCGAACTCTCAACAATCGCAGTAAACAGTGACGGAGTTAATTTTATATAACTTATCTCATTCTTAACAATGTAACTGATTAAATTCTCAGGAGATAAATAAGTTTCTTCCCGAAGTATATGGAGTTGACATCCCGTTAATATCGAGGGAAACACCGATGTATAACCCAAATCGAAACCAAAAGAAGATGTTAATACCGTTCTGTCCTTCTTTATTAAATCAACGTTATGGGTGAACCAACAGACATAGTTCACTAAATTCTCATGTTTTAAAAGTACCCCTTTTGGCTTACCCGTAGAACCTGAAGTATAAATCGTGTACACTAAATCTATAGGGCCACTTATAGACTCTAAATTCGTACCTTTTCCTTTATATATATCGATTTCCTCAATATTTATCAATTCGATTTCAAATGGAATCCTATGGATAAAAGATGCTTGAGTTAGTAATAATCTGGTTTCACTATCATTTATCATGTACTTTATTCGTTCATCAGGATGTTTGGGGGCCATAGGTAAATAGGTTCCTCCCGCCTTGAGTATTGCCATAATTCCGACGATCATTTCCAGTGAAGGTTCTGTCATGATGGCTGTAATAGTATCTGCACAAACTCCCTTTGCCCTCAATAGTCGCGCCAACTGGTTGGACATCCGGTTAAATTCACTATAGGTGAATTGGTGGTTCTCTCCCCTATGGAAAACGTCAAAACCTGTTCCCACTATGGCTATATCATCCGGTGTTTTAAATACCTGCTCTTCAAATAACTGATGAATTGCCTTATCTTCTTGATATTCATATTCCGTTACTGTATTATTAAAATCAATTAATAATCGTTGCTTCTCTTCTGTTGATAGTATGTCTATCTCGGATATGCTTCTACCCGAATTCTCCAGGATATCGAACACAATTCGCTTAAAATATCCAATAAATCGTTCGATTGTTTCTTTATTAAAAAGAGCTGTACTGTAAGTAATTGTAAAAGAAAGTTTATTATCTTGTTCTACACAGGTAAAGGTCATATCAAATTTCGATTTTTTATTCTCATGTGGGTATTCTTTTAACTTCAAATCCGGTATCTGCAATTCCTTCTTTTCCATGTTTTGCATCACCAACATGACATCAAACAATGGATTCCGACTTGTATCCCGATTCACTTCCACCAACTCCACCAGGTCTTCAAACGGATACTCCTGGTTTTCCTGTGCTTTCAAAGTTTTGTCCCTGATTTCTCTTAAAAATGCTTTAACTTTCTTCTCCCCTACAGGATAATTCCTCAACGCCAGCGTATTTATAAAGATTCCTATTACCTGTTCTAAATCCGGATGATTCCTGCCAGCTACTGGCGATCCCAACACTATATCTTCTTGGCCACTTACCTTTGCTAAAAAAATATTAAATAGTGATAATAAAACCATATAGAGGGTTGAGGCTTGCTCTAATGCTAAGGATTCTAATTGTTCTTTTTCTTTTCTCCCTATTTCAAACTCCTGGGTACTGCCCTCGAAGCTCTGGACCACCGGCCTCATAGAGTCTATTGGTAAATCAAGAACGGGTATTTCTCCTTCAAATTCCTTGAGCCAGTACGCTTCCTGCCGCCTGATCGACTCTTTCTCTTTTTTACTATTCTGCCACTCAGAGAAATCTTTATTCTGTATCCCTAGGGGGAATAACTCCTCTCCGCCGTACAGAGACATAAACTCTTTTATAAACACATCCATTGAGATGCCATCTGAAATGATATGATGCATATCCACCATCAAGACATGCCTTTCTTCTTCTATTTTTATCAATCCAACCCGTAACAGCGGCGCATAGGATAAATCGAACGGCTGGACGAAATGATGAATTTGTTCGATGAATGATTGGTTCGAATGATAATTTTCATCTTGCTTTCGCATGTCTTCACGCGCCTTCGCAGTCAAATCATAATATTCAATCTCAAATTCCACATCTTCGTGTATCTTTTGGACAGGTTCATCTGCAATCATATGGAAGGAGGTTCGTAAGCTTTCATGTCTTTGAATGAGTTTCCTGAATGTGTCTTCCAACTTTGCCTTTCCAAGAACACCTTCCAGGATAACTGCTAACGGCATATTATAGGCAGTGCTCTCCAGGTCCATCTGGTGCAAAAGATATAATCTTTTCTGGGCTGAATGTAAAGCATAGTAGTCCTTTTTTTCAACTTTTTCTATTGACACATATTTATCTTCTTTAGCTTTTATTATGAATTGGGATATGCCTCTAATTGAGGGTGTTTTAAAGATTTCAGCTATGGGGACTTTCACATTAAATGCTTTATGCATCTTAGCTATCAGAATAGTCGCCTTTAATGATTGCCCACCCCACTCAAAAAAGTTGCTGTTGATTCCTATTATATCTTTTTCTACGCCTAAAACTATAGACCACAATTCTGTTAGTTTCTCTTCAACTTCATTTCTAGGGGCGATATATCCCTCACCTGCTTTCAGCTCAGGGGCCGGTAATGCCCGACGGTCTATTTTTCCATTAGGCGTCAAGGGAATTTTCTCTATTTGCATAAAATAGGTAGGAATCATGTAATCAGGCAAATCATTTGAAAGGTATCCGCGCAATTCTGATATTTCAAATTCTATATTTGAGACGATATAAGCGCATATATATTTATCCCCGGTTCCTTCTACTCCTGCCAATACAACTGCCTCTCGAATATCATCATGGCTCAACAATTTACTTTCTATCTCTCCTAATTCTACCCTGAAACCTCTTATCTTGACCTGGTGGTCGATCCTGCCTAAAAATTCAAGATCCCCATCTGCCAGCCACCTGACCAGGTCTCCGGTGCAGTATAACCGCTCATTTGCAAAAAATGGATTTTCTAAAAATTTCTCTTTTGTTAATTCTACTTGATTCAAATACCCCCTCGCCACTCCTAATCCCGAGATATATAACTCACCACATATCCCTACTGGCAGCAACATCAAATCTTTGTCCAGCACAAATAATTTAATGTTATCTATAGGTCTGCCAATGGGCACTTTCTCAAGTCCCTTTGCCGTTGAACAGTTAAAATATGAAACATCTATAGTCGCTTCTGTAGGTCCGTATAAGTTTATCAGTTTTGCCTGATCTCTTTCTTTATATATATTATAAAATCTTTTGACCAGATCCGGTCCCAATGCCTCGCCACTGGCAAATACACGTTTTAAACTCCCCAGTCTTCTTAATATATCACTATTTTCAAAGAACCTAAGGAATATATTTAACATTGAGGGCACAAAATGAATAGTAGTGATTTGATGAGTACCTATCGCATTTACTATCTGCTCGGGGTCTTTCTCATCCCCAGGGTCCAACATACATACGGAAGCCCCTTGAAAGCTCCACCAGAATAATTCCCATACCGATACATCGAAAGTAAATGGTGTTTTCTGTAGTATAACGTCCTCTCGGCCAATCGGGTAGTTCTTCTGCATCCAGTGTAATCGATTCAATACTGATCTATGTTCGATCATCACACCCTTAGGTGTCCCCGTTGAACCAGAGGTATACATTAAATAAGCTATATCAGTGGGACTGGAATGCACAGGCATCTCTATATGTTCATAACCTTTCTTTGCCAGGTTTAGATTTTCAAAATTGATAACTTCGCATATAATATCAGTCTTCCCACTAAAGACGTTTCTTGTTAATAACAATTTCGCATTGCAATCTTGCAGAATAAATCGGGATCGTAACTCAGGCTTTTGAGGATCAAGAGGTAAATATGCGCCACCGCTTTTCAATATTGACATTATCCCCAATATCATTTCTACCGACCGTTCCACCATTATGCCAACTACCTCATTCGAGTGCACTCCTTTTGACCTCAATACTCTTGCTAATTTGTCCGACTGTTCGTTCAATTTTTTATATGATAACTGTAGAATATCTGGAGTAGTCACCAACCCTAAATCCCTTTCCGGAGCGACAACCGCAATACGATCCGGTGTCTTTTCTACCTGTTCTTCAAATAATGTATGGATTACCTCATCTCTCGGATATTCGGCTTTTGTATCATTGAACGCATACAATACCTGCCCCCTTTCTCCTTCAGATATGATTTCAATTCCCCTGATTTTTAGATCTTTATTATTTAGAATATCAAATACAATCTTCTTGAAATATCTAATGAATCTTCGTATCGTATCTTGCCTGAATAGTTTTGTACTGTATTCAACCGAAAAAAACAGACCATCTCTTTTTTCTTCACAATACAAAGTCAAATCAAACTTGGATATTTCGCTGTCATATGGATAGGGTTTTAATCTCAAGCCCGGAATCTCTATTTCCATAACATCTATATTTTGCAGCACAAACAAGGTATCGAAAAGCGGGTTCCGACTCAAATCCCTGTTGGTAACCACAGTCTCCACCAGTTCTTCATACTGATAATCCTCGTTTTCAAAGGCTCTTAAGAGATTTTCCTTGACATCTGTTAAAAAATCCCGAAACTTCTTCTGACCTGAGGTATCCGTGCGTACAGCCAGAGTGTTGACAAACATCCCGATAATATTCCCAAGATCAGGATGCCTCCTCCCGGCAACCGGGGTTCCTACGACAATATCCCCCTGGCTGCTCAGTTTTGAAAGAAAAAGAGTGAATGCTGCAAACAGAACCATATAAAGGGTTGATCCGGTTTCTAAGGCCAGTTGATTTAATCGCTCCATTTCTTCTTTTATTTCAAAGTTTATCCTTTCTCCTTCAAACTGCTGGACCGATGGTCTTACATAATCGGAAGGAAGATTTAATACGGGTATCTCCCCCTCAAATTGCTTTTGCCAATAAGCTTCTTGTTTCTTCATTTCTGCCGATGCTAACAGGCAGTTTTGCCAGTAGGAGAAATCCTTATACTGCAGCCGAAGCCCGGGGAGCGCTTCATCCTTATAAAATGTCATAAATTCTTCTGTAAAAATCCCTATGGAGACGCCATCAGAGATGATGTGATGCATGTCGAACATCAGGATATGCTTGTTTTCTTCTACTTTTATCAACCCCACCCGCAGCAGCGGCGGCTGGGAGAGGTCAAAAGGCCTTACGAAGCTCTTGATGACATGCCGAGATGAGACAGATAAATGGGGTGAATGCGTCGTTCCCTCCTCAACCTGAGTCCTTGTAAGCTTATAAAAATCTATTCCAAATGCCACCTCCTGGTGTATCTTTTGGACAGGTTCTTCATCGATAATTTCAAAGGATGTTCTCAAGCTTTCGTTTCGGTTGATCAATTCTCTAAAGGTCTTTTCCATGCGATCTTTTTCCAATTCACCTTCCAATATCATTACTACTGGCAAATTGTAAGTGATATGAATTTGGATCGGGTCCATTTGATGGATCACAAAGAGTCGCTTCTGGGCAGAAGAGAGTGGATAATACTCTTTCAATTCTACGGGTTTGAGGGATGAATAAATACTCTCTCTGGTTTTTTCTATATAGTCAGAGATGCCTTTGACCGTCGGAATTTTAAATAACTCTGCAATGGGAATTTCCACTGAAAACGCTTTATGGATTCGACCCACCAGACCCGCAGCTTTCAGGGAATGTCCACCCAACTGGAAAAAATTATCATGAATACCAATTTCCTTCCTGTCTACTGCCAATACGTCAGACCATAGGTTGACCAATATTTTTTCCCTTTCATTCTGAGGCGGTACATAGTCTCTTCCAGAGGTCAAATCTGGTTCAGGGAGGGCCTTGCGGTCCACTTTGCCGTTGGGATTTAATGGCATTTTTTCCAGCAATACAAAATAGGCGGGCACCATATAGTCTGGCAATTCTGCCGCCAAATATTCTCGCAGCTCAGCTACCTGCATGGCGTCACCTGTATGAGGAACAACATACGCACAAAGATACTTATCGCCGCCCTCTCCCTCCCGGGCCAAAACAACGCTCTCTTTGACATTCGGGTGACTCAGCAATTGGCTCTCAATTTCTCCCAGTTCGATGCGGAAGCCCCTGACCTTTACCTGATGGTCGATGCGACCCAAAAATTCGACATCTCCCTCCGGCAGCCACTTGACCAGGTCACCGGTGCGATACAGCAATCTCTCCGGTTCACCCGCAACAAACGAATGCTTTATAAACTTTTGATCCGTCAGATCTCTATCATTGACATACCCAATGCCAACCCCTTCGCCGCCAATGAACAACTCACCGGGAATTCCCACTGGCAGCGGCTGAAGATTCTTATCCGGGATATACAATTGAACATTATATACCGGTTTCCCCAGAGGGATGGTCTCTTCCAAGAATCTCCTGGGCTCTTTAATGATATAGGAATTACAGATATCGGTACATTCGGTGGGACCGTAGGTATTTACGATTTCCGCATTACAATCTTCCGATTCCAACCAGTTGATCAATGTCGATAATGAAATGGGCTCCCCTCCCAGGAAGACATAACGTAATGAGGATAACCGTTTCTCCTCTCCAGCTTCGTCATATTCCACCAGCTTATAAAACATACTGGGCGTGCAATTGATCCACGTGACACGATTATCACGAATTCCCCTCAAAAGAGATCGAGGCTCAAAGTAATTGAACTTCGGCAGGCATAGGGCCCCCCCTGTGATCAAAGAGGCATACAGGTTCTTCTGGGTCAAATCAAAGCTCGTTGAGGTTAACAACAAATTACGGTCATCTTCATTGATCCCGAATTCAGTCACAAACCAATGGAGCAGATTCATGAAGCCGCGATGGTAGACACCCGCACCTTTAGGCTTTCCTGTGGAACCAGAGGTAAAGATAATATAGATTAAATCTCCAGGCCCACTGATGGGTTCCAGATTTTCCACAGGCTGTTCTTGCAGTACCTCTGTCAGTTTATCCATGAGCAGGACTTCTTGCTGCTGGTGTTGTGAAAGGCGAGGAAGTGATTTTTCCCCAATTAACTTGCGGGTCGTTAAAAGAAGGTAAGCCCCGGAATTATCCAGCATCGAGATAATCCGATTTTCCGGGTACTCAGGGTCAATTGGTAAATAAGCACCACCGGCTTTTAATATAGCAAATATTCCCACCAACATCTCAACGGAACGTTCTATCATTATGCCAGCAGCAACATTGGTTTTTAAACCCCGCGATCTCAATATCCGTGCCAATTGGTTGGACCTCTCATTCAATTCCCGGTAGGTGACCCGCTGCCCCCCAGTTTCCGCTCCCAAATCGCTGGTCTCAGTATAAGCACCCCATATCCCAATGCGTTCAGGAATGCGCGCCACCTGCTCCTCAAATACCTGGTAAATGGTCTTGTCTTCAGGATAGGAAACCGACGTATCATTAAAATCGTACAATATCTGGTGCTTTTCCTCTTCTGAGATAATCTCTATTTCCGATATTTTCTTATAAGGATCTTCCAGGATTTCTGCATTTACTTTTTTAAAATATCGAATGAACCGTTGGATGGTCTCTTGCTTAAAAAGTGCAGTATTGTATTCCAATTTAAAGACATGGGTATCTTTTTCTTCACAATACAATGTCATATCAAACTTTGAGGTCCGATTTTCCCCTAGCTCCGGGATGACCGTTAAACTGGGAATCTCTATTTTCGGTAGATCCATATTCTGCATCACAAACATCACATCAAAGAGCGGATTACGCCCCGTGTCCCTGGCCGTGATGATTTTCTCTACCAATTCTTCATACTGGTATTCCTGACTTTCAAAGGCCTGTAACGCATTGGCTTTTACCCCGGCTAAAAATTCGAGAAATCGCTTTTCTCCCGAGGGGAAACTTCGCAAAACCAGGGTGTTTATAAACAATCCAATCAAACCTTCCAGGTCATGGTGCAGCCGCCCGGCAATGGGACTGCCTACCACGATATTTTCCTGACCACTGAGCTTTGAGAGAAATACATTGAAGGTACTTAATAACACCATATAAAGTGTCGTATCCTCTCTCAAGGAAAGCAAAATTAGATTTTCCTCTTCCTGCTCTCTAATTTCAAACGTTATCGTTTTTCCATCAAAACTCGGCACCGCAGGTCTTGCATAATCCGATGGTATATTCAATACCTCTTCTTCCCCTCCTATCTCGTCACTCACCGTCTCCCAGGTTCCCCCATCTCTTTGTCTCCTCTCTTGCATCCAATTTACATATTCTTTGTATTGAATAGGGAGTGGCGGCAGCTCTTGGCCATCATACAAGGCCAGGAATTCTTTGATGAAAATGCTTATGGAAACACCATCAGAAACGATGTGATGCATATCAAACATTAAAAAATATTTTTCTGCCTCAACTTGTATAAATCCCAATCGTAACAACGGTGGAGAGCTTAAATCAAAGGGTCTTACAAAATTCCTGATAATTTTCTCTCTTTCATTATCTTTAACATCATCCTTCATCCTCTCCAACTCATAATATTCAGCGGTAAATGTAATTTCGCTGCAAGAATGGATTTTCTGAACCCCCTCCCCCTCCACCAATAAAAATGACGTCCGTAAACTTTCATGCCGATAAATAAGTTGTTTGAACGTTCTTTCAATTTTTTCCTTTAATAGAACGCCTTCTAATATTATTACTTCCGGTATATTGTAACTGATATTATCAGGTTCAATCTGCTGAAAGACAAAGAATCGTTTCTGTGGTGAGGAGAGCGGATAATATTCTTTTTCTTCCACAAGGGGTATCGATAGATGAATGTGCTTCTCTTTCTTTTGGATATAATGAGACAGACCTCTAATTGTAGGGACTTGAAATAATTCCGAGAGTGGAATTTCTATATCGCATTTTTTATGGATTCGGGTCATCACACTGGTGGCTTTTAATGAATGACCACCCAATTCAAAGAAATTGTCATCGATACCGATTCGGTCTTTTTCAATTGTCAGTACTTCGGACCATATCTCGACCAGTATCTCTTCTTTTTCATTTCGCGGTGCGATATATTCTTTTGTTGATGTGATCTCCGGTGCAGGAAGCGATTTTCGATCTATTTTCCCGGTGGCGGTTAATGGCATCTCCGATAAAGCGACAAAATGAGCTGGTACCATGTACTCGGGCAATTTCTCCATCAAGTAGTTCCTTAATCGATGGGGATCGAAGGAACCGGATGAATGAGGCACAATATAGGCACAGAGAAAATGATCCCCGATTTTATCCGACATTGCCGTGACCACTGCTTCCTTTATTTCATCATTGTTCAATAATTGATTCTCGATCTCCCCCAATTCAATACGAAAACCCCTTATTTTTACTTGCCGATCAATCCTGTCTAAGAATTCGATATTGCCGTCAGGCAGCCACCGCGCCAGATCGCCAGTGCGATAAAGAGAGGTAGAGGGGTAGAGGGGCAGAGAGGTAAATGAATATTTTCCTACCCTCTTTTTCAATCCTTTTTTATCATGGTCATCCTGGTAATCCTGAAAATCCTGGTTAAATTTTTCTACTGTTAATTCCGGGTTGTTCAAGTAACCCCTGGCAACACCAACACCCATGATGCACAGTTCACCGGGAATACCAACTCCCTGAAGATGATTATCCATATCCAGAATATAGAGTCTTAAATTGTAAAGCGGTTTTCCGATGGGAATGACACTGGTGCTATCCCATTGAGACAGCGAGTACCCACTGGCGTAAACCGTGGCTTCTGTGGGACCGTATAAATTCTCTATAGGAATATGAGCATCTAAAGCTTTTAATTTATGGACCAATTCCGGCAGCAGGGCTTCACCAGCCAGGAATATATATTTCAGGCTGGATATTTTACCGATGTTCTCCCGGTTTAACCAATCCACGAAACCATTAAACTGGGAGGGAACAAAATTGATATGGGTGATACCTGAGCGGTCAATGGCATCCACTATCTTTTGTGGATCTTTTTCATCATTTTTTCCCAGTATGACCAGTTTACCTCCACCCATGAACCATCCAAAGAGTTCGGTTACAGAAACATCAAAAAGATATGAGGTTTTTAACAAATAAACATCAGATTCTGTAAAGGGATACATTTCGTTTAACTGACATAACAGGTTAACCACAGAACCATGCTCGATGGTGACTCCTTTGGGCTGCCCGGTGGAGCCTGAGGTATAGATGACATAAGCAAGACTTCGGTGAGTGGGTGAGTCGGTGAGTGAGTGAGTTGGAATGTAATCACTTCGTTGTATGAGTGAGTGAAATGGCGTGAGTGGGTTTAGATCAATCCCCTCACTCACCTCTTTGACCAATATACATGCATTGCTGTCTTTCAAAATATAGTGTTTCCTTTCTTTTGGGTATTGAGGATCAATGGGTAGGTAAGCGCCGCCTGATTTTAATATTCCCAATATGCCGATTACCATTTCCAGGGAACGCTCTACCATAATAGCCACAATACCATCAGGTTTAACACCTTTTTCTCTTAACAGACGTGACAATCGGTTGGCTCTCTCATTCAATTCCCTATAGGTTATGGACATTGTACCAATTCCGACCCTTTCCTCCATGCTCCACGCTCCATGCTCCATGCTAATCACGGCGATCTTATTGCCCACCCTCTCTACCTGTTCCTCAAATAATTGATGGATCGTCTTATTATGGGGATAATCGGCCTCTGTTGTGTTAAAATTTACCAATATCTCTCTCTTCTCCTGGGGAGAGATTATCTCTATACCGGTAATGGCCTGCCCTGGATTTTCTGTAACATTTTTTATGACAGAAATATAATGAAAAGCCAATCGTTCGATGGCATTCTTTTCAAATAACTCATCCTGAAAATAAACATTGAGCACCATATCATCATCAGCAGTCAATGTTATGCCAACGGTTAAATCATAGTGCGTCCGTTCAAAAATCGAATAGGAATCAAGGGATAATGGAGCATCCTCCTGCTTCAACCGAAGGTCCAGGGGATAATTTTCGATGATCAGAACCGTATCAAAGAGTTCCTCACGACTGCCAATATCACTATATTCTTTTATATTCACCAATGAAGAGTTCTCATAATCCTCTCGTACCTGTAATGTTTGGTTTATCCTGCATAAAAAATCAAGGATCTTTTCATTGGAATGATTCTCTATCCGTATCCGCAGCGGTAGGGTATTGATAAATAAACCTACCATATCGTCGATTCCTTTTATTGGTGCCCTTCTCCCAGACACGGTGGTACCAAAAATCACATCATCATTGCGATTATACTTTTGTAATAAAATTCCCCAACCGCTGTACAGCAATGCCGCCAAAGTTATTTTATATTTCTTAACAAAACGCTCCAGTTTTTCCCTGGTATCTTTATCAACCCTGATTTGAAAATTCTCTGAACTGCTGGTTGCTTTCCCTCTCTCTTTCTCTTTACCTTTTCTTCTCTTTATTGAAAATTCTGACGGTGTATCAAAACCCTTCAGGTAAGCTTTCCAAAACGTTTCTTCTTTATCTTTTCTATCCCGCTCTCGGTTCCATCGGATAAATTCTTTAAATTTTGTCTTTAAGGGCTTTACCAGGTTTTTTTTATTAAACACATCCGTATATGCGGTAACAAACTCTCTGAGAATAATCCCGGTGCTCCAACCATCGTATAAAATATGATGATTGCTGATAATCATCTCATATTTATCTTCTTCAACTCTACATAACGATACGCGGAATGGGACTTCCCGCAAATCGAACCTCTCCTTCCTATCGTTCACCTTTATCTCTTCAATACGCCCTGTTTTTTCCCCTATATCTACGGTTGAAAAATCATGGTACCTTAGGGTGAGTGTGTGTTTTTTCAATATTAGCTGTGTCGGACTTTTTAGTTTTTCCCACCGAAATACGGTGCGTAACACTTCATTGGTCTCTATTACAAAATTCCAGGCTTGTTCAAAACAATCGATATCAATTTTCCCCGATATCTTCAGATTGAGTTGTTCAAAATAGTGGTGTTTTTCCGGTTCCTTCAAATAATGAAAGAGCATCCCTTCTTGCATTGGGGCTAACGCAAGGATATCTTCAATACTTTTCCTATTCAATTCTTTCATTCTAGTCCCATATCCATACTCACTACTCCATATTTTCCTTTTTTGCATCAAAGCCCCCCGGCTGGTTTTTTTCTTTATCTGTTGGTTATAGTCATTAATTATCAACAACAATCATCAACGTTTATTAGGTGTAAGCTCCCGCCTCTGATGATTAGCCTTAAAAATCAACAAATCGTTTAATTCGTAAATTAAACGCATGTATTATCTAAGTTATTTTATACAACTTAAATTATTTATATAACATACTTACCAGGCTTTTTAAATACACAAAATTGTTGCATTTTTTTTTAGAAAGCTTAGAAATAAATTATATTTTACCTTTTAAACATTACAGTTTTTTTATTTTTTTTAAAAATAGAGTTTTCATAATCTCTCAACGATTTTAATTATCGGCTGAAATAAAATTTATACATTCATTTCAGCATTTTTTTGTAAAAATTTTAGTATAAGTTTTGTGCGCAACAATTTTTGTTATACCTGGCTAAAATAGACCTCGCCTCAGCCGGTTGAGATGCATCGCTTGTTTCACAAGAAGCAAGGTCTCAAAAAAACAGGGTCATTTATGACTCCAGGTTGGTAAAAAATGAGTATGAAAAGTGGGGATTGAGAGAATCGAAGATTAAATGCCTAATAACGTTGGCCTATTTATTGCTAACATTATTTTCCGGATAGATAGGCTCACCCATTTTATTCACGGCCTGGTCAAAGGTTTTTGCGAAGTCGGAGACATAAGGGCTTTTAAAGATTGAAAGATGGTCGCCTGAGATTGCATAAAATTGTATTGGTGCCCGGGTGTATTTCTTCCAATGTTTCACTTTCAGTTGCCAGGATTGACTGGCTTTGAAATAATGCACAGGCGCATTTATCTTGCCGAGAGGGATATAATTCTCTACTACATATGTCAATGTCCTCCCCATGTTCAGGTAGTAAATGCATTCCCGCACACTCAATCGCTGGAAATTGGGTAATACCTGTCTTCCAAACGTATTAATCTTTCGTTTAATCTCTTGATCATCTAAATCACAGTTTTCCAGGAAATCGACAATTTCAGGCCAGAAGCGCTCCATATTCTTTATATTCCTGGCTCTCTCTTCAATTTCAAGCTCCCTAATCAGGACTTTTTTGACACATTTCAATTCCGACTTTCGACTGAATTTTTTAGGGTAGACTTTTCCTACCAGCCATCGCCATATCGAGGGTGATTTCGTATCAATGAGTCCCAGGAAAGCGACCTGCGCTTTCTCATTTTCCAATTGTCTAACGATTTCAAAGGCAATGGCCCCACCAATAGACCATCCGGCAATAAAATAAGGGCCAGAACCAGGCGGTTGAATTTTTTTAATTTTTTCAATATACTTTTGAACTAAATCTTTAATGGTGCAATTTGGGGGGGTCAGATTCTCCAGGCGATTCGCCCGTATGCCCCAGTAGTTAAATGTATCACTTAAACGATTACAAAATTGAATATACCCTTCAACCTCCCCTGTTCCATCGTGAACCAGGAACAGATGCTTCGCACTGGTGTATCCAGGCTTTAACAGGACCAAATTATTATCACCTGCTGTAAAGTCGCCGATTTCCACCCTCCTGATATATTCACTTAGTGATTTGATGAAGGGAGTTTTGAATATCTCAACCAGGGGTATATTTATATTCAATGTTTCACGTATTTTTGAAGCCAGGATAGTGGCTTTTAAAGAATGTCCACCTCGTTTAAAGAAATTGTCCTTCATGCTGATAGTCTCTTTTGCAATTCCCAGTACTTCAGACCATATCTCTGCCAATTTTTCTTCAATTTCATTCGTTGGTGCTGTATATTCCTCCCCGCACTTTACCACGGGTAGGGGTAATGCGTTGCGGTGGATTTTTCCATTGAAGGTTAGCGGTATCTTCTCTAACTCTACAAAATACGTGGGTATCATATAATCCGGCAGTGATTGTGATAAATACTCCCTTAATTTTTCCGAAAGCGAGGAGGTTTTATCATAGTCAAACGATAGTACATCAACATCGTCGGGTATGTTGGGTACGATATAGGCGCAGAGATATTTATCATCTGATTCATCTGTTTGGATTAAAACCACTGTCTCCTTGACTTCTGGATGTTTCAATAATTGATGCTCGATCTCTCCCAATTCAATGCGGTATCCCCTGATTTTTACCTGCTGATCAATGCGTCCTAAAAACTCTATATTGTCGTTGGGAAGCCATCGTGCAAGGTCACCAGTGCGATAAAGAGAGGTAGAGGGGTAGAGGGGTAGAGAGGTAAAAGAATATTTTCTCGTGCTCTTTTTCAATCCTTTTACATCCTGGTCATCCTGAAAATCCTGTAAATCCTGGTCAAATTTTTCTGCAGTTAACTCCGGGTTATTCAAATAGCCTCGGGTGACACCATCCCCCGATATGCACAACTCACCCGGTACTCCCAAAGGTACCAATTGATTATGTCCATCAACAATATAACATCTATAATTCCCTATGGGCTTACCAATGGGGATGCTCAATCGACCCACTTCAAAATCTTTATCCCTAGCACTATTGCGATACCTATAAAATGTTGCACAAACAGTTGTTTCTGTTGGACCATAGGTATTATACACGCTTCCATATTTACAAAGATTTTCCACATATTCTGCTTTTAACGTATCTCCACCGCTTATGAACAATTTCATATCCCTGGCTATTGGAAAACGTTTATTTAACTCATTTAACACCAATGGTGAGCAATCGACGATATTCACATGATACTTCACAATACATTCAGTCAATATATTCATATCCATTATTTCAAATTTCCCAGGGATAACCATTTTGCCTCCCGTTAATAAAATGGGATATACTTCTTCCACAAATGCATCGAAAGTATAAGAGGCTTGTTGAAGGATTATATCGTCTGAGGTTAACTCAAACTCCTGGAGAAAGGCCAAAACATAGTTGGTAACATTTTTATGTTCAACCAAAACTCCTTTGGGATTTCCTGTTGATCCTGATGTATAAATGACATAAGCAAGGTCTTCCCTGGTATTTATCTTTTTTGGATTAGATCGGTTTCCTTCACCATCAGCCAACACATCCAAATTTATGATTTTTTCGGAAAATTTCAATTCAACATCTGTTAAATTGTTTCCATCTACCAGCACTATTTCCGATTGGCTCTCGTTCAGAATATATTCGATCCTATCTTCAGGGTATCCCGGGTCAATGGGTAAATAGGCCCCTCCAGCTTTTAAAACGCCTAAAACACCAATAATCATCTCCACAGAACGTTTAAGCATCAGGGATACAATGCTGCCGGACCTTATTCCTTTCTTCCTCAATAAGAATGCCAATTGATTGGATTTTTCATTCAATTCCCGATAGGTCATTGACATTGCACCAATCCCGGCCCTTCTTTCCATGCTCCATGCTCTATGTTCCATGCTGATTATGGCGATTTTATCGCCCGGCCTCTCTACCTGTTTTTCAAATAACTCCTGTACGGTGATATCCATTGGATATTGCATATCCATATCCGTATCATTGAACTCCATTAACAATTGCCTTTTCTCTTCGACTGTTAATATGTCTATCTCTGATATCTTTTTCTCCCCATTGTTAATAAACGAATCGGATATCTCCTTGAAATATCCAATAAATCTTTCAATTGTCGCTCGTTTAAACAGTTTTGTACTGTATTGAACGATGAATAACAGTTTTTCACCCACACCCACATCAAGACTCAAATCAAATTTTGATATATTGCGTTCATATTTCGTCGAGTGTCGATTAGCGGCATCGCCATCAGCATCCTTTTTTCTTTCTAAGTTTCCCTCGAGATCTACTGTCACATCCCGCAAAGAAAACATAACATTAAATAACGGGTTCCGGCTGATGTCCCTGGAGATTTCTATCTTTTCCACCAACTCTTCGAATGGGTACTCCTGGTTCTCAAAAGCTTCCAATGACCTCTCCTTCACTTCTGCTAGAAATTCTTTGAAGCCTTTCTCACCTTCCGGAAAATTCCGAAGCGCCAGTGTATTCACAAACATCCCAATAATACCCTGTAAATCTGCATGTCTCCGTCCTACAACTGGAGTACCGATAACGATATCTTCCTGACCACTGAGTTTATAGAGCAGAATATTAAAAAAAGTTAGCAGTACCATATACAACGTAAACCCCTCATGCATTGCCAGTTGTTTTAAGGCATTCGTTTCCTCAGGCCCCATTTCAAAATCCAGGGTGGTGCCTTCAAAACTGGGTTCTGATTGTCTCATATAGTCCGCAGGTAGGTTCAAAATCGGGGCATCCTCTGCAAACTGTTTCAGCCAGTACACTCCCTGCCTATTGATTCTTTCCTTTTCCTTTTCTTTATTTTGCCATTCGGAAAAATCTTTGTACTGGATTCGTAAGGGGTGTAACAATTCCTCATTATATAGTGCCATAAAATCCTGTATCAGTATTTGTTGAGAGACACCATCGGAAATAATGTGATGCATGTCTATTATGAGTAAATATTTTGCATCTCCTATTTTTATTAATCCCACACGCATCAGCGGCGGCTGCGATAGGTCAAAGGGGCGTACAAAATGATGAATTTGTTCGATGAATGATGAATGATGAATGATGAATGATTGGGGCTGGTTCGAATGATGAATTTCATTTTCACTTCGCGTGTCTTCGCGTGTCTTCGCGGTTAAATCATAATAGTCGATTTCAAACTCCACTTTATCATGTATGCGCTGGGACGGTTCATCGCCAATCATATGAAAGGATGTTCGTAAGCTCTCATGGCGGTTGATCAATTTTATAAAGGTCTCTTCAAATTTTACCAGGTCTGGTTCTTCTTCCAGTGGAATGGCTTTCGGCATATTATAAGCGGTACCCTCCAGATCCATCTGGTTTAGTATATATAACCGTTTCTGGGCAGAAGACAACACATAATAGTCTTTTCCTTCCGCAGGCTCTATGGATGCATATCTCTCCTCTGCTGTACTTCTTATATATTCTGCCAATCCTCGAATGGTGGGACTCTTAAATATTTCTGCCAATGGGAGTTTTACATTCAGCTCTTTGTGTATCTTCGATACCAGGATGGTGGCTTTTAAGGAATGTCCGCCTAATTCAAAGAAATTATCATCGATTCCTATTAACAAGTTCCCAACCGGAGTCACAGGCGAGCCCAATACTTCCGACCATAGGACTACCAATTTTACTTCAGTTTCATTTCTGGGGGCTATATATCTCTCCCCTGGTTTAAATTCCGGTGCGGGTAATGCTTTGCGGTCTATTTTTCCATTAGGAGTCAGTGGTATCTCTTCTATTTGCACAAAATAGGATGGGATCATATAATCTGGCAAAGATTGAGATAAATATTTTCGTAATTCGTTTACATCTATGTCCGTAGAAGTAACGATGTAGGCGCACAAATACTTATCTCCTGGGCTATCATACCTGGCGATAACGACTGTCTCTTTGACTTTCGAGTGACTCAGCAGTCGATTCTCGATCTCACCCAACTCGATTCTAAAACCTCTTATCTTTACCTGCTGGTCGATTCTACCTAAAAATTCAATATTACCGTCTGGCAACCACTCTACTAAATCACCGGTCCGGTACAACTGTTTTCCTGCTGCAAATGGATCGATGATAAATTTTTCTGATGTCTCTTCCACCTGATTGAGAAAGCCCCTGCCTAAACCCTCTCCGCCTATATATAATTCTCCTTGAACTCCTTTCACCTGCGGTTCCATGTAATTGCCCAATATATATGCCCTTACATTGGACAGTGGTTTTCCTATGGGTATTCGCGGGATGAGAGGAAATCCTTTTATGGCTTCTTCAATGACTCTGTATGAGGTGGTTACATCGCAGCATTCGGTGGGACCGTAAACATTTATTAGTGTGATACCATCCCCTTTCCGTTTAAGGTTAACTGTCTCGATCAATTGCTTACTAATCTCCAGGTCCAGTTGGTCGCCCCCAATGAGGAATATCCGTACCGGGAAATCATTGGCCAGTGCTGTTTTATAATACAGCATCATACTCAGATGCATGGGTGTGCCATCTGAAACATATATCTCTTTCTCTTTATAATAGCGAAGGAGTTTCTCCCCATCCAACCTTGCCCCCTCCGGTACAATGATCAGACAATGCCCCAAAAGCAGCGATGCAAATATCTGCTTTACTGATGCATCAAATACATAGGGGGAGAGCAACGATACGTTTACTGGACGTGTGGTATTGGTAATAAAATTGTACACCACCTCCTTTAATCCCATCACCAGGTTAATAACACTCTTATGCTCAATCATAACGGCTTTCGGGTTTCCCGTTGTACCAGAGGTATAGATCACATAGGCAAGCGAGGTGCTTGCCAGGCTCGCACGGCGCATGGCGCCCCATGCGGGATACCTATCAAGTGACGCCTGGCATGAACGTTCCGAAATCACTGCGGACTTCATATTGCTTTCAAGGTATACAATTTCCTTTTTTAAGGCTATTTTTTTGGACAAAAACCGGGTGGTTAGACATATCTCTGCATTAGTGTCCTGGAGCATATAATTTATCCGTTCTTTCGGGTAACCAGGATCTATGGGCATATATGCACTGCCTGCTTTCAAAATGGCCATAATTCCCAATATCATCTCTATGGACCGATCGATCATCAGACCCACGATACTATCCGGCCTGATGCCTTTAACTCTTAACATACGACTCAATTTATCGATAGATGCATTCAGTTGCCTGTAAGTTAATTGATCATTTCTAAATACCACTGCCAGTTGGTCCGGCCTTTTCTCTACTTGTTCATCAAATAATTGATGAATGGTCTTGTTTTTGGGATAATCTACGGCTGTATCATTAAAATCATATATGACCTGCTGCTTTTCTTCCTCAGACATGACCTCTATTTGAGACAACTTCATATTTATATGGCTCTGGCTGGTCACTGCCGATATAATCCTTTTAATAAAACGGATCAATCGTTCAGCGGTCTCTTTTTTAAAAAGCGTTGTATTGAAGTTCAATCGGTAAAATAGACCCTCTGGCGACTCCATGGCAGCTAATGTCATATCGAATTTGGATGAGGTGTCTTCATTGAGAGAGAGGGCCGCAGTGGGTGCCAGCATGTCGTCATGGTATGAAGTCGGGGGGGGTGTATTGACTGGATCAGCATCAACGTTTGTCTGCGTAAACATGACGTCGAACAGTGGGTTTCGACTGACATCCCGGTTAACTGCCACTTGCTCCACCAGGTCTTCAAACTGGTATTCCTGGTTCTCAAATGCTTCCAATACTCGTTCTTTTACTTCATCGAGAAAGCCCCCAATAGTTTTCTCTCCTGTGGGGAAATTCCGCAATGCAAGGGCATTGACAAACATTCCAATGATCTTCTCTAAATCCGCATGCCGGCGTCCTGCAATGGGAGAGCCAACAATAATATCTTCCTGGCCCGAAAGCCTGGACAAGAAAACATAGGAAACCGACAGTAGTACCATATAAAGGGTCGAACCGTGGGCCAGTGCCAGTGCTTTTAATGCTTCCCTCTCGTGAGCAGGCACCTCAAATATCAACGAACTCCCTTCAAATCGCTGAATCGCGGGTCTACCATAATCTGTCGGTAGGTTCAGTACGGGTATTTCCCCGGAAAACTCTTTCAACCAGTACGATTCCTGGTCTCTTATGCGCTCCTTTTCCTTCTCACGATTCTGCCATTGGGTAAAATCTTTATACTGGATTCGTAAGGGCAGTAACGGTTCCTCATTATATAGTGTCATAAAATCCTGTATCAGTATTTGGTGGGAGACACCATCGGAAATGATGTGATGGATATCTACCAGTAAAAGGTGTTCACTTTCTTCTATTCTTACCACCCTTACCCGCAGCAGCGGTGCCTGTGAGAGGTCAAAGGGACGTACAAAATGATGAATGATTGGTGCGAGTGTAGAATGATGAATTCTACTTTCCCTTCGCGTCTCTTCGCGTGTCTTCGCGGTTAAATCATAATAGTCGATTTGAAAATCCACTTTATCATGTATTCTCTGGACTGGTTCATCGCCAACCATATGAAAAGATGTGCGGAAGCTTTCATGGCGATTTATCAATTTTACGAAAATATCTGCAAATTTTTCCAGGTCTGGTTCTTTTTCCAGGGGAATGACATCCGGCATATTATAGGCAGTACTTTCAAGGTCCATCTGGTGTAAAATATATACCCGTCTCTGGGCAGAAGATAACGCATGGTATTCCTTTCCTTCCACAGGCTCTATGGATGCATATCTATCCTCTGCGATACTTTTTATATATTCTGCCAGTCCTCGAATGGTGGGAACGTTAAATATTTCCGCCAGCGGGACTTTGACATTTAGTTCTTTATGTATCTTCGATACCATGACAGTGGCTTTTAATGAATGTCCACCCAATTCAAAGAAATTATCATCGATTCCTATTAACAGTTCCTCTACCGAACTCGCAGGGGGTCTTAATACATCGAGCCATATCTCTGCCAGTTTTTCTTCTATTTCATTACCCGGTGCTACATATTCCTCCTCCCCTTTTACAGCGGGCCAGGGCAATGCGTTTCGATCGATTTTTCCATTGGGGGTCAGTGGTATCTTATCTAACTCCACAAAATAGGTGGGTATCATATAATCCGGCAGTGATTGTGATAAATGCTTTCTTAATTTTACCGAAATCGATGATATTTTGTCAAAATCAAACGACTGGTCATCAACATCGCCGGGTACGTTGGGTACGATATAGGCACAGAGATATTTATCATCGGATTCATCTGTTTGGATTAAAACCACTGTCTCTTTGACTTCAGGATGCTTCATTAATCGATGCTCGATCTCTCCCAATTCAATGCGGTATCCCCTGATTTTTACCTGGTGGTCAATGCGTCCTAAAAACTCTATATTGTCGTTGGGAAGCCATCGTGCAAGGTCACCAGTGCGATAAAGAGAGGTAGAGGGGTAGAGGGGTAGAGAGGTAAATGAATATTTTCCTTTGCTCTTTTTCAATCCTTTTTCATCCTGGTCATCCTGTAAATCCTGGTTGAATTTTTCTGCGGTTAACTCCGGGTTATTCAAATAGCCGCGGGTGACACCATCCCCCGATATGCACAACTCTCCCGGTACACCTAAAGGTACCAATTGATTATGTCCATCAACGATATAAGCTCTATAATTCCCTATGGGCTTACCAATGGGGATGCTCGATCGACCCACTTCAAAATCCTTATCTCTATCCTTATCACCATACCTATAAAATGTTGAACAAACGGTTGTTTCTGTTGGACCATAGGTATTATACACGCTTCCATATTTACAAAGATTTTCCACATATTCTGCTTTTAACGTATCTCCACCGCTTATAAACAATTTTATATCCCTGGCTATTGGAAAACGTTTATTTAGCTCATTTAACACCAATGGTGAACAATCGATGATATTCACATGATACTTCACAATAAATCCAGTTAATATATCCATATCCATTATTTCAAATTTCCCAGGGATAACAATTTTGCCTCCCGTTAATAAAATGGGATAAATTTCTTCCACAAATGCGTCAAAGGTGTAAGAGGATTGTTGAAGGATGGTATCGTCTGAGGTTAACTCAAACTCCTGGAGAAAAGCCAAAACATAATTGGTCACATTTTTATGTTCAACCAAAACTCCTTTGGGATTTCCTGTTGATCCTGATGTATAAATGACATAGGCAAGGTCTTTATTGGTGTTTATCTTTCTTGGGTTTGATCGGTTCCCTTCACAATCAGCCAATACATCCAGACTTATGGTTTTCCCGGGGAATTTAATATCTTTTAATATATCTCTATCTACAAGCACTAATTCCGATCGGCTCTCGTTCAGAATATATTCGATCCTATCCTCCGGGTATTCCAGGTCAATGGGTAAATAGGCTCCTCCTGCTTTTAAAACGCCTAAAACACCAATAATCATCTCCACAGAACGCTTGAGCATCAGGGATACAATGCTGTCGGGCCTTATTCCTCTTTTCCTCAATAAGAATGCCAATTGATTGGATTTTCCATTCAATTCCCGATAGGTCATTGATATTGCACCAATCCCGGCCCTTCTCTCCATGCTCCATGCTCCATGCTCCATGCTAATTATGGCGATTTTATCGCCCGCCCTCTCTACCTGTTTTTCAAATAATTCCTGTACGGTGATATCCAATGGATATTGCCTATCCATATCCGTATCATTAAACTCAATTAACAACTGCCTTTTCTCTTCGACTGTTAATAGGTCTATTTCTGATATTTTTTTCTCCCCATTGTTAATCAGCGAGTAGAAAATCTCCTTGAAATATCTAACATATTTTTCGACTGTTGCTCGTTTAAACAGTTTTGTACTGTATTCAACGATGAATAATAGTTTTTCACCCACTGCTACGTCAAGACTCAAATCAAACTTCGATATATTGCCTTCATATTTATATTTATTTTTATTCGATGGTTGATTAACGATATCCTCTTCTCTTTCTAAGTTTTCCTCAATATCTACTTTAATATCATGCAAAGAAAACATAACATTAAATAACGGGTTCCGGCTGATGTCCCTGTCGATTTCTATCTTTTCCACCAACTCTTCAAATGGGTACTCCTGGTTCTCAAAGGCCTCCAAGGCCCTCTCCTTCACTTCTGCCAGAAATTCTTTGAAGCCCTTCTCACCTCCCGGATAATTCCGAAGCGCCAGTGTGTTCACAAACATGCCAATAATACCCTGTAAATCTGCATGCCTCCGTCCCACAACCGGAGTACCGATAACGATGTCTTCCTGACCACTGAGTTTATAGAGCAGAATATAAAAAAAAGTGAGCAGGACCATATACAACGTAACACCCTCTTGCATTGCCAGTTGTTTTAAGGCTTTTATCTCTTCGCGTCCCATTTCAAAATCCAGGGTGGTACCTTCAAAACTCGGTTCTGATTGTCTCATATAATCTACAGGCAAGTTCAAAATCGGGACATCCTCTTCAAATTGTTTCAACCAGTATGCTTCCTGTCGATCACCATTTCCCTTTTCCGTCTCTTTATTTTGCCATTCTGAAAAATCCTTGTACTGGATTCGTAAGGGTCGTAACGGTTCCTCACTATATAGTGCCATAAAATCCTGTATCAGTATTTGTTGTGAGACGCCATCGGAAATGATGTGATGCATGTCTATCATGAGTAAATATTTTGCATCTCCTGTTTTTACCAATCCCACACGCAGCAGCGGCGGTTGAGAGAGGTCAAAGGGACGTACAAAATGATGAATGATGAGTGTAGAATGATGAATTCTACTTTCCCTTCGCGTGTCTTCGCGTGTCTTCGCGGTTAAATCATTATAGTCGATTTCAAACTCCACTTTATCATGTATGCGCTGGGACGGTTCATCGCCAATCATATGAAAGGATGTTCGTAAGCTTTCATGGCGGTTGATCAATTTTATGAAGGTCTCTTCAAATTTTACCAGGTCTGGTTCTTGTTCCAGGGGGATGGCATTCGGCATATTGTAAGCTGTGCCCTCCAGATCAATCTGGTGTAGAATATATAACCGCTTCTGAGCAGAAGACAACGCATAATATTCTTTTCCTTCCGCAGGCTCTATGGATGCATATCTCTCCTCTGCAGTACTTTTTATATATTCTGCCAACCCTCCAATGGTGGGACTCTTAAATATCTCCGCCAGGGGGACTTTTACATTCAGTTCTCTTTGTATCTTCGATACCAAAACAGTGGCTTTTAATGAATGTCCACCTAATTCAAAAAAATTGTCATTGATGCTGATTCCGACGCCGATGTCGATTGTATCTTTTGCAATTCCCAGCACGTCCGACCATATCTCTGCCAATTTTTCTTCTACTTCATCCCGTGGAGCTGTATAAGGGCCATCCACCTTTACTCCTGGTGCAGGTAATGCCTTCCTGTCCACTTTCCCACTGGGAGTTAAAGGGAACTTCTCCAATGAGACAAAAAAGGAAGGAATCATATATTGCGGTAAATTCCTCGATAAAAATTCTCGCAGTTCCGATACTTCAAGCTCTTCCCCAGCTAAATTTAAATCCGCCGTTGACCCTGGAATCTCTTCAGTACCAGTGGCGGTAATCCCGACAGGGACAATATAAGCACAAAGATATTTATCTCCCTTTTCATCTTCTTTTACCAGTACAACACTCTCTTTTATTTTTTCATGATTCAATAATTGACTTTCTATCTCTCCCAATTCTATCCTGAAACCTCTGAGTTTTACCTGATGATCGATCCGGTCTATATACTCTATGCTGCCATCTGGCAGCCATCTGGCCAGGTCGCCGGTTTTGTATAAAGCTGAATGATGAATGATGAATGATGAATGATGAGAACCCTCTACCTTTTCGTTTTCATCCTGGTAATCCTGTAAATCCAAAAAATCCTGGTTAAATTTTTCTGCGGTTAACTCCGGGTTGTTCAGGTACCCACGGGCCACTCCACTTCCACCAATGTAGACTTCTCCAATGACTCCTATAGAAACGGGCTCCATACACTCATCCAGTATATATACAACAGTATTGGATATGGGTTTCCCGATGGGAATCGTTCGCTGCCCCTTTTCGATTTGATTTAAAGAATAATAAGTGGCATAAACAGTGGTTTCGGTTGGGCCATATACATGAATCACTCGATCCTTTCCCAGGTATTCCAGGGCACGGATGGAATGTTCCAATGATACTCGTTCACCCCCGAACAGCACTTTTCTTATTCCGGCAAAAGAGTCGATCCTCAAATCAACCAGGGTATTAAATAATGCAGTGGTGACAAAAAATACTGTTATTATTTCTTTCTTGATTATTTCCGATAATCGATCCACCGCCCCTGCACTTTCAAAATCAAGCATCACAAGGACTCCACCATTCAACAACGCTCCCCATAGATCGAAAACCGAGCCGTCAAAGGCATAATTGGACAATTGCAATACCCGATCTTCAGGCTTTATATCAATATAATTGGTGTTCCTGACAACTCTTATGGCATTTAAGTGGGTGGTAAGCACACCTTTGGGTTTTCCGGTGGTGCCAGAGGTATAGATGACATAGGCAAGCGAGGCGCTCGCCGGGGTCGCAAGGTGTGAACTTTCCGAACGTACTGTGGACTTTTTTAAACTTTCAAGGTATATTATTTCAATTTTTAAGGCTATTTTTTCGGACAACGACCGGGTGGTTATACATATATCCGCAGTACTGTCCTCGAGCATATAATTTATTCGTTCTTCCGGGTAACCAGGGTCTATGGGCATATAAGCCCCGCCAGCTTTTAGAACCCCAAAGATAATCAGGACCATTTCAATGGAGCGGTCAACCATGATTCCCACAATGCTGTCTTGCGTATCAGGCTTTAATCCTTTTTCTCTTAACAAAGCGGCCATATGATTGGATTCTTTACTGAGTTCACCATAGGTGAATGTATGGTCTCGATATACAAGAGCAATACGGTACGGAGCCTTTTCCACTTCTTGTTCAAATAATTCATGAATCGTACTGGTTCCTGGATATTCTCTATCGGTATTATTAAAATGAATTAATACGTCTCTTTTCTCTTCCTCTGATATTAGGGATATATCTTCAATCTTTATTTCTTCACCATTATCAGCAATGATTTGGTGGACAACTTGTTTAAAGTGATTTGCCATCCTTCCCACCAAATCGCAGTCATAACCATTCTCATTATATTTAACGTTTAGAATCAACCGCTCCCCTGGTATGATTGCTATATAAAAATCATAATTGGTTTGCTCAAATACTTCTACCTGTGATAATTTCAGTTTTAATCCCATCCTTGTGTCATTGTTATTTTGTTTATCTCTTCCCAGCAATCCCTCCAATTGGTTATCCACTGGATAATTTTCAAAGGCCAGGATGTGATCCAATAAATCTTGCTTTAGTGAACTTTCCGCTTGAATTTTTGCCAGCGAGTAATAATGATAGGGTTCGCTCTCTATAGAATCATCCTGGATTTTTTGCAGCAGATGATTAAATTTCATATCTTTCTTCGTCCGTATTCGAACGGGAATCGTATTTATAAATAATCCCAGCATCGTCTCTATCCCTTCTATTTCGGAAGGACGCCCCGATACCACAGTTCCAAAAACAACATCCCATGTGCGGTTATAATACCCTAAAAGAATTCCCCAGACCGTCCGGATAAGGGTGTTCAAGGTCACATGATTTCTGGCTGCCAATTCATTCAAACCATCGCTGGTTTTGCTGTCGAAGGTAGACGTAACGGCCTCTCCTTTATATGCCTGGTCAACAGACTTTCCCGATTTCATCGTTCCAATAAAAGCGGGCTCTTCAAAATCCTCTAAATATCGTTTCCAGAAGCGTTTCGATTCTTCCATATCCTGCTTTTCCAACCATTGAATATACCTTCGATAGGGCTTCACCGGCGGCAATTGATGTTCCCTGTTCACTAAGTAACAATTATAAATTTCAAAAAACTCCGAAATCAATATCCCGATACACCATCCATCCATTAATATATGAAAAAAACTCCAGGTAAATTCATACTCCGTATTGCCTATCTGAAGAATGGCTCCCCGCATCAGGACATCTCGACTTAGATCAAATGATCGCTGCCTGTCTTTCTCTCTGAATTCCTTAATAAATATTTCCTTTTCTTTCTCGTTCCATTCATTTTTTTCACTTTTCCGTAGATCGATATAAACAAAGTCCACCTGGCGTTCTTTTAAGACCACCTGTATCGGACGGTCAAGACCTTGATGAATAAACACGGTACGTAATACATCATGACGTTTGAATAATTCATTTAAACTTTTCTCCACCAGGGAAACATCCAGCTCTCCATGTAAACGAAGCGATGTTTGTTCAAAATATGCGGAGGAATGCCTATTATATAATGCATGAAATAACATCCCTTCCTGCATTGGCGTTAACGTATAGATATCCTCTATTTTATATTGCTTACTTAATTGATCGACCACCTCCATGGACAACTCTTTGTATGTAAAATCAGAGGGAGTAAACGCTCTCCCCTTTTGGCTGGCACAATATAAGATGATCCGGCTTAACTCGGATTTATAATAATTCATTAATATTTGAATGGTTTCCAGCTTATACTGGTTTTTACTAAATCCAATAGACATTCCCAATTGTTTATTGGCAATCATACCGGATATATTAAAGTCAGTATCTCGCTCTCGTTCCATACTCACCATATTCCCAACTGACTCCTTTGCTATTTCAAATGTTTCCTGTGCAACGTCTTCATCAAATTGGCCCAAATAGTTAAAACCAACCTGGGGTTTCAGTTTAAAAGCGATATCTACCTTGTATTCCTGTGCTGTCAAATATTTTAATATCCCATAACCGATTCCTCGGTGGGGCACACGGCGTAACGTCTCTTTAATCTCTTTGATCTGATGGGACACATTTTCTCCAATCCATTCGTAAGAAAGGTCCAACACCACAGGATAGAAACTGGTAAACCAACCGACTGTTCGCTCTATATTTAGATCATTTAAGATTTTTTCCCGGCCGTGACCTTCCAGTACGATTAATATTTTCTCATTCCCAAAGGTTTTCCTGATTGCCACACCCAGGGCGGTCAATAATATATCATTTATCTCCGTACCGAAAGCCCTATTTACTTTCGTTAATAGAAGCCCTGTTTCTTCTTCACTTAAGAGGAACGACAGCGTTTCCGTATCTTTTACATGATTCGATCCATCTTCAAAATCTTGCTTTATCGGTTCTATTGCCCGTGATTCCAACTCTGCCCAGTATGCCTTCTCTTCCAAAAACAATGGACTATTGGCATTCTCAGATAACGTTTCCGACCATAGCTTGAAGGAATCGGACTTTAAAGGTAATTCCAATTTCTCTCCTTTTTTGTATTGCAGATACAGAGTTTCGATATCTTCCAACAATATACGCCATGAAATACCATCGATAACCAGGTGATGAATCACAATTAAGAGACGATCTCCATCATCCAGATGAAAAAGAGCCATTTTCATTAAAGGCCCTTTCTCTAGGTCGATGCTCGCCTGGACCTCATTGGCTCTACCCTCCAGTGCAGAAATTGCTTCGTTTCGATTCCTGTAATCAAATACCTGGAGCGAAATAGGGTAATCCAATCCTCGGTTTACCTGTATTATATCTCCATTCTCTTCTTTGTAAATCATTCGAAGCACATCGTGGTGCTCTTGCAATTTTAATACTAGTGCTTCAACCGCTTCCCTTTTAAAACCTTCTTTCCGAAAGAGCATCACAGCCTGGTTAAAATGAAAACATTCCGGGCCTGTGTTTGTATGCTGAAAAAACCACTGTTGTATAGGCGTTAAAGGAACAACCCCAGAGATGACTGATTGATCCGAAAGTCGCTCTATTTCCTTTATAAAAGGCGCTAATGTCAATATGGTGGGATTCTGGAAAATATCTTTAACGTCGACTTTATATCCGGCCTGATTCATCCGGGAGGAAATCTGCACGGCTTTAATCGAATCTCCTCCCACCATAAAGAAATCTTCATTGGTTCCCACATGATCCCTTCCCAACACTTTTTTCCAGATTTCAACTAATTTTCTTTCAATTTCAGTTTTTGGTGGAAGGAGTTCCTCTTTTGATTTTACTTCAGGGTCCGGGAATGCTTTCCTGTCAATTTTCCCGGTGACGGTCAATGGTATCCTGTCTAATTGGATATAATATGCCGGGATCATATAACCGGGTAGCTTTTTACTTAAATGTTCCCTTAATTCCTTTATGTCAAGCTTATGGAAAGTATTTTTCTTATAATAGGCTGCTAAATTTTTATTGCCATTTTTCTCTTCTTTTGCGATGACGACTGCTTCTTCTACCGATTCATGCTCCAACAATTGGTTTTCTATTTCTCCCAATTCTATCCGAAAGCCCCTGATCTTTACCTGGTGGTCGATACGCCCTAAGAACTCGATATTTCCATCCGGCAGCCAACGGGCCAGGTCGCCGGTTCTATATAAAGCTGAATGATGAGTGATGAATGATGAATGATGAGGACCCTCTGACTTTTCTTGTTCATCATGGTAATCATGTAAATCCTGTAAATCCTGGTCAAATTTTTCTGCGGTTAATTCCGGGCGGTTTAAATAACCCCTTGCGATTCCAACTCCGGATATACATAATTCGCCAGGTATTCCAACTGGCTGCAATTTATTATTATTATCTAAAATATATACCTGGGTATTGCTTATTGGTTTACCTATAGGGATATTGTTATAACTGTCAACTACAATAAAACTGGTGGTGACCACTGTGTTTTCCGTGGGGCCGTAATTATTGGCCAATTGATAATCCCTCTTTATATAATGGTTTAATTTATCTCCGCCGGTTAGCAATACACGAAACGATCGGTTCTCAAGCGCCATAAATTGTTCACAAATCCGAGTTGGTAAAAAGCCAATGGTAATATTATGCTTTTCAAAATAGTTATTTAACCGGTAAATATCCAATTTAATGGTATCATGTATAATGTAAATAGATGCTCCGGCAACCAGATAGGGAAAAATTTCCCACACGGATGCGTCAAAACCAAAACTCGCATATTTAATCGTTCTATCATATGAAGTGACAGAGTAGTATTTATTATGCCAGTGGCATAAATTATTTAACGACCGGTGGTCGATCATGACTCCTTTGGGTTTACCAGTGGACCCGGAAGTATAGATGACATAGGCAAGATTTCCTGAACTTTGTTGAGTGAAATGGCGTGATTGAGTGAGTGGGTGAGTTGGGATGTTCCCAATATTCTCACTTATCTTACTTAAATCAATCACATCGGGGACCAGGCATCCTGGTTCGCCGCAACTCCAGCTCACCTCACCCACCCCACTCACCACTATCGCTGCACCACTATCTTTCAGCATATAGGTGATTCTCTCTTGAGGATAATGGGGATCGATGGGCAGGTAAGCACCGCCAGCTTTCAACACCGCCAACATACTAACCACCATCTCCATGGATTGATCCATTAAAAGGGCAGCGATTCCACCGGGATTGACTCCTCTTTCTCTTAACAATCGGGCCATCTGATTGGATTTTTTATTAAGTTCGCCATAGGTGAATGTATGGTCTCGACATACAAGAGCAATCCGGTCCGGAGCCTTTTCCACTTCTTCCTCAAATAATTCATGAATGGTCCTATTTTCAGGATATTCTCTATCCGTATCATTAAAATCAAATAATACTTGCCTTTTCTCTTCCCCTGATAATAGGGATATCTCTTCAATCTTTATTTCTTCATCATCATCAGCAATGATTTGATGGACCACTTGTATAAAGTGATTTGCAATTCTTCCTACCCAATCGCTGTCGTATATATTTTCATTATATTTAAAGTTTAGAATCAACTGCTCCCCTGGCATTATTGCGATATAAAAATCATAATTGGTCTGCTCAAATATTTCTACTTGCGACAATTTAAGTTTTAATCCCATCCCTTTGTTATTGTTATTTTGCTTATCACTCCCCAGCAATCCCTCCAATTGGTCCCCCACTGGATAATTCTCAAAGCCCAGGATATGATCCAATAAATCTTGCTTCAGTAAACTTTCCGCTTGAATTTTTGCCAGCGAGTAATAATGATAAGGCTCGCTCTCTATAGAGTCTTCCTGGATTTTTTGCAGCAGATGATTAAATTTCATATCTTTCTTCATTCGAATTCGAACGGGAATCGTATTTATAAATAACCCTACCATGGTCTCTACCCCTTCTATTTCGGAAGGACGTCCCGATACCAACGCTCCGAAAACGACATCCCATGTGCGATTATAATTTCCCAACAGAATTCCCCAGACCGCCTGGATTAGGGTGTTCAACGTAACATGATTTCTGGCTGCCAATTGGTACAAACAACGGGTCGTTTCCCTATCCAGAGTAGAAATGACTGTCTCTACCTTATATCCTTCATGAATGGTTTTATCCCTTTTCAAGGTGCTGATAACAGCGGCTTCTTCATAATTCTCTAAATATCTTTTCCAAAAGGTTCTCGATTCTTCCCTATCCTGCTTTTCCAACCATTGAATATATATTCGATAGGGCTTCACCGGCGGCAATTGATGTCCCCTACCTCTTAGATAACAATTATAAATATCGAAAAACTCTGAAATCAATATCCCGATACACCAACCATCCATCAATATATGAAAAAAACTCCAGGTAAATTCATATTCCGTATTACCTATTTGAAGAACGGCTGCCCGCATCAAGACATCTCGACTTAGATCAAATGACCGCTTCCTGTCTTTTTCTCTGAATTCCTTAATAAATATTTCCTTTTCTTTCTCGTTCCATTCATTTTTTTCACTTTCCCGTAGATCGATAAAAAGAAAGTCCACCTCTCGATCTTTTAAGACCACCTGTATGGGACGGTCAAGACCTTGATGAATAAACACGGTTCGTAATATATCATGGCGCTTGAATAATTCATTCAAACTTTTCTCCACCAGGAAAACCTCCAGCTCTCCATGTAAACGAACCGATGTTTGCTCAAAATATGCGGAGGAATCTCTATCGTATAATGCATGAAATAACATCCCTTCCTGCATTGGAGATAACGTATAGATATCTTCTATTTTATATTGTTTACTTAATTGATCGACCACCTTCATGGACAACTCTTTGTAGGTAAAATCAGAGGGAGTAGACTCTCTCCCCTTTCGGTTGGCACAATAAGAGATGATCCGGCTTAACTCAGATTTATAATAATCCAGTAATGTTTGAATGGTTTCCGGCTTATACTGCTTTTTACTAAAGGTAATGGACATTCCCAATCGTTTATTCGCCATCATACCGGATACATCAATCTCGGTTTCTCGATGTTCTTTAAGACTCACCATATTTCCGACGGACTCTTTTGCTATTCCAAATGACATCTGGCCCACATCCGAATCAAATTGTCCCAAATAGTTAAAGCCAATTTGTGGATTTAACCGAAAATGTACCTCTTTTCGCTGCTCTTCTGGCGTTAAATATCTTAATATTCCATAACCAACCCCTCGGTTGGGCGCACGGCGTAACGTTTCTTTAATCTCTTTGATCTGACGGGACATATTTTCGTTATTATATTCGTAAGAACAATCCAGTAATACAGGAAATACACTTGTGAACCATCCGACCGTTCGTTTTATATCCACATCTTCCAAAATTTCTTCTCGGCCGTGACCTTCCAGTGCGATTAATATTTTCTCATTCCCAAACACTTTTTTAATTGCCAATCCCAGGGCGGTGAGTAATAGATCATTAACGTCTGTGCCAAAGGCTTCATTTGCTTTTGTTAATAGACGTTCGGTTTCCCTTTCACTTAAGGTGAACGACAGCCTCTCCGTATCTTTTACATCATTGGACCCTTGTTCAAAATCTTTCTCTATCGGTTCTACGGCGTGTGACTCCAACTCTGCCCAATAAACTTTCTCCTCCAAAAACGATCGACTATTGGCATATTCGACTAACTTTTCCGCCCAAAGCCTGAAGGAATCTGTTTTTCCTGGTAATTCAAATTTCTCTCCTTTTCTATATTGCAGGTACAGAGTTTGAATATCTTCAAACAGTACGCGCCATGAAACAGCATCTATGACCAGGTGATGAATCACTATAAGGAGACGATCTCCATCATCCAGGTGAAAAAGAGCCAGTTTCATTAAGGGGCCGGTTTCCAGGTCGATGCTTGCCTGGATCTGATTGGCTTTAACCTCAAGCGCAGAAGTCGCCTCTTTTCGATTTCTATAATCAAATACCTGGAGTGAAATAGGATGATCCAATCCCTGGTTTATCTGGATAATATCTCCATTTTCTTCCTTGTAAATCATTCGAAGGGCATCGTGATGGTTTTGTAATTTTAAGAATATCGCTTCAACAACTTCCTCTTCAAATCTTTCCTCTGAGTAAAACATCACTGACTGGTTAAAATGATGACGCTCTATCTGATACTTTCCAAAAAATCGTTTTTGGATTGGCGTTAATGGAACGATCCCTGTTATTGGCGATTGGGCTGCCATTCGATCCATTTTTTTTAGAAAAGGAGCCAATCTCGATATTGTCGGATTCTGGAAGATATCTTTCATTTCAATCTTATATCCTGCCTTATTCATTCTTGTCGAAATCTGGATGGTTTTTATGGAATCGCCTCCAATCTCAAAGAAATTGTCATTGACACCGATCGGATCTCTTCCCAATACGTGTTCCCATATCTCTACTAATTTTTTTTCGATTTCATTCCCTGGCGCTGCATATTCACTGCTACTTCCCATGTCAATTCCACGTGGCCCGGGTAACGCTTTACGATCGATTTTGCCATTAACCGTTAATGGAAACTCTTTTAATTCTACAAAATGGGCGGGTATCATATAACCCGGTAATCCCCGTGATAAATATTCGCGCAAATCAGAACGATCAAGCTCTGTATCTGAGAGAAAGTAAGCACATAAAGATTTTTCCCCGTTTCCATTTTCCCGTGCGACGACAACCGCCTCCCTTATGCTTTTATGCTGCAATAATAGATATTCTATCTCCCCCAATTCTATTCGATAACCTCTTATCTTAACCTGGAGATCAATTCTTCCGATAAATTCAATATTTCCATCCGGCAGCCATCTGGCCATATCTCCTGTTCGATATAACATTTTATCCGGAATCAACGGATTTTTTATAAAGTTATTGGCGGTTAAAAGAGGACGATTCATATAGCCAATGGCCAGACCTTCACCCCCTATACACAGCTCTCCAGGCACTCCAATGGGCTGTGGTTTAAAATGTGTACCCATTATCAATACCTGGTGATTCCCAATGGGTTTGCCGATGGAAGGGAGTCCTCCTTTCTTTATATCAACGTTTACACTTACTTCTACTTCTGTCCAACTGGTCCAAACCGTATCTTCTGTTGGGCCATACAAATTGTATAAATGAAATGGATATTTTTTCTCTGGATACATTGTCAGTCTATCGCCAGCAACTCTTAATGCGTTTAATGCCACACCTTTTTTGGGCCATTCAAGTTTTAATAACTGCTCTCCCATTGAAGTTGGTTGAAAGGTTATGGTAATCGCATTCTTAATCAACCATTTTTGCAGTTTAACCGGGTCTATATATACTTCTTTACCGGCAATATACAACGCTGCCCCATTTAATAAACAGGGCCACACCTCAAACGCCATTGCATCAAAACCCGGGCTGGCAACCTGACTCATATGAGACAAAAAATTCTCTTCAAATATCTCTCGATGATAGTCTATTAAATTAACAAAACCTTTATGTCTCACCAGAACCCCTTTGGGTCTCCCGGTTGAACCGGACGTGTAAATGACATAAAGCAGGTTATCCGAATTGGTTACTATTTCAAGGTTAAATCCATCTATTGTATCGGTTTCATCGCTATCCAAATAAAGAATTTTCTCCAAATGAAATGTATCTTCAAATCTCCTTTGTGTGACTAAACATTCAACTGCACTCTCTTCCAACATAAATCGGATACGTGCTTCTGGGTAGTCTAAATTTATTGGCATGTAAGCACCGCCAGCTTTTAATATTCCCAACATCCCAATGACCATCTCTAATGATTGTTCCATCATAATCCCTACAATGGTATTGGGTTGAATGCCTTTCTGTCGTAATAAATGAGCCACCTGGTTGGACCTTTTGTTCAACTCGCCGTAGGTAATATGCATGTTCTGCGAACCGGAAGCGATATATCTTTTGAGGGGCTGTGCCGCGGTCATGCCTATACCATCGCTGTGTGCTGTGTTCCGTACACTCTGCCCTACGACGGCCATTCCACCAGGCCTTTTTCCCTCCTGTTCTTCAAATAATTCATGAAGGGGCCTATCCCTTGAATAATCTGAGACTGTGTCATTAAACACATATAAAAGTTGGTCCTTTTCCTGCACTGAAATAATCTCTATATCGGATATTTTTTGGTGAATTGTTAATCCCATTTCTGATATTATCTTCCTGAAATAACAAATAAATCTCTCAACCGCTGCTGCCTGAAAAAGCTTTGTGCAATATTCAAAACTAAAATCGAAATATTCTCCCGAATCGATTCCTGTTAAGGTGAGATCAAATTTAGAACTGTTATTCTGGGGACTGAATTCCCCATTTTTTTTGTTTTCAGAGTTTTCAGCGGTATATTCTGCCTGGTTCAATAAATTAAACGCAGCATCAAATATAGGATTCCGACTTGCATCTCTTTCTCCACACAAATTGTCAACCAGATCGTCAAATTGATATTCCTGGTTCTCAAATGCGTCCAGGGTTGTCTGTTTTACTTCATTTAAGAATTCTACTACGGTTTTATCTCCCGAAGGGAAAAAACGAAGTGCGAGAGTATTTACAAACATACCAATGATTCGCTGCAAATCCGCGTGCTTTCTGGCTGCTATCCCTGTTCCTATAATAATATATTCCTGGCTGCTCAATTTGTGCAGTAAAATATTATATACGGCTGCGATTACCATAAATAAAGTAGCATCTGTTTTCTTTGCTATGTCTTTAATTATTCCTGTCTCTTTTTTATTTAATGAAAAATGTATATTACTCCCTTCAAAACTCTGTACAGGAGGCCTCATATAATCTGTCGGAAGAATAAGAACCGGCAGCTCACCGGATGATATAAATTCCTTTAACCAATAGTGCTCCTGTTTTTTAATGTTTTCCTGCTGTGCCGGGCTGTTCTGCCATTCTGCATAATCTTTATATTGCAACCGGAATCCCGGAAGCGCCTTCCCTTCATATAGAGCCTGAAACTCTTTTCTTAAAACTTCATGCGATGTGCCGTCCGAAATGATATGGTGCATGTCCACCAGGAAGATATGATTCTCCTGGGTCGTAATCAATCCAATGCGTAACAAAGGTGCTTTAGTGAGATCAAACGGGCGAACGAAATCAGTTCTCTTTTGTTTTCTCTCCTCCAGGTCCGACTCATAATACTCGATCTTAAATGTCACCTTTTTTTGGATTCGTTGAACAGGCTCTCCATCTATATCTAATATTTCAAAGGATGTTCTTAAACTCTCATGCCTTTTGATTAATTCTCCGAAGGCTTTTTCCAATTGATCTGTATCCAGGTCCCCTCCCAGATGAAATACTCCGGGAATGTTATAGAATGTACTTTTAAGATCCATCTGCTGGAGTACATATAGGCGCTTTTGAGCGGATGATAATTCATAATACTCTTTCTTTTCAGCCGGTTCAATGGATTCGAACGTATCCTGCCGGGCGTTCTCTATATATTCCGATAATTCGATTATTGTTTGATTCCTGAAGGTCTCGGCAATCGGGACCTTTACATTTAATTCTTTATGTATTCTGGAAACCAATAGGGTTGCTTTTAGAGAATGGCCTCCCAGTTCAAAAAAATTTGAATGGACACCAATCACCTCTTTATCAATATTCAGCACTTCAGCCCAGATCGCTGCCAATTTCCTCTGTGACTCATTGCCTGGAGGCATATGATCGCCTTCTAAGATAATCTCAGGTACAGGTAATGCTTTTTTATCTACTTTCCCGTTTGAAGTCAGTGGTATTCTTTCCAGTTCCACAAAATGGGAAGGAATCATAAAATCCGGTAGATTTTCCGATAGTCTTTTTTTTATCTCTGAGATATCTATAGACATTTTATCACTTTTAGGGACAATATATGCACACAAAAATTTGTCCCTACTTTTATCTTCTTTTGCCAGTACGATTGCTTCCTTTACCTCATCATGTTTTAGTAATGCTGCCTCTATTTCTCCCATTTCTATTCGAAAACCCCTCAGTTTTACCTGGTTATCTATTCTACCCAAGAATTCGATATCACCGTTGGGAAGACGTCTTGCCAGGTCCCCGGTTTTGTAGATTTTTTTTGAAATATAGGTCCGATAGGTCTTATAGGACTTATAGGAAACAGAAATAAATCTTTTCGCGGTTAATTCCGGGCGGTTTAAATAACCCCTGGCAACACCATCTCCTCCGATGAATATCTCACCGACAGCGCCGATGGGCACGGGTTTATTATTTCCATCCAATATATAAGCCGTGGTATTGGATAAGGGTTTACCGATGGGTACCGTGCCTAAACCCTCATCCAGTACGCTTATGGGGTGATAAGTGGCATAAACGGTTGTTTCTGTCGGGCCGTACACATGAATGATTCGATTGGCTCCCAGGGAAGCGATCGCTTTTTTTACATGCTCAAAAGATACTTTTTCTCCCCCGAAAAGAATATTCCTGGTGTTTACAAAACTTTCGGGATCTACATCCACCAAAACATTAAATAATGCTGTTGTTAGAAAAAATACCGTGATTTTCTCCTCTTTTATCAATGCCGAGAGTTTATTCACATCAAGCAAATCATCTTCCTTTACCATGACCAATCTGGCACCGTTTAGAAAGGCCCCGAATATATCAAATACAGAACCGTCAAATGCATAATTTGAAAGCTGCAAGACAATATCGGTTCTTTCTAAATCAATATAATTGGCATTTTTGACAAGCCTTACGACATTTTTATGCTCCACCATTGCGCCCTTGGGTTTTCCTGTGGATCCAGAGGTAAACATAACATATGCCAGGGCGGACGAATCATTTATATATCCTGGATTATTGGGGGATTCTTTCAATAAAACATCTCGCATCGAATCAAGCATAAGGATTTCCCTGGCACAATCGTTTGAGCTCTGCTTCCCTTCGGGCATATAAGCTATACCTGCGATGGTTCTCAAAACCTGTTCAGCCGGCAATTTTCCTTTATTTTCCATGATCTGCTTGATAACTTCACCAACGGTTATCTCCCCTTCACCGAGTACAGCCAGATCAATGTTTCGATCCTGCAAAAGTGTATCGTAATCGGTTGTTGCATACGGTCCACCGGCAATAATGGGAACATTGAATCCCCACTGCCTGATCTTTGCTGTCACATGGTGAAAAAAATCCCTGTACATGGTTAACGAACGAAGTCCAATCACATCTGGCTTAAATTCCTGCAGCAGCCCTTTCAATTCGTCATCAGTGTCAAAATCTATCCTGGATTTGCCGATTTTACCGATGATTTTTTCTTCAAACTGCCGCTTTAAATAGCTCATAAGAGCCATCAAACCCAGGGGCTGCTCAACAACATCATAAAGCATTTCACTCTCATAACTGTAATACTGGGATAAATCCAACAATAATAATCGCAGGGCATTATCACAAGAAGAGCCCTGGAAGAAATGTTTTCTCATCTTCTCATCCAGGTGGGGAACAAAAAATTCTTTTTCATCTGCGAATTCCTTTACTTCCAATTCATCGTCCCTGATATTTACAAATTCCAATAAATCCGCAAAGCAATTGATGGTGGTGGGCAAATAACTGTTATATTTCTGAACCATCTCATCTTCCGTCAACACTTTCATTTGCCAGGGTAATACATGGAGCAAACGTTCTTTGGACAGGAAATATTCATTAAGAAATTCAGCCTGATATTTGAGGGTGAAACTCTTTTCAAAGGGGAGAGTCTCAGGTAATTCATGGTAAGGTAAATCTCGAGACCTCTTGATCGCTTCCAAAGATATCCCGTTTTTTAGAGCCAGTTCTTCCATATATGTATTGGAGTGAATCCTGAGGATATGGACATAGGGAAAATGAACATATTTTAAACGTTTGATAAAATCCAGGGTTTTTCTTGCTTCTTCTTCGGTTTCAGTGGGGAAACCATGCATGGTAAAAAGTTCTAGAATGACATGGGGGTATTTTTCGATGATGTACTCTATGTTTTCTCTGAATTTTTTTAAGTTCAAGTTCTTTCGAATCAATTTTTGCAATCGTGGTGACGCCGTTTCTAAAGGGAGTGGAAAACTTATGGTTCCTGCTTTAACCATCAAATCAATGTACTCTTTTGTTAATCTATCGCCGCGAAGACCGCTGGGAAAGAGGATTTGTATATCCAGGTTATTTTCGATTACCAATTCAAAAAACCGTTTACTATTGGTGATATCAAAGTTGAAAATATCATCGATAAATACAAATCTCCGAATCCCCATATTGTAATAACGCTGCACTTCTTCCAAGATATTTTCAGCGGAACGAACGACCAATTCTTTCGGCCAAACCCTGCAGCAAAACGCACAATCATAGGGACATCCGCGGGTTGCTTGCAGCGTTACACTATTTTTAACCATTCCATGGCCGATATATTTATTGTATTTTTCATAATCAATCAAATGTCGATCCACTAGAGGTAAATGATCAAGATCAAAAATCGGCGGCCGCATCGGGGTTTTTAACGGCTTCACTTCATTTGACTCCAAATCCTGCAAATGGGTGAAGGAATATCCTTTAATATCAATACTGCTGGTCAATAAAATCGAGACATTACACTCTTCCAGCATAGAGGTAATCCGCTTTTCAGGGAGACCGGGATTTATGGGTAAGTATGCGCCTCCTGATTTTAATATTCCCAATATGCCGATAACCATTTCAAGTGAACGTTCAACCATTATTCCAACAATGGTACCGGCTTTGACACCCTTATTTTGCAGCACTCTTGCCAATTGGTTGGATTCCTTATTCAATTCCCTATAGGTTAATTGAACGGATTCCCTGGTTTTTTCCTCCTTTTCAATTGCCCCTATATGGATTGGGGATGCCACCCCCTGCCAACTGCCAACGACAGCCACGCCGTGAGGTCTTTTCTCCACTTGCTCTTCAAACAATTCATGAATGGTCTTCTTCCCCGGATATCCTGTTCCAGTTCTATTAAAATCGAATAGAAGCTGATGTTTCTCTTTTTCGGTTAAAATTTCAATGTCTGTCGTTTCTATATGAGGCTCATCAATAACCTGTTTTATCATTCTTTCCAAATGCAATGCTGCATTCTCTATTAACACTTTATCGTAAACAAATGCATTGTAATTAAAAATGACTTTTATCCTTTTCCCAAGAGCTACAATTACATTTAAATCATAATTCCCCTGCTCATGCATCTCCATCTTTTCAACAATAAATCCAGGTCCCTGTTCCCCTCCTCTATTTTTTACCGCTTCCTGGATAGGGTAATTTTCAAAAGCCAAAATATGATCCATTAAATGCTTCTTTAATACAGTCCTTGACTGGATTTCTGCAAGAGGTAAATACTCATATTTTTTCAATAATACAGCCCGTTCCTGGATATTTCTTAGAAATTGGTGAAATCTCTGCCCCCTGGGGATATCTATTCTTACCGGGATGGTATTGATAAAGAGTCCGACCATTCGTTCGATTCCCTTTATTTCCGGGGGACGGCCTGAAACAACGGCTCCAAATAAGATGTCATCTCTATTATTGTATTTCTGAAGTAATAATCCCCACAGGGCTTGAAATAATGTATTTATTGTCACCTGGTTTTCCCCGGCCATACGGGTTAAACCATGGGTGTGTTCTTCATCGATGATAAGGCTGTAATCCTCCAATTCATATCCACCTTCTTCATTTTTCCCCTGGAATTTTGGTACACCTGTCTGTTGTTCATATCCCTCCAGGTATTTTTCCCACTGCTCAAATCCTTCCTCGCTATCAATATTTTCCAGCCATTTGATGTAATTTTTATATGGGGTCACAGGTTCAAGGTCTATTGTCTTTTTTTCTTTTAAGGATTGATATATCTGAACCAAATCGTTATAAATAATCCCCAGGCTCCACCCATCCATCAATAGATGAGGATAACTCCACACCATTTTATATGAATCGATTCCTGTTTTAAAAAGATTCACCCTCATTAGAATATCTTTTCTTACATCAAACCCTCTCTTTTTATCCTTTCTTTTGAAAGAGTCAAAATATTGTTCCTGTTCACTCTTCTCCAGGTGGTTTACATCCTCAAAAGCGACTTTGATTTTTCTTTTTTCAAAAACAATTTGAACCGGCTCTTCCAGGTCCTTATATATGAAATTCGTTCTCAGTATATCATATCTGTTAATAAGCTCATTCAAACTCTCCTCGAATAACGTTAAATCTATTTTTCCTTTTATAAAAAATATCCCCTGTTCAAAATAGGCGTCACCTTTATCACTGCTTAATAAATGATACAGCATACCGTTCTGCATCGGGCTCAACGGATAGATAAAATGCATATTAAGATTTTCTCCCGGGACAGCCATTATGTTATCTGTCACTTTTATAAAATCATCGATGGACATTTTTGTATATCCCAGGTCGGATGGGGTGAATTCTTGCTCCTTTTTTCCCAGGCAGTGAATTATAATTTTTGCCAGGCGTTTTTTATAAATATTAACCAATTTTTCAATACTGCTTTTATCATAACAAGTAACACCATATGTAAAAGATAGACTAAATCTGCCTCCCATTACTACGGCATTAATATCGAGTGCGTATTTAAATTCAGACTCAGGGCTTATATTTTCCCCGGTACTCAAATCCGATATCCTGGTAAATTCCAGGCCTTTTTCCTGCCCAAACTCGCCAAGATAATTAAAATTTATTTCCGGTTCAATTTCAAACCCATATCCCTCTCTTCTCTCTTCCGATGTCAAATATCTTAGTATACCATACCCGATCCCCCTTTTGGGAATTTGTCTCAGTGTTTCTTTTACAGATTTTATCAGATAGGAAATGTCTTTGCTTTGATTCATATCAAGCACCACCGGGTACATGGTGGTGAACCATCCCACTGTCCGGCTGGTATCGATGCCTTCTATAATGTCCTCTCTACCATGGCCCTCTAAATTTATCAGTACCTTATTCAAGCCTTTCCAATCTTGTATTGCCATTCCCAGGGCACACAATAATATATCGTTTATATTTGTTCCATAAGCTCTATTTACCAGGTTGAGCAAGTCTGTTGTCTCATTTTTTCCCAGATCAAAGCGGATGGTGTCTGTGTATATTCTCTTTTTATTCACCTTTTTTGCCCCGGTGTCTGTCAGAAGACTTTTTACTTTTATTTCCTCAATACCTTTCCAATATTCCAGTTCTTTTAATGCCTCTTTACTTTCCGAATACTCTCTTAGTTTTTCCGACCAGTGTTTAAACGAATCAGTCTTCTCCGGCAGCAGTATGTCTTCTCCATTTTCCGATTGCCTGTAACCGGTGGTAAAATCTTCCAACAATATTCTCCAGGACATACCATCGACAACCAGATGATGGATAACGATTAATAAATGATCTCCCGTGTCGGTTTTGAATAGACCCACCTTCATTAACGGCCCTGTGAAAAGATCGATTTCTCTTTGTATTCTATTTGCTCTTTTTTCTATATATTCTCTAATATTTTTTTTACCTTTTAAATCCAGTACCTGCATATCGAATAATCTATCATTGAGTCCCCTGTTTTCCTGGATAACGGTGTTTCCTTCTTTTTTGTAAATCATTCTCAATGCATCATGGTGCTCAACCAATTTTGTAAATATTTTCTCCAGGAAGATTTCATTAAAACCATATTCCTTATAAAGCATTATGGATTGGTTAAAATGAAAAGGTTCTGAAAAATGACTCTCAAAAAACCACTGCTGTGTCGGGGTGAGCCCTATTTTGCCCTCAACCGCGATTTGATCAGCGGAAGTCTCTTTTCTTGTTACGCATTCAGCCAACTTCTTGATTGTGGGATTGGAGAATAGGTCTCTTATTTCTACTTTTAATCCATATCTCCGCAATTGCGACGATACCTGTATTGCTTTTATCGAATCTCCACCTACCTGGAAAAAGTTGTCGTTAACACCTATTTTATTAACTCCCAGGACCTCTTCCCACACCTTTGCCAGGATCGTTTCATTCTCATTCCCCGGCTGCTCATATTCAACACCACCACCAATTTTATCTCCAAGTCGGAGCAAACGCCTCTTATCTACTTTACCCACTGGAGTCAACGGCATTCTCTCCACCCTTACAAAAGAAGAAGGGATCATATAGGCTGGTAATTTGCCAGATAAATATTCTCTTAATTCAGATATATCCACGTCTTTACCTGGTACGATATAAGCGCAAAGGTCTCTGCTGTCCGTTTCATTTGCTGCTTCTTCTTTTATTCCCAGCCTGGTTAAAAACGTTTCATATCCCTTTTGAGATGCTCTGCAGGTGAGGTCTTCTTTTACATTTTCCAGTGTGATATGGCCCAATCGTTTCTCCCAGCTTGTTGCACTGCCATAATAATGATACCCTATCGTCTTTAAATGCCCATAATCCCCCAACTGCTTTATGGGGCAGTTGGTGGAATAGATTGCATAGGACTTGCTCTTTTTCCAATAAGGGTCTTTATTGTTAAGAAAATCAATAATTTCTTCATTGGTAACATCACAATACCGATAAAAGTCTATAAATTTCAGTTTATCATATAGGGTTCTATCTGCCACTTTATCGATATCGATGTACTCAAATATATTTTTATCAATATCCGGGGCACTCCTTTGTATTTTTGCAATCTCCGTTTCAAGCTCTCCAGGTTCTGAAATGCCCTGCATAAAAAACATAAACAACTTATTCTCTATGATTTGCCCCCGTGATAACGTTGCACCGATGATAATATTAATATGATTCTTTAACGCATATTTACCGGCAAGAGAGGCTGACGTATGAAAACACCCTCGACATACGGTGTGAGCTGTTTTTATACTCTCTTTTAGAATGCTCTTCGAATTTCTATGGGTTAATACCACATTATCCACACCGAGTTTTGATGTTATCTCCTTTATATTTCTTAAATCCCATTTCCCGAAGTACCCATGATCATAGGTAACGGTTAATACGTTAAATCCCATTTTAACAAGGGTGTACAGTGCATATGCCGATCCCCTGCCTCCACTGTACAGGAGTAAACAATCGTATTTAATTTCCTTTCCTCTATTTGCTTCTATTATGGTTTGTTTTAAATCCTCCGGAGTTTTAAAATATGCGGCTGCCATTCGTTTGTAGGTCGAAAGATTCTCGCATATTTCACAATTTCCATCATCATTCAAGTGAACGCCTGGATATTTGGTGGTAATCCCACAATTTTTGCATATTGAAACCTCTTCCTGTAAATCCCTGTCATTTTTTACAATCACCACACACTCATTAATAGAGGGATGGCCGGCCAGGACCGTTTCTATTTCACCCGGTTCGATGCGAAAACCTCTCAATTTGATCTGTTCATCCATTCTCCCCATTATTTCAATATTTCCATCCTCCAGCCATCTGCCGATATCACCGGTTTTATACATTTTGCCCGGGCCAAAGGGATTATCTATGAATTGTTGGTGTGTCTTTGCCGGTTTGTTTAAATAACCTCTTGTTGTACTTTTACCTGCAATAAAGATTTCTCCTGCATTTTTTTTAGGCATTGGTTTAATATCCTCGGAAAGGATATATACCTGGTTATTTGCGATGGGCTTTCCTATGGGAACAATCGATCGATCATCATCCGCTGCAATCTCATACCAGGTATTATTAATGGTACACTCTGTGGGCCCATACGTATTCACTATTTTTCCTTCAAAATAGGTATAAAAATTCATTATGGTTTTTTTACTCACAGGCTCAGCACCAATAATAAGCCAGGGCAATTTAAGCTTGAACGTACCCGGTTCCGAATTTAAGATATAGGTCATAACATTTAGTAATGTGGCCGGGCAGTACATCATTGTTAAATCATGATTATCTGCCATTAACCGGATCAAATAACCGGCATCTTTCCGTTGAAAGTCATCAAGCACGTTCACTTTCCCACCCCTATATAGAGGCCAAAAAATTTCCCATACCGAAGGATCAAAGGTTAAATCTGTCCTGTTTACAATCACATCTCTTTCATCAATATTAAATTTTTCCTGCATCCAGGAAATACAATTGTTTACCTGTCGGTGTTCAACCATTACTCCCTTGGGTCGGCCTGTGGAACCGGAGGTATACATCACATAAGCAAGAGTGCCGTCTGATAATGATGCTTCCAGGTTACCAGGTTCCTCCCGGCATAGGGTGCTTTCTATACGGTCATATAGTATAATCTCCCTGGTTCTGTCCGTAAGACCCCGTTTTTTAGCATATGCAATTCCTTTTATATTTTTTAGAATCTCTTCCGATGGGAATAAAAAATTATTATCCAGCATCTTTTCAATCAACTGGGCCATGGTATACTCACCCTCCCCCAATACCACCAGGTTAATATGTTTATCCCTTAAAATAGTATCATAATCGCTGGTGGCATAGGGACCACCGGCAATAATCGGAACGGTAACACCCCACTGTCTTAGTAGGGAAACTGTTTCATGAAAAAATTCCTTATAAAAGGTTAAGGAACGGATACCGATAAGCTCCGGTTTATACGCTTCCACCAGGGTTCTTAATTCCTCGAAACTATCAAAATCCTCCCCTGATTTATATATTCTTCCATCGATTTTGTCTTTGAATTGATCCTTTAACCAGGTAAGGAGTGAAATCAATCCGATGGGCTGCTCAGAAACATGATAGAGCATACGGGTTGAACTGAAATGAGTGGAGAGGTCAAGAAACAATACGTTCCGGGCTGCGGCGCTTGGCTCTCGAACCCGGGGGGCTGTATCGAAAACAGAGAGAGTATTCTCGTTCTCCAGGGATTGCCTGGACTGTGGTTCAATATCCGCTAAAACGGGAATCCCTGCAAGCTCCATAATATCTTTTATGGTGTTGATTTCAGCGGGTAAATAGGTGTTGTATTTCTTTACCAGGGCCGCTTCACTGAGTATATCCAGTTGTACCGGTAATACCTGTTTTAAACGTTCCTTTAAGAGAAAATAATTGTTCAAAAAATCGGCCTGGTATTTCCTGGTAAAACTCTTTGGAAAAGGTAAGGTGTCGGGGATTTCATTGTATGCCAGGTCTTTGGATTTAAGAATATCCTCTTTTAAAACGCCAGCTCTTAAGGCCAGTTCCTCCATCTCTGTATTGGGATATATTTTCAATATATGAATATAAGGAAAATGAAGCCACTTTATGTCTTTTATAAAATTTAAGGTTTTCATGGCTTCTTCTTCTGTTTCGGTGGGGAATCCGTGCATGGTGGCTATTTCCAGGATTACACCGGGATACCTGGTGGAAATGTAATCCATTACTTCTTTGAACTTCTCAATATTTAAGTATTTTTTTAACAATTTTTGTAACCTTGGCGAAGCGGTTTCCAGGGATAGATTAATCCCTCGCGTTCCGGCTTCGACCATCAGGTCTATATAATCCGGTGTTAATATATCTCCCCTCAGTCCATTGGGAAAAAAAAGCTGAAGGTTCAGTTTGTTTTTAATAACCAAACGGAAAAAACGCATGCTGTTTTCCCTGTTAAGATTAAAACAATCATCGATAATTGCAAAATTGGTCACTCCCTTTTTGTAAAAATATTCAACTTCACTGTATATATTTTCCGCACTCCTATAAACATGGTTTTTAGACCATACCTTATGACAGAACAGGCATTTATACGGACACCCTCGAGAGGTCTGAAGGGAGATACAATTGACTGCACTTGCCATTCCTATCTTGTTTTTATAACGTCTTAAATCTATCAGGGATCTATCGGGTATGGGCAATCGGTCAAAATCCTTTATATATTCCCTGGGTTTTGTTAAAATAATCTCTATGTCCTGGATGGATTCAAGGTTCTGAAAAATGGTAAAGGAAAATTCCTTTATATGTTTACTGTTGGAAAGGAGGAATTTTGCATCTGAATCCTCAAGCATGTACAAAACCCTTTCCAGGGGTAAATGGGCATCAATGGGTAGATATACTCCACCTGCTTTTAATATTGCAATCAAACCGACAACCATATCCAGGCCAGGTTCCATCATTATTCCAACGATTGATTCCGGAACAACGCCGCTCTTCCTCAATACCCGGGCCAACCGGTTCGACGTTTCATTTAATGGTTCATAGGTCAAATGCTTCTCCTTAAAGGTAATCGCAATATTATGGGGAGTCTTTTCTACCTGGTCCTCGATTAACCTGGATATGGTTTTTCCCGTTGGATAAAGAGCTTCTGTATCATTAAAATCAAATAACAGTTGATTTTTCTCTGTTTCCGATATCACTTCGATTTCAAATATCTTTATATCTAGATTTAAAAAGAACTGCTCAATAATAAACACAAAGCGGTTATAAATCTGTTCTATGGTTCGCTTATAGTAAAGGTGTGAATTATACTCGATCCCTACTTTTAAACCTTCATCTGTCCTTGCAAGCGAAAAGATCATATTCGCTTTTACATGACGAATAAAATGTATATCATGAATATTTTCAAGTAATATAATCGTATCAAACAAGGGATTCTCCTCTTTAGAATGGGTCATCCCAAGGTGTTCCAATAAAATGTCAAACGGATAGTTTTGATTTTTATCGGCTTCGATGATGGTTCGCCTCACTTGCAATAGTAACTCTTTAAAGGTCATATCCTGCCGGACAGGATTCTTTAAGGCCAGTACCGTATTGATAAACTCACCTTCACTATCAATATCAATATCAGGTTTATAAATGGGCATCCCCACGATGATCTCTTTATTGCCCGTATATTTATTAAGAAGTATTGTAAGAACCGCCACAAATACCATATGCAATCTCGGATCAGAACCGTTACTTAATCGTATTAACTTTGAGAAAAGTTCCTTTGAGAATTCAAATTGGATAGAATCTTTTTTATAATCACCGGCCCTTTTCTTACTATCATAAGGAAAACTGCTCTTTACAATATCCCCCGACAGCTTATTTACCCAATAATCTCTTTCATCCAAACGTTGATTGGCTGCAATTTTAGTTGCTGCTGTATGATTTTTTTCTTCAAACATTATTTTTTCCTCTATTGAATATTTGCCGACATTCTATATTAAATTAAAGAATCCCTCCCGAAATTAAAATCCCCTTCATCCTCTTCGAGTATTGTTGAGTTTAACCTTATCAGGTCATAGGCAATTTCAATACGACTCAATACACTGTTTTTTTCCTTTACAATTGATGACACTATCTTCTTAAAGTTCTTTACAAACATTTCAACTGTTTCCGCTTTAAAGAGTTTTGTGCTGTATTCAAAGGACATAAAGAGATGGTCTCCACTTTCTACTGCCCTTAATTTAAGGTCCATTTGGGCAGCATTATTTTCGGATTTGCAGGGGATTATTCTTAAGCCAGGTAAATGGGTGTCTGCAACATCTCCAGCGTCATTAATATTAATATTAATATAATCGTCATTTTCATTGTTTAAGACAAACATCGTATCAAATAGGGGGTTCCTACCCGGTTCCCTGTTTACAGCCACTTTTTTCACCAGGTCTTCGAACTGGAAATCCTGGTTCTCATATGCCTCTAATGTACTCAACTTTACTTCTTTTAAGAATTCCGCAAAGGTCTTTTCTCCTTCAGGATGATTCCTCATTGGGACCGCATTTACAAACATCCCGATTATATTTGAAAGATCCGCATGCCTGCGGCATGCAATGGATGTACCGATAACAATGTCTTCCTGTGCAGTGATTTTATACAAAAACACATTATAAATCGCCAACAGCACCATAAACAGGGTTGCTTCCTCTCTGGTGCCTAAATCGTTTAGTGCTTGTGTCTCTTCTTTTCCTATTTCAAAGTATATATGATTTCCCTCATAGGTTTTTATCTTTGGCCTGTCATAATCAGTCGGTAAGCTTAAAAGAGGAACGCCATTACTAAATACACTAAACCAATAGATCTGCTGGTTCTTTATTGCCTGTTTCTGTGCTTCCCTATTTTGCCATTCAGAGTAATCTTTATATTGTAATCGGAACGGGTCAACGTCTCCTCCATTATATAGGGTTAGAAACTCTCTAATAAATATACCTCCTGAAACACCATCAAAAATGATGTGATGAAAGTCCAACATCAAGATGTGGTTACCTGGATCCAATTCTATTATTCCAACTCTCAATAACGGGGCTTTACTTAAATGAAACGGATGGACAAAACCATCGATTATCCTTTCTATCTCTAAGGTGGAAGATGAGCCGGTGGGTTCGCTTCCTTCATTCATTTTATAGTATTCTATTTCAAAATCAACATTTTTGTCTATTCTCTGTACGATCTCTTCATTTATCATCACAAATGATGTTCTTAAAATCTCATGCCGTTCGATGATCCGTTTAAAGGTTTCATGAAATTTCCCGCTCTCAAAGTGACCTTCCAATCTTACAATAATCGGTATATTATAACTCTTATTACCCGGTTCGACATTCTGCAAAAAATATAATCTCCTTTGTACGGATGACAGCTTGTAAAATTCTTTCTCTTCTGCTTTTTCAATCGACACAAATCGATCTCCGGATGATTCTTTGAGGATATATTCTGATAACCCGATTATTGTCGGAGCACTGAATATCTCTGGAATCGGGACCTTTACATTTAATTCTTTATGTATTTCGGTTGTTAGTATTGTTGCTTTAAGAGAGTGACCTCCCAGGTCAAAGAAATTTGAACCAATGCTGATCACTTCTTTGTTTAAATCCAACACATGCGACCAGATATCGACTAATTTTCTCTCCAAATCATTCCGGGGGGCCATGTAATCGTCTCCTGCTGCAATTATAGGATCAGGTAAAACATTCCGATCCACTTTACCGTTTGGTGTCAATGGTATTTCGTCCATTGGTACGAAAAACAAAGGGATCATGTAATCAGGAAGCTCTTCTGAGAGTTTGTTTTTAATCGCTGATAGGTCTATCGCCTGTTTCAATACAATATAGGCATATAAATTTTTATCTCCATCTTTATCTTCTTTTACCACAACCACTGCATCCTTTATCTCGTCAAACCTTAATAATCGATTTTCGATCTCCCCCAACTCGATGCGAATCCCCCGTATTTTTACTTGATGATCCTCCCTGCCGAAGAATTCGATGTTCCCATCCGGCAGCCAACGAGCCAGGTCACCAGTGCGATAAAGAGGGGTAGAGGGGTAGAGAGGTAGAGGGGTAAATGAACATTTTCCTGTCCTCTTTTTCAATCCTTTTTCATCCTGGTAATCATGTAAATCCTGTAAATCCTGGTCAAATTTTTCTGCGGTTAACTCCGGGTTATTTAAATAGCCGCGAGATACTCCATCTCCTCCGACACACAATTCCCCCACGACTCCTACAGGCACCAGGTGATTATATTTATCTAATATATACACACTTGAATTGGCGATGGGTTTCCCTATGGGGATACTGCCCTGGTATTCCCTGTCGATTAAATAAGTCGTAGAAAACGTTGTATTTTCTGTGGGGCCATAACCATTAATCACTTTCATCTGGTGGAACCTGGATTTCAATCGATTGATATGAAACGGAGAAAGCGCGTCACCTCCAACAATTAAACGTTTCAAACCGCTAAAGGTCTCAATATCCGCCTCCAAAATCCGGTTGAATAACGGGGCCGTCATCCACATGGTACTGATGTCATATTTACCTATACATTCCTTTAAAGCTTCGGGATTTAAGATGGTATCCTCACGGGTGAGGAAGTATCCTAATCCGTTCAATAAAGAACCCCATATCTCAAAGGTCGATGCGTCAAACTCTAAGGGTGCGGTCTGCAACAAATTTTCCTCTTCTTTGAACGTTATAAAGTTTGTATTCTTTACCAGCCGAATAACACTTTGATGCTCCACCATTACCGCTTTGGGCTGCCCGGAAGAACCTGAGGTAAACATTGTATAAGCCAGGTCCCTCGGTTGACCGACACGTTCCGGTTCTATCCCCGTGTCTTTGGCTAATAGATCGGATAACTCATCCAATAGGATAATTTCCCGGCCATATCTGCTTTTTCTTTTTTCTTTTCCAGGAACAAAGGCAATCCCGGGAATTTCTCTTAAGACCTCTTCCCCCGGGATTTTATTATTACTGTTTATGAACCTTTTGATAATTTCACTGAGGGTTATTTCTCCCTCACCTAAGACCACCAGGTCAACATTCGTATCCTGCAAAATCCGTTTATAATCACTGGTTGCATATGGACCACCGGCAATTATCGGGACATCGAATCCCCAACTGCGAATCGCTGACACTGTTTTATGAAAAAACTGATTGAAAAAGGTTAAGGCACGAATGCCGATGATATCCGGTCTAAATTCCTCCAGCAACCTTTTTAGTTCTGCATAACTATCATAATCGGTCCTGGATTTGGCTATTTTTCCCTCAATTTTACTACCAAACACTTTATTTAAATAAGTCAATAAATAGATCAGACCCAGCGGGGGTTCACTTACATCATAAAGCATTTCACATTCACCGATGAAAAACTGGGAGAGGTCCGTCAGAAAGATTCTTACTGCATCTTTATCCTTGGGAGGTCTATTGGAAGCAAAATGGTGTCCCATTTTCTTATCCAAACCGGGGGCCTTCATACCGTTCTCATCCAAAAAACTCACTGGGCCCAATCTTTCGAATTCCTCCCGGGTAATACCTGCCAATTTCAATAAATCATCCAACCTGTTAATTTCTGTTGGTAAAAAACTGTTATATTTCTGAATCATCTCGTCCCGGGTTAATATTTTCATTTGAAAGGGTAACACGTGCAGCAAGCGTTCTTTTGACAGGAAGTAATCCAGGTATTGGGTCTGGTATGCCACGGTGAAACTTTCATCAAAAGGAAGCGTTTCCGGCAATTGATGAAAGGCCAGGTTTTCAGACCTGGCAATGGCTTCCGGCGATACGCCATGTTCAATGGCCAAATCCGCCATATCAGTATTGGGGTAAATCTTCAAGATGTTGACATGAGGTAAATGCAGCCATTTAAGGCTTTTAATAAAATCCATTGTCATTTGGGCTTCACCTGCGGTTTCAGTGGGGAATCCATGCATTGTAAATAGTTCCGAGATGACATGCGGATGCGTTTCACATATATAGGCCATATTTTTTTGTAATTTATCTATATCCAGATCTTTCCTGATCAACTTTTGCAGCCTGGGAGAGGCTGTTTCCAAAGCCAGTGCAAGATTAACCGTTCCAGCCTCCATCATCAGATCGATATAATCCTTTGTTAATATATCACCCCGCATACCATTCGGGAAAAACAACTGTAAATTCAGTCCGTTTTTAATAATTAATTTAAAAAATTTCGAGCTGTTTTCTTTGTTTAAATTGAAAACATCATCAACAATAACAAATCTCCTGACTCCCATGTTGTAATAGAGTTGGACTTCATCGAAAATATGTTCAGCCGAACGAAAAACATGTTTCTTGGGCCATATCTTATGACAATAGAGACACTTATATGGGCAACCCCGGCTGGCCTGCATGGCAATTGTGTTCTTAGCCATTGCCATACCGATATGATTACTGTATCTTTCATAGCTAATTAAACTTCGATCCGGTATGGGTAACGCCTTGTCCAAATCCGTCATCTGCTTTCTTTGTTCCGTCACCTTCACATTTGTTCCGGATGCTTGCAGTCCCAGTAACTCAATAAATGAATAATTATTCACTACACGATTATTTGTTAATAATAGCGGGACATTGCCATCATCCAACATGTATTTGACACGTTTTCCAGGATCTTCAGTGTCAACTGGCATATAAGCGCCCCCTGCTTTCAGTATGGCCAGGGTACTTACAATCATTTCAACAGAACGTTCAACCATTATTCCAACAATTGTATCCGGCTTAACCCCCTTACGTCGTATCAATTTTGCCAATTGGTTGGATCGTTTGTTCAATTCCTTATATGTCAAGGTCACAGGATCATGCGTCACGATGCTTGGCCCTTTTAGAGAGACTTTATCCGGTGTCCTCTCCACCTGTTCCTCAAATATTTCATGGATGGTCTTATCCCCTGGATAATCTCTCCTGGTATCATTGAACTCATATAATAGTTGTTTTTTCTCCTGTTCTATCAGGATGTCTATATCAGATACCTTCAAATTTAAATTTAAAAGGGCTCGTTCCAACGCTGCTTTGAAATGAGTAGAAATCCGTTTTATTGTTTCCTCCCTGTAACGGGATGAATTAAACTCCCATTTGCCCTCGATATATCCATGATCTTTCAAAAAGGGGGTGGCACCCCCAACCCAAGAGGCCCCATTAGAAGTTGACGAGAGTGAGACCGGCGAAAAAGTTTGTTTTTTTTGTAGGCCTTTACCGTGCATCAGGGAAAAAGAGAGCGTAATATTGGTCTTAATATGCTGTATATCACTCTTATCATGGATATTTTCAAGTAAAATCGCAATATCAAATAACGGGAAATTTTCTTCCGGTTCCAAAACCGACAGGCCTAACTGGTCTGGTAATATCTCAACCGGATAGTTTCGATTTTCATTCGCCTCAATAAGAGTCTGTTTCACCTGTAATAACAATTCCTTAAAGGTCATATTCTCATCTATGAGATGTCTTAAAACCAGCACTTTATTGATCAATTTTTTTTTGACATTTTGCTTAAAAATGGGTGAGCCGACCATGATATCTTTCCTGCCTGTATATTTCTGAAGTAAAAATACCAAACCAGTGGTAAGAATGACATAAAGTGTCTGAAGGGAACCATAGCTTAATGCCATTAATTTTGGAAACAATTCCCCGGTCAATTCAAATTTGAAGCACTTCTTCATTGGCTTACCCATGCTTTTTTCCATGGAATCATAGGGAAACGTACATTTTTCAATTTCTCCCGACAATTTTTTTAGCCAGTACTCTCTTTCTTTTACTTTTTTGCTGGCAGCGATGACCAATTGGTCTAAATTATTTCTGTCAAACATCATTTTATACTCCTCTACATATATATACACATACACAAAATTCTAATTGGTATCACCTGTTTCAAAAAATCCAAAATCGATTTTAAGAACATCTGATTCCGAATCTTCCAGGTCATGAGAAATAGTGATATCTTTTAATTTGATTGTTTTATTTTCCAGCACGGATGATACGATCTCCTTAAAATAACCGATAAATCGTTGGATTGTTTCTTGTTTAAAAATTTTTGTGGTGTATTGGATCGTAAAATTTAATTTATCTCCCGCTTCGACAGCAGCCATACTCATATCAAATTTTGTTGTATTCATCTCATGGAAGAACGGTGTTAACTTTAAATTCGGTATTTCCACTACAGCGGATTCCAAATTCTGCAGCAAAAATCCGACATCAAACAGGGGATTCCGATCGGGATACCTGGTTTCCATAACGTGATCTACCAGGTCTTCAAACTGATAATCCTGGTTAGCAAATGCATCCAATGTATTTTTTCTTACTTCTTTTAAGAAGTCGATAAAAGACATTTCTCCCTTTGGATAATTCCTCAATGCCAGGGTGTTTACAAACATACCTATTATAGGCATCAAATCCGGGTGATTTCTCCCCAATGCACCAGTACCCACAACGATATCCGAGTTCCCGGTTAATTCCCACAGTAAAACATAATAAAGGGCAAGCAGAAGCATATAAAGCGTGACATTTTCCGCCAGGGCCAGCTCTTTTAAACCGTTCGTTTCCTCCGGTCCCATTTCAAAACTCAGTATACTCCCTTCAAAACTCTTTACCGGGGGTCTTTGATAATCTCCCGGTAATTCCAGCAGCGGCAGCTCTCCCTCAAACTGATTTTTCCAGTATTGTTCTTGTTTTCTCACGGCCTCCATCTCACCTTTACTATTCTTCCATTGGGAGAAATCCTTATACTGGAGTCTCAGCGGGGGCAATTCTTCTCCTTTATATAACCGTATCAGATCATTTAGAAATATGTCTTTAGAAGTGCCATCGCTGATTATATGATGGGAGTCTACCATTAATATGAATTTTTTTTTGTCTATTTTAATCAATCCCACCCGAATTAATGGCGCTATGGACAGATCAAAGGGTCTTGAGAATTGCTTTATTATTGGTTGGCTTTCTTCCTCATGGGCTTCATAATATGTTAAGGTAAAATCTATTTCCCCGGGGTTGTTTATTTTCTGGAAAGCTTTTCGATTTATAATTTGATACGATGTTCGAAAGCTTTCATGCCTATTTATCACTTTTAATAAGGCACCTTCCAGATTCTCTCTCTCAAGCTCTCCTTCCAGCCATATAACTGCTGGCAGGTTATAGGCAATGCTGCCTGGTTCCATTTGCTGTGATATGTATAATCTCTTTTGCGCGGAGGATAATTCATAAAACTCTTTCTCTTCCACCGGGTCAATCGATGCATATTTGTCCTGACGAGAGCTTTTTATGTATTCTGACAACCCGGATACTGTCGAGGTTTTGAAAATCTCTACCAGGGGAATCTTTACATTCAACTCCTTATATACCCTGGATGTAAGTATCGCTGCTTTAAGGGAATGCCCCCCTAACTCAAAGAAATTTGCATCTATACTGATCACATCTTGATCCACATTCAACACGTCAGACCAGATATTAACCAGTTTTCTTTCGATTTCATTCCTCGGGGCAGTATAATTTTCACTTTTTACAAGCTCTGGCTCTGGTAAAGCCTTCCTATTTATTTTACCATTTGAAGTTAATGGGATTTCTTCCACTTGTACAAAACATAAAGGAATCATATAATCGGGAAGATTTTTGGAAAGTATTTTCTTAATCTCTGAGAGATCGATTGATGCTGTTTCCAGGGTTACGATATATGCGCATAAATACGTTTCCTCTTTACTTTTGCCTTCTTCTTTTGCCATTACTACCGCATCTTTTATTTCATCGATATTTAACAGTTGACTCTCTATCTCTCCCAATTCTATCCGAAAGCCCCTGATCTTTACCTGGTGATCAATGCGTCCTAAGAACTCGATGTTTCCATCCGGCAGCCAACGGGCCAGGTCGCCAGTGCAGTAGAGCCTGTCATTGGTCACTGGACATTGGTCATTGGTGAGGGGGTTGCCATTTTCTGGGATTCCTTCTAATAAAAAGTTTTTGCGGGGGTCCAGGGGCATAAGCGCTGCATTAAGAATGTATTATTAACAGGCATTTATAATTCGCTTTTTATTCCTCTTTTACGAGGATTCTCCATTAAGTAATATTTTATTTTTTCCCAATCATCAATGACTTTTAGA
>Ga0180438_10000479_pt1 | contig 78558 bp, 71 predicted proteins | sample SS_ome_12_FD_132455 | JGI IMG/M metagenome (GOLD analysis project Ga0180438, IMG submission 132455) | Hypersaline lake sediment archaeal communities from the Salton Sea, California, USA - SS_3_D_2 metaG | ecosystem: Environmental > Aquatic > Non-marine Saline and Alkaline > Hypersaline >...
AGATTGGTGTGCAACAGTCTCTCCTGACGGAAAATACCTCTTTTTTACTAGAAACAATACAGGGAATGGGGATATCTACTGGGTGGATGCAAAAATTATTGATCAGTTCAAGCCGAAAATAGATCAAGTCAAGTATAGATGGATTAACTTGGATTGACAATCTCTGTCAACTCTAGTGTTGGTCGCTCCACATCATCAACCCCCCTTTTGCTGACAACAGCCCGCACTTAAATACGTTGCTATTACTATGCGTTTCTAAGGGGATTTTAAATAGAAGACAATTCCGATATTTGCACCAACTTGAATACACTCAAAAAAATCTTCAAACGGAGTAAGCAGGTAGGCCGTCAATTTTATCCTATTGATTCTTAGGCCTACATTTATTTTTGCGCTGATAAGACCAAATACATCCGTTTTGGTTGAAGTATGGATGATAGGAATATTTACACCCCCACCGACAAAGAAGATTTTCAGTCTGAAATTCAGGGCTGCACCCAGGTTCAATTGAAGTATGTCTAATCGGAGCTCAGAGCTCCAAAGTTGAAATTCAGGGCTGATCATCACATGTTTTCCAAGGTGAATATCGGCTCCAGCACCCAAAGTAAATATAGGACCCGTAAATGATTGGTTTGTGAGCCCACCAACATTGAGATTTACATCTTGTTTTTTGTCCTGCGCCTGAGCTTGCTGGAATACTCCTCCAAGTAACAATCCAATTAATAAAAGGTTTAAAAAAACTTTCTTCATGATCCTTCCCCTTATTGTGCGTTTTTTACTCGGGCTTTTTTGCGGAGTTTTTCAAAAATTTCTTGGATTTCAGAATCTGATTTACCGATGAATGGGATTGTTTTATCTTTGCCTTTTAATGCACTAACAATCACTCCAATAATAACTCCCTCAATTCCTGCAATAAAGGCCCAAAATGCAGCCATATCTGCGGCTGTGAAATAAAATGGGGGGCTCTCGACGTCACCGCCTGCAAAACCCACAAGCCCACCAATGCCACCGCCGATTATCAAGCCTAATCCAGCTCCTGCAAGAAGGTTTGTTTTTTTCACAATTTTAATTGTACCAATACCCTCGATATCAATAGTCACATCTGCCCCTGAGAATCTATCCAATAATAATAGTGAGTTCTGCTTAACTGCAATAAGCTCCCCTCTTACTTCGGTTCCATCTATCTTTTGGATAATCAGATCAGCGCCCTTTTTTTCTCTAGCAAACATGTTTCCCGAGAGCAACAAAATTGAGAAAACCAAAAACAAAGATATTGCTTTTCTCATTTAAACCCTCCTTCTCATTCATCCGGATATAAGATAATCTAAGCCAGTAAGGGAGATGTTAAGAATTTGTTAAAAAGTAGTAAAAAGTTCGTTATGAAGTGACCGCACCCAGCAGCGGCTGGCACAGGAACAGCGAAAAATGATAGAGGAGCTTTAAAAGAGAATCGATGAGTTAGAGAAGATGTCCCCCCTGAATTTTTTCTGAGAACATGCTGGCTGTGCACAGCAAATTGGGGAAACAGGCGATCTGCCCTGAAGGAGGGATCTCCTGCCCAGCCAGCAAAACAGGATATCCTATATTTTTAATATAGGGATTTTCCATGAATTTGAAAGTGACATAAAGTGACATAAAGTGACATAAAGTGACATTGAAGGATATTCCCGCGAAAAAAGAACCGAAAATCAGGGAGTTCCTGTGATATGGAGTTTTGTAGTCGGGCAAGCGAAGCGATTTCTGAGGCCAGTGGAGGCCTGACCTGAATCAGGCCTCCCTATCGCATAAAAGGCGCGTTATGATGTGTGGCCTCAAATATAGGATATAAGTATAGTCGAGAAATATTTAGACTTGTTGGAAATTGTGCGCCAGTAAGTTGCCCTATTTCTTTCTGTCTGCGTAGATTTCGCCAGCGACCATATAATCCTTGGGTGAAAATTCCTGAATCCAGACGCGGATGGATGTCAGGGGAACGCCCAGGGAATCGCGGACTGCGCAGGTCACGCTATCCAGCAACGCTTTTTTTTGCTCATCGCTTCGCCCTTCCAGCAGGTGAATCTCGACGATCGGCATGTCTACCTCCTCAATAATTCGCGAATATCTTCATTTATAGGTTTTTTTTGCCTGCTTAACAAGCGGAAGATTCACCCCCAACTTCATCTCAAAGGGCGATTGACGCTTCCTGGGAACCGGGGCATATTTTTCGATGGAATGAAAAAGGGATTAGTTCGGTTTAACGATAAATCGTGGGAAAAGACCGCGAAGATATTGCTTGTCGAAGATGATTCCGTTGCTATTGCAATTCTCCAATCCCGGTTGACTGCCAAAAATTACCATGTCGTCGTGGCAAATACGGGGGAGGAGGGAATCGAGCTTGCCCGTCAGGAGCTTCCGGATTTGATTCTGATGGATATGGTGCTGCCGGGTATGCATGGGCTGGAAGCGGCCATGCGGTTGAAGGACGACCCCAAGACAAAGAATATCCCGATTTTCGCCGTGACTGCGATGAGTACTTCCGAACTCGCCGAAGCCTCCCCTCAGGACGGAATCTGCGTATTTATCGAGAAACCCTATGATTTTAAAGAGCTTCTGGCGCACATTCAGCAGTATACAATCCCCGTGGGGACTGAAAAAAAGAAAATTTTGATCATAAATGACGATCCTGCCCTTGTCACTCTGATGGCCTCATATTTGAAGGAATATGGGTATCTCGTGATCTCAAGGCCTCCCCGGATGTTCAGTGTGAGAGATATCCGGAAGGCAAATCCCCATGTGATCATCCTGGATATCGATTTGCTCGAACACTGGGGTGTTGCAATTTTCAAAATTCTCAAGAGAACGCGCAGCACGAAATCCATCCCGGTTATTTTGATGGCCTCTCAATTAACGCCTGAAGAGTTGAAAGAGGTTGCGAACCAGCTTGGTGCGGATGATTTTGTTGCCGACCTGTTTGAATTCGACGAAGTCGACCGCAAAATTAAAAAATTGTCTATGGAATAAGTATCCTGATTTTCCTCGACATTCCCAAACAGCAATCCTTCGGTCGACTAAACCGTTTGGAGGAATGAGGGCCGAGGCGCATTTCGAAAATATCAATAGGGAGGATTGCGGTCTAGATGGATAAGAATTCCTGCCGGATAATTGCTATTGCCAACCACAAAGGGGGAGTCGGAAAAACGACGACAACCATCAATCTCGGAACTGCGTTGGCAAAACTGAAGAAAAAAGTCTTGCTCATAGATGTGGACCCGGGGGCTCATGCGACCTATGGTCTGGGAATCCTCGCCCACCGGCGCGAGAAGACGGTGTATGATCTTATGAAGGGGAGAGCTGCCCTGGACGAGATCAAAGTGGAGATCGCTTTGGATCAGGAAAGCCTCGATCTGATCCCAGCATCCATAGAGCTGGCAGAAGCAGAGGTGCAGTTGTCCGGTCTCCCAGGCCGAGAGTTCCTGCTCAAGGAAGCTTTGAACGGGGGCCGTTCTTACGATTATGTTTTCATCGATTGCCCTCCCTCCCTGGCCGTTTTGACGCTGAATGCCATGGTTGCGGCAAAAGAAGTATTCATTCCGCTCCAGACAGAATATTTGGCCATGCAGGGTCTGGGCAAGCTGCTGGAGACCGTCAAAATCGTCAAGCACCGTTTGAATCGTGACCTCGAAGTCACAGGAGTGCTGGCAACCCGGTATGATAAGCGAAAAATTCTCAATCGTGAGGTCGTGAACAGGATCAAAGAACACTTTGGAGATAAAGTATTTAATGTTTTGATTAGAGAGAATATCTCATTGGCCGAGAGCCCATCCCACGGATTGACAATTTTTGAGTATTTTCCTGGTTCCTATGGAGCCGAAGATTACATGGCTCTGGCCAAAGAAGTATTAGACAGGGGGAAAAATGGACGAAAAGAGAAGGCTAGGGCCGCAGGATCCGCTCGGTTGGATTAGAGATACTCGAGAAGAAAGATCCGGTAAGTTCGATGAGAGGACGTCACTCCCTGACGATCGAACACAACATTCTGTTGTCCGCGAGACCGTTCCCATGGAAACCAAGAGGGAGATCATACACACAGACAAGAGCGTTCCGATGGAAGTCAAGGTCACTCTGAAAGGTCAGCCGGTCAAACAAACACAAACGATCACATTAGAAATCACTGTGGGCCAGAAATGACGGCAATTTAAGTCCAGGACAATTCTGGCTTGAATCCGCAGGATCTGAAAAATGTGATCCCTTTCTTGTTAATTCCCATCCCATGAATATATAATAGCCTTGAACTACTTATAAAGAATGGCGAATTTCTTTATCAATACAGCATATCATGGGAATTTCCTGGCTATGATCAAAGCCGGAGGAGAAAGAGAAATGCTGTTATTTATAAGGATCGTTTCATGAAAATAAAGGGGTTTTTAGTCATTTTTCTTTTGGTTGTGATCACAGTCTTTTTCCTGTATGTCGTAAAGCGCGGAGGGAAACCTCAAATCCAACAACAGGTGGATGCCTTTGCAGAGGTAAAAGAAAAAACCACGCGCACGAATTTGAGTTCGCTCGAGAAAGCCATCGATATTTTTATCGCGCAGAACGGGAGGGTTCCTCATGACCTGAAGGAAATTCAAACCTTCAGCAGGTCGGTTTATGTGGATACGGATTCCTGGGGAAATAAAATTAAATACGAGAGGATCTCGGACTCGAACTATCGACTCATATCGGCAGGAAAAGACAAGGTGTTTCAAACAGCAGACGATATCATCATCAAGAATTGAGGGGAAATGAGCGGACAACAAATCATTTTCGGCCTTTTGGAATTTTTGGTCTCCATATTGATAAGCTTTATCCTGATCTTCGGGAGTTACCGGATAATCCTTGTCCTGACCCGACGTTTCGATGAGGAAAAGCAGCTCAGGAAGAAAAATCTTTCTGTGGGGATTGTCCTGGGAAGCATATTCATCGGAGAGGCTCTTGTTGTCAAGCAGGCGTTATATCCGGTTATGGCGGTTATTCAGCTTTTTGTACTCGGCCAGGAAAAAGATATGGGAAGTTTTATGAAAGTGCTTCTGTTCGGCTCCGGCTATGTTCTGCTAGCCGGGATTCTGGCCATAATCTGTATTTTTTTCAGTTTCTGGCTGTTCAACAGGATGACCGCCACCATCGATACCTATAAGGAAATACAGGACAATAACCTGGCTGTAGCCGTAATGATGGCATTGTTCATTATCGGAATTTGCCTGTTGATGAGCGAGGGAGTTTCCGGTCTTGTGCGGGCGCTCATCCCCTTCCCGGAGATAGGGACCATTCCTCTCGAATAATTTTGACCTTGACTAGACAAAAGAAACTACCGGTTTTTCTCTTTTTGACCGTTCTTTTTCTCATCGTGGGGCTGATTCTCGTCGCCTGGTTTCTGTCGATCCGTCAAAATTCGGAAACGTTCGCGCATATCTCCCATGGATTCCAGGAAAATGTCGCGCAAAACTTGCCGGTTTTCGATAGACAGGAAGATCAGGACACCTATTATCTCACCTATGATTGGACGGATTTTAGCGGGTTCCCCAACCGCTTTTCCTTTTCTCTCTTAAAAAATATGGTAAATGATGCAGAAGAGGAATTCGGCTACTTCCCCGCGGACTTGAGAAAACATTTGGATGACCTGCTTGAACGGTCGAGAGAGAAAATGATCGAAGACCTGATGGTGTTTGTGCAGGAATTGATCCGAAAAAGCGGTTATTCGGAATATATAAGGGTCGAAAAAATCAGCAGCAAAAGTTTCACTATGAAGCTATCGGTTCCTCCTCCTCTTCAGAAAAAAGTCAAGAGGGAGTTTGACAGGATAAAAATCAAGCTGGCCAAGGAACAGGAGAAATATCTCAAACGAGTGGATAAGGATCAGGAAGAAGGAAGGGTGCAATTTCTCAAAGACAGGGGAATCCGCGTATTCGACGGGAAGATCGGAGTAGACCATGGTTTTTGTGTGAGAATGAACAAAGAAAGGCTCAGTCCTATTCTTGAAACCATGCAGGAGAACCACCAGAATCTTTCCCTCCATCAATTTTTGAGTCTGTTGCTGTCTTTTGTCCAGGATATCCGGTATTACATTCCGCCGGTACAAGAGAGAGGGAAGATCATCCTTTCCTTTTGGGTTCCCCCACGGGTACTGGCAGACAATTTCGGCGATTGCGATTCAAAGGGAGTGACGTTCGCATCCTTTTGGATCAATTTTAAAAAATATCCCATCCTGCTGATAACCGTACCTAAACATTTTTTTATCGGCTTGGGTGTTCCATCCTTTACCGGGGAAGGATTGGTTGTCAATGGAGTGAGATACACACTTTGCGAGGTGACGGGGCCGGGAAAGATGCCGCCCGGGATGATCGGTCGCTATAGCAAAGCGTGTTTGCAAAATGGTCAGTACGTTTACGAACTGGTGAACTGAATTTTACCGCTTTCTTGGTGCGAAAAAAAGATATTTGATTTTACGCCAGAGGCTGGCTCTTTCTGTCGTGTCTTCGATCAATAGTTTCTCGGTCGTCTTGCGGAAAAAAGCCCTCTCGCGGTAGTCTTTTTTACTTTCGAACATCTCCACGTCATAAGCCTTTCTTTTTCTCGAATCCCTGAGTGTTTCATAAGCCTTCTCTATTCGCTCGAGAACGAGTTTTCGGTCCTCTTCGGAAAGAAGGCTGTAATGCGCGATAGAGTCTCTTTCGTAGGTGATTTTGCAGAGCTCAAAAGCTCTCTCGATTTCCTGGGGAGACGAATTTCTGCTGACATTCAAAAGTTCGTAATAATCCATCTCCATGACGTTTTTTATCTTCATTTCAATCCTTATCTTTTTTTATCGACCGAGAATCCTGAAGAAATGCCTGATATAAAAAAATTTTATTTGTAAGCCAGTTTTTCCACGATGGACCGAATGGAAAGAGCCACTTCCGAATTAGGGTAGGTGCTCAGATAGGGGGTCAGTCTTTTCAGACTGGTATGGATTTTCTCGTCATGAGGAATCGCACCCAGAAAATTCAGATCCACGACCAGGTATTTTTTGACCACATCCACGATCGATTGCCCCAATAGAAAATCCCTCTCGCTCCTTGCATTGTTTATTATGAGGCAGGGATTGAATCTTTTGAGCGCTCTGAACAGGATATGAGCGGAATTTTTGTCATGAGAAATGATCTCATTCAAAAACGTGTAAATGGATTTGGAATTGTCTTTGATATGAACCGCAATTTTGTTAACCAGGTCCTCGATGCCATAAAATTCTGTGACAACCTTAAGAATTCTGATGATGCAGGATTTAAGAAAATAGTAGGCGTTTTCGATAGATGTCGGTTCTGGATTGACGACTAGAATCCCCGGATTGGAAAGAAGAAAAAAATCGATACAATTGTAGGAAGCCCCTGTTCCGATATCTATGATCACCCTCTTGGCGTCGAAAGTCTTGATATGTCTTATCAATTTCATTTTTTTGTAATAGTTCATGTTGGCCATGAACAGAACATTTTCGGTTCCTTTGATGAGCTTAAGTCCAACGAACGGAGTCAGGATGACGGTGTCTTTCAGGTTGGGAACCTTGTTCGTCACAAAATCCCCCAAGTCCAGGTTTGAATCTTTCATGCCCAGAAAAGTATGGAGATTCGGTCCTCCCAGATCGGCATCGATCAGGGTCACATCTTTCTCGAGACTGGCAAGATGGATGGCCATGCTGGCCGAAACAAAGCTTTTTCCTGTGCCCCCCTTTCCTCCTCCCACTGCCCAAATGGTTTTTTCCTTTCCCTGACGCAAGGAAAGCAGCGATCCCTTTGACTCTGTGTTTACTTGGTACATATTATGTGGATACTATTTAATGTATCTTAGCCTCGCCGTTTATCAAATTTCAATTTTAGCACATAAAAAAGTCGAATTTAAATAGAAGATGAAAAAATATTTGTATTGAATTACCGAGCGAAATCTGGTATTTTACATGCTTATATAAGTATATATACGCATGGGCTATTTATAGCCGAGGAGAACTAACCGGTTGAAAAACTACGGAGATATAGACAGTAAATTCAGGTACATCATTTTAGCGGCGATGCGAGCAAAGCAACTGCTGGGAGGAGCGAAGCCTCGCATCAAGTCCAAGGCGAGAAACCTTATCCGAGTTGCCCAGGAAGAGGTAAAAAAGGGGCTTGTGGATTATGAGATCGTGAAGCCCCCTAAAGAAGAGATTGAAGAGATTTCCGATTCCGACGGGGATATGTTCATTGGGGAAGATTTGACGCCAGATCTTGAAGAAGAACTGGGAGAAGATTCAGAGGAACAGCCGGAAGAAAAGCTCGAAGAAGAAGAGGAAGAAGAATCCGAAGAAGAAGAGGAAGAAGAGCCGGAAGAAGAAGCGGATGAGGAAGGGGAAGAGACAGCGGAAGAGGAAAGCGCCGAAGAAGAAAAGCCCAAGCGGAAAAAGAAGTCCTAGCCTTTTCCCCCGCTCTTTATCAACTGGATGTAATCCTTTTTGATAAACTCTTTTTTCGAGAAACCCAAAGAATTCGCCGCCTTAACGATATGATTCTGTTCTCCTTCTAATTCCAAAAAGTTTCCGATCGAGGTCTCGTCCAGGCATATTTTAAGTTTCTTGATTCGATAGACCGTTCTGTATTTGTTATAAGTGAAGGTGGGGATGAATCCCAGTTTTTTCAGAATTTTTTTCATTTGTTTTGCATTCTTGATCTCGGTTTCATATTCTTCACGTATTTTAAATTTTCTCGATTTTAAAGGAGGTCCTTTGTACGTCAGGTAGGCTTTTTTATTTTCTATGCGCAATCTCAGTGCCCGTTTCTGGCTGCGAAGAAGCTGCGACGAGAAATCGTAAAGGGTATTTTCTTCCAAAAGGCGATTTTTGACCAGTTCGGCTCCGATAGCGGCAAGTTTTTCTTTCAGTTTTTCAGGATCGGCTATGCGGATCTTTACTTCGATTTCCGTCATATCCCAAGCTATTTGTTTCTGAACAGGACAAAATCAGGGAATAATGACAGAGCTTCCCGATGGACGGATGGAGGCAACTGTTGAAGCAATTTTTTGGAATTATCGGAAAATTCCTCGGCTTTTTTATAGGTATAATCCAGGGCTCCGTTCGATTGCACCGTTTGAAGAATATCCTCGAAAGAGGAGGTGTCCAGCTCCTTTTTTTTCAGAAGATCCAAAAAACGGGCCCGGTTTTTCTTGCCGTCAGTCCGAAGCGTGTATATCAAAGGAAGGGTGATGCGGCCTTCCCTCAGGTCAGACAGAACCGGTTTTCCTAGGGTGCGTTCGTCTCCAGTATAATCCAGCAGATCGTCTATGATCTGGAAGGTCATCCCGAGCGATGTCCCGAAATCGGCAAGAATATTTTCCTCCTCAAGCCCGGCCTTTCCAAGTATTCCTCCTATTTGACAGGAAGCGGAAAAAAGGGATGCCGTTTTCTTGTCGATGATATCCAGATATCCCTGCTCGTCGATTCCCGGATTCCAGCTGACATAATATTCGTCCAACTCGCCCTCGATCATTTTGGAGGATACATCGGTCAGTAATTTGACTATCTGCCTGTGCTCGCTCTGAAGGGATTTTCCGATAGTCTTGATATATAGATAATCACCCAGGAGGACCGTGATGTTCGGGCCCCATCGGGTATGAACGGATTCCCGCCCTCTTCTTGTTTCGGAGTTATCGATGATATCATCGTGAAGGAGGCTGGCTGTGTGTATGGTCTCCACGAGACTCGACATGGCGATGTGTTCCTTGCCTTTGTATCCACAGAGTCTTGCGCAGAGAATGAGAAGGGCAGGCCTTATTCTCTTTCCCGAATTTTGGGAAAGGAATGAACTGATCTCAGCGATTATTTTGTTAGGAGATTTCGTTAATTTCTGGAGCTCTTTTTCGACCCCGTTCAAATCCTTCTGGATATCGCGATAGAGGTCACCGATACCAGGAATTTTTTTGACTTTCGCCTTGTCCAGTTGGTTGACAAAATCCTTCATGATGATCTCGCTAATCGCTGCCCTATATTAACATCTCATTCTTCATATTTCAAACGGAAAAAGAGAGGCAAAATTTGCCGTTGTTATGCGGGCGATCTCGGCGAGATCGATCTTGCGGATATCAGCCAGAACTTTTGCAACTTCTTTCACATAGACAGGTTCATTTCTTCTGATTCGGCCCCTGTAGGGGGAAGGTACGAGATAGGGGGAATCGGTTTCGATCAGGATTTTCTCCAGGGGGAGAATTATTGCCGCATCTCTGAGGGCTTGGGCATTCGGATAGGTCAGGATTCCTGAGAAGGAAATCAAAAAATCCCTTTCCAGCATCTTCTCGGCGAATTCCCTTTTTTCGGTAAAACAGTGGAGCACGCCGCCGCGCGTAAAATCCTCTTCTGTTATTGCGCGGACAATCTCGTCTGCAGCATCGCGGCTGTGAATCAGGACGGGAAGATTCAAATCCTGAGCGATGTTCAGTTGGCTTCGGAAAATGTCGATTTGCTTTTCGGGTGACGAGAAATTGTAGTAAAAATCGAGACCTATTTCCCCTATGGCAAAGATTTTTTTATCATCCGCCATTCTTTTCATGGTTGCGATGCATTCGGGGTGGAATTTATCGGCGTTATGGGGATGAACCCCAGCAGCGGCAACGATTTCCGGGAACTTGTCGATTAGCTCATGAGTGACCTCTAGATTTTTGCTTTCTGTGAGTTCTGCAGGACAGAGAATGGCCTTGATGTCCTCTTTGAGAGCCCGTTCGATGACCTGACTCCGGTCATCGTCGAAGTCCTCCGCATTGAGATGAGCGTGGGAATCGACAAAAATCATGATGCTGTTTTTCGCGAACGCAAAATGGAGCGCCTGGAATTTAAGGTGAATTCAGATCCCAGTGCCAGTTATTGTTCCAAAATTTTCTTTTTCAGATGCCTGAGGGGCAGGGCTCCGTAGCTTAAGAGTTTGGACATGAATTCTTGTTTGTTGAACGCATCGCCTTTTAGCTGTCTGTATTCCTTCTCCATGTCCAGGATTTCCTGGTAACCCACATAGGTGTAGGCGGCATCGCCGGGAAGAAGCAGGATGCGGTTCCATTTTCTTTCGGCTTCGGCTTCAGTCTGGAATCCCTGCCTGACCATATAATTTATGGCATTCTCCTTGGTCCAAGTGCCCTCATGAATCTGCAATTCGGCAATGAAATCCGTGATAACCCTAAGCTGCATTTTGAGTTGGTTGAGACGGAGATTGAGGTTATAATTGCCGAATCCTTCGAATATCAGCATCTCTTCGAAGGGGACAGACCAGCCTTTTAAAAGCGGTATGCTGGGATAGAGTTTTCTCAATAAGGATGAGTTTTGATTGGTGTGAAATAACGGAACAAATGATCCAGGATATATTTTTCGGACGACATAAAACGGGAGCAAGAAGTTGTTGTATTCTTCAAGAAATGATGTGGTTTGATCCTCACTCCAATCATTTGGGATCGGGTTAATTTGGTAAGTGTAGCTACTTGAAGTCTCATAAGCACCGGGAGCGACGAGCCTGGTCAAGGTGATCCCCTGGAAGGCTTCAGGCATGGGTTCGATAGTGAGATTATTTTCAGGTAAATCGACGAGCTGTTTCTCCATTAGAAAGCTTTTGATTTCTTCAACCTTTGATGTAATCGTATCCATAAATTCATCCTTGGCCATGTGGTTTTCTTTTGTCTTTTCCAGAACGCCTTGGATGATTATCCGCCTCATTTCTTCTTCTCCCCTCTGAGCCGCTAATTGCTGCATATTCACTTCGGGATACATCAATCTGTACAAAGGAAGACAAACCATTGGCATCTCGACTTTTGTGATGTTGTTGATATCAGCGCTCGCTCTTTCGGCAAGTTCCTGGATAGAGATGTTATTCTGGAGGGTTAGCCGCAAAAGCCTGGCATGTGCTTCCCCGAGCCGGAAATTTCCAGTGGATTTCGGCAGAAGTTCATTGGTTAGATAGCGTTGGAAGTCCTCCAGGGCAGGAATGACTTTGCTCAATTCAGCGAGGAGCTTGGATCTCTGCTCTTCGGGAATTTGGGATGCCAGCGTGGGAAGATCAGTCCTGTAAATCTCGAAAACGGCGGGAAACTGTTTGATAGCGGTTTCCGTTGAGATTTGTGTGGGCGTTTTCAGGCTTTCTTTGGCTTGTTTGATTAGCTTAGGCAGGTTTTTTAGCCTCTCTGTCGCATTCTTGGCTCTTGCATCCACTGGTGCGAAATCTTTTTCGAGGAGAGGCTTTACACAGTTGATGAATATTGTGTTGTAAAAAATCGGATCATATTCCCACGGAATGATCTGTTCGTGTTTCAGCCTTTCGAGGTCGAGGGCGTCCATCAGCATTTCGTGATCGATCTGGAACGCGGGACTCATCTTGGTCCTGTCGACCTTGGTTACCAGATCCTGATTGAACGTATCCAGTTCTCCCAAACGCTTCTCGAGGTTCTTCTCGCTGAACTCTTCCAATCTGTTGTCATATTTGTGGAAGCCCACTATGGTACCGACCGTAGGTTGGAACTTCCAAATGGCGTCCAAAAATTCGTCCATCAATTTTTGAAACTTTGCATCCTCTTCATTTTGCTGGGACAGAAGCAGACCTGTGTTAAACAGGGCGAAGATGATGATGAGGATAGAAGTGGCGAATTTCTTCATTGAGCCCTCCTGTGTGCGAGCGTTTTTGCTTTCATTTATGCCTAAGTTTTGGTTGAAAATATGAAGTGCAATCCTATCATAAATGATTCCTTCAAAGCAATGTTTCTATGATAATTTGCATGGTTACCAGCGGATTGCGGCGGAAGCCCACGTGTATCCCGACCCGAATGCTGTCAGCATGACAAGATCCCCTTGTTTGATCCTTTCCTCTTGGAGGGCTTCGTCTAATGCGATCGGGATAGAAGCGGCCGTCGTGTTTCCATATCTATCGATGTTTCGGATGACTTTTTCTACCGGAATCTTCAAGTTCCTGGCCACCATTTGACTGATCCTATCGTTTGCCTGGTGGGGTATCAGGTGATCGACATCTTCGATGGTCAGATCGTTGTGTTTTAATGCCGCCCAGACGGCCTCCGGCATTTTTGCTACAGCCGTTTTGAACACATTTCGCCCGTTCATTGCCGGAAAAACTCTTTTGTTCGTTATAATATCGACAGAGAAACAAGGATTGTCCAAACAGCTCGGTTTTTCCATCCATAAGTCCTCGACATAATTTCCATCCGAAAAAAGATGGGTGGACAGGATTCCGCGCTCTTCCCCAGGTTTCCCTGCTTCGATGACAACGGCTGCTCCTCCGTCTCCGAAGAGTACCGCCAGGTCTCGTCCGTCATCGGAATAATCCAGATTTGCCGATTGTTTTTCGGCAGCCACAAGGAGAATCTTTTTGTAGGTGCCTGTTCTTATGTATTGGTCTGCAACAGAAAGAGAGTAGATAAAGCCGCTGCATTGGTTCCTTACATCGAGAGCCCCGATGCTGCTGAGTCCTAGTTTTGCTTGAACGAGAACGCCGATTCCGGGAAAGTAGTAGTCAGGAGAGAGAGTAGCCGCAATGATAAAGTCAATTTCAGACTTGTCGATCCCGGCACTTGCGATGGCTTTCAATGCCGCTTCATAAGCAAGGTCAGAACTCCCGATACCCACCTCGGCATAGTGTCTTTCTTTAATTCCAGAGCGTTGCTGGATCCATTCGTCCGAGGTGTTCATTGTCTTTTCGAGGTCGAAGTTCGTGACGATTTTCGGAGGAATAAACCGACCTGTTCCTGTTATCACTGCTCGATTCATTTGCTCAGCTCCGTAGCTATACTATACTCGATAGCAAGGGAAAAATAAAGCCTGATGTTTCCCTGTTATCGGGAACATCTTGACTAAGAGATTGGGAGGGCGTACTATTCTAATAGATAGAAAAACACCGGGAGATGGCATGAGAAAAGTCGTTTTCGGACTCCTCCTCGTCGTTCTTTTCTGTGTGGGGGGATTTGCACAAAAGGAAGAGGAGTGTCTGAAAGTTAGCGCATCGATAAGTCCGAGATGGCTTTCAAGGGGGCAGGAAGGAAAAGTCGTTCTCAAAATACAACTCGCCGATGGCATTACGATCAATCCGCAACCTTCATTCGTTATCGAATGCGATCCATCGGAGGAACTCATTTTTCCTAAGAATTTTTTTACGGCCTTGGATTTGGAAATCGAGATAAAAGAAGACGGAGGAGAAGAATTCCTGGATCTTGAGAAACCCATTGAGATCCCTTTTACGGTTAGCCTGGAGGCGAAAAGAGGCAACCATTCATTCCAAGGCAGGATAAAGTATTTTGCTTTTTCTAAAGGGGAAGGCTGGTGTCTCAAGAGCACGACAAAATTCACGGCTTCTTTCTACACCCGGAGCAGCCGGGTCATAAGATAGTCGTCTTGCTTGTTTGAAGGGATAAAAGTCAAAGCCATCCTTGATCGATGTACCAGTCCAGGGTTTCTTGAAGCCCGCTTCTGAGACTGTATTTGGGTAAAAATGATAAGAGCTGTTCTGCCTTTTTTGTATCAGCGAACCAATTTGTCTGCATGATCGCTTTTAACTTATCCCTGTTAAAAGTGCTGGGTTTATTCGTTATGGCTGCAGCCCCCTCCCAGACCAATGCCGCAGCCTTTAGAAGAAATGCGGGGCATCTAATGGTCAGTTGTTTTTTTCCCAGTATTTCCCCTGCGATCTTCCCGAATTCATCCCAGGTGATATGTTGCGGATTGGCGATATTGATGATTTCTCCTGAAATGAGATCCTTGGAAATACAAAGATCAAACGAGCCGATCAAGTCCTTGACATAGCAAAGATGGTACCAACTTTCTTGAGAGGCCTGAGAAAGAAGGATCCCCTTTTTTATAGATTTGAAATACGATAGAAAATCTTCATCTCTGGGGCCGTAAACGGCTCCGACCCGGATTATGACAAGCGGAAAATCCTCTTTGAATTGGAGCGCTTCTCTTTCACCCAAAAGTTTGCTTTTGCCATAGTCCGTTACAGGGTGCGGCTCATCGTCTTCTTTTACAGGGAGCCCTTCCATAGACGGCCCTGCGGCCGCCGTACTGCTGAGAAAAAATACCTTCTTGGGCGAAGTGTTTTGCTCTCGCAGCGACCGAAAAAGACTTGCTGTCCCATGTTGGTTTACTGTATAATAATCAGCCAATTTGCGTGCTTTGGTTATGCCTGCGATGTGGAAAATATAATCGATGTCAGTGGGAAGAGACGGAATTGAAAAAAGATCTCCATGTAGCAAGTGGACGTCGAGGCCCTCTATCCATCTGAGATTATTTGGATCCCGGACCAATGCGAATACGTCTGCGTTTTTCTTGTCTAACAGGTGATTGATGAGATGACTTCCGATAAATCCGGTCCCACCTGTTACCAAGGCTCTCATGAGAAAGATTGTATGAAAAATGCCTTAAGGCGTCAAATTTATTTCTTCCATCAAATGCGCACTTTGAAAAAGGAGAAAAACTTTTTGCAGCTAACAAATGGACGAGGAGGAAACTTTGGAGATTTTTGATAAATGTTATGAATTCACCAGGGCCGAGGAAGCTATCGCGATGGGAATCTATCCTTTCTTTACCCCCATAGAAGAAGTCTATGGCAATAAAGTCAAAGTAGATGGGAAAGAAATGATCATGGTCGGGTCCAATAATTACCTGGGCCTACTCGACCATCCTCTTGTCAAGAAGGCTGCAAAAGATGCTGTCGACAGATATGGTGTTGCGACCTGCGGTTCCAGATTCCTGAACGGCACTCTCGATATTCATGTGGAATTGGAAGAAAAATTGGCCCGATTCATGAAAAAGGAAGCTGCTCTTACATTCAGCACAGGCTTCCAGACGAATCAAGGTATCATCTCGACTCTGATAGGCAAGGAAGATGCCGTTATCACCGACCGAATGATTCACGCCAGCATTATAGATGCATGCCGACTATCTTATGGGAATGTGTCCAAGTACAAACACAACGACATGGCAGATTTAGAGAGACAGCTTTCTTCCATCGGAAAAGATGCCAACAAGATGATCGTCGTGGACGGAGTTTTCAGCATGGAAGGAGATCTTGCCAACCTGCCGGATATCGTCCAGCTAGCGAAAAAATACAACGCAAAAGTGATGGTCGATGATGCTCACGGAATCGGTGTCATGGGAGAGAATGGGCGCGGGACGGCAGAACATTTTGGCGTGGAAGATGAGATCGATATTATCATGGGCACATTCAGCAAATCTTTCGCCTCATTGGGAGGAATGGTCGTTGCTAACAAGAAAGTTATTTCCTATATAAAACATTTTGCCCGCTCTCTCATTTTCAGCGCGAGTATAACTCCGGCTTCGGTTGCAACGGTATTGGCGACTTTGGATATCATTCAGAATGAACCCGAAAGAAGAAACCGTTTGTGGGAAATCACCGAAAAGATGAAATCCGGTTTTCAGGCCATGGGTTACGATACCGGACCTACGGAAAGCCCGATTATCCCTGTTTATATACGAAACGATGAGCTTGCGTTTATGTTGTGGAAGCTGCTGAGGGAGAATGGCATTTTTACGAATCCGATCGTTTATCCGGCCGTTCCCCATGGGGAGGCTTTGATCAGGACCAGTTACTCCGCTAACCATTCCGATGAAGACCTCGATACAGTTCTAGGGGTATTCGAAAGATGCGGAAAACAGTTGGGAATTCTCAAGTAATTCAGGATATCCTACCATGAGAAACAAATCGATACTCATTTTTATCGCATTCTTGCTTTTTCCCTGTTTTGGCATTGCGGAAACTTTTTCGACGTCTTTCCTTCCTGTGGATCAAATTGAGACCGGGATGAGGGGGAAGGGAAAGACTTTTCTCCAGGATGATAAATCTGAGGAGTTCGATGTCGAAATTCTCGGTGTCATGCACAACTGGCAACCCCAGAGAGATCTCATTTTAGCCAGACTCCAGAGCGATGTGCTGGGAAGAGCCGGTGTCATCCAGGGAATGAGCGGAAGCCCCGTGTATATCGATGGCAAACTCATCGGTGCTGTTTCCTATTCTTTGGGAACCTTTTCCAAGGATGCCATAGCAGGCATCACTCCGATAGAGGAGATGATGGCCATACCCGATAGAACTGGATCTGAATCGAGCTTTGTTCCAAGAATTCAGATGAAAAATTTTATAACCTCTGAGGACTTTCAAGAATTGAGCCAGGCGTATTATCCACCCCAGGCCAACCCTGCTGACGGGCAAATGATCAAACCTTTGAGTATTCCTCTGCTGTTCGGCGGATTCCCTTCCCATATCTTTGAGAAAGCCAAGCCTTTTTTCTCTAAGTTAGGTTTCTCCCCGGTTCAATCCGGATCATCCGGTCAGGTTCAGTCAAAAATCTCTCCCCCTGAAATGAATCTCCAAGCCGGAGAACCGGTTGCCGTTCAATTGATAAAGGGAGACATGGATATGTCGGCAGTGGGAACCGTCACTCATGTCGAGGACAATAGAGTGCTGGCATTCGGTCACCCGTTCTATAACCTGGGTGCTGTCGATTTTGCCATGGCTAAGGCCAAAATAATGGCTGTGCTCCCAAGCCTCGAGACTTCGTTCGTGCTATCGGCCAGCGATAGTGTCGTGGGCCGTATTGTCCAAGATAGAAATTCGGGTGTGTTCGGTGAGTTGGGGAAATTACCCCGATACATCCCGATAAACGCCAATCTAATAACGGCTAATGGCGAAACGAAAGAGTTCAAGGTGCAAATCGCCAATGATAAGCTGTTCACTCCGCTTTTAGTGAACCTCGTGGTGTCGAGCATTGTGTTGTCAGAAGAAAGAAACTTTGGAGATCTGTCTCTTGAATTGAGAGGCACCATATATCTCGATGATGCACCTCCGGTTCTATTGCAGGACCTGTTTTCCGGAAGCTTTGACATGGCGGCAACGGATCTTTCTGGCATTGTGGCTGCGGTGGTCTATTATTTGACTAACAATGAATTCAAGGAGCTCGGCATCCATCGAATCGATCTCAATATCGGTGTGGCGGAAGAGGTGAGATTCGCCACACTCGAAAAGATTTGGCTGGGGAAGTACGAAGCAAAACCCGGTGAGATCATCCCTATGAAAGTCTATTACAGGAATTTTCGTGGCGAAACCATCGTGGACGATCTATCTCTTCCCGTCCCGAACCTTCCTGCGGGATCGGAATTCAGTCTTATCGTCGGGGATGCCTCTTCTATTCAGAGCATCGAAATCGGTCAATACCGGACTACAGGATTTGTCCCCCGGAGTTTGTACCAGCTGATCCGATTATTGAATAGCCTGAGGAAGCGAAATTATATTTATTTTAAAATCATCGCCGCTAAACCCGGGCTTTTTCTAAGAGGCGAGGAAATGCCGAATTTGCCGCCTACCATGAAATCCATGTTCTCTTCACCAAGAGCAGCCTCGACACCCCCGGTCGAGATCACGCGATCGACCCTGGGAGAATACCGGCACGGCATTCCCTATGTTTTTAGCGGCTTGGCCGTGATCCCGATTAAGATAAAATAGGGCCTGGATATTGTGTGGCTTCGTGTGAACCCAACTCGGTGTTACTGGAGACGAAATGAAAAAGACAAACATTTTGATTGCTGTTTTTCTATTGGCATCAGCCCAGATACTTTTTGGCGTTATCCCTCGAAAATGGGAGTTATACAGGATAGATGATTATCTGACCGGGAAATTCGATGGCGTATCCGTTTCCCATGAAGGAGTCCTGTCCTTAGCTCCCAAAGTGGAATTTCTGGAAGGGCCTCCTGAGGAGTTTTATCTGTCCCTTCTTATTGACGCCCAGGGAGCCAGGTATCTGGGGACCGGTCACAGCGGGAAAATTTATAAAGTAAGCACCAACGGTCAATCCGAACTTTTTTGCCAGTTGCCCGAAATGGATATATATTGCCTTGCCCAGGATAGAGGAGGAACCCTCTATGCCGGAACGTCTCCCAATGGCCAAATCTATAAGATCTCTTCCCAGGGAATCTCGGAACCCTTCTTCAATCCCATGGAGAAATATATCTGGGACCTGATGTTCGAGGAAGGAGGAAATCTTCTCGCTGCCGTAGGTGAGGCGGGGGGCATCTATGAGATCAATAAACAGGGAGAAGGCCAAAAGATTTTAACTGCGGAGGAAAACCATGTCCTCTGTATGAAAAAAAACCAGAACGGTGAACTGATAGCCGGCAGCGGAGGCAGAGGGGTCGTTTACAGGGTAATTGCCGGGAAAAAACCTGTGATTTTGTATGAATCTTCTTATGAGGAAATCAAAAGTATTGCTCAGGATAGAGGGGGGAACATATATGTGGCGGCCGGAGGGAAAATTGTCGAGCCAAAAAAAAATGCGACCTCACTTCTTTCTGCAGCACAATCGACGGAGATAACGGTTACGGCTACGCCTCTGGGTTCTTCATCGAGTCAGACGGCGATTCCTGCAGATAAACAACCCGGCGCGGTAATCCGGATCGATCCTGAGGGACTGGCCAAAAAATTATGGTCATCGGAAGAGGAGTTGGTTTATTCCTTGCTGTGGCAGGAAGACAAAAAAAAGATCATTTTCGGTACAGGCGATAAGGGTAGAATCTATGAGATCGATCCAGAGGAAAAAGTATCTTTGCTTCTTCAGGAAGAATCGGAACAGATTTATTATCTCTTGGCACAGGAGTCGGCCATATATGCTTTGTCCAATAATCCTTCCCGGTTGAGCCGCATATCTCCCGACCAGAGATTTGAGGGGGAATACCAGAGTCGCATTCTGGATGCAGGAACCCTCTCCAAATGGGGAGCCATAGAGTGGGATGCCCAACTTCCATCGGGTGCGATAATCCTGTTTCTCACAAGAAGCGGAAATTCCGTCGAGCCGGATCGAACGTGGAGCGATTGGTCGCCTCCCTACCAGAATGCCCGGGGAGAGCAGATCCTGAGTCCCAAAGGGCGCTATCTGCAGTTCATGGTAAGGTTCAAAGCGGAGTCCGGCCGGATGTCACCGCGCCTGAAAAAGGCTTCTTTATTTTATCTGCATTCCAACCTTCCTCCAATTTTGACAAAACTGGAGATCCTTCCGCCGAACGAAGTCTTTTTGAAACCCCCTGAACAGGACGACGTTATTTTAGGTGAAGATGTCAGCATTGCCGAGCGGGCTGCAGCCAAGAGTAAATCTCAGAGCTATATCCCGCCGAAAAAGATCGAAAAAAAGGGATATCAGACCATTATTTGGGATGCTCTTGATGAGAATGCAGATAGTATCGTTTATTCCATTTCCATTCGGCGAGAAGATGAAGCGACATGGAGAATTCTCAATCCGGTGTGGACTGACAATGTGCTGGCTTTTGACACGGCCATCTTTCCGGATGGCATTTATTTCGTTAAGGTTGAAGCATCCGATTCGCCCTCCAATCCCAAAGGATCGGATTTAAAAACGGAAAAGATCAGCAGGCCTTTAGTTATCGATAACTCCCTGCCGTTAATAAAAGATTTTAAGGTCGATGTACAGAGGAACCGGCTGGATGTGTCCTTTGTGGTCGAGGATGCGAATTCTCATCTCAAAGAAGCGAAATTTTTGATTTGTCCGGATGATTGGCAAATCGTTTTTCCCGAAGATGGGATTTGCGATTCGAAAAGAGAAACATTCCGTTTCACGACCGTGCTTCCTCCCGGAGCGGATAACATGATCGTTGTCCGGGTGCAGGATCGGTATGGGAATATCGGCGTCTACCGCACCACCTTCTAAGCTGGGTTATTCAAAAAAACGGCTGATATTTTCATACATTTTCAATAAAAGAATTCAAGATCAATTCAATAAAAATCAGCCGTTTTTCCCCTTCGGGCGAGCCAACCTCACTGCATCGACTTCATCATGGCCTGTTCGCAGTATATAAATACGGCTTCACAGGCCATTTCTTCGTCGCTACAGAGCAATCCTGGCTCGTGAATAACCCATCTTCCGCTGGGTTATTTATAAATAATTCTGATGCTGTCTTTAAAAAGAAGGATACCAAAAATCCATTAAAGTAAAAATCAGAATTATTTCCCCTTCGGGCGAGCCAATCTCACTGCATCGACTTCATCATGGCCTGTTCGCAGTATACACATACGGCTTCACAAGCCACCTCTTTGTCGCTACAGCAATCCTGGCTCGTGAATAACCCAGCGGGTTATTTGCTGGCTCGTTCGAGATAAGAATCGTCTCTGGTGTCGATCCGGACGATATCCCCCTCTTTTATGAACTGCGGAACAGTGATCGTGATCCCTGTTTCAAGAGTGGCGGGTTTGTTGGATGCCGACTGGGTCGCTCCCTTGAGGTAGGGTTCGGTTTTTACGACTTTGAGCTCGATTGTCAACGGAGGATTAACATCCACCGGTTTCCCTTCGAACATCTCGATGGTAAAGGTGATATCAGGGATGAGATATGAGGTTGTACTGCCCAAAATATCGTGGGAGAGCTTTATTTGTTCGTAGTTTTCAAGGTTCATGAAAATATAATCGTTTCCCTCCTGATAAAGAAACTGCATTTCGATCGTCTCAAGATAGGCTTGCTCTACCTTGTCTCTGGATCGGAATCGGATGTCGTGCAAGGTCTGATCGCTGAGCCGGCGAAGTTTGGTTTGCATCAGAGCCTGGCCTTTGCCGGGAGTTACGTGGGTGGTTTCGTGCACCTTGTATAACTCCTTATCCAGCTTTATGGTCATCCCCTTCCTGAGTTGTGTGGCGTTGATCATCCTTCCTCCTTGCGAACGCCTTCATCCACATGGATGATATGTACTTTTGCCCCGATCTTTTCGATGGCTTCTGCAACTTGTTCTGTCTTTTCGGGGGCATAAGCGAACATGCAGCCTCCTCCCCCGGAACCATTGAGTTTTCCTCCCAAAGCTCCTGCAGCGAGGGCCGCGTCCAGCATTTTATCGATCTTCGGGGTCGAGGTTTGTAGAAAATCGCGGAGCACTTTATGCTGCCGGGTGAGGAGCTCCCCGAACTTCTTATGATCGAATTCTTCTTCTTCGAATAGATCTTTCCCCTCTACCGTCAAATCTCGGGTCAACAGAGTGCCCATGAGCAGACGACTGTTATTGCGAGGGAGCAATTGAATCTCTTCTTTTTCCCTTTCTCCGAGAGGCCTCTTCAAGTCGAAATCTTCGATCTTTTCACGGATGACTCGCATCCCTTCCAAGACGTGACTTTTGATGTATCCGAGCATGCCGGTGGTGTCCTTTTTTTGTAAAGAATTGGCAAGGACAAATCGCTTCAGCGGATTTTTCAATTTTCTCACGCGCAGCTCATCCTCGAAAGATACATTGACGATCCCACCGAGAGCAGAAGCGTAATGGTCCATCTTTCCGCCAGGTTCATGGAATTCGGCAACTTCTGTCAGAAATCCGAGTTCGGCAATCTGTTCCGGAAAATTGAGCGATTTGTTCCCGGCGGCCTCCAGTAGAAATTTGGTCCAGGCGATCACCAGGGCCGATGAACTGGATGTCCCTGCATTGATAGGAATGGTCCCGTGAAGCTGACACTCCCAGCCGGAGTCGAATCGCAAGCCTTTTCGTCTCAGGATATTGACTGCGCTCCTGAGATAATCGCGCTCTTTTTCATAGGACAATTCTTTCTCGAGAGAAAATTCTTCCATTTCCCCGAGATCCGGAAGATCTATTTTGACAAAGCGGTCGTTTCTGGGCTTTCCTCGAATGAATATTCTCAGATTGATAGCGGCTGCGATTATCGGAAGACTGAAATAATCCTGGTGTTCACCGAACAGACAGATCCTTCCGGGAGCTGAGACAAATATTTCATCCGTTTTCATGCTTTCTATTATCCAAAGTCGGGCTCGACTGTCAACTCTTGCATGGGATTGTTTTTTTTTATATAAATGGTTGGATTTGAGGAAAGTCACATGCCTAGGATGAGTGAACTTTTATTTATCGGGACAGGCGGATCTGTGGCATCCGAGGAAAGGGATAACACGTCCTTTGTGCTCGTAAGCCAGGAGAAAGTGATTTTAATCGATTGCCCGGGAAGCGTAATTCAAAAATTGAAAAGATCCCGGATCGAACCACGGAGCGTTCATTCCTTGATCATCACCCACAGCCATCCGGACCATATTTATGGATTGCCATCTTTTGTGCACAGCTTGATGATGAGTGAATGCTCGATCGACATCTTCGGATCGAAATTGTGCGTGGATTTTTGTGCAAGTTTGCTCGATCTTTTCAACCTGCGGAAAGAAAATGTCAAGTGCCGTGTCAATTTTATCGCTGTCAAGGAGGGACAAGACCGCCGGATATCACCGGGCCTGTCTTGTTCTTTCTATAAGGTTCCCCACAGCCCTTCATCCATGGCGATCGGTTTTCACCTGGAAACAGAAAAACTCGACTTGCTATATTCTGGGGATACCCCGCCTTATCCCCGATTGTTGAAGAAGATGAGGAAACTGGATTTTTTGATTCACGATTGCAGCGCCCCCTCCAGATTCTTTGCGGAATACCCGGCGCTCGGCTCCATGCACACGGATTCGTTGACCTTGGGACAAATGGCTCATGATGCGGGCGTGGCACACCTGGTTCCCTGTCATTTTTTCGGGGAGCTTGATTATTCGATCGAAGAGATCGAGGAGGAGATCAAGAATCATTACAAGGGGAAATTGACGATTCCCTCTGATTTTTCCCGTATCCATCTCCTCCATACATCGACATAAGGGTTTTTAAAAACGGGAAAGAATGATATTCTTCCAAAGAGTTTTGCCGCCAATTTCAGCTATGTCAGAAAAATCTTCCGATATAGCCGTTGAAAAAATGTATCGACTTTTTTATGGATAATTCAGATCATACGTAAAGAAGGAGGCGTTTATGAAAGGATTTTCTGTCATCATTTTGGCATTCCTGTTCGCCTGCGGCGTCTCCTGTCAATCGACATCCAGGAATGAAGTTGCCGATATGGTTTTGTGCGATGGCGCTGTTTGGACCGTGAATCCCGCCCAGCCGAACGCAGAGGCTTTGGCTATCAAAGGGAATAAAATTCTGAAAATCGGATCCACTTCGGAAATGGAAAGTGTGACCGGAGATACGACCGAAGTGATAAACGTGCAGGGAGCATTCATCCTCCCCGGTTTTATCGACTGTCATACGCACTTCCTTGACGGGGGTTTTTCTCTGTCCGATGTCCAATTGAGAGAAGTCGAATCTCCGGAAGATTTTGCCGAGCGGATTAGAGAAAAGGCTGTAGAGTTAGGAGATGGGGCCTGGATCCTCAACGGAAATTGGGATCATCAGCGGTTCGATCCGCCTGAGCTGCCGAGAAAGGAATGGATCGATTCTGTGACTCCCGATAACCCTGTCTTCGTATATCGGCTCGACGGACATATGGCGCTTGTGAATAGCCTGGCTTTGAAAATCGCCGGAATCTCCAAGGATACGCCTGAACCCGAAGGGGGAGAGATTATCCGGGATCCAAAAACTGGCGAACCCACAGGAATTCTAAAGGATGCCGCGATGGATCTCGTAATGGAACATATTCCCGAGGCAGCGCTCGAAGAAAAGATCGAGGCTGCCGTGTTGGCCCTGAAACATGCGAACAGTTTTGGCGTGACTTCCATTCATGATATGGCTTTCCTGTCGAGCTACGAAGTTTACCGGGAACTTATGAATAAGAACCGGCTAACGGCCCGTCTTTATGTTTATATCCCCATATCCGAAATCGAACTTTTAGCCGGACCGGAAAAGAAAACTTTTCCGGAAAGTGATTTATTGAGAATCGCCGGGCTCAAAGGTTTCGTGGACGGATCGCTGGGCTCTTCCACTGCGCTTTTTTTTGATCCCTATTTAGATGATCCGGAGAAGCGGGGCCTGATGGTCTCGGATATGTTCCCGCAGGGGATCATGGAGGAACGGCTGATGGCGGCGGATCGAGCAGGCCTTCAGGTGGCAGTCCATGCTATCGGAGATCGGGCCAACAGGATCATTTTAGATCTCTTTGAAAAAGTCATGGAAAAGAACGGGGAGAGGGACCGCCGCTGGCGAATCGAGCATGCACAGCATCTGGCCCCAGGGGACTTCGCGCGGTTCGGTCAACTGCGGATCATCGCTTCTGTTCAACCCTACCATGCGATCGATGATGGGCGTTGGGCAGAGAAAAAAATCGGGGGAGATAGAGCCCGGTACACCTATGCTTTCCAATCTTTTTTGGACAATGGAGCAGTTTTAGCCTGTGGATCCGACTGGACCGTCGCCCCTATAGATCCGCTAACCGGAATTTATGCTGCCGTCACAAGGAGGACTCTGGACGACAAATATCCCGATGGTTGGATTCCGGAACAAAAGATATCGCTGGAGAATGCTATCAAGGCCTACACTCTGAATGCCGCGTTCACGGAATTCGCCGAACATCTGAAAGGATCTCTGGAAGAAGGAAAATTGGCGGATGTCGCAATACTTAACAAGAACCTTTTTGAAATTCCACCGGAAGATATTTTGGACACCCAGGTCATCATGACGATCCTCGACGGAAAAATTGTATACAAAAAATAAATTTTCCAGATGATTTATCTATATTTTTCCGCTTTTCTCATTGCGTTTGTGGTTCTGTTCAAAAGTGCCACTTATTTTGTGGATGGGGCGTGCGGGATCGCCAGGATATTGAACGTTCCCAAACTGGTGATCGGCATCGTGCTGGTAGGCTTAGGGACGACAGCCCCTGAGTTCGGTGTGACACTGATCGCCGCCATCAGGGGAAGCGGAGAGATCGCCATCGGAAATGCCATCGGATCCGTCATTTGCGATGATGGAATCGCCCTCGCTTTAGCCGCGATTGTGGCCCCGGCCGTTATTTTCGTAAATTGTCGCATTCTCAAAGCTGCGGGATTGTTTTTGATCGCAATCGATGTGCTGGCATATGTACTGGCCAGAAATGGAAGGCTCGGACGATTCGAAGGGTTAGGCCTTGTTTTGATCCTGTGTGTCTATTATGTATTTATTATCGTGGTCCAGCGGCGGAATCGCTCTCCGCGAAATAAGCCTGGTCCAGGTACTGAATCGGACCGAGAGCCTTCTGGCGAGGGAGAGGCAAGTCTCAGGCGGTCTGCCAAGCTTTTTTTAATGGGTTTGATCGGTGTGGCTTCCATGAGTTTTGTGGTTGTGGAAGCGGCAATAAAAATTGCCCATTTTTTTAATATATCCGAAATTATCATCGGTTCGACCATTGTTGCCATCGGGACCTCCCTTCCCGAAATAAGCACATGCATCACAGCCGCTTTAAAAGGGGAAGGAGAAATTGCTGTAGGAGATATCATCGGGGCAGATATCCTCAATATCCTCTGGATAATCGGAGTGGCCTCCCTGGTCAAGCCCATTGAGATTGAAAAGGATATCATCAATTTCGCTTTTCCGTTCATGATCCTGGTCGTTGTCGTTATGCTGCTGCTCTTGAGAATCGGCTGCCGTTTGGACAAGTATAAGGGATTCGTGCTTCTTGGGCTGTATGGGGTGTATATCTATTTAACCCTCATACTCTTCGTCTAGCCTGAATAATTTATAAAATCTGCCGCCTTCCTAATTAATATTTCTAGAACGAAATTACCATATAAATACCAAAATCGGCGGCAGATTTTCCCCTCCGGGCCACCCAATCTCACAGCATCTGTTTCGTCGTGTTCCATTCGCAGTATGCAAATACAGCTTCATGAACCACTCCTCACAGCTGCAGCAATCTTGGGCGGTAAATAATCCAGGCAAAACAGCCTGAATAATTTATAAAATCTGCCGAGTCCATTTTTTTAAAAAACAGCGGTTAGATTTTTTATGCCTTTAGTTGGGGTGGGGCGGGTTGGCTTTTCCCCTATAGGCGAGCCAATCTTCCTGCATTGACTTCATTGCAGCCTGCTCGTGGTATACGAATACAACTTCACAGGCTACGTTTTTGTCACTACAGCAACCTTGACTCGTAAATTATCCAGGGCCCTGAATAATTTATAAAAAATACTGATGCCTACCTTTCATTTTTCTCAGTCATTCTAGTATCGTTCCTTTGATACTAGGGTGGGGTGGAGGGCCAGGACCCTGATTTTTTGGGCATTCTTCGTTTTTAGAACGCCTCCGAAAAGCAACCGATGGCGGGTGTGAAGGGAGAACAATCCGCGATATCCTGAATCTCCTTGACTTAAAAAACTGATTTGGTATTATTGTTTGTCCTTTAAATAAAGTGGAGGCCGGCATGAATATCGGCGTCATAAACGAGAGCAATAAGATCGAAAACAGAGCAGGATTATCTCCCAGCGGGGTTTCCGTGCTTGTAGAGAATGGCCATAAGGTTTTTGTACAGGCCGGAGCGGGATTGAAGTCCGGGTATTCGAACGAAGAATTTTCTTCTTTAGGAGCGAACATCGTATTCACCAAAGAAGAAGCTTTCGGGCGCTCGGATATCGTCCTCAATATCTCTCCTTTGGATGAGGAAGAAGGCATACTCGTAAAGAAAGATCAAATTCTTTTCGGATTCCACCATCTCGCAGTTTCCCGCAAGCATATTTTAGAAGAACTTCTGAAAAAGAATATCACCATGCTGGGTTATGAAATTGTCCAAAAAAAGGATGATGAACTCCCCTTTCTCGAATGCTTGAGTGAAATCGCCGGGCAAATGTGTATGGTTATATCGGGCCACTACCTTCAGACGAGCCAGGGAGGACGGGGCCTGGTGATCGGAGGCGTTGTCAGTGTGCCGCCTGCGACAGCAGTGGTGGTCGGAAGCGGTGTGCTTGCGAGAAGTGCCATAAAGGCGATGCTTGGAGCCGGGGCGCATACTATCGCTCTAGGCCGGCAGATGGACAGATTGAGAGATCTCGAGAATTTAACATCGGGACGGCTGGTCACCCTGATCGCAAGCCAGTACAACCTGGCAAGGATGGCGAAGATTGCCGATATCCTGATCGGAGCTGTCCTGAAACCGGGTGAAAAGGCACCTGTCATAATCACACGAAATATGGTCAGCTCGATGAAAAAAGGATCCGTGTTGATCGACCTGTCGATCGACCAGGGCGGATGCTCGGAGACATCCCGCTTAACGACCCTGGAACAGCCCACATATATCGAGGAAGGAATCATCCATTACTGTGTTCCGAATATCACTTCTACGGTCAGCAGGACCTCCACGAAGGTGCTTTCGAACATGGTCGTCCCCTATCTTCTTCAGATTGGGGAGGAAGGAATCAAAAAAACACTCAAAAAAGATAATTCTTTGGCTAAGGGAGTTTATGTTTACAACGGGCAGCTTGTCAGGAAAGGGGTGGCAGAAAGATTTGCCATGCCGCATACAAAACTATCTTCCTTACTATAAATCAGGAATAACAATGGAAAAGATACTCAGAGATTTTACTCAGGACCAGAAAGAGCTTATTCATATTTTGCACAGGGTTCAGGAGGAGCAGGGGTATATATCCCCTCAGGCCATAACCGCCATCGCGAAACACCTGAAGATCTCCGAAAATGAGATTTTTAGTGTCCTGACATTTTACAAAGCGTTCACCCTAGAGCCTCAAGGAAAGCACGTCATTACAGTCTGTATGGGAACAGCCTGTCATGTGAGGGGAGCGCCGCGGCTGGTGGATGATGCAGGCCGGGAGCTGGGCATCGCAGTTGGCCAGACTACGCCGGACAAGCATTTTACTTTGGAAACGGTCAATTGCCTGGGTTGCTGTGCGATCGGCCCGGTGGTTGTTGTGGATGGCAAATATCATTCCTATGTGAAGAGGATGGACCCAATCATAAAAGAGTATAGTGAAGGCAGGTAATGATCATGGAAAGAATCAATCATCCCGATGAGCTGGCTGCTTGGAAAAGCGAAATTTTATCCGGTCGTCTTCCCACGAAAAAAACCATCGTTATTTCATCTGGAACCTGCGGTCAGGCCAGCGGATCGCTCCAGATAATCGAAGCGGTCGAGACAGAGTTGAAAAAGAAAGGCCTGACGGATGAGGTAGACGTAAAGGTAACGGGATGTCATGGGTTTTGTCAACTGGAGCCGAACCTGATCGTTTATCCGGATGAAACCTTTTATAAAAATCTTAAACCTCAAGATATCCCCAAGATCGTGGAGAAATCCGTTCTTCATGATGAAGTCGTTTCGTCATTGGTTTTCGAGGATCGCAAGACAATGAAAAAAGCCGTTAAACAGGACGAAATCCCTTTCTATAAAAAACAAGTGCGGCTGCTTACGGAAAATAACTTAAAGATCGATCCTACGGATATCGAAGATTACATCGCGTTGGACGGATACCAGGCTCTGATGAATGCGCTATTCAATATGACCTCGGAGGCTGTTATCGAAGAGATCGAGACAGCCGGTTTGCGGGGAAGGGGCGGCGCAGGATTTCCTACCGGAAAAAAATGGGAAATCTGCCGAAGAGCCGATTCGGATAGGAAATACATCATTTGCAACGCGGACGAAGGAGACCCTGGTGCATACATGGACAGGAGTCTCTTGGAAGGAAATCCCCATAGTGTCATAGAGGGAATGGTCATCGGTGCTTATGCGATCGGGGCTCAGGAAGGGTATATCTATGTGCGGATGGAGTACCCTCTTGCCGTTCGTCATGTCAATATGGCTTTGGAACAGGCAAGAAAGCACGGATTTCTCGGTCAATCCATCCTCGGATCTGAGTTCGCCTTTGATATTCATCTGATCGAGGGCGCGGGTGCTTTTGTATCCGGTGAAGAGACTTCGCTGATGGCATCGATCGAGGGAAAGCGGGCGTTTCCCAGGCAGAGGCCCCCTTTTCCCGCACAGAAGGGATTGTGGGGAAAACCGACCAACATCAACAATGTGGAGACCTGGGCGAATGTCCCCCTGATTCTGAGAAAAGGAGCCGACTGGTACGCAAAGGTAGGCACGAGGCGAAGCAAAGGGACAAAAATTTTCTCTCTGGTCGGGAAGATCAACAACACAGGATTGGTCGAGGTCCCGATGGGGATCACTCTAAGGGAAATAGTCTACGATATCGGCGGAGGAATTCAAGATAATAAGAAGTTCAAGGCCATCCAGACAGGAGGCCCCTCAGGAGGCTGCATTCCTGCCGAAAAGTTGGAGCTGCCTGTTGACTATGACACGTTGGCCAAAGCCGGGTCGATTATGGGGTCCGGGGGAATGATCATCATGGATGAGGAAACCTGCATGGTCGATATAGCCCGGTATTTCCTCAACTTCACGCAGGAAGAGTCTTGCGGAAAATGTGTGCCCTGCCGGATAGGGACAAAACAGCTTGTCGGGATTTTGAATAAAATTGCGAATGGGGATGGGGAAGAAGACGACCTGAAAAAAATGGAAGACCTTTGCGCGACCATAAAGAGCGGCTCGTTGTGCGGATTGGGGCAGACAGCGCCGAATCCTGTCTTGACGACCATTCGGTATTTCCTCAAGGAATACGAAGCTCATATCAAGGCAAAATCCTGCCCCGCTCTGGTTTGTAAAGGCCTGATTGCTTACACTATCGATCCCGAAAAATGCGTGGGATGTCTTTTGTGTATGAAAAGCTGTCCCGTCGATGCTATAGCCGGCCAGAGGAAAAAGGTCCATATCATCGATCAGGAGCGCTGCATAAAATGCGGGGCCTGTTTGGATGTTTGCCCCCCTAAAGTCAGCGCGGTTACCAAGGTAACGGGAAGGAAAAAAGCCCGGATCTTGAAAAATGTCTCGGGGAAAAGAGTCAAAAAATGAAATTAATCATCGATGGAAAAAGGGTTGAAGCAGAAGGAAAGAAAACCATCCTGGATGTGGCTCGGGAAAACGATATCTATATTCCGGCTTTATGCGATCATCCCAAATTAGAACCTTTCGGCGGTTGCCGTTTGTGTATTGTCGAAGTGCTGGGGCGCAGGGGTTTTGCTCCCTCTTGCAGTACTTATGTCGAAGAGGGAATGGAAGTGAAATCCGTCTCCCCTCAACTTCGCAAGGTGCGCAAGGAAATCCTCGGCCTCATTTTGACAGAGCATCCCGATGCCTGTCTTATATGCACGGAGAAAAAAAACTGCGACGAATACAAATCCACTATCAGAAAAGTCGGGGAAGTAACAGGGTGTGTCCTGTGTCCGAACAACGGCCGATGCGACCTCCAGGATGTCGTCGAAGCTGTCGCGATCGACAAGATCGATTTTCCCTCCGTTTACAGGGATTTTGAGATCAAAAGGAACGATCCCTTTTTCGACCGCAACTACAATCTCTGTATTCTTTGCGGGCGGTGTGTCCGGGTTTGCCATGATTTGAGGGGGGCTTCGACCGTCCATTTCGTGAACCGGGGATCGGAGGCCGTCATAGGGACGGTATTGGACCGGCCCCTAAATGAATCCGGCTGCCAGTTCTGCGGCGCCTGTGTGGATGTTTGCCCCACCGGCGCACTGACCGAGAGGGCCATCAAATACGAACCACTGCCCGATGAGTCGGCAAAGACCATTTGTCCCTTGTGTGGGATGGGTTGTGAAATGGATGTGATGTTGCTCAGAGACAGGATATTGTACGCCAAACCTTCTGAAAATGGTGCTGTCAACCGGGGCCAGGCATGTGTCAAAGGGAGGTTTTTAATAGCGAATGCGGTGTACAGCTCCCGAAGAATCCTCCATCCGATGATCCGGAGAAAAAAAGAGCTGGAAGAAGTTTCCTGGGAAGAAGCGTTGGATTTCGTGGCAAAAAATATCAAGGCCTACAAGGGAGACGAGATAGGATTTATCACTTCCCCACAGCTTTCTTGCGAAGATGGCTTTCTTGCGGAAAAATTCGCAAAAGAGGTCTTGAAAAGCAGAAATATCGGTTCGGCCAGAGGATTCACTCCCTTGGACACTCTTTCGGATCTGACCCGGAAAAATGGAATCGAGCCGACATTCAGTTTCGAAAGGGACGACATCTCCCAAGCCGATGTTATCTTCCTTACCGGAACCGATCTGGCCGTTTCCCATCCCATGCTGTGGCTCGAGGTCTTGTATGCCGTCCGCAAAGGAGCAAAGCTGGTTGTGGCCAGTCATTTCGAAACCACGGGGAACAGGCATGCTTCGTTGTGGCTCCCTGTTAAACCTGAATCAGAAGGCCTGCTTTTCAATAGTATCGCAAAAATTATTCTCGAAGAAAGCACCGCCGCCCGCGAAGATCTTGAAGGATTTGTGTCTTACAAAAGAACATTGAACAGATTGAATCTATCCGAGACTCTGGGAGACGCAGAAATCGATGAGCACAAGGTATCGCAGGCAGCCAATACCCTGATGGGGGGAAGATGCTGCTTCATCTCGGGAATGGGATCCGCTCGATTTTCGCTGAAAGATCCCTCCACAGCCGCGCTGTGGAATCTATCCCTGCTCTGCAAAGGCCAGATGATCGCCTTAGGAGCGGAAAATAATTTCAGGGGCCTGTTCGAGCTGGACCGAGGCAAAACTCGGAAGACGAGGCTAGTGCCGGAAATTATCCAGGACACGCAGCAAGGGAAGATCAAAACACTGTACCTGATCGGCTCAATTCCTCTGGGCAGAAAAAGAAAAACCGAATTCCTCGTCGTCCAAGACAGCTATATGAATGAGGTCGCAGAAAAGGCAGATGCTGTTCTTCCAGCCGCCACATTTGCGGAAACGGACGGGACTGTTGTCAATGTCGAGGGGAGGATTCAGAGATACTCTGGAGTAATCCAGCCTTTGGGGGAATCCAAGCCGGATTGGTGGATCCTTGCTCAGCTGGCAAAAAGATTGGGAAAGAAAGGCTTCGATCATAAAAAAGCGCGCGATGTTTTGAGCGAATTGAAAAAGGCGGTCCCTGGCTTTGCCAAAGTCAGTCCATCGGCTCCAGGGGAGGGAAAGGCCAAATTTTTCTCTGCGATATCCAAGGATCCTATTTCCCTGAGGGGGAAAAAATATCCTTTCTTTTTGTCGGTGGAATACAGTCTGGACCGTTACCGAAATCTTGTCCTGAGCAAGGATAATAAAGGGTTTGAAATCCTGAGAAATTCCAGGGGGATCAAGATCAATCCCGAAGATGCGGCGTCGCTAAAACTGAGCGATAGCGAAGTCATTATCGTGGAATCACCTTATGGAAAATTCAAGGGAGTGGCAAAAATCACGGATAACGTGCCCAGAGGTTCCCTTGGAGCCAGCTTTTCGTGGGGCGAGGATCTGGAATTTTCTGCAGCTTCTCTCGTTTTCAGCGCTGGGGATGTGTTCCCTGCTCGTATACCCGTTAAAATAACAAGAGGAAAATAATGGCAAAGATATTGAAAAGAGAACGGTTGGTTCCGAATATACATGCAATCGAAGTTGAGGCCCCAGAAATCGTGCGCAAATGCAAGCCTGGCCAATTTGTCATCATCATGCCCGATCCGAAGGGAGAGCGGATCCCGCTGACCATTGCGGACTGGGATGAGAAAAAGGGTTCGATCACCGCGGTATTTCTGGTCGTAGGAACATCTACCCATAAGCTTGCCCAGCTCGAGGCCGGAGATGATGTGCCTGTTTTTGTAGGGCCTTTGGGAAAGCCTTCCGCGATCGAAAAATTCGGGAGCGTATTGTGTGCCGGCGGTTGTTTCGGAATAGCGGCCATCTATCCGATCGCCCGGGCCCTGAAGGAGAAAGGGAACAAAGTCATAACATTGATCGATGTCAAGGCGAATTATCTTCTCTATTGGGAAGAAAAACTGAGAGCGGTAAGCGATCAGTTCCTCGTGGCCAGCAGAGATAGTCTTTACGATTGCAAGGAATATATCCCTGAAACATTGGATGGGATCCTGAAAAAAGAGAAAAAAATCTCCCTGATCCATGCTATCGGGTGCACTTACTTGATGTATGCATGTGCCGAGGCAACCAGGTCTCACGAAATCAAGACTTTAGTGAGCTTGAATCCCATCATGGTCGATGGGACAGGAATGTGCGGAGCCTGCCGTGTTACCGTAGGCGGCAAAACGAAGTTTGCCTGTGTGGATGGACCGGATTTCGATGGTCATCAGGTCGATTGGGACGAACTTTTTATGAGAAGAAAATCCTACTTCGATGATGAAATCCAGTCCATGTGTTACTGGGAGAAGAAAAATTTTCCCTAAAGCTAAGAACAGGAAAGAGTGAAAAATGGCCGAGAATAAAAAAGAAATATCCCCCGAGCTCAAGGAGAGACTGAAGGCCGGTTTTAACCAGGATTGGCGCAAGGAACTCCGCAAATCCTTTCCGATGAAGGACCGCATGAAAATCAAGCGGCAAAAGATGCCGGAGAGGGATCCGGAAGAAAGGAATCAGGACTTTTTCGAAGTCAACAAAGGCCTGGATGCCAAGGCGGCGGTCAAAGAAGCCCAAAGATGTTGGGATTGTGCCAATCCTCAGTGTGTGAAAGGTTGTCCTGTGGGTATCGATATCCCCGCATTCGTTAAAATGATCGAGATCGCTGATTTCGATCAGAGTGTTCGTAAGATCAAGGAGACCAATGCCCTTCCTGCCATATGTGGTCGCGTCTGTCCTCAAGAAAGCCAGTGCGAGGAAGTTTGCAACCTGAAAAAAGCGACCGGGACGCCAGTAGCCATCGGAAATTTGGAACGGTTCGTTGCCGACTATGAGAGGAACAAAGGGGATGTGTTTATTCCTTCGCTGCCGCCATCGACAGGAAAAAAAGTGGCGATCATTGGGTCGGGGCCGGCGGGGCTAACCGTTGCCGGTGATCTGGCGCTCAAAGGACACCAATGTACGATTTTCGAAGCGCTCCATGTTCCCGGTGGTGTTTTATGGTATGGGATCCCGGAATTCAGGCTGCCGAAAAAAATTCTGGAAGCAGAAGTCGATTATTTGAAGAAGCTCGGAGTCGAACTGAGAACCAATTTTGTCGTGGGACTGACAGCCACTCTCGAGGAATTGAAAAAGGAAGGATTCGATGCCTTCTTTGTCGGCACGGGCGCCGGACTTCCGAATTTTATGAGGATCCCGGGTGAAAATCTGGTGGGGGTGTATTCAGCCAATGAGTATCTGACCCGTGTCAATTTGATGAGAGCCTTTGAATTTCCCGAATACGATACGCCCGTTTATCTGGGGAAAAATGCCGTCGTTCTCGGGGGAGGGAATGTGGCCATGGATTCTGTCCGAACGGCAAAACGTCTCGGCGCCGAGCAGTCGACTATCGTTTACCGCCGTTCCAGGGTGGAAATGCCGGCAAGGATCGAGGAGGTTCACCACGCGGAAGAGGAAGGAATCCATTTCCATTTTTTGACTACGCCCACGCGGTTTATCGGGGACGATAAAGGACGGGTCAAGGCCATGGAATGCCTGCGCATGGAATTGGGAGAACCGGATGCCTCCGGCCGCCGAAGGCCTGTGCCGATCGAGGGATCCGAATTCACCATGGAAGCAGATCTGGTTGTCGTTGCCATCGGCAACAGTCCCAATCCGTTGATCCCCCAGACCACACCGCAGCTCAAGGTCGGAAGGTGGGGGAACATAGAAGTCGATTGGGATACGATGGCAACAAGCATGAAAGGTGTCTATGCCGGCGGCGATATCATCCGTGGCGGCGCGACTGTTATCTTGGCTATGGGAGATGCCAGGATCGCAGCCAATGAGATGGATAGATATCTCCAAAATCACAAGAAGTAATCCAAGCGTAATAATAAGGATGGGAAATTGAAACCAATCATTGGACCGGGAGGGTTGGTCGGAGGGTCGGATGCCATGGGTAGATGATTACAGGAAAAAATTGGTAACCGCGGAAGAAGCGGTTTCCGTCATAAAGAGTCACGACCGCATTTATATAAGCGGCAACGCAGCTACACCTTATGTGCTGATGAAATCTCTGGCCGGGAGGAAAGAGGACCTGAGGGATGTAGAGCTTGTTCATGTTCTTCTCCTCGGCGAGGACCCGCTGTCGAAACCGGAAATGGAGGGGCATTTCCGTCACAACTCCCTGTTTGTGGGGCCTGCGGACCGAAAAGCCATAAACGACGGCAGAGCCGATTACGTCCCGATTTTTCTGCACCAGATCCCGAATCTTTTTTATTCGGGACAAATGCCGATCGATGTGGCGATGCTTCACCTTTCTCCTCCCGATGAGCATGGATTCATGAGCTATGGCGTGGAAGTCCTTGCATCCAAAGCGGCCGCAGAGACAGCCAAGATCGTCATCGCCCAGGTAAACGATAAAATGCCGCGGGTATTGGGAGACTCTTTTATCCATGTGTCCCGCGTCCACAAAATCGTGGAGATGTCCGAGGATCTTCCAGAACTGAAAAAAAAGCCTTTCACCGAGGTCGAACGGAGAATAGGCCATTTCATAGCTGATCTGATCGAAGATGGATCCACACTCCAGCTTGGTATCGGGGGGATTCCTGATGCGGTATTATCCGCCCTGAAGGGACGAAAGGACCTCGGTGTTCATACGGAGATGGTTTCCGACGGAGCGATGGAGGCTATCGAGGAGGGGATTATCACGGGCGCGAAGAAAAATTTTCATCCCTACAAGGTGATTTTGACATTCATCCTGGGATCGAAAAAGCTGTACGATTTTGTGGATAACAACCCCATATTCGAGGCACACCCGACAGATTACACCAACCATCCTTTCAAGGTAGCCCAAAACGATAACATGATCGCCATCAATTCGGCGATCGAAGTGGATATTTCCGGCCAGGTGTGTTCCGATTCCATAGGAACCTACATATATAGTGGCTTTGGCGGACAGGTGGATTTCATCAGAGGGGCTGTTCACTCGAAGGGAGGAAAACCCATCATAGCGCTGCCTTCGACCGCAAAAGGCGATGAGATGTCACGGATCGTTCCCTTTCTTAAAAAGGGCGCGGGAGTGGTGACCACCCGTGCCGATGTCACGTATGTGGTAACGGAATACGGTGTGGCCTATCTCCACGGGAAAAATCTCCAGGAGAGAACCAAAGCGCTCATCGACATCGCCCACCCGAAATTCAGGGAAGATTTGATCAAAGAAGCCAAAAACAGGCATCTTTTGTCATAAGCTTTATATCGATGCGTCAGACTGGACTGTTTACAGCGGAAAAGGGACATATCGGAACGGATGAATCTGGGAAAGGGGATTATTTCGGACCTCTTGTGGTAGCCGGGGTATTCGTGCCCGATAAACAGGAAGGCGTTTTGAAAGAACTGGGGGTAAAGGACAGCAAAAGGGTTTCGGATAACAGGGTCAGGAAAATGGCCGACCTTATCAGAAAAGGCTATAAGCATTCCGTGGTGGCGATCGGACCTGAAAAATATAACGAACTTTACAGCAAACTGAGAAACCTGAATCGACTGTTGGCGTGGGCGCATGCCCGGGCCATCGAAAATATTTTAGATGAGGTCCCGTGTACCCGGGCTATCACGGACCAGTTCGGGGACAGGCTTTTCGTGGAAAACGCCATGATGAAAAAGGGAAGGGATATCGAGCTTATACAGAGACCAAAAGCCGAAGAGGATATGGCAGTTGCCGCTGCTTCGATCCTGGCACGGGCCGAATTCCTCAGGCGGTTGCATTTTCTTTCTCAGGATTTCGCGCTCGACCTGCCAAAAGGATCCTCCCCGAGGTCCGAAGAAGCGGGATTGCAGCTTGTGGAAAAACACGGAGCGGCTGTGCTGAATAAGGTGGCCAAGATACATTTCAAGCTCACTCCCCGGATCTTGGATCTGGTTAAATAAAATGGATCTATTCCATTTTGTGTGGGTTTTTTGCCAGTGGGCACCCTTCCGCTGCGGGCGGGCGGGGGGCCCCCTTTGAGCCGCACCACCCGTCTTTTTATCTTTATCTCCCACACAAAATGGAAGAGAACCAATAAAATGAGAATATCCGATAGATAATGTCTCTGGAATTCCGTCTCATGGAAAAGGAGGGAATCGATGCCAGGGAAGACGAAGAGGTTGTATTTCGAAGATCCCTATCGAGTCGAATTCGATACCCATGTTATCGAAAGAATCACACATGAAGGAAATCCTGCCGTCCTACTCGATCAGACCTGTTTTTATCCGGAGGGAGGAGGACAGCCTGCAGATAAAGGGACGCTTGCCGGGATCCCGGTCATAAATGTTTTCGAACAGGATGAGCGGATTATCCATGTGCTCGAAAGCGATATCCCTGAGGGGGCCGTCAAGGGAATCATCGATTGGGGAACCCGTCTCGATCACATGCAGCAGCATGCCGGTCAGCACATCCTCTCCCAGTGTTTTGTCCGGCTTTATGATGCCGCGACTCGCTCCTTTCATCTTGGAGAAAAGAGATCGACACTCGAAGTGGATATGCGGAAGATCAGCGAAGAGGAAGCGGAGCGGGCTGAAAAGCTTGCCAACGAGATCGTTTTTCAAAATAGGGAGATCAGATCATGTTTTTACATGGAAGATGCGATCGCCGATGTGGATTTAAGGAGGCCGCCCAAAAAGGAGGGAGAGATTCGGGTCGTTGAGATATCGGATTTCGATCATACCGCCTGTGGGGGAACCCATCCTCACAGGACAGGGGAGATCGGCCCGATCAAAATCTTGAAATGGGACCGAATCCGGGATAATGTCCGGATGGAATTTATTTGTGGAATCCGGGCTTTCCAGGATTATGCGCGCAAGCATCGCGATTTGAAAGTGCTATCGAACAATCTGACAATAGATGATAGCGAAGTACTCGCGGCCTTCGAGAAAATGGTCTCCGATCTCAAAGCACAGAAGAAAGCGAATCGCAAATTGCTGGAGGCTCTCGTTCGATATGAAGCCGCCGCAATCGTACAAAAGGCCGAAGGAAACATCGTCGTGCAGATTTTCGAAGAAAGATCTCATGAGGAAGTCAGGCTTTTGACTCTCGCCGCCATGAGGGAAGGGGATTTTATCTGCCTCTTCGGGCTGAGAGGTGAAGAGAGAGCATTCCTGTTTCTTGCCTGTTCCGAGAATCTCGATCTGGACATGAGAGAACTCGTGCCGGTTGTTTCGCCTCTGATCGAGGGCAAGGGGGGAGGGAGGCCTTCGCTGGTCGAGATATCCGGCAAAAAAAGAGAAAACCTTGAAATAGCCCTGGAAGCCGCCGCCCGGAACATTCGCGAAAAACTCTAGCCTTCCAGCGGTTATCCTTATTTTCGTTGGTGCTCTTCCATTTTGTGTGGGAGACAAAGATAAAAAGACGGGTGGCGCGGCTCAAAGGGGGCCCCCCGCCCGCCCACAGCGAAAGGGTGCCCACTGGGGGATGGGTGGAGCGAGGACGGGCCGGGGGAAGAAGCCGTGACAGGACCCGTCATTATCCATTGATAAAAAACCCACACAAAATGGAGGAGATCCTTTTCGTTTCATAGACCATCTGTTCGTGCGAGGATCTTTAAGGCCAGGGACAGGAATCCTCCAGGGAATCGGGCCTTATTCGTACCTGAGGGAGACGATGGGGTCGAGCTTGGCGGCTTTCTGGGCAGGGAAGATCCCGAAAAAAATGCCGACGGAAACAGATACGATAAAGCCCAGAAATACAGACCAAAGCATGACTGCTGCGGGGAGAGGCGTGAGGGTTTTAACGAGAAGTGCGGTCCCGAATCCGAGCAGAATGCCGGCAATTCCTCCTGTAGAAGTGAGAAAAACGGCTTCGATCAAGAACTGTTTCAGGATGTCTCCCGAACGGGCTCCGATCGCTTTGCGTATCCCGATCTCCCGGGTTCTCTCTTTTACCGAGACCAGCATGATGTTCATCACACCGATGCCGCCCACGAGCAGTCCTATCGATGAGATCACGATCATTACCAGATATGCGGCTCCAGTCAGCTGATTATAGATCTGGATCATGGTGTCCTGGGAATAAATCACGAAGTCATTGGGTTTCTCGACAGGCAATTTTCTCCTCGTCCGCAGAACGTTGATTATCTGATCCGTGGTTTCCTGGACGAGTCCTTCTCTGTTAGGCGTGGCGATAATCTGAAGGCTTGAGAGATCATAAGGAAAATTTTTCATGAGAGTCGTTACCGGGATCCCAACGAAGTTGTCCTGGCTTTGACCGAAACGGGCCCCCCGCTTTTTCAGGATCCCGACTACCGTGAATTTTTCCTGCCCGATATCGATCCTTTTCTCCAGGGCATTGGTGTGAGGGAACAAAACTTCGGCCACCTCAGCGCCAAGGACACAGACTTTCCTTCTATGGGTAATATCGGATTGTGTGAGGAATCGCCCTTGTTCGGGCAGGTAGACGGAAATAATATCCGGATATTTTTCGTTCATTCCCACCACCAGGGAATCTTGTGTTTTTTTGTTCTGGTATTTGATGGTTATGGGTTCGAAAATATCTGCAACCAATGAAACGACCACCGCACTGACCAGTGGACACTCTTCTTCGATAGCAAGGGCATCTTCGAATGTGAGGTCTTTTCTTTGCCTTTCTTCGGGAGTAAGCAGAAATTCCGGTCCAGGATTGAATTTTTGCACCACGATGAGGTTAGTTCCTGCGGATTCAAGTTCTGCGAGAAACGAACGATTCAGGCCCTGGATGATGGATACCATGCCGATAACGGTCATCACGCCGATCATGATCCCCAGCAATGTCAGGAATGAACGGAGTTTATTCGTTTTGAGGGAATCGATGGCCATTTGTATGATTTCTTTCAGGATTCCCCATCTCATTGTTCTGTCCTTATCGATGCGATCGGATCGAGCTTCGCTGCTTTGCTTGCCGGATATATTCCGAAAAAGATGCCTACCGAGGTCGAGACGAGAATGGCGATCGCTATGGACAGCGGTTCCACGCTCGAGGGGATCGCCGTCACAGCCGTGACGATACTTGCGATGACAAAGCCCAAAACGATACCGATTATTCCCCCGGTTGTAGAAATAGCGGCCGATTCGATCAAAAATTGAAACAAAATGTCTGCCCGCCGGGCTCCGATGGCCATACGAATCCCGATTTCCCCGGTCCTCTCCGATACGGCCACGAACATGATGTTCATGATAACGATCCCCCCGACCAAGAGCGCGATAGACGAGACGAGGATCATGGCGAAAAATATGCTGGATGTGGCAGATTTGTAGATCTGGATAAATGTTTCCGAAGTCTGAAAGGAAAAATCGTCTTTATCTTCGTATGCAAGATGGCGCTTGGAACGAAGAATCGTTCTCACCTCTTCTTGTGCCTCTAACATTTGATCTTGAGAGGCAGTATGAATATTGATGTTGATGCTTCTTCTCGAGCCATATATCTTCTGGAAAGTTGTGATCGGAATCAAAACAAAATTATCCTGGCTGAAACCTAGTATTTTCCCCTTTTTTTTAGCGACACCGATCACTTGGAAGCTGTTTTGGCCGACTTTGATCCGTCTGCCTAAAGGGTCCGTATACGGGAATAATTTATCGGTGATATCGTTGCCGATTATACAGACATAGCGGGAATGGTCCTCTTCTTCCCTTTGCATATACCTTCCCCCTGATAATTCCAGCACCGATCCGATCAAGTGGTCGATATGGGTCACTCCTCTGACCGAAACATCTTTCAATGTCTGATTCCCCAGCTTTACGGTTCGACTGGTTTCAATCGAAGCCCCGACCAATTCACAGGATCGGCATCGGTTTCGAATGAGCTTCATATCTTCGAAGGTGAGATCTCTTCGAGCCAGCTGTTCTCTGAGATCTTTGATTGTTCTTACCGTTAGGGACAGTTTGCGGACCGAAAAATCATTAGCTCCGTAAAAAGACATTTTGGAGTATACATAGTTATTCAAGCCTTGTATGATCGATACAACGGCGATGATCGTGAGAACGCCGATGATGATCCCCAAAAGCGTGAGGAATGTCCTGAGCTTGTTGGACCAAAGAGAACTCATGGCCATAGCAAAGGATTCCCCTAGCTGGACTCTGAATATTCTTTTTTTCATCCAGTCTCATTATGCGATAAAAAGTGAAAAGGGGTCAAATCTCAACATTTGACTCCATAAGAGGTTGACAGGGAGGAGAGGAGGAAACAAAATAGGTGAGTGAAGATGAAAGCCGTTATACTTAAAAACGGAAAAATCTGTGTCGAGGAGATTCCTGTTCCTGTGCCAGGAGAGAAGGAGGCCCTTATCCGGATTGTCAAGGCGGGAATCTGCAACACAGATTTGGAGCTCCTTGAGGGTTACATGGATTTCCATGGAATTTTAGGTCATGAATTCGTAGGTCATGTGGTCGAATCCTCTGATAAAGAATGGGTGGGAAAAAGAGTTGTCGGAGAGATAAATCTCTCCTGTGGCCAATGCACGACTTGTCTCGAAGGAGATCCCAAACACTGCCCATCGAGGGAGGTGTTGGGAATCCATCGAAAGAACGGCGTTTTTGCAGAGTATGTGACGCTTCCTCTGGAAAATTTGCACCCTCTTCCCAGCACGGTGTCCGATATCGAGGGGGTTTTTGTAGAGCCTTTGGCAGCAGCCCTCGCCGTGTTCGACCAGATCCCTATCGATCCCGAGGACGATGTGCTAATATTGGGGGATGGGAAGCTGGGCCTCCTTGTATCACAGGTCATGCGATTGCATTCTCCGAATATTTTCTGCGTCGGCCGGCACCCGAGAAAACTTGCTCTGCTACAGATGAAGGGAATACAGACCGCGCAAAATATCCATAGTCTGAGCCGCAAGTTCGACGTCGTTATCGAGGCCACAGGAGTTCCCGATGGGATCGAGGATGCACTGAGTCGAGTCAAGCCAACGGGGGCGATCGTCGCGAAAAGCACATTCCATGACCTGGCAAAAGTCGACTATTCTTCTCTGGTCGTGAACGAGATCCGTTTGATCGGGTCGAGATGCGGTTCCTTTGCTAAGGCCCTGGAATTTTTAGAAAAAGAACCCATCCGGGTGGAGGAAATGGTGGATGCCGAATTTTCATTGAAAGATGCAAGAAGAGCCTTTGATAGGGCGAAAGATCCCGAAACGATCAAGGTCCTTTTGTTTCCTTGACCGAGAGACCTGAGGGTGTGCAGGATGAGGAGGAGTTATGTTCGATAGCCACAACGGAGAAGAGTCTGCTGTCATCGTTCCCTGTGTTTACCATCAGCAGACAGGGAAGGTAAACACGGAGAGAACATTGAACGTCGCCGCTAGAAGGGCAAGGGAGCTGAATGTCAAAACTGTTCTGGTGGCCTCGACTTCCGGAGAGACCGGCCTGCTGGCAGCCCGCATGATATCATCGGCGCAGGTCATTGTCGTCACCCATTCCACCGGATTTGTAAAACCCGATCATCAACAGCTTTTGCCGGAATTGAGGAAGCGGATCGAGGATGAGGGAGTCCGGATCCTCACCTGTCAACATGCGCTGGGAGGGATCGGGAGGGCGGTCCGGAAAAAACTGGGCACGTATGAACTGGAAGAGATCATCGCCCATGCGCTTCGGATCTTCGGAGAAGGGATGAAGGTGGCGATCGAGATAGCACTTATGGGTGCCGATGCCGGGCTTGTTTCCACTGGAGAGCCCTGCATCTCTATCGGAGGGACAGGAGAAGGAGCGGATACCGCGGTTCTCCTTCTGCCGGCCCATGCCCAGAATTTTTTCGACATGAAAATTCTGGAAATACTGGCAAAACCGCGACTTATTTAATAAAACCGTGAAAAGTGAAACTGGAGGCTTGAAAAATGAAAACCAGAATGTATCGACTTTTGATTTTGATTTTGTTTTGTTCCGTATTGGTTTCAGGGGCCACAGCAAAAAGCGGCTTTTTTATCGGAGTCCAGGGCGGATGGTCTATGCAAAAGCCGAATTTCGAAGAAGTGAATTTTGATTCCGACTCCAGTTTTCTTTATGGGGCCCGGATAGGCGTTAAATTCATGATGTTTGCTGTCGAGGCCAACTATTTCCAGGCAGCGCATAACCTGATGGTCAAGGAGCTCATAGCTTTTGATTGGGACGGAGTCGATGTCGAGTATAATTACCTGGGCATCAATGCCAGATTGTACATTCCCCTTGTGATCGTGCACCCTTATGTTACCGTAGGCTACGGGTCTTATTCGGCCAATCTCAAAGATATCGCTAAGGATTCTAACCGGGCCATCAATTTTGGGCTCGGAGTGGAGGTGCAGCTGGGAGATAAGTTATCTCTGATAGCTGAGGGGAAATATCACAATGTGAAGGTGGAAATCGAAGGATCGGAACTGGGACTGAAAAACTACACCCTGAGCGGAGGCTTTAACCTGTATTTCTAATATTTCTAAATGGTAAAACGAAGAGTCCCTCATGGGGATAGAATGAAAATTCGCTTAAATAGATATCTGGCTCTTGCCGGGATCGCTTCCCGAAGGGAAGCGGATAAGATGATCGCCGCAGGGCGTGTGAGCGTAAACGGGAAAATCGTCGATGGGATGGGCTTCAAGATCGATGAGGAAAAGGACAAGGTTGCCGTAGACGGGAAGAAAGTCGAGAGGCCGAAATCGAATGCCTACCTGATGCTGAACAAGCCTCCGGGTTATCTGGTCACGGCAAGCGATCCATTCCAACGGCCGACCATCATGGATCTTCTTCCTTCAGGGAAAGAAAGGATTTTTCCGGTAGGAAGGCTGGATTTCGATTCCGAGGGACTGGTTCTTCTCACGAATGACGGGGATTTGGCCTATCGGCTGATGCACCCCAGCTTTCGAGTGATAAAGGAGTATCGGATAAGGGTCAAGCCAAAACCCGACAGCACCACGCTCGCTGCCCTGGAAAAGGGTGTTTATCTGGAAGGGAAAAAAACAGCACCGGCAAAATTTCGCATCCTCTCGACCACCGGGAAAGGCACGTATCTTATGGCGAAACTCCATGAGGGACGAAAGAGGGAGCTGAGAAGGATGTTCGAGTACAAGGAGTTCCGGGTCCTCGCTCTCAAGAGAGTCAGGCTGGGAAGCCTCCACTTGGGGCCGCTCAAAAAAGGGATGTGGCGCTATCTCACACAGGATGAAATTTCCAGGCTCAAAAAAAAGGTCGGCTTAATCTGATTCTTTTTCCTTTTCTTTTTCAGCCGGGGCAGAATAGGATTTCCAGCTCTTGGCCAGCCTCTGAAGTTCCTGATCAACGAGATGATTCACAGTTCCTTTGGGAAATGTTCCGTCTTTTTGTTTCTCTCCTGCTTCCATACCGGTTAAAATGGCAATCCCTTCGTCGATGGTCTTAACGGGATAGATATGAAATTTCCCCTCTGCCACCGATTCGATCACCTCGTCTCTAAGCATGAGATTCTGCACATTTTGGTGAGGGATGATCACACCGTGTGTTCCGGTCAACCCTTTAGCTTTGCAGACTTCGTAGAAGCCTTCGATCTTTTCGTTTACGCCCCCGATGGGCTGAATCTCTCCTTTTTGGTTGAGAGAGCCGGTTACGGCGATGTCCTGGCGCAGGGGGAGTCTCGAGAGGCTGGAGAGGATGGCGTATACTTCCGTTGAGGAGGCGCTGTCTCCGTCCACTCCTCCGTATGACTGCTCGAATGCCAGGCTGGCCGAAAGGGAGAAGGGTTTGTTTTGGGCGTACTGGCCTCTTAAGTAACCTCCCAGGATCAAAACGCCCTTGTTGTGCGTTCTGCCGCTCATGTCGGCTTCCCGCTCGATATTGATGACCCCGGCCTTTCCGACAGCCGTGGAGGCTGTTATCCTCGTGGGCTTTCCGAATGAAAATTCTCCCATGGCATAAACAGATAGTCCGTTCACTTGTCCTATTTCGCTGCCTTCCGTGTCGATCATGATGGTTCCTTCTTCGATCATTTCCTGGATCTTGTCTTCGATCAGGCTGACCCTCTCGAAACGTTCTTCGAGCGCCTGTTTGACATGGCTGCGCCCGGCCCGTTCGCTGTTGCCTTTCTTAGCCCAATAGTTTGCTTCCCTTATGATGTCGGCAAGGATATGGAATCGCGTGGATATTTTTTTTTGTTTTCCCGCAAGCCTGGTTCCGTATTCGATCAGCGCCGCCATCCCTTCCCGATCGAAAGCATTGAGTTTGTCCTCATCACAGATTTTTTTGATGAACTGGGTATATTCCAGGATGGTTTCATCGTCTTTTTTTGTTTCGGAATCGAATTCGGATTTGATTTTGAAGATTTTTTTGAAATCCACGTCGAGAAAATACAAAAGGTTGTAAATGTAAGCTTCTCCGATCAAAACGACCTTGACATCTATATTGATCGGTTCCGGTTTTAACCGGCTGGTGGAGAAAAGGAACATCGAGGCCAAATTTTGTATCTCGAGGGTTTGATACTTCAGTGTGCGTTTGAGGGTTTGCCATACGCCGATCTCCACCAACGCATCCAGTGCATTCATCACCAGATAGCCACCATTGGCCTTGAGGAGAGATCCCGCCTTTATTTTTGTGAAATCCGTCTGCCACAACCCGGACCTGCTCACCGTGGCTTCGACGGATCCGAAAATATTGAGGTAGTTGGGATTGGTCTCTATAACCACCGGCGTTCCATCCTGCTCCGAATTATCGATAAGAAGATTTACCCGGTATTCGAGTAAGGGATCAGAGAGCTCTTTTTCTTTTGTTTCTTTTTGGGGTGCTTTGAAGAGGTCGATATTTTTGATAAGGTTTTTTTCCACATCATCCAGGTAGTCCAAGATCTTCTGGAGCTCGAACTGCGAACGGATGCCGGATATACCTCCGGTGATAATGGGCGTAATGGATTCCTCGTCCCAATCTTTGAGCATGCGGCGGGTTCTTTCCTCCGTTTCTTTGAGTCTTGCGAAAATTTCTTCCAGTTTTTCTGTCAGTTTTTCATACTTTTCATTCAACTCATCCAGCTTTTCTTTCGGATATTTTCCCTCCCTGACCATGGCATCCAGCTGGTTGAACGGGGTGGGTTTTCCATCGATAATCGGGATAAGATCAGGCTTGACGAACATTCCCATCTGGACCTGGATGACAGAAAATCCCTGTTCGGCAACCTCGTCCTCGAATGTTTTGAGAATCTCTTTCTGAATTTTCTGTTGGCTTTCCACGATTTCATCCCGCTTTTCTGTGTAATACTTACTTTTCAACAACTCCGGGATATTGGACTTGAGCATGCCGATGAGGTGTCCCATCGCTTCTTTGAAGCGGCTTCCCTGCCCTGCGGGAAGAATAATGAGGGTCGGTTCGTCGGGATTTTTGAAGTTGTTCACATAGACGATGTCGTCCGGTTTTTCCTCCTCCTTTCGCATTTTTTCGAGGAGTTGTTTGATGGTGGTGGTTCTTCCTGTCCCGACCATGCCGGAGATAAAGATGTTGTAACCGAGGCTTTGTATCTCGAGACCTGTCCGGATAGCCTTTAGGGCCCTCTCCTGGCCGATGATCCCTTCACATGCCTCGCAATCATCGCTGGAATCGAAAGGGATTTTTTTCGGATCCAGTCTCCATGCCAGCATTTCTGGGGTGAGTTCTGTCGGTTTTTTCATTTAGGTATCCTCCGTAGGAAAGCTCAATTATATGTAGCATAATTCTCTTCCAATGTAAAACAGACCGGGAAATCCCATTTTGAAAGCATGCTCACGCCTGTGTTCCGGTGCTTCCCCGCTTCTCTGACCATTGAATTAAAAGGCGCTTATCTGTTACAATAAGAAAAATTTTCTAGAGAGTAACGGTGAACAGTATCCGGATCGAAAGAGTCGAATCACGCAAAGACCGGAAAAAATTTATTTATTTCCCCTGGAAAATATATAAAAATGATCCGAATTGGGTGCCACCCCTCGTTGCGGATTTCAAGGAAAAGATCGATACGGCAAAAAATCCCTTCTTCGAGCATGCCGAAAGAGAGCTTTTCCTGGCCTACAGAGGAGCGGATGTCACCGGCCGGGTCGCTGCCATCGTGGATAACAACCATAACAGCTTTCACGAGGAGAAAGTCGTTTTTTTCGGGCTTTACGAGAGCTTCGATGACCGGGACACGGCCAAAATGCTTCTCGACACGGTCGAGAAATGGGGAAAAGAGAGGGGGATGGAGGTCCTCCGTGGCCCCATGAATATTTCGATGAACGATGAATGCGCCTTCCTCCTGGAAGGATTCGATTCTCCCCCGGTTTTCATGATGCCCTATAATCCTGAATATTATCTGGGCTTGATGCGCGAGTGCGGGCTCGGTAAAGCCAAGGATCTGTATGCCTTTTATATGTCCAAGGAAGCGGGGGTCACCGCACAGATCGACCGGATCGTGGCCAAAGCCGAGGAAGAGTTTCCGCTGGCCCTTCGGACCATCGATATGAAAGACCTTGCCCAAGAAGCTGCGCGCATCAAACATGTATACAACAGTGCGTGGGAAAAGAATTGGGGATTCGTGCCGTGGACAGATAGAGAGATAGACCATATGGCGAAGAAACTCAAAGCTGTAGCCGATCCCGATCTGGTGATCATTGCCGAACATGAAGGAAATCCTGTGGCTTTTGCCTTTGCCCTGCCGAATCTTAATGAGGTTATTAAGCGCATGGACGGGAGAACAACGCTCTGGGGAATCCTCAAGTTTCTGTTCTACAGAAAAAAGATAAAGGGGATCAGGGCCTTGGTTTTTGGTGTTCTCGAGCCTTACAGGAACACCGGAGTCAGCTATATGCTCTATTCAGCACTCGATAAGAACGCGATCGCCAAAGGTTATGAGTGGTGTGAGACTTCCTGGCAGCTGGAAGATAATGAACCTGTCAATCGGTTCGTGGGCTCCTTGGGAGGGAAGGTTTATAAGAAATACCGGATTTTCGAGAAAAAGATTCAATGATACAGGAAGGATAGGAGGATATTGTGAATGTCCAGATTCGAAAAGAAGCGCCGCTGGGCTGGATAATCATCGACCGACCGGATAAATTGAATGCGTTGAATGCAGAGACGATCAGAGAGTTGTATGCCGCTTTCCTGTCCTGGAGGGATGATCCCGGGATCAAAGCCGTGATCCTGACAGGTTCCGGCGACAAGGCCTTTGTGGCGGGTGCGGATATCGGAGAGTTGGCCGGTTTGGATTACGCATCCGGAAAGGACTATGTTCTTGAGGGCCAGGAACTCACCAAATTGATCGAGAATTACCGAAAACCTGTCATTGCAGCGATCAACGGCTTTGCATTGGGGGGCGGCACGGAATTAGCGCTGGCCTGTCATGTCAGGATCGCTTCGGAGAACGCCAAGATGGGGCAGCCCGAGACGAAGCTGGGATTGATCCCAGGCTTTGGTGGTACGCAAAGACTGGCCCGGTTGGTCGGAAAAGGAAAAGCCATGGAGCTTATCCTCAGCGGAAAGATAATCGATGCCCAGGAGGCATTGACTATCGGTCTCGTCAACAAGGTCGTCCCTCAGAACGATCTTCTGTCGACCTGTGAGACCTTTGCAGGAGAGATAATAGCGAATGCCCCCATTGCCCTGGAATATTCTATTCGGGCTATCAATGAAGGCTTGGACAGAAGTCTGGCTGAAGGTTTGCTTCTCGAAGCGGAGCTTTTCGGAAATGCCTGCGCTACAGAAGACAGCAAGGTGGGGACCAAAGCATTCCTGGAAAAGAAGAAAGCGGATTTTCAAGGAAAATAAGGGAGAGATAAAATGAAAATTTACCAGGGAAAATTGCAAGCAGCCGGCTTCAAGATCGGCATCGTTCTCAGCCGATTCAACCAGTTTATTTCTGAAAGGCTTTTGGAAGGCGCCCTGGATGCTTTCCAGAAGCTGGGGGCGGAAGAAAAGGATATTGCGATCTACAAAGTCCCTGGTTCTTTCGAGGTTCCCGCCCTGGCCAAAAAATTGGCCAAAACCGGAAAAGTCGACGGGATTCTTTGCCTGGGAGCCTTGATCAGAGGCGATACGCCCCATTTCGATTTTCTGAGTGCAGAAGTCACCAAAGGCTTAGCACAGATCGCCTTGGAAGACGGGCTTCCTGTCGGCTATGGAATACTGACGGTGGAATCGATAGAACAGGGGATTGAAAGAGCCGGAACCAAGGCCGGGAACAAAGGCTATGATGCAGCCTTTGCTCTCATAGAGATGCTCAATCTGTTAAGAGAATCCGGACTTGATTGAACGAAACCTTTATGGGTAAAAGACGGAAAGCCCGGGAAAGCACGCTGCAGATCCTTTTCCAGCTGGAATTCGATGACGCAGAACCGGAAATAACGGTCGATTCTTTCTGGAAAAACAAGAAGGCCACAAAGGAGGTCGAGGAGCACAGCCGATGGCTTGTGAAAGGGATCGCATCTCACAGGGAGATCATCGACCGTCTTATTCAATCCGTGTCTGCGAATTGGCGGATTTCCCGGATGGCTATCGTAGACCGCAACGTCCTGCGGATCGCGGTCTTCGAGCTTTTGTATGAGGAGAGCCTTGCTCCAGCTATCGTTATCAATGAGGCTATAGAGATCGCAAAAAAATACAGCAGTGATGAGGGGGCCGTTTTCGTGAACGGAATACTCGATGCCGTTAGAAAAGAAATCCAAAGAATGAAAAAATCGCCTAAGGAAGAAAATGATGGATGAATCACAGAAGGATACCAAAAAGATCGATCAAGAGATCGCGCGAGAGAAGAAGATGGAAAAACTCGCCCATGAAGGGATAGACCTCTTCCCCCACAATGTTTCGCTCACTCATTCGATATGGGGCATCTTATCTGATTATGCCCAAATGACTGCCCAGGAGCTTGAGGATCATAAGATCGGAGTTGTTGTCCCCGGGAGAATCATGGCGATCCGCAAGATGGGAAGAGCCACGTTTTTTCATATCGCGGACAGCAAAGGAAAACTGCAAGCCTACCTGCGGGAAGACAAAGTCGGTCAGAAGAATTATGATCTTTTTTCCTTGATAGATATCGGCGACATTCTGGCGGTCGAAGGAATCCTGTTTAAAACTCGGACCGGGGAATTGACGGTCATGGTGGAATCTTTCGTTTTTTTAGCCAAATGCCTGCATCCCCTTCCGGAGAAGTGGCATGGCCTTCAGGATATGGAACTCCGCTATAGAAACAGGCATCTCGATCTGATTATGAATCCTGAGGAAAGCGAGGTGTTCCGATTGAGAAGTTCTATCATGGCCCACATCAGGAAATTCTTCGATGAGAGGGGTTATATCGAGGTCGAAACGCCGATGATGCAGGTTATTCCCGGAGGGGCATTGGCAAGACCGTTCAAGACTTTTCACAATGCTCTGGGAATGGACCTGTACCTGCGGATAGCGCCGGAACTGTATTTGAAAAGACTTATTGTCGGAGGATTGGAGAGAGTTTACGAGATCAACCGGAATTTCCGGAACGAAGGGATCTCGTCCGAACACAATCCCGAATTCACAATGCTGGAATGGTACCAGGCATTCAGCGATTACAATGATATGATGGAGATGACCGAAGATCTGATCTGCTCCCTTGCCGATACTCTACTGGGAAAGGACGAAATCCCTTTTGGGGAACACTCGATTTCATTGAAGAAGCCTTGGAAGCGGATGAAATTTTTGGATGCCTTGCGAGAGCTCAGCGGCCTGACCCCGTCCAGGTTCGACGATAAGGCTGCGATTTTGGATACGGCTTCGAAGCTCGCACCGGACAGCAAGTCGCTTTCCTATGGAAAAGCGCTGGATGTTATCTTCGATAAGCATGTGAAGCACCAGCTTATCCAGCCTATCTTTATCACCAATCCTCCCAAGGAAGTTTCCCCGCTGGCCAAGGCCGCAAAAGATAACCCCGATGAGGCGGAACGGTTCGAGCTGGTCATCGCAGGGATGGAGATCGCCAACGCCTTCAGCGAGCTGACCGATCCTGCCGAACAGAGGATGAGATTCGAACAACAAGCCGAGGAGAGAAAAAAAGGAGACGAAGAATCTCATTTGGTCGATATGGATTACGTGCAGGCCTTGGAATACGGGATGCCTCCGGCGGGAGGCGAAGGGATCGGGATCGACCGTCTTGTCATGATATTGGCGAATAAAAAATCCATCAGAGAAGTTATCCTTTTCCCGCTTCTGCGTCCGAAGACGTGAGAGAAACACAGACATGAACTTCGAATTATTCATCGCCAAGCGTTATTTGACAGCAAAACGCAAGCAGGCCTTCATTTCGGTGATCACCTTCATTTCCACCCTTGGGATAGCCATAGGAGTCATGGCCCTCATTATTGCCATTGCGTTAATCACGGGTTTCCAGGACGACGTTCAGGACAAGATATTGGGTTCGACCGCGCACCTGATGGTTCAGCATTATCTCGGGGAAGGTTTGAGCGATTATCCTGAGCTCATCAAAGATATAGAAGCCGATGAAGAAGTGGTTGGCGTCTCACCTATCGTATATGATTATGTATTGCTGACAGGCCCCTATAAAACCTCTCCCGGTGTTATCCGAGGAATCGATTTCGATCTGGAGATGGCCTCTTCGAAGTGGCTCCAGGACATGCAGGGAAGCCTTCCCGATCCAGGCGAAAGTATACCTGGGGTCTTATTGGGCCAGGACCTGGCATTGAGCACCGGAGCAGGGATCGGAGATATGGTCAATGTGATCACCCCATCCTTCCGGCTCTCTCCTACGGCCCTGATTCCCCGCCAGAAACGTTTCAGGGTCACCGGGATCTTCCAGACAGGACTTTACGAATTCGACAACACCACGGCTTTAATCTCTCTGGAGAATGCGCAGAAGTTGTTCAGATTGGAAGATAAAATAAGCCTTCTACAGGTCCGCATCGAAAATATTTTCCGAGCCGAAGAGGTGAGCGATCGCATCAAAGATGTGCTGCCAAAAGAAACTTACGTCACGACCTGGATGGAGATGAACAAGCCGCTTTTTTCTGCCCTAAAACTTGAAAAACAACTTCTGTTCTTGACCATAACTCTTATTGTTATCGTGGCTTCTCTTAATATCGTGGCTACGCTCATATTGATGGTCATGGATAAAACCAGGGAAATAGGGATTATGATTGCCATGGGGGCCACAGCGAAAAATATCAGAAAAATATTTTTCTTTCAGGGAGCCATGATCGGAATTATCGGAACGGCTGTAGGAACAGCCCTGGGACTGTTTTGGAACTGGCTGGCCAATACGTTTGAACTCATCAAGGTTCCAGTGGATATTTATCATATCGCCTATGTGCCATTTCGCTTGAAGTTCCTCGATCTGGCGTTGATCGTCAGCGTTGCCCTGCTGATCAGTTTTCTCTCCACTCTTTTTCCCTCCCATCGAGCTTCGAAAATCGATCCAGTCGTGGCATTGAAATATGAATAGCATACTCAGAACCGAAGATCTTGGAAAGGAGTATCCTTTGCCCAAAGGAACCCTCTGTGTTTTCGATAGATTGAATTTTGATCTGGAAAGGGGGGAAATTGTCGCGATCATGGGAGTTTCAGGGGTCGGAAAGACCACGTTCCTCAATCTTGTTGCGGGGCTGGATACGCCCACTGGCGGCAGGGTCTTTCTCGACGGGGAGGATTTGTTCCAACTGAGCAAGAAAGAAAGAGCTGCGATACGGAACGAAAAAATCGGTTTTATTTTCCAATTCTATCACCTCCTTCCTGAATTTACGGCTCTGGAAAACGTATCATTTCCTCTTCTCATCGGGGGAGTCGAGAAAAAACAAGCTTTTTCAAAAGCGTCCGCTCTCCTTAAGGAAGTTCTTCTGGAGGATAAAGCGGACCTTCGTCCCGGAAAACTGTCGGGTGGAGAACAACAGAGGGTTGCGATCGCAAGATCTCTGATCAACGAGCCAAAGTTATTACTGGCTGATGAGCCGACCGGCAACCTGGATTGGAAAACGGGCCAGAACATTTTGGAGATCATCCGTTCCCTCCACACCAAAAAGGACCTCTCTTCGATAATCGTCACGCACAATGAAAAAGTCGCTGATTTTTGCGACAGAGTTTTTCTGATGGAGAGAGGGCAGTTGAAACTTTTTTCCTGACTGATAAGTTTTAAATACGCAGACAATTTATAAGGGTATTGCTTTGTGTTCTGCTCCCCCTGGTGTCTTTATTTTTCAGGGAGAATATGTTATAAGGAAAGAGCGATGAAAAGACTGATTTTAGTGCTGGTTTTGTGTTTCTTCCCCCTTATCGGGTACGGGCAGGATGTGGTAGAAAAGATCGAGGTCGTCGGGAATGAGAGAGTTACCCGAGAGACCATCATGTATTACCTTAGCTCGAGAGAGGGGGAGTATTTCAACGAAAATTTATTAAAACGGGATTTCAAAGTTCTGTGGTCCACAGGTTTTTTTGCTAATATCAAGATCGAGCAGGATCAAGGGGCCAACGGAAAAATCATCAGGATCATTATCGAGGAAAACCCGATCGTCAAGGAAATCACTTACAAAACCGGTAAGAAGGTAAAGGAAAAAGATATCCTCGAAAAACTCAAAGAGAATGATGAAAATATCCTGCCATACTCCTACTACAGCCCCTTCAAGATTCAACGGGTCACGGCCACTATTCAAGATCTTCTCTTGGAAAAAGGTCTCATGGATGGCAAGGTGGATGTCAAGACCGAAAAAAAGGGGAACAATGAGGTAGAGATCATTTTTGAGGTCAATGAAGGCCCAAAATTAAGGGTCGGAGAAATCGCTTTCGAAGGAAGAACGAAGTTGCGTGAAAGCACGCTGCGAGGAGCGATTTCCGAGAATAAGGAACACAGCGTTCTGGCATGGATCACGGGGAAGGATTCCTACAAACCGAACAAACTGGATGAGGATCTGGCAAATCTGAAGACAAGGCTCCAGGAGAACGGTTTCATGGAAGCCACGATCGGAGAGCCCCGGATCGAAGACATAACAAAAAGATCGATTTTCTTTAAAAAGCAAACAATGAAAAGGATCGTCATCCCTGTCGATCCGGGCTACAGATACTTTGTAGGCGATGTCAATGTTGAGGGGAATCAGATCATCGCCACACAGTATTTGCATAAGCTCATCCAGATGAAAAAAGGGGAAATATACAGCACAAAAGCGCGCGAGGATTCGGTCGAAAAGATAAGGGAAGTGTACAATAATACAGGTTACCTGGGTGCTCAGATCCTGCCTGTAGAGAGCCTGGATCCCAAGAGAAAGCTGGTCAATATCTCTTTCAATATCCAGGAGGGGGATGTTTTTTATGTCAATCGCCTGGAAATAAAGGGAAACACATACACGAAGGATAGAGTCATCCGGCGGGAAATCCTGATCACCGAAGGCATGCGATTCAGTCTTGCCATGTTCAAAGACAGCATCCTCAGAATGAGACAGCTGGGTTTGGTGGAGTTGGAGGGAGAGCCGGATATAAAACCGAGTGATGAAGATCCGACCCGGCTCGACATCACCCTGCGTGTGAAGGAGTTACAGAGGAACAACATCCAGTTCACGGCAGGCTACAGCGGATATGAAGGCACCTTTGTGGCCATGAGTTATTCTACGGTGAATTTTTTAGGGGCAGGTGAGACGCTGGAGTTGGGGATTCAGTACGGAAAAAGGGTCAAGAACTATTCCTTCGGATTCTCGGAGCCCTATGTTTTCGACCTCCCGCTGACTCTCGGATTCAATGTATACAACCGTTTCAACAAATATCCGAGCCTGTTCGACCAAAAATCGAGGGGAATCGACCTTCAGGCGAATGCCAGGATATTCGGCTACCTGAGAACCGGTCTCGTTTACAGCCTACAGTATCTCGAGATGTTCGAACCGAGCATTTCCTATGACGATTATTACAATCCGTATTATGGCTATGGCAGCTACATGAATCCCTATTATTACGGTTCTTATGGATACGGAAAGTACAACATGAGCAGTATCACACCGACTCTGTACCGGAGCACCATCGACAGTCCTCTGACTCCCTCTAGAGGAACTTTGTTCTTGGCATCGGTGAAGTTTGCCGGTGGCCCCTTGGGCGGGGATGTCCAATTTATCAAGCCGAGATTTGAGTTCACTCATTATGTGCCTACTTTCGGCGAGCAGAGATTCGGGATTCATTTGGAATACTCCTACCTCACATCTGTTAAGGGAACGAACATTCCCTACTGGGAACGTTTTTACCTGGGAGGTGAGCGGTCGATCCGAGGATATGAGATCTTCACGATCGGACCCCGCAACGAAGAGGGCCAAAATCTCGGAGGAGAAAAATCCCTGGTCATGAATGCCGAATACATCATTCCTGTCGGAGGACCGATTTTCGCAATTTTCTTTTTCGATCTCGGGAATGCCCTGCCGAGAAACGAGAAGTTCCGTTTTGGCGATATGTATTACTCGGCGGGATTGGAAATGAGAATTTTCGTCCCGGCTCTGCGTGTTCCGTTCAGGCTCATTTTTGCCTATAATAACAAGAAAATATATCTGGATGATTCCAATTTCGCATTTCGATTTGCGATAGGAACGACTTTTTAGCAGAAAACAGGAAAAAACTTATTCCAAAAAGGAGGCTTAGGATGGAAAAAGGAAGCACAAACAAGAAAATCCTGCTGGTAATTTTTGTGGTCGGCCTAGTGTCATTAGGGTATGCCCAACAGCCCATGAGGATCGGTGTTGTCAACTCCCAAGAGGTACTCGAAAAATCCTTGGAAGGGAAAAGGGTCACATCGCAGCTCGAAGCCAAAAACAAAACGCTTCAGGAAGACCTGGCCCGACTGGATGACAAAATCCGTGATCTTGAAACCCGTCTCAACACGCAGAGACTCACGCTCAGCCAGGAAGCCTTAGCTAATCTCATGGCTGATTTGGATAAACAGAGAACAGAAAGGACGCGTTTTGTCGAAGATTCCCGCCGTGAGCTGAATGATCTCACAAACAGGCTTTTTGCAAGACTCCAGAACGAACTTCGTCCCATCATCGCTGAGGTCGGAAAGGAAAAAAATCTGGACCTCATTTTCGATGTGGGCGGTAGCGGCATCATCTATTTTAATCCTGCTGTAGACCTCACGCCAGAAGTTATCCAAAAATACGATGCCTCGAAAGGATCCAAGTAAGCAAAATTGTTGGATATAGAAAAAATCATCCGGATGCTTCCGCACCGGTATCCTTTCTTATTGGTGGACAGGGTTTTAGAGCTGAAAAAAGGAAAATCCATCGTCGCCATCAAAAATGTGACGGTCAACGAGGCCTTTTTTCAGGGACATTTTCCTAAGTTCAGGGTTATGCCAGGAGTCTTGGTCGTGGAGGCTATGGCCCAGGCCGGAGGCATCCTCCTTTATAACTCTGTCCCAGATCCTGAGAGCAAACTCGTTTTTTTAAGCAAGATCGACAACTTGAAATTCAGAAAGCCAGTAATCCCTGGCGACCAGATCCGGCTGGAAGTCGAAATCTTAAAGCTCAGGAGTAAAGTCTGTCACATCAGGGCACAAGCCTTCGTGGCCGATGAAATCGTAACCGAGGGCGACATCATGGCTACATTGGTGGACCTCGAGGGGTTGAATGAGTGACGGGGAAGTATCCGTTCATTCCACCTCTTCCGTTCATCCTTCGGCGAAGTTGGATTCCGGTGTCAGGATCGGTCCTTACGCCGTAATAGGAAAAGACGTCACGATTCTCGAAGATACCGTTATCGACGCGCACGTGTGCATAACGGGGAAGACAGAAATAGGGAAGCGGTGCCGATTTTCACCTTTTTGTTCCATAGGAGCAGAACCACAGGATATCTCTTACAAGGGGGAGGAGACCCGAGTCGTAATCGGTGATGATAACATCTTCCGGGAATTTCTGACCGTACACAGGGGCACGGTCAAGGGGCGGGGTGAAACCGTCATCGGCAGCGGCAACTACCTGATGGTTTTTTCCCATGTGGCGCACGATTGTATCGTGGGCAACCAGACTATTTTCCTCCACGGAGCCACGATCGGAGGGCATGTCGATATCGATGATTTTTCCACGGTCGGGGCGATGAGCGGTGTCCATCAATTCTGCCGGGTCGGGAAGCACGCTTTCATCGGAGGAGGCTCGGTCATCACTCAAGATGTTCTCCCCTTTTGTCGGGTAGCCGGAGGACGGCCTACACTCCTCTACGGCCTGAATGCCATCGGATTACGCAGGAAGGGATTTTCCAGGGAGAGGATCAAGGCCCTGAAGGATATGTTCAAAATTATCTTTTATTCCAACCTGAACACGACACAGGCGATCGAACAGATCGAGAAAGAATTTCCTCAGGGAGAGGATAGAGATGAGATCCTTTGTTTCGTCAGGGAATCGAAGCGGGGGGTCGTGAAAAAGCCGTCGGAGAAATGGGACGAAGACTTGGTGTGATAGCCGGTTCTGGTGAGTTCCCGGTTCATGTTTGCCGGGAAGCCAGCAAAAAAGGGCTCATCTGCACAGTTGCCTGCATAAAAGGGGAAGCGGACGACAGTCTTCCCGGAATTGTCGATGATTATGAATGGTTCGAAGCCCATGAAATCGGCAATGTGATCGCTTTTTTCAAGAAGAACCAAGTCTCTGAAGCTGTATTTGCCGGCAAGATCGATCATCGCATCATCTATAAGAGCGAGGAGCTCCAAAAAATCCTGCCCGTACTGCTTGGATCTGGGAAAGATCGGAGCCCGACGGCCCTGATTCGATCCGCCATCGGTATTTTTTCCACTCAGGGAATTGCCATTGTGGACCCGACTCCTTACATCGCTTCAGCCTTCTGTGAAGCGGGAGTTCTGACTGCGTCAAAACCTTCTCCCCGTGCAGAGGAACAAATTCATTATGGATGGGATATCGCAAAGAAACTGGCTGATTTCGATATCGGTCAAACAGTGGTCGTTAAAGGAAATGCCGTGGTTGCCGTGGAGGGGATGGAAGGAACGGATAGGACCATCGAGCGCGCGGGAGAGCTGGCCGGTAAAGGGATAGTTGCCGTAAAAGTCAGCCGATCCTCTCAGGACCCGCGTATCGATCTCCCTGCTGTTGGGCTGCGCACAGTGGAAAGCCTGGTCCGGGCAGGGGGGCACGCCCTGGGCTTCGAAGCCAAAAAAATCCCTTTTTTCCATAAAGAAAAAGCTGTTGCTCTTGCAGATGCCCATGGCATATCCATCATCGCGAAGTAGCTCAAACAGTCCTCGGGTTCGACTTTGTCGGATTCCCTCCAAAGACGACACATCATGGCTGAATCTGCTATGCATCGCGGGCTTACCTGATGACGGAAACATCTCCATTTCCATGATCAAAAGGCTTTATATTGGCTTCTAGGAATGGTTTTGCTCCCGTGAAGCTTTTTAACGCCATTCCTTTGCCGTCCTTCTCGGCGGCTGTGAACTGCGCACCTCAACACCCATCCCTTCTCCTTTGTCCTCTGTTCCCATGTCTGCCCTCATCTTTAATGTTTCAGCAAAGTCGTGCCGAGTACAGCACAGCCGTCTGACTCCGTCAGATTCCCTCGAAGAGCGGATCGTAAAGGCTAGATCCTCAATGGCGCTGCGGCCATACCTGATGGCTTTTTCCATTAGAGTTGACCCACACAAAATGGAAGAGAACCGAAAAAAATAATTGTTATAATCCGTTTGGTTGCAATTTTTTATGATATTTTTGTGAATAAAAGTTGTATAATGGGCAATCGGAGTCAGTCCTATGGAAAAAGTGAAAGTAGGAATAATCGGAGTCGGATATCTGGGCACGCAGCATGCCAGGATTTTGTCCTATTTGGAAAAAGCAGAGCTGATAGGGGTGGCGGACATCGATTTCAAAAAAGCAATGGTGATCGGCAACCGTCATGGCGTGAAGTATTATGACAATTACGAAAACATGCTGGATGAGATCGATGCCGGTATTGTCGCAACCCCCACGTCCGAACATTTCGATATTTCCATGAAGCTTCTCAAGGCGGGAAAATCGGTTCTTGTCGAAAAACCTATCACCGAGACCATCGAACAAGCCGAGGAGTTGGTTTCTATCGCCGATACGAACGGGCTCATCCTGCAGATCGGGCATCTCGAGAGGTTCAATCCTGCAGTGGAGGCCCTCGAGAACCTGATCTCCGAGCCCAAGTTTATCGAAGTGCAGCGCCTGGGATCCTTTTCTGCAAGGTCCCTGGACATCGATGTCGTGCTCGACCTGATGATACACGACCTGGACATCATCATGGCACTGATCAAAGACGAGGTGAAAGTCATCCGTTCTTCGGGCATCCACGTTCTTTCCGACAAGATCGATATTGCCAATGCCAGGCTGGAGTTCGCCTCCGGCTGTATCGCAACGCTTACAGCTAGCCGGGTTCATCAGGGAAAAGTAAGGAAGCTTAGGATTTTCGAGCCCACATCATACTATTCGATCGATTATATCGACCAGGAAGTCAAGGTTTTTCCGTTGAACGGACGTCAGACCGATATAAAGACGTTGAAGATAAAAAAAGAAGAACCGCTCAAGAAAGAGCTTCAAAATTTCTTCCGCTGCATCATCGATGGCAAAAAAAGGAAAGTGACCGGAGCGGAAGGACTTCGTGCCCTAAAACTTGCCTACAGCGTTCTCAATGAGGCCGAGGCCTGATCAACTTCATCGAGACTGCGACTTTTGGATTTTCTTACGAGGATTTATCGCACGACCTTGATCTGGGATCCTCTTTCGGGGATCGAATCCAATCCCATCCCGTTCATTATGGCGAATTTAAGCCATAAGTCTTCCGCCATCCCGTTTTTCTGGAAAATCGTTCGAAGAACCTGCTTCCCGTCCGCTTTGATCAGACGAATCCTCTGGGGTTTCCGGTCGAGATATTTTGCATCCCTCAATTCCTGGAACGAGCCGACTACGGATCGAAAAGCGCTGTCGTACTTGTCGAATTCCGTTTTTGCGCTCAGAGAGATGAAGGTGTAGATGAAGTCATTCTTTTTGATGTAAGATAGGCGGGTTCTGATATCCTCTCCCTGTTCTTGAGACAAGTCATAGATCTGATGAAAGGATGCCAACCCGTTGATCTCAGAGCTCCCTTCATCCACAAACTGTCCGTTTTCGATCCGGGAAGAGATCTTTACGGCATAATCCTTGAGATTTTCCGATGTCTTTTCCGCCCGAAGGACGACGCCCGCTTGGCCGTCTTTGGCAGCCAAAGTGACTTGCGAAGGGGTGTTTTGAACCTGCCAGTCTCCAGGAAAACCAAAGAAAAATCGCAGCCCAGGGTGGAAAAAAGCGTTTTCCTCCACGAATCCCTGACGGGGGTCGGCGCCGTAGATCATGTTATTGACGGCTCCAAGGTATCCGTTTTTATCGACCTTCAATTGCAGGTCGGATTCCAGCAGCATGTCTTCGGTATTTTTTATCCGTTCGCTTGTCAGGGGATGGGTGGAGAGAAAGCCGGGGAGACTCTGCCCGCCTGATAGATCTCCCAACTTTTCCAAGGATGTGAAGAAATTGACCATTTCACTCGGGCTGTAGCCGCCTTTGCGGGAATATTCGATCCCGAGGGCATCTGCTTCTCTTTCGTCATCCCGGCTGAACTTGAGAAAGAGAAGCTGGATTCCGATACTGGCCGCCCCTGTGATTTTGGCGAAAGTTTCGCTTATGGCCGCGCCGACGGACAGACCGAGCTGTGCGATCATCAACTGGCTGAGTTTAGCCATGCTGTGACGGGCATTGACATGCCCCAGTTCGTGGGCCAGGACAACGGCCAGCTCTGCTTCCGAATTCATCAGAGCAAGAATGCCTCTTGTGACATAGATGTATCCGCCAGGAACCGCAAAAGCATTCACGACCGGAGTATCGAGGATGGCGAAGTAATAAGTGAGATGAGGCCGGTGGGTCAGAGATGTCATGCTTTGCCCGACTCTCTGGACATAGGATGTCAGGGCCGGGTCGTCGTAGATGCCGTACTGGGCCTTGATATCTTCGTCCGTTTGTTTTCCCAGCGCGATCTCTTCTTGCTCTGAAAATAGGCTGAGCTCTCTTTTCCCTGTAACCGGATTGATGGCACAGGAAATGGAGTAAAGTATTAGAGCAAAACATAGAATCGGAACCGATTTTCTCATTTTTCCCCTCTCTCGACCTGTGCGGCTATTCTAACTCGTTCAGGCCTGACCAACCTGCACCTGTTTTATTCTTTTTTAAATAGGGAGTCTTCCAATCCCGTGTTGAAGGATACTTCTGTGAAAGTCATGACCATGCTTTCTTCGCCTTCCTGGACAATCCTCATAGAATGGGCAACCATCAACCCGTCCACTTTTCGATAATCCGAACTGAATGTCTCGGTGTCCACCTTCATCCCGGCCATATTCGCGGACATGGATTTGGATTTGTACAGGAGATATGTATCGGCATCGAGATACAAGGTTTGTTTCTCGCCATCGTCATAAGTCTGTTCGAGCAATAAATAATCCTTACCCTCAATGGTTTCTTTCCCTTTGAAAGTGAATGTGATGCCGAATTCCTTCGGATTGAGGATAGCTTTGTTTCCCAACGCCATTCTTTTGAATTCCTTTGCCTGGTCTTCAGGCAGGTCTTGGACGCTTCCCGTACTTGGATCCACACCCCAACCGTTTTCTCCGTCAAAAGCCTGGGACATGACCATGCCCATGAATTCCATATCCATGCGCATCTTGTTCGGCTCCTTCTGGTACATGGTTAGAGAACCGTTGATGCCCATCGAAACGATCTCCAGCGTTCCCGTAAGGGTCATGTCCTCGATTTTTGCGAGTGCCGCTCTTCCCCCCTGGGCATCGATCATCTTGGCTAAAACCTGTTCGGCTGTTTGGGACATTCCTGGAGTGGCAAGGACCGTTGCAAGAAATAATCCTAGAATACAGACACTTTTGAATCTTCTCATGTATTTGTCCTCCTTCAATGACGTTTTATTGCCGGCTCGATACGACCGGCATCCAGGATATCATAATTCAACGCTGCATTAAAGAGCAAAATAAAGCTTCCCGTTTTTGCGGTTCTTCTGAAACGATGGACGAGAAATGGAACGGAGTTGACTTTTATCGGAGATTGTGTTTTCCCTTTTATTGTGAAAGGAGATGGCCGATGCGATTCGAAACCATCAAATATATCGAGTGGGCTAAGACCAGACCCGGAGTCGAGATCGACCTCTGTTCCTCGAGTGTCGATCAGCTTAAAAGAAAGGATTTGGATCTGGACTGGGGAACGTTGGAAGTATCCGGCGAAAATTCTTATGGATATCCACCGCTCCTCGAGGCGATTGCGGAGAGGTATGGTGTGGAAGATAATAACGTCGTTTCAGCGATAGGAACATCCCACGCCCTGTTTTTGGTTTGTGCCGCTCTTATCGGGCCTGGGGATGAAGTGCTTATCGAATCTCCGGTCTACGAGCCTCTCTTGGCTTTGCCGGTGGCTTTCGATGCCCGGGTGAGGAGGCTCGAGAGAAAATACGCCAATTCTTATCAGTTCACCCTGGATGAATTCGAGACAGCTATCACGCCCCATACCAAATTTATCCTCCTGACAAACCTTCATAATCCCAGCGGCGCTCTGCTTTCCCGGTCTTTTCTGGCCCGGATGGTTCGAAGCGCACAGCAAAAGAATATTTTTGTTGTGATCGATGAGATTTATCTGGAGTTCACAAAGGAGGAGCCCACAGCCTTTCATCTTGCCGACAATGTCATCGTCATCTCCAGCTTAACCAAAGTTTTCGGTCTTGCGAATCTCCGTTGCGGATGGGTATTGGCCCAGCCCCGATTGGCCGAGAGGATGAGAAGAATCGTCGATTATACAAATGTGGAAGGAACATTTGTCGGAGAGGCGATCGCACACCGGATGTTCATTCATCTCGATACGATCAAGGAACAAAACAGGGAACTCGTCAACACGAACAAATCCCTGGTAAAAGAATTGATCGACCGGGAAGATAGGCTTTCCTGGGTTGAACCTGCGGGTGGCGTGGTGTGTTTTCCCCGGGTGGAGAGCGGCATGAATGGAGACGAGCTGGCCGAGTGTTTGCGTGACAGATACGGAACGGCTGTCGTGCCGGGACGTTTTTTCGAAAAGCCTGAACACTTTCGCCTTGGATTCGGAGGCGATACGAATACCTTGGAAGCTGGGCTGACAAAGATAAGGAAAGCCCTGAGAGAGAGTTAGCCGGAGCGGGCCTGCCCTTATTTTTTCTCTGGAACCTTTCCCGGACGACTGCGGATAAGCTGGATATGGATCCTGTCCTGGCTCTCTTCTTCGATACGCACGGTTTCGAACCGGGTTTGTGACAGATATTTGGCATGGGCCTTCAGGTGGGTCAGTCCTTGGGTAACAAGAAAATCGAGCCAACCTCCTTGGGCCGTTTCATCCATCAGTTCCGGTGTTTCTTCCACAAAAGTTATCCGGCTCCTGTTCGTAAGCCTGCTTTCTCTGGAAGATCGCCTTTTGGCATACAAGTTCACCCCATCATGGTCTTCCAGGTAATTCACATGAGGCTGCCAGCGTACTGCCCACCGGAAATAGCGGTCATAAAATTTTTTATTCGAGTTCTTAAATTTTTCGATCGCGTTGATTTCGCGGGTGATGAAGCCTTTAAGCTCCTCCGATGCCCTGACCCATTTTTCATACAAAGGGAGGGATAGGGAGCTGTAATAGGCGAACCATCCTCTCGGAATCCAGTAGTCCCGGAACAGATAGGGAACATAGTTGGAAAACTGCTGGACCCACTCATGGGATGGGTATCCGTGAAGATTTAGGTAGATATCCGGGAGCCATTTGTCAAAAAGATTCTTCCGCACGTTTGCCTCGGGAAGCAGAGGCTTTGATACACCTACCTGGTATCCCACGTCGATCCCAAGAGATGTGTAACGCCCGGCATGCAGGCTGTGAAAGGGGGTGAGTTTCTGGAGGTCATAGGCCAGCTCCGCGCCATCCGGATTTTCCATCGGGTGGAGAATGAAATTCGTTTTTTTCACGAATTCCTTGTAATCGGCGTCCTTCGCCAGAAGTTCTGCAAACTTCAGGATATAATTCGTGGCGGAGACTTCGTTGGCATGCTGGCGGCCGCTGAGATATAGGGTAGGCTTGAGTGTGATTAGGCGTGGAATGGAGACATATTTTTCCAGGGGAGTGAAGATTTCCAGAACAGGGATCTTCCTCTTTTCGTAAGATATTCCTCCGATATAACTCCTGATGTTTTCGCAATGCCCCAAGCGCTCCGCCAGGGCGAGACACATTTGAGGGGAGATAATTTCTTCGGTGGGGATTGAAATATCCGCGGACTCAAAGATCGCGGAAGAGCTGTTCTTTTCGGAATTTTCCGGCTTTAGAAGGAAAATCGCCTCCTTTTCCCAGTCTTTGTGAAGGACCTTTATCGCCAGAGATGCGAGGTTCGGAAAAAAGAAGGGCTGTGCCAAAATATCGAGATTTTGAAGATTTTTGTGCGAATCGATGATCTCGAGGATTCTCAGATAATCTTTTTCTTTTTCGATTTCGATATCTGCGGTCAATTTTTCGATTCTTTCCTCCGTGCCATTGTAGACAAAAGAGGGGAGACGGAGGCTTTTTGCCTTGAGTGAGGGGAACGTGAATTTTTCGGTCTTTTCTCTCCGTCCCTCTTCTTGCCATTCCAGGTGCATCTCCGGAGAGCGTGCTTGCCAGCCATCGAATGTGACCTTTGCCTTTCCCTTTTTCCCTTCCGAAGAGGGATATATCTTTGGAAGAATGTTCCCCGGAGCTGAATAGCGGGAGGTGTCTTCGGGGATATCGTCATCCTCTCCCAGCTCGATTTCGGTTATGCCTCGAAGAAAATCGAGAGTATCGAAATAGATTTCATCATGAACGGCTTCGAGGCTGCTCACGATTTCCTCATCCAATTCCAGAGTGAAATCCGGTTCGCTAAACCACATTTCGATCAGCATTCTTTTGAAATAGGGCTGCTTTGCGAATGTGGGTTTGTCACCGGTATTTTTTAGGATATGGCTGTAGACTTCCTGAAGGATTTCGATCTGGTAATATTCCCAGAATTTTTCCAAATCGCACTTCAGGTCGGTATCGAGAATCACGCGGTCATCGTGCATTATCCTGACCCAACCCGTGGTCAGCTTGACTTTTCCCCATTCGGGGAGGGCCTGCATATAGACAGATTCCCTGGTTCGGGGCGAAAAATGATCTTCGAAAAGGACTTCGTCCTGTCCATCGAAGGCGATTATTTCATAGACCGGCTCCGTTTCATCCTTCAACTCGAACTCGATTCCCTCCAGGGGGAGGTTTGTTTTTGCTGCGATGATTTCATCGACGGGATAGAGTTCTTGGAGCCACCGGTAAGGCTCGCTGTAGAATCGCTTGGGAAGGGCAAAATCCTCCCGTTCCGGAGCGAACCGGATAAGCACGCGGTGGACATCTTTGTCCGTTAGCGAAGGCAGCACTTTTTCCATTATCCAGAAAAAGCCTTGTTTGTAGGAAGAAAGAACATCGATGTCATATCGCAAAAAGCCGTATCCCTTGAGTGATCCTTCGATCTTTTCTGCGATCCTTTTCCTGACCTCAGGCGATTCGCTTACCCCTAGGGAGATGCTCAGGAGAGAATCCGATGGTGTCAGGGTTTGTACATTCTGCTGGATCAGTTGAAAAGCATCATCTCCTTCCCAGGTGAATTCCTTTTCTTTCAGGAAGATATTTTTGCTGGTTTCCATGACATGATCTTGGACATCGATTTTTTGCGAATCCAAAGTGTTTTCGAGGAATTCCCGGATATGCGCGACAAATTTTTTATTCTCTTCCGGAAGAAAAAAACGAAGGTTGAAATGGGTGAATTTTTTTTCTTCCATGGCGGCGATAAAAGTCTTGAGCTCATTCCAGAAGTGGGCCTCTGCGCCCCCCCTTTTTCCTTCCAGGAATTCTTCGATCGCGACAGGAACATCCTGCACTTTTGGTCGCCCCTCTCCGAAGGTGTCGAAATACGGAAAGGTTCTGCCTAGGAAGGATAGGGTCTTTTCAAGCCCCAGGGCATCTTCTTCCAAAATAACGAGGGAACCGGAATTATTGAAACCCTCAGGCACGACCTGCACTTTTCCCCAGCCTTGTTTAAGCTCTGGGGCATGAATTTTCCCGGCGCCGATAAGCTCTTTGTTGAATCGATTGTCTTTCCCGATGATGATCGGGGCTTTGAGAGCTTCTTTGTTCTCTATTTCTCCATCGAGATATGCGATCGGGAATGAGGCTCCTGCTGTTCCAAGGACCAATCGCGATGTTATCCATTGGATTCCCGGGCTCGGATTTTTTTGGGGGAGGATAGCAATGCTGTCCAGTGTGTCCAGGATTTGGTCCCCGTCAGAATCGGAGTAGAATCCTGCCGGCGTGAAAAGGCCGGTGAGGTCGAATTCCTTTCCTGTTCTGCTTGGCCGGGAACGGGGTTTGTAAGAAGGCGTCAGCATTCTCTTCGGGTATCCCACGCGGGGGAGGGTTTTCCGGGCGACTCCATCCCTAGTGCGGAACTCGAACGTGATTCGTGCGCAACCCGGATAGGAAAGCGTTTCCGTGCGGTTCCCTCGTTTGTGGGATAATCCCAGTTGATCGATTGCCTGCTCGGCCTTGCTCTGATCGGCGTTACTGTCGAAAACGACTGTCACGAGCAGATCTTTAATTTCCCCATGATTGAACCGCAATTTTTTTAATGCCTCATGGGGGGATTTAATGGTCGGAAAATCGTAGAGAGCCTTACCGATCGTGATTTGTCGAGGGGGCAGATGTTCTGCGTCGAAAAATCTATTGATGTCATCCTCAAGCGTGAGAAACGTATCTCCTTCCTCGCGCCCCCAGACTTCCCAAAGATAAGGCCAGCGGAGAAAAAATGCCCTGGCCGTCTGAAGTAATGCATCGTCAGAACCCCCGACCAGAACCAGTCCGTTCTTCCCTTTATCCGTGTAAAGGGCTACGATACCACGGTCTTTATCCAGATTATCGAGGGAGATCCCTTCCTCGGAGGCCCATTTTTTCACCGCGGCAAGATTGGATCCGATCAGGACCGGGAATGTGCCGGAGGGTATTTTGACGAATTCGGATTCTTTTTTTACAAGAGAAAAATCAACAACCATGCTATCGAAATTCGCGCGGGCAGCGATATCTGAAGCAGCCGCGATTTCTGCTGCCGAGGGTTCATTCGGGATAACCATACACAGGGATACCTGGTCCGCAAAGCCATCATCGTCCCGGTCCGTAATTCCCTTTCCGGGTTGAAACACGTCTGCCAGGCTTTTGAGTTCAGCGCCTGAGCAATTCAGGGCAAACCAAAGAAAGAGCAGGATAAGAGCCCTTTTTTTCATCATAGCACCTCCATTCTCATGATCGGACTGGTGTGACGCGTATCATTTTTATAATTTTTTCTATGTCCGGTCAAATTTCGCATGGACTTTTTCTCGCGAGTTCTCCTTGACAATCGAGTGCTTTTCCGCTAAAGTAACTGGTTCTTATCAAAAAGGAGACGCTACCAGATATTGTATAGATAAAAAGGAGATGTAGAATATATTGTTTTTTTTCTTGACATCGAAATAAAAAACCACATATAATTTTTTCAAGCAAAACCATCCAATGAAGAAATCCTATACCTTTTCCATAAAGTATTTTATCGTGCTCGTGCTCTCTGTCTTTGTGCTGGGAGGACAGCCGGTCGAATTCGGACAGGAAAATACATTTTTTCATGGCTACCTCATCGAGAATCCCGTTATCCGGGTCGGCCTCGGGATTAACCTGAGCGATATCAAAGTCGCTTCTTCCTCAGGAATGAAGATCTATGAGATCAACTCCCATTACAAGCTTATTGCCGAAGATGTCCAGGACGCCTGGATAAAAGGACGGAAAGAAAAGCTCACCGAAAAATTCGTCATCCAGGTGGCCCAGTTTCGGGACAGGGAAGAGGCGGAAATATTCGCTCAGGAACTCCGGACCAGGACCGGTCAAAAAGTGTATGTGACGCAAGATGCGGAACAGGCCTTGCTCGGAACCTTCCAGGTGAAAATCGGTGATTTCATCACAAGGGGAGATGCACTGTCCTATATCGTTAAATTGAATAAGTCGGGTATCGACGATACCTGGATCTTGAAAGAAGAAATCACGGAAGAAGAATCCAAGCCTATCTGGATCCTGGTCAACGACGAATTGAAAAGCCTCCACGACGAGACCGTGCTTTATTTCATTCCCAGCAGTCCTCAAAGCTATTTGTCTTATAACGGAAGGGATTACCGCGGCTTGTTCATACTCAAAGCAACCCGCAAGGGCATTGTGTTAGTGAATGTCCTCAACATCGAGGATTATATCAAAGCCGTCGTTCCCAGTGAGCTTTCCCCCTACAGTTTCCGGCAAATCGAGGCCCATAAAGCACAGGCTGTTGCAGCACGCACATATGCCTTCAAAAACTTGGGATCGAACGAGGAACTGGGCTTTGACCTCTGCGATACACCGAATTCCCAATTTTATAAAGGGATGAATGCCGAGCATCCGCTGAGCAGCAAGGCTGTCGCAGAGACTTTCGGAGAGATCGCGACCTATAAAGGCAAACCGATCGATGCCCTCTATACGAGCACATGCGGAGGGATGACCGAAAACGCAGAAGACGTGTTTTTAGGAGCGGCCCTTCCCTATCTCAGGGGAACGAAGTGCGTGGATGAAAAACAGAAGGAGTGGCCGGTTAGAAGTACCAACTCTCCCTTGCCCATCTATATCGAGGGAAATAATATCACGCCCACGATAGCCTATCTCATCAGCCTGAATATCATCCCCAATAATACGGATCCCCTTTATTACAGGGAAGAGGCTTCTTTCGAGGAGGCTTTGAGCTGGATCGATCGGGCAAGACATCTTATCGGAAAGAAGGATAAGGAATTCGCTGTTCCTTCCACGCAACTGGTTTATTCCTCTTTTGCCGATCTTCTCATTCAAGGATTGGGTTGGCAGGATAGGGTGGCAAACCTTTTGCTCGAAAATGAAACGGACTTTATCCTGAAAGGCATGGAAGGAACGAACGGAAATGCCCGTGAATCCGTCGCCTACCTTGTGCAATCCGGAATCTTTCCCGATGCCGACCTGCTGAAGTGGACGGATCGGCCCCTCCGGAGGGGAGAGGTGGCTCTTTACCTCTGGAGAGCCCTTCAATCCCATGATGATTTGTTCCACGAGGGGGAGTTAAAGGAACTCGACGGGGGGAGAATCGTGCTGGAATCGGCAGAGAAGCAAGAGAGCCTTACGCTGCTTCCTGGTTTTTATCTGTTGAAAAATAGCGCCGGGAAAAAGACATTCTTATCCCAGCTCTTTCTGCTTGGAGGAGAGAAACTGAAGTGGATCGAAAATGAAGAAGGAGTCAGACTCCTGGAGGTCATCTATCCGCAGAATTCGAACATCCTCGATAGGGATTCCATCTACCATTCCTGGCATGTGCGAAAATCTAAGGAAAGATTGGAACAGAGAATCAATCAATATTATCCCATCGGTAGGCTGATCGATTTGGTCGTGAAATCGAGGGGCGAATCTAATCGTGTCATCGAGCTTTTAATCAAAGGATCGGAAACACAGGCCGCTGTCAAAGGATTGCGGATACGGAGGGTTCTCGGATTGAAAGAGACCTTGTTCGTCATGGAAAAAGAATTCGATGAGAAAGGGGAATTGTCCCATATCCTTTTTACGGGGAGAGGCTGGGGACATGGTGTTGGGCTGTGTCAGGTCGGGGCCTTCGGTATGGCACGGGCGGGGGCCGATTACAAAGAGATATTGAAAAAGTACTACAAAGGCATTAAAATATCCAAGCTTTATTGACCTGAATTGCTCAAAAAAACTGCCGATGACATTGTCATATCCAGGACTGCAATTTCCGAACTTTCTTATTAGCACTGTATGGAGAGGTATTCGTTTTTCTGATATGTGAGTAATCCAGGATTATTATGGAGAGGAGAAAACATACGTGGAAAAAGAAGCCATGAGAACGAGACTGATCGAAATCATCAAGGAAAAATCCCTTCAGACAAATGTCCAGCGTGTCCTCACATCAGGGAGAACAAGCACCTATTACATCGATGCCAAAATGACGACGCTCGATCCGGAAGGCGCCTATCTGGTCGGCCGGATGATCCTGGATATCCTGAAGCCTTTCGATATCGATGCCGTAGGCGGATATACTCTGGGCGCAGATCCGATCGTCAGCGTGGTGGCGGCGTTGAGTGCCGATACCGAACGTCCCTTGCCCGCTTTCATCGTGCGGAAGGAGCCGAAAAAACACGGCGAGAGAAAAATGATCGAAGGTCCCTTCAAACAAGGCTGGAGAGTGGCGGTCGTTGATGACATCGTGACCACAGCTGGTTCGACCCTTAAGGCTATCAAGGCCGTTGAGGAAGAAGGGGGAGAGGTTGTCCTGGCCTTGACCATCGTCGACCGCCTTGAAGGCGGCAGGGAAAACCTGGAGAAGGGCGGCTATAAGTTCCTCTCTCTTTTTACACGCGACGACCTTTTAGGAAAATAAACCCATCTAAATCCTGTTTCCGTTCGAACAAACGGGCGTAATCAGGAAGTTTGCCTTTTGATGGCAATTTGAGTACAATCTCTTTTCATCTGGCTCGGTCGAGATCGCCGATTGAAAGTTTATAAGTGACGAATAAAAGGAAAGACATTAAATTTGCTGTCGCTATCATTCCTGTTCTTTTTTTGGTCATCGCTTTAGCGGTCACGATCGGCATTTTCAAGCTTCAACCGCATATCCCGCTGATTCTGGCCGCCGCTGTGGCCTCGGTCATTGCCACGTTCTATAAACATCCCTGGAATGAAATCCTGGACGGCATGGTTCATGGCATCACCCTTGCGATGAGTGCCATTTTGATCCTGATCATTGTGGGATCCTTGATAGGAACCTGGATTTCCGGGGGCATCGTTCCTGCCATGATCTATTATGGGTTGAAAGCTCTCTCCCCGGGGATTTTTCTCGTTGCCACGCTCATTATCTGTTCTATCGTATCCCTCGGAACCGGCTCTTCCTGGTCCACAGCCGGAACTGTGGGAGTCGCGTTGATCGGAGTGGGCCAGGGTTTGGGTGTTCCTGTTCCGATGGTTGCCGGTGCCATAATATCTGGTGCGTATTTCGGTGATAAGATGTCGCCTTTATCGGATACGACAAATTTGGCTCCGGCCGTCGCAGGCACGGATCTGTTCTCCCATATCCGGCACATGGTATATACGACAGCTCCTGGATATGTCATCGCTATCGTTCTTTACGGCATTATCGGAATGAAATTTTCAGGGGGAACTCTGGATACACAGGGCGTCGAGACCATCCTCACGACCATCGAATCCCATTTTTTCATCCATCCCGTGATGCTCCTGCCGCCGATACTTGTTATCGTGATGGTCATTAAAAGGATCCCGCCGCTGCCCGCGCTGTTGGGAGGAACGATCCTGGGAGGAGTCTTCGCTATATTGACTCAGTCCCGGACGCTTAAAGAGGTCATTCAGGCTGCCCAGACCGGATATGTTTCTGAAACGGGTGTTCGGATGGTGGACGAATTATTGACGCGCGGAGGCCTGGAGAGCATGATGCAGACGGTCGCCCTCATTATTTGTGCCCTCTCTTTCGGGGGCATCATGGAGAGAACCGGAATGCTGGAAGTCTTTGCCCGAGCTCTCCTGAAGAGAGTCCGCAGGACAGGATCCCTGGTGGCAACGACGATCTTCAGCTGTATCGCTATGAATGCCATAGCATCGGACCAATACATCGCGATCGTCATTCCCGGCCGGATGTACAAAAAGGCTTTCGACGAACGGAAACTCCATCCCAAAAATCTTTCCCGCTGCCTGGAAGATTCCGGGACTCTTTCTTCACCCCTCATTCCCTGGAACAGTTGTGGGGCATTTATGGGAGCCACACTCGGAGTGAATCCTTTGCTTTATCTTCCGTATGCTTTTTTGAATCTTGCCAATCCCCTGGTTTCCTTGTTTTACGGATACACGGGAATCACCATGGAGAAAATCGACGATAACGAGGGGGAAAAAGGCGGTTCAAAAAAAATGCCGGAATAGGGTTTCTCCATCAAATTTTGAAGAAATGAAGCATAGGAATCTGTTTTAGTTACTTCAGTAAAAAGAGTATCAGAATTTTTTATAAATAGCCCAGGTTCCTGGGTAATTTACGGACCAAGGTCGCTGTAGCGAGGAAGAAGTGGCCGGCGAAGCTGTAGTGAACTACCGCGAGCAGGTTATGATGAAGTCGATGCTATGAGATTGGTTCGCCCACAGGGTAAAAAATTCTGAGAAAAAAGGAATAGGAATCTGTTTTAGTTACTTCAGTAAAAAGAATATCAGAATTTTTTATAAATAGCCCAGGCTACTGGATGACGCCGTGCTTCTTCCCAATTTTTGTAAACGCCGCGATCGCCCTGTCCAGATGGTGCCTATCATGGGCAGCGGAGAGCTGGACCCTAATCCTCGATTGTCCTTTGGGCACTACTGGATAGTAGAATCCGATTACGTAGATTCCCTCATCGAGGAGATCTTTTGCCATCTCCTGTGAGAGCTTTGCGTCATTGGGGAATTTTCCCAGCATGATCGGAACGATCGGGTGAGCGCCCGGAGTGATGTCGAAACCGGCTTCCGTCATTTTGTCCCGGAAATACTTGGTGTTTTCTTCCAGTTTATCCCGAAGTTCCGTCGTTTCCGACAGAAGATCGAAAACCGCGATAGACGCGCCGACAACTGCGGGGGCTAAAGTGTTGCTGAAGAGATAGGGCCTGGATCGCTGTCTGTAGATCTCGATGAGTTCTTTGCGGCCGGAAATGAATCCGCCGGATGCTCCGCCGAGCGCTTTGCCAAGCGTTCCCGTGATGATATCGATTTTACCCAGGACACCCCTGTACTCCGGTGTGCCTCTTCCCGTTTTTCCAAGAAATCCCGTGGAGTGGGCATCGTCGATCATGACGAGGGCGTCGTACTTTTCGGCCAATGCGACGATTTCGTCCAATTTGGCGATATCCCCGTCCATCGAAAAGACGCCGTCTGTTGCCACCAACCTGTACCGGAGATTTTGTGTTTCCTTGAGCTTATCTTCCAAATCAGCCATATCTCCGTGTTTGTAGATGTACCTCTGGGCTTTGCAGAGACGGATACCGTCGATGATCGAGGCATGATTCAGTTGGTCCGTGATGATGGCATCTTCTTGATTGAGGATGGGTTCGAAAACACCGCCGTTTGCATCGAAACACGCGACATATAATATGGTGTCCTCAGTATGGAGAAAATCGGAGATTTTTTGTTCCAGAATTTTGTGGATGTCCTGCGTGCCGCAAATGAAGCGTACCGAACTCATTCCATAACCCCACTCGTCCAGGGTTCTGTGGGCGGCTTCGATGACTTTGGGATGGCTGGAGAGTCCGAGATAGTTGTTGGCACAGAAGTTAAGCACTTCTTTGCCCCCTTTGACCGATATTTCGGCTCCCTGCGGGGTCATGATAATCCTTTCGTCTTTGTACAAACCAGCTTCGTGGATAGATTGAATTTCTTTTGTTAGATCTTCCTTGATCTTGCCATACATATTTACCTCCTTTAAGGCATATGACTATACCAAAAAATAAAAGGCAGGTCCACATTTTAATTGAGGGACTCTTGTATGATATAATTTCGTCCGTGATGGAAGAAGGATTATATTTCGCGGAAAAATTCACAGATAATATTGTCAGGAATATCAAAGTAGAAAATCTTTTCTACGAAGGAAAAACAAAGTATCAACATGTCCAGATTTTCGATAACAAGATGTTGGGAAAGGTCCTCTTTCTGGACCAGAAGATCCAGACCGCTGCCATCGATGAGAGTGTCTATCACGAGACTCTGGTCCATCCTGCCCTCATGACCCACCCGAATCCCCAGGATGTTCTGGTTATCGGAGGAGGGGAAGGGGCCACTCTTCGGGAAGTCCTGCGCTATGATTGTGTCAAGAAGGCCGTCATGGTAGATATCGACAAGGAACTTGTGCATTTGTGTGCAAAGTACCTTCCGGAGTGGTCATCAGGAGCCTTTGCCGATCCAAGGGTTAGAGTCGTTTACAGGGATGCGCTCAGATATGTCCAAACGAGCAGACAAAAATTCGATGTCATCATTTCAGACCTGACCGAACCCATAGAGGAAGGCCCCTCTGTCCCTTTGTTTTCCATGGGATTTTTTAAAGATATTTCACGCATCCTCAAGGAAGATGGGGTATTCGTGCTCCAGGCCGGCAGCGCAGACCTCATTTACAGTTCGTTTTTCATCTCTTGTGCCATGACTTTGGAACAGGTTTTTCCGATCGTCCGACCGTACAGGACGTTCCTATTTTCCTTTTCTTCATCTTGGGGTTTTATTTTGGCATCCAAGAAGGAGGACCCCCTGAAAATGGGAGAAAGAACCATAGGAAAAAGAATTAGAGAACGGAAGGTGAAAAAATTGAAATTTTATCATCCGGGAATCCACAATAGCCAATTCGCCTTGCCGTTGTATCTGGAGAAAACCATGAAGAAAGGACGCATCATAACCAAAAAAAAGCCCTTTATATGGGGATTGTGATCGAAATGGAAAAGAGAGAATATCACTCCCGGTCGAACGGTGTTTTTTTCGAGATAACACGCACTCTCTTCAAAAAAAAATCCCGCTTCCAGGACATCGAGGTTGTCGAAAATCCCTATTTTGGACGGATACTGTTCCTTGACGGCCTTGTCCAAACCACGGAAAAAGATGAATTTTATTATCATGAAATGCTTATCCATCCTGCTGCGGTCACCCATCCCGACCCTCAGCGAATTTTGATCATCGGCGGCGGCGATGGGGGATCGCTGAAGCAGGCATTGCGATATCCGGTCAAAAGCGTGAGGATGGTGGAGATCGACCCCGATGTCATCGATGCTGCCAAGAAATATTTTCCCTGGCTTCTACCCGGTCTGGAGGATAAGCGAACGGAGATCATAACGGCAGAGGGACGAGAATATCTCGAGAATACTCCGGATAAATATGATATCGTCTATGTGGATTCTTCTGAGCCTATGGGGCCTTCTTTGACCCTCCACGAGAGGAATTTTTTCGAGATCGTCAAGGACAGGCTCTCTCCTTCAGGAATTGTCTGCGCCCAGATGGGAGCTCCTTTTTTTCAGATGGATGCATTGAAGCGCGCGAAAGCCGGAATCGAGGGTGTTTTTAAGATCGCCAGGTTCTACCTTGCCCCCGTTCCCACGTACCCAGGGGGGAACTGGTGCTATGTGTTTCTTTCCGATCATGCGGATCCGTTTGTGCTAAGGAGAGAACCCCCAGAAGGGCTCAAGTACTATAATCAAGACATCCACAAAGCGGCTTTCGTCCTGCCCAACTATCTCCGCCAGATCCTCGAATAGTCCAGGGATCTAGCAAATCCTCCCTATCCAAAGTTTGTGAGCAACTGAGGGACCTGGAATATTTACGAGCCAAGACTCCCATTGCTCTGCTAATAAGGCAGCCTGGATAATTCACGGCCCAAGATTGCTGCAGCGATGAGGAAGTGATTCATGAAGCCGTATTGAAATACTGCAAATGAATTACAACGAAATCGATGTAGTGAGATTGGATCGCCTGAAAGGTGAAAAATTCCGACTGTTTTTATTTAAATGGATATGTGAAGTTTTGTTTTCAATGAAAATTATAGAGTCGGAATTTTTCATGAATTATTCAGGTCAGTAGTCGAGGGTGCCGTCGGCGTGCCGCTCCGACAAAACCTTGAGCATATCTTCCGTCATGGCAGACAGGTCATAGCTCGGGTTCCAGCCCCATTCTTCGCGTGCCGCAGAATCGTCCAGAGAATTGGGCCACGAATCCGCGATATCCTGACGGAAATCGGGTTCGTATTCGCAAACGAACTCCGGGATATGTTTTTTGATCTCGGCTGCCAGTTCCCCGGCCGTGAAGCTCATGCCGGTGACGTTGAAATCCGAATGGTGCTTCAACTGAGAAAAATCCGCTTCCATCAGATCGATGGCCGCCTTGATGCAGTCCGGCATGTACATCATCGGGAGCATGGTTTCTTCCTTGACGAAACAGGTGTATTTTTTGTTCTTGACCGCATCGAAATAGATGGCCACAGCGTAATCCGTGGTGCCCCCGCCTGGAAGGGTTTCATAGCTTATGATACCGGGATAACGGCATCCCCGGACATCCACGTTGAAACGTTTGACATAATAATCGCATAATAGCTCTCCGGCAACTTTTGTCACGCCGTACATGGTCTTAGGTTTCAGGATGGTTTCCTGAGGCGTGTTATCCAGCGGGGTTTCCGGGCCGAAAACGGCGATAGAACTGGGCACGAAAATCCGGGTCATGTCGTGCTCGCGAGCGGCCTCCAGAATGTTGTAAGTCCCGTTCATGTTGACATCCCATGCCAGGTAGGGATTTTTTTCTCCCACAGCGGAAAGTATGGCGGAAAGGTGATAAATGGTATCGATATTGTATTTTTTTACGACGTCTTCTATCGTTTCCCTTTTCGCCACGTTGATGAATTCGAAAGGCCCGGAATCGCGCAGCTCTGGTTTTGGCTGAGTCCGGTGCCCGGTGGCCAGAACATTTTCATTCCCGTACTTTTCTCTCAAGGCCATGGTGAGCTCGGAGCCGATCTGTCCGACCGATCCCGTGACCATGATTTTCTTCATTTCTTTTGCCATCTTGCCTCCAAATTATTTAAAAGTTATTCTTTTTCCAACGTATGATTAGTTTATATGTCAAAGATGCTTTGTCAATAAAAAAACTCAAAAACCAGAATTTTTTGCTATGAGTTGACGGAAGATCCGAAAATCTTATACAAATTAAAAGGATATTTCCGATTGAAGTCTTTAGGGAGAGGAAAATACAATGTGGTTCAAACGCATGGAACTCGAGATTTGGTTCGACAAATATCAGTATGCCATCGACTATGACATCGGAGAGAGCGCTGTCAAGACGCTCTCGGTTATGGATGTGGCCGTTGACCTGGAAAAGGTGCTCCTCCGGTACGGGCATCATACGGGGCATCCCAGCCTGAGAGAGGTCATCGCAGAACAGTATCCAGGGCTTTCCGCCGATCACATCATCGTCACGACAGGAGCCAGCGAAGCGAATTTCGTGGTCGTGGCAGCCCTGGTCAAACCTGGTGACCACGTTATCGTCGAACACCCCAATTATCCTTCCCTTTATGAGGTCCCCCGCTCAATGGGGTGCGATGTGAGTCTTTTAACTTTGGAATTCGAAAACAGGTTTAGGCCTGACTTGGGTGCGCTAAAAAGAATGATCACACCCCAGACAAAGCTGGTGAGCCTGACCCATCCCAATAACCCGACAGGATCCATGATCTCCGAAGAGGACCTTCGGAGCATCATCGGACTGGTGGAATCATACGACACGATTCTGTTGTTCGATGAAACCTACCGGGAAATGGGAGCGGGCGATAATCTTTTGCCTCCGGCAGCATCGCTCAGCCCCAATGTCGTCAGCATCGCCAGCATGTCCAAATGTTATGGTCTTCCGGGAATCCGGACAGGGTGGCTGGCAACCCAAAATCCTTTCGTCCTGGAATCTGCTGTCGCTATCAGGGAACAATTGAGCATTTCCAACAACAGCCTGAGCGAGGAGATCGCCCTTTCCGTATTGCGCCGCAAGGAAAGGTTTTTGACCGATGCCCGGGGCCGGATCGAATCCAACCGCCATCTAGTGGCTGATTGGATGTCCGAACAGTCCGATTTTGAATGGGTTCCACCCGAGGTCGGGGTGGTCTGTTTCCCGAGGCTCAAAAAAGACGTGGCTGTCGATCCAGAATCGCTCTACCGAGTCCTGGCGGAAAAATACAGGACCTTTGTCGTTCCCGGCCGCTGTTTCGAGATGGATGAGCGGCACTTCAGGATCGGATACGGAGCAGAACCAGGGGAGATCGAAAAAGGTCTGTCCTATTTGAACAAGGCCATGATCGAGCTTTCCTCTTAGAGTTAAAGTCTG